>Ga0209023_10000365_pt1 | contig 71692 bp, 66 predicted proteins | sample LakOneMetagenome_FD_187468 | JGI IMG/M metagenome (GOLD analysis project Ga0209023, IMG submission 187468) | Freshwater and sediment microbial communities from Lake Erie, Canada (SPAdes) (version 2) | ecosystem: Environmental > Aquatic > Freshwater > Lentic | place: Lake Erie, Canada...
GGGCCCCGCCGAAGTCGCATCATCGAGAATAAGGTGCGGAGACGGTAGACCGGCTAGGCCGGTCTCAAGTCGGGGGGGGCGTCACCGCCTCCGCAGCAGATAAACGAACCTTGGTCGCCGACGGTTCCGGAAAAATCTCAAAATAATTCCCCGCCCCGCAAGGCCTTGAAATCCAACGGGTCGGTGCGCCGGTCGGGAACGCCGCGGCCCGCCAGCCGTTGTTGTCACGCTTTCCAAGGACAGGAGACTGGCCATGCCCAACGCGCTCGATCCCCACTCCCAGGCCGCCGACGCCGTGCACGAGGGCCGGCCCATCGAGGCCCAGTACGTGCGGCAGGGCCGTCGCGGCACCCACGTGCTGTGGATCATGCTGATTTCACTGGCTCTGGTGGCGGTGGCCTTCCTGGCCGTCTGGGGCCTGCACATGGGCCCGTTCGCCACGGCCGACCGCAATGCCGCGGCCCTGCCGTCCGACGCCGCCAAGTTCGACGCGCCCTCCGAGCCTGGCGTGAAGCAGGCCCCGGCCCCCGCGACCGCCCCCGCCAACTGATCGAACCGCGCGGCCGGTCCAGTTTCGGATCGGCCGCGGGCTACGGTCCCGGCGCCGGGTCTTTTCTCGCCCCACCCCTGTGCGCCGCGCCCAATCCTGACAGCGAACATGAAAAGTCCTCCAGCTCCATTTCGGAACCGGAGGACCGATCGTCTGAGCCAGGTCGGGCCTCGCGCCGGGTCAGGCCGCTTCGCGCGCCCTGACCGGGTGGAAGAACAGCGCCTGGCCGATCGCCGCCTTCACCGTTTCCGGCTGGAAGGGCTTGGTGATCAGGAAGGTGGGTTCCGGACGCTCGCCGGTCAGCAGGCGCTCGGGGAAGGCGGTGATGAAGATCACCGGCACGTCGAAGCGGGCCAGGATGTCCTTCACCGCGTCGATGCCCGACGAGCCGTCGGCCAGCTGGATGTCGGCCAACACCAGGCCCGGGCGCTTGCGCGCCACGGAATCGATGGCTTCGTTGTGCGTGGCGGCCACGTCCAGGACCGTATGGCCCAGTTCGCGCACCAGCGCCTCGATGTCCGAAGCGATGACCGGTTCATCCTCGATGATGAGGACTTCGGTGGCCAGTTCAGCGTCGATTTCGGCCTGGGCCTCACCGATGAGCTGCTCCACCTCGGAGACGTCGCCGCCGAGGATCTGGGCGGCCTCGGACGGCGTGAAGCCCTCGAGCGCGGTGAGCAGGAAGGCCTGGCGCGAGCGGGGCGCGATCTTCATCAACCGCCGCGCCGCCTCGTCGGGCGCGCCCGTCGTGCTCAGGTCTTCGGTTTCCAGCTGCGCCCCGGTGCTGCACCAGATGGCGTGGAACACGTGATAGAGGGCCACGCGCGGCGACATCTTTTCGTCGAGGCTTCGCTCGCCGGCCGCCAGCGCTTCGAGCGCCACGCGGACATAGTTGTCGCCCGTTTTTTGATCACCCGTGAGCGCCCGCGCGTACCTGCGCACGTAAGGAAGGTGCGGCGCCAGCCTGGCCAGAAGACCCATGATGTATTTCCCCGACACGCAATTGCAGAAACAGAATTCTTGACCAGGGGGCGCGTTCGCGCGCACCCCCACAAGCCGTTATAATGGCCTTGGCGCCCAATGGTTCCGCTGGAATCGCGACAAGCTTCACTTTAATTTTGTCAGCCGAGGAACCCGAAGCCTACAAGGTGCGTTCAATGCCGGTCAGAGAAGCCAGGGGGTTGGCGCGTAAGCAAATGAACAGTCTCGCACCCAGGAAACCGGCGCGCCTGCCCCGCGTCGTAAAGTCATGATTGATCACAACGATTCCCCCAGGCCCGCGCCGGCGGACAAGGATGACGCTTCCCTCGACGAAGCGCGTCTGCGCCAGCAGGCCATTGGCGTGAAGCTGCGCCAGATGTTCGACCAGGTCGTCAACGAGCCGGTGCCGGACGATTTCCTCGATATCCTGCGACGCGCCGACGAGAAATCGCAGGGTGGCGCCTGATGGGCGGCCAGGCCTCCACAGACGACGAACGTTTCCGCAAGGAGCTGGTGACGCTGATCCCGCACCTGCGCGCCTTTGCGCGCACCCTGTGCGGCGACGCGACCGCGGCCGACGATCTGGCGCAGGACGCCATGCTCAAGGCCTGGGACGCGCGCGCCAGCTACCAGATGGGCACCAACATGAAGGCCTGGACCTTCATGATCCTGCGCAACCAGTTCTATTCCGAGAAGCGCCGCTCGTGGCGCCAGACCCAGCTCGACCAGGAGGCGGCCGAGCGCACCTTGATGGCCATCGACGATCCGTCCGCGCCCCTGGCCCTGGATGAACTTCGCTCGGCCCTGCGCACCTTGCCCGACGAACAGCGCGAGGCGCTGGTGCTCGTGGGCGCGGGCGGCTTCGCCTACGAAGAGGCGGCTGAAATCTGCAACTGTGCGGTCGGCACGGTGAAATCACGCGTCAGCCGGGCCCGTCGGGCCTTGCATGCGTCGCTCGAAGCGGGAGCCTACGAACGCGACGGCTCTCCCGCTGGCGACGCGATGGGGGCCATTCTCGCCGACGCGGACCGCCTGAGCGGCGCGAGGTGACTCCGCTGTGAGGCTGCTAGGGCCTCGGCCCGCCCGAGGGCGTAGGCTCCAGACGATCCGGTTCCGCCTGTTCATGGCCCTGGCCCTGGCCTTGCTGCCGGTGCTTGCGCTGAGCGGCCTGCAGTCGGCCGCTGCCTTCAAACGCGAGGCCGAACACCAGCGCGCCGATCTGCTGCTGGGCGCCGAACGCAGCGCCGCCAGCGCGCGGGCCCGCATCGACGCGGCCGTGGTCCTGCTGGACGCGCTGCGTCCGGAATCGACCGGCCCCAACTGCGCCGAACGCCTGGGCGCCCTGGTCGACCGCACCGGCGGCCTGGACGCCATGGTCCGCTTCGATTCCGCCGGCAAGGTCGCCTGCGCCAGCGGTCCGGTCGCCTACAGCCGCGCCGGCGGGGACTGGTTCAGCCGCCTGAAGGCCGGCGCCGGCCTGGCCGTGGTGCGCGCGCCGGCCAATGTCTTCAACCGCGAACCCGCCCTGTTGGCGGCGGTGCGCGAGGAGCGCCCCGACCACAGCTTCGACGGTGCCTTTGTGGCGGTGATCCCGCTGTCCGCCCTTCGCCCCGTCGCGGGCGACCGGGCCATGCCAGAGAATTCGCAGGTCGCCGTCATCGACGCCTCGGGCTCGATCCTGACCGCCACGGACGTGGAGCCGTTCCGCAACGTGCCGCGCAACTGGACCAGCCAGGCCGAAGACGACGGGTCCACCCTGTTCTACGCCAAGGATGTCATCGGTTCGAACCGCGTCTACGCCGGCGCGCCGCTGGTGGGCCAGGACGTGTTCGTGCTGCTTTCCGCCCCCGCCCAGGGCGTGTTCAGCTGGGCCCGCCTCAATCCCTTCGCCAGCCTGATCCTGCCGATCCTGGGCTGGCTGTTCGCGCTCACCGCCGTGCTGGTGGTGACCGAACGGGTCGTCATCCGCTGGCTCAGCTACCTCGACCGTATCGCGCGGGTCTACGCCAAGGGCCGCTTCACGGTGCGGCCGGTGCAGGCGCGCAATGCGCCGCTCGAGATCCGGACCCTGGCCATCACGCTCGACCAGATGGCCGACGCCATCGACGCGCGCGACCAGTCGCTGCACGAATCCATCGCCCACAAGGATCAGCTGATGCGCGAGATCCACCACCGGGTGAAGAACAACCTGCAGGTCATCTCGTCCCTGCTGAACATGCAGCAGCGCTCCCTGACCGATCCGGCCGCGCGCGCGGCGATGAGCGACACGCGCCAGCGCATCACCGCGCTCGCCCTGATCTACCGCGCCCTCTACCAGAGCCCCGACCTGCGGCGCGCCGACGTGCGGCAGTTCCTGGAGGAGCTGATCGCCCAGCTGCTGCAATCCGACATGGGCAAGGGGCCGCTGGTGCGCACCGAGCTCGACGTCGACGCCCTGGTCATCGATCCCGACAAGCTGGCGCCCCTGGCGCTGTGGGCGGTGGAGGCCATCACCAACGCCCAGAAGCACGCCTTCGACGGGCGGGGCGGGGCGCTGAAGGTGCGCTTCAAGGTCGGGCCCGAGACCACGACCCTGGAGGTCGAGGACGACGGCCCGGGTCTGGATACCGAGCCCCAGGACGCCGCGCGCGGCGTCGGGCGCACCCTGATGACCGCCTTTGCGCGGCAACTGCGCGGCAAGTCGGAGGTGGTCAGGATCACCGACGGAGGACTGGTGGCGCGCCTCACCTTCCCGACGCCCGACCTCAGCGAAATTGAATCGCCGGAAAGCGGGAACCCCCAGGCGGCGTGATCGTTTGGTTGGCGCAACTGGAGTCCAATACCATGCGTACGTTCTTTGTGATCCTGGCCGCCGCCGCCGCCCTGACCACCGCCGCCTGCAACACCATGCGTGGCGCTGGCCAGGATGTGTCGGCGACCGGCCGAGCCGTGTCCGACGCCGCGACGGACGCGACGCCGCACAACTAAGCGACTGGCCGGCCCGGCGGCTCCTCCCGCCGCGGCCGGAAAGCCTGCTTTCGGGCAGAACGCCCAGAAAGGCCTCGCGGTATCGCCGCGGGGCCTTTCGCTTGTCCGATTGCCAAGCCTGCCCGCCGTGGTAATTCCCTGGAAAACGGGGGAAACCAATGAGCGATCAGGGGACGGCCGCGGCGGTTGAACGCGAGCCCGGACTGGCCACGGTCGTGGCCGCATCGGCGGCCGGAACGGCCTTCGAGTGGTACGACTTCTTCGTCTTCGGATCCCTGGCGACGGTGATCGCCAAGCACTTCTACACCGGCGTCAGCGAGGCGACCGGCTTCATCCTGGCGCTGGCGACCTTCGCCGTGGGCTTCATGGTGCGGCCGCTGGGCGCGCTCGCCTTCGGCATCTTCGGCGACATGAAGGGGCGCAAGGGCGCCTTCCTGGTCACCATCACCGCCATGGGCCTGGCCACCGTCGCGATCGGCCTGCTGCCCGACTACAACGCCATCGGCATGGCCGCGCCCATCGGGCTGATCGTGCTGCGCATGATCCAGGGCTTCGCGCTGGGAGGCGAGTATGGCGGCGCCGCCATCTATGTCGCCGAGCACGCGCCGGTGAAGAAGCGCGGCCTGATGACCAGCTTCATCCAGACTTCCGCGGCGCTCGGCCTGATCGGCGCCCTGTTGGTGATCTGGGGTTGCCGCTCGGCCATGGGCAAGGAGGCCTTCGAGGACGGCTGGGGCTGGCGCATTCCCTTCGTCCTGTCCTCGCTGCTCTTGCTGATCTCGCTGTGGATCCGCATGCGCCTGGGCGAGAGCCCGGCCTTCAAGAAGATGGCCGAGGAGACCGCCCACCACCCGCGCGCGCCGTTCAGCGAAACCTTCGGCAAGTGGGTGAACCTGAAGAAGGTCTTCCTGGTGCTGTTCGGGGTGATGATCGCCCAGGGCGCGGTCTGGTACTGCGCCTTCTTCTACAGCCAGTTCTTCATGCAGAAGATCCTCAAGCTGGACGAGAGCGTGGTGCTGCAGCTGATGGTCGGCGCCACGGCGGTGTCGGCCTTCCTCTACGTCTTCTTCGGCTGGCTGTCGGACCGGATCGGGCGCAAGCCGGTGATGCTGTTCGGCATGATCCTGGCGGTCGCCGCCTTCGTGCCCAGCTTCGGGACCAGCGCCTTCCACTACATGACCCGCTACGGCAATCCCGACCTCTACGCCGCCCAGCAGGCCGCGCCGGTCACGGTGACGGCCGACCCGGCCGACTGCCACCTGCAGTTCGACCCCGTCGGCAAGGCGAGCTTCGCCTCCTCCTGCGACATCGTGAAGAGCTACCTGACCAACGCCGGCGTCTCCTACGACAACGTCGCGGCCCCGGCCGGGACCATCGCCAGCGTCCATGTCGGCGCAACCACCGTGCCGTCGCAGGATGGGCGCGGCCTCGGCAAGGATGCGCTCAAGGCCCTGAAGACCGGCGTCGAGGGGCAGATCTCCGCGGCGCTGAAAGCCGCCGGCTATCCCGAGAAGGCCGACCCGGCCAAGACCGACATGGGCTACATGTTCCTGATCATGCTGGTCTTCGTGGTCGCCGCCACGGCGCTCTACGGACCCCAGGCCTCGGCCCTGGTGGAGCTGTTCCCCACGCGGGTGCGCTACACCGGGATGGGCGTGCCCTACAACATCGGCACCGGCTGGGTGGGCGGCCTGCTGCCGGCGGCGGCCTTCGCCATGATGGCGGCCTCGGGGAACATCTATTTCGGGCTCTGGTATCCGGTGGCCTTCACCGTGCTGGCGATCATCGTCTGCTTCCTGTTCCTGCCCGAGACCCGTGGCCGCGACCTGAACAACGTGCCGGACTAGCTAGCCGGCCGCCTTGACCCGCACCTTGGCCGTGGCTGACCGCCCCAGCGGATCGACCACCGCCAGGCGGTAGAAGCCCGCCGTCTGCGGCCGCCACACGACCCGGCCCGAGATGTCGTCCGGCGCCAGCTCATGGCCGTCGACGAACCAGGTCAGGTCCTGCCCGCGCGCGGCCAGCACCAGGCCGCGGCTGGCGTCGCCGGCGGCCTCGACCTGCACCACCGCCCCGTCGGGCGGGAAGATCAGGATGGGTCCCTGGCTCTCCTCGCGAAGGGTGGTCAGGGCCGAGGGCGCGCCGCTGGGCGCGATGGGCGACGGCGCGCGCGTCGGCGTATCCAGCGCATCGAAGACATCGAACAACAGGGGCGCAGCGGCGTCGCGGCCGGTCAGGCCGCCGCGCGCCCCGCCATCGGCGCGGCCGGTCCAGACCACCACCACCTTGCCGCCGCCCACGCCCGCCGCCAGCGCGTCGCGAAAGCCGTAGGAGGTGCCGGTCTTCCAGGCGATGCGCGGCCCGCGCGACATCAGGGCGCCGGGCGCGCGGCCCTTGGGCGGCGGCGTCTCGCGCAGGATGTCGAGCACGGCGGAGGCCGCATCGGCATTGACCAGCCGCACCCCGCGCATGTGCTCGCGCCGGGCGGCGTCGGCCAGCGTCCAGGCCAGCGGTTTGGCCAGGCCGTCATCGCCGAGCGCCGCATAGAGCAGCGCCAGGTCCTGGATGGTGATCCCCGCCCCGCCCAGCGCCAGGGCCAGGCCCGCGGCCTTGTCCTTCTGGCGCGGCCGCACCAGCCGGATGCCCGCCGATTCCAGGCGCGCGGCGAAGGTCTCCGGCCCGATCCGCGCCAGGGTCGCCACCGCCGGCACGTTCAGCGAGTGCATCAAGGCCTCGCGGGCCGTCACCTGGCCGTGGAACATGTGGTCGAAGTTTTCCGGCTGGTAGTCGCCGAAGCGCACCGCCGCGTCGTTCAGCAGGGTGTCGGGCGCGGCGATGCCGGAATCGAAGGCCATGGCGTAGACGAACGGCTTCAAGGCCGAGCCGGGCGAGCGCAAGGCCCGCGTCATGTCCACCCAGCCGCCCGGCCGGTCCAGCCCGCCGGAGCCCACCGAGGCCAGCACGCCGCGCGTCTTCAAATCCAGCACCACGATGGCCACGGTGGCTTCCGGCCCCTGGGCGCGGGCGGTGTCGCGGGCCAGGTCCTCCAGCCGCGCCTGCAGTCCGGCATCGAGCGTGGTGTGCACGGTGGCCTGGCTGCGCGGGGCGGCGGCGGCGAGGCGGCCGGCGGCGTGCCAGGCCAGGCGCGGGAACGGCGCGCGCGCGGTGGGCAGCGGCTCGCTGGAGGCCTCGGCGACGATGAAGCTGTCGATCAGCCCGGCGCGGCGCATGCGCTCCAGCACCTCGTCGCGGGCGGCGCGGGCGATCTTCGGGCGGCGGTCGGGGCGGCGCGATTCCGGGCTCTGCGGCAGGGCGATCAGCAGGGCCTGCTCGCCGGTGGTCAGGCTCTCCGGCTCATGGCCGAACCAGCTGAGCGACGCCGCCCGCACCCCCTCAAGGTTGCCGCCGTAGGGCGCGAGCGTCAGGTACAGCGCCAGGATCTGGTCCTTGTTCAGCCGCGCCTCTAGCTGGGCGGAGCGGAACACCTCGACGATCTTGGAGCCGATGTTGCGCGGCCGCGGCTCCAGCAGGCGCACCGTCTGCATGGTGATGGTCGAGCCGCCGGAGGTGATCCGCCCCGCCGCGGCGTTGCCAAGGCCCGCGCGGGCCAGGGAGATCGGATCGACTCCGAAGTGCCAGCGGAAGCGCTCATCCTCCACCGCCACCAGGCGCTTGAGGAAGGTCGGGTCGGTGCGCTTCAGGTCCGCCCGCACCCGCCAGCGCCCGTCCTCCACCGGCAGGGCCCTCAGCCACGCCCCGTGCCGGTCCAGCGCCACCGGCGAGGAGCGCTCGGCCCGGCCCATGTCCGGCGGCAGCGCCAGGTCCGCCGCGGCCAGCACCAGTTGCAGCGCCAGCAGGCCGCCCGCGGCGAAGACCACTGTCCGGACATGCCGGTCGGGATCGTCGCCGGGGGCCGGCAGACGATCCAGCGCCGCTCTCAACGCCTGGGGCAGCTTCAACGCACTCTTCCTGCTCGCCGGCGGTGAGGCCGGGTTACTGCCCCGCCGCGATGGTCGTGCGGCTGCCGGTGTTCCGCGCGAAGACATTCGGGCGGTACATGTCGCGCGCCTCGGGTCCGGGCAGGTAGAAGCTGCCCGGCGTCACCGCCCGCACCACATAGGCCACCGCATAGGTCTTGCCGCCCTGCAGGTCGAAGGCCGCCACATAGCGGTCGTCGCGCATCTCCTGGGCGTCGGTCTGCGACAGTTCGCCGAGGAACTTGAACGGCCCGTCCTTGGCGTCTTCAGGGCTGAGCACGGTCTCGATCTCGAAGCCGGCCGGCAGGGCGTCGTCGATCACCAGCGGCACCGTGCGGCCCTGGTTGGACCTCCCCGAGACGCGGATGACCATGCGGTCGCCCTGTTGCAGGTTGGCCGGGTTCACCATCCCGCCCTGCATGGTGAAGAACGACTTCTGCACCGTCAGGCCGTCCGACGCCGAGCGCGGCGCGGCGGCGGGCGAGCCCAGCACCGTGACCGTGCGCCACAGCGCGCCCGAGCCGTGGTTGGTGAAGCGCGCGGCGGCCAGCTGGCCCACGCCCCAGCGGCGCGAGCCGCCCGAGTCGGCCAGCAGGGTCGCGCCGGTCGCATCGACGCGGATCACCCCGGCGGCGCGCAGCATCCAGTGGGCGGCCTGCAGCAGGCGGGCCTGTTCCTGGGTGTTGAGCGCATCGGGATCCTTCACCGCATCCTCGAGCCGCTTTTGCAGCGCGCGCGCGATGTTGGTCTCGCCGGCCTCATAGGCCAGCGCGATGACGCCCGACAGGTCGCGCAGGGGCGACTGGTACCAGCTGTCCGGCTCGCGGTAGCCCAGCGTCTGCACCGCCTGGCGGAAGGCCGAATGGGCGCGGGCCCGGTCGCCCATCATGGCCAGGGCCGCGCCGATCTGGGCGCGGGCCAGCGGCGACTGCTCGGTGTGGAACTGCACGTCATGCCACCAGCGCAGGCGGGCCAGGTCGCCGCGGCCGCCCTTGGCCAGGACGTAGAGCGCATAGGCCGAGGCCTGGCTGCGCATCCGCGCCGTCGCCGCCTTGGAGGCGTCGGCGCCGCCGGCCCACCACTCGGGATATTCCGTGCGGTAGCCGATGGAGGCGAAGCCCTCCGGACGCGAGATCTGGCGCATGGCGTTCAGCGCCTTGTCCAGCGCCTCCTGCGGCACCGGCGCGCCGTTGGCCCGGGCCTCGATCAGGAAGTCGGTGGCGTAGGCGCCCAGCCACGCGTCCGCCTCGCCGTCGCCCACGCGCCACAGCCCGAAGGAGCCGTCCGCCGCCTGGCGGTCGAGCAGCCGTCCGACCGCCTGCGAGAGCAGCGGGTGGGCGCGTTTCACCGTGCGCGCATTGGCCGTGCCCGTGGTGACGTAGAGCCACGGATATGCGGCCGAGACGAGCTGTTCGGTGCAGCCGTAGGGATAGCGCGACAGGGCCGCGGCGATAGGCGCCGGGTCGAAGCCGCGGAAGGGCGAATAGCTGACGTGCAGGGTGGCCGAGCCGGGCTGGAAGCCGGCCAGCAGCGATCCGGGCGGAGTCCAGGCTTCGCCGGGGCGTTGCAGCTCATTGGTCACGCGCGTTTCGGGACCCCAGCCCATGCGGGTCTGAAGGGGATAGGCGCGGGTCTGGCTGAAGCCCGGCCCGTTGAGGGTGAAGTTGACCTTGCCTATGCCGGCGCGCGCGGGGGCGGCGATCGGCAGACGTTCGGCCACCCGCTGGCCCAGCACCAGCTGGAACAGCTTGCGGAAGGTGGAGACGATGCCGTTTTCGCCGATGACGGCGGCCGTGTAGCCGCCGGGCTTGCCCTCGAGGTTGTGCAGTTCGAGCGTGGCCATGGCGGTATCGCCCGGAGCCAGGAAGCGCGGCAGGGCCAGGTCGGCGACCACCGGCTCGCGCACCACCAGTTTCTCGGACTGGGCGCCGACGGCGTCCTCGGTCCAGGCCACGGCCATGATGCGCATCTCGCCGTTGAAGTCCGGCGCCGGCAGGGTGATCCGCGCCGTACCGTCCAGCCCGGTCTCGACCACGCCGGACCACAGGGCTACGGACTTGATCGGGGTGACCGTCAGGCCCTCGCCGCCAATCTCGTCGGCGCCGTAATTGAGCGCGGCCGGCGCGCCCAGGTTCGGGTCGAGCAGGCGGCCGTAGTCGTCACGGTAATCGACGCCCAGCGCGCGCTTGCCGAAGTACCACTTCACCGGATCGGGTGAATCGAACTTGGTCAGGTTCAGGATGCCCTGGTCGACCGCCGAGATGGTCACCCGGGCGCGCTTGCCGAAGGGCAGGCCGGTGACCTTGATAGGCACCACCAGCTGCTCTCGACCGCGCACCTGATCGGGCGTGCCGATGTCGATGCCGAGCTTTCGCTTGCCCGGATCGAGCGAGACATAGGCCAGGCCCACGGCGCGGCGCGGCTTGGGCGTGGTCACCGGATTGCGCGGCTGCACCAGGGAGACCAGCACATAGGCGCCGCCGCCCCAGGAGGCGTTGGACTTGATGCGCACGGTCGTGCCGCCGGCGGGGATGGTGATGTTGCGAAGCTCGAGCACCCGGTCGGTGGCGACCGCGATCTGCGCCTCGCCCGCGTAGGGGCCCTTGATGGTGACGTCGATGGTGTCGCCCTGGCCGTAGTGGGCCGAGCCGGCGGAGACGCGCACGAAGTCCGGCGCCTCGGCGTCCTTGGCGGGCGCCCCCCAGCCGGCGGCGAAGCGGATCACCGTCTTGGCCCCGGTCTTGGGATCTTCCAGCTGCAGGCGGTAGTCGCCCCAGCCCAGGCGGCGCGCCAGCTTGGCCGGCGAGGTCGCGCCGACATTGACCACGCCGCGCGCCACGATGGCGTCACGGGAGGAGCGGCGCCACTGCCACTGGCCGTCCTGCTGGAACCAGTCGTAGTCCCAGTTCTCGGCGATGATGGTCCAGTTCACCCCCGCGGCCGCGATGCGCGCGCCATTGGGATCGACGCCGATGATGTCGAAGCCGACGGTCGGGTCCTGGCGTCCGGAATCGTTGCCCGGATCGACCTTCACGCCCAGGAACAGGGGACGGCGGCGAACCTTCAGCTCGGTCGATTCCGTGACCGGACGGCCGCCCGGTTCGAACACCGAGGCGTTGAACAGCACCTTCAGCGGCTGGGCCGTGTCGGCGGCGTCGGCGGAATTGAAGGCGAGGGTCGCGTGGCCGGCCCCGTCGGTGACGGTCTCGGCGACATCGACCAGCTTCTCCTCGAAGGGCGTCTGCTCGTCGCCCCAGCGGAATTCCTTGTATTTGGGGAAGGGGTCGAAATCGACCTTCACCCGCGCCTCGCCCTGCACCTGCAGGCCCGAGCCGGGGGCGCCGTAGAGGAAGCGCGCGTCGACGCCGACGGCCCGCGTCTCATCCGCGCGGATCGGCGTGGCCGCCCCGCCGGCGACATCCACCGCCAGGCGCTGGGGCGCGAAGTCCTCGACCCCGAAGGTCACCTTGCCGACCGGATCGTCGACCCCGTCGGCCTGGACGATGGCCGTCCAGCGGCCGCGCGGAGCGCCCGCCGGCAGCACGATATTGGCCGCCGCATAGCCCTGGGCCGGCTTGTCGAAGCGGAAGCGGAAAGCCTCCACGCCCGAGGGCCGCTTCACGATCAGGAAGCCCGAGCGGTTGGTCACCGCGCGCGCCTGGTTGTCGCGCAGCAGGGCCACGAGACGCACGGTCTCGCCCGGCCGATAGACGCCGCGATCGACGTAGACGTAGGAATCCATGACCCCCGCCGCGGCGCGGCCGGCGGTGACGCTCTCGCCCTCGGCCTGGCGGCCGCCGATGCCCTGGTTGCTCAGGTCCACGGGCGTGCGGTCGATATCCATGGTGGTGAAGTCGGCGCCGGGGCCATAGGCCATGACCATCTTGGCGTCGGCCGGGCCTTCGCCGTTCAGCAGCGCCTCGGCGAAGCGGACATGGCCCTGGTTGTCGGTGATGGCGGTGGCCAGGTCGTCGCCGTCGCGGGCGACCAGCGCCACGCGCACGCCGCCCATCGGCTTTGCCGACTTCAGCGAGCGGACGGTGACGTCCAGCCCGTCGGCGCCGGTGTAGGAGACCATCGCCATGTCGGTGAAGAGAATCCAGCGGCGCGCCTGGGCGGGCTGGTTCTCGTCGGAATCGGGGTCGGCCAGGTCGCGGCCGCCGGTGCCGTCCTTGACCTTGATGACATAGGCGCCGGGCCGCATGTCATGCAGCACCGCGCCCAGCGGGAAGACCGTGGTGGTGCGCTGGCCGGCCTGGCCGTGCACGGCGACCTCGCCCTTCCAGACGCGGCGGCCGTCGTCGCCGACAGCGTCCTCGCCCCAGTCGCCGGCGTATTCGTCTTCCGCCGTGGGATCGGGCGCGGAGATCGACTTGCGCACCAGGTTGCGGTCCGGCACGCGCCAGACCTCGACCGAGATCTTCTGCACGTTGACGGTCTCGATGCCGACGCCGTCGGAATCCTGGCGCGGCAGGATCACGCCGTCGCCCGCGAAGCCGACGTAGGGGGGCTTTTCGCCGAAGACGAAGTCGACGTCGGCGTTGGCGTTGAGCACCTCGCCGCCGCGGGCGGGCAGGCCCTTCAGGAAGGTGACGCGGCGGTCGTAGAAGCCCAGGCCGGTCAGGCACAGCTCGGAGCCGTTCACGGTCACCGCCGGGGGCGTGCCGGGATCGGGGGAGACCAGGACGTAGTCGGCGTAGGGCTTGGAGGGATCGAGCGGCCGGGAAAACTCGGCGCAGGCCTTGGGGTTGGAGCTGGAGGTGTCGATGCGCTGGCGCCAGTAGGCAAAGCCGGCCGGCTTCAGCATCGGCGCGCGCGGCGCATTGGCCCCGCGCGGATGGCCGAACATCCGGCTCCAGCCGTCGAACATGCCGGCGTGGGGGATGGGGTTGCCGCGTGCGTCGACGGTGGCGCGATGGCCGCCGCCTTCGACGGCCTTGGCGACCAGGAAGCCGCCTCCGAAACCCAGCAGCAGGATGCCCGCGGCGATGCCGGCCAGCACCTTGTTCGCACGCCAGTCCATGATCGTTCTCCCACCCGGTCAGGCGACAGAAGCGTAACCATGTTATCCGGTCAATGCGCCGGGACCCGTCTGGCAAGTAAATGTGGTTCAGTGCGGAAGAAAATGTCCGCTGTCCGGGAAACGGCAACGGGCCGCGCCTCTCCCACGTCCCGCTCCGCGCGCGTCTCCCGGCGTCCCCGAAGATGGGGGGCGCGTCCCCCAGGATGGCGGCGCCGTTTGCGAGGATGCGGACCGCGTCGGCGAGGATGGCGAGCGTGTCGCAGCCCATGCGGTCTGACCCCGCCATTCTGTTGATTTGATGCAGGTTCTCGCGCCGGGGCGAAATATTTTCGCCGGAGCCCCGGTTTCGCCCTCCCTGTTAGCGGCGTCTGTTTCGCACCTTCCGCACCTGTTCCGGATGCGAAAACCGCCCTGTTCCGCCCCGCGCCCCGCACGCCGCCTCCCGGCCGTTTGACCCGCCCGCCCGGATCAACCGACCATAGGGGGTCGGAACACCGCCGGCCCTTTCCCGTAAAGGCTTTTGCGCAGCCGTCGCCGCGCGCTCGCACGGGCTTTTCGGGCGGCGCCCGCCGAAGGAAACAGACGATGACGCCCACGCGCCCTGATCACGGAACAGGCAAAACAGGCGTCCCCCGCCGTTGCGCCGTGGTTCCGCCCGGCCTAGCCATGGCGCGTCGAGGAGAACGCGCATGAGCAGTGGTTCGATTGGAGTAGGGCCGGGCGCGGCCCGCCAGGGCGAGGTCTATCTGCGCGGCATGACGGGCGAGCGGCCCGACCTGCCGTTCTCCACCGCCGACCTCGAGGCGTTGGCCAAGGCGAAGCTGTCGCCCGAGGCCTGGGCCTATATCGCCGGCGGCGCCGGGCGCGAGACCACCATGGACGCCAACCGCGCCTCCCTGGACGCCAAACGCATCGTGCCGCGCATGGCCATCGACGCCTCCAGCCGCGACATGACCATCAAGCTGTTCGGCATGACCCTGCCGACGCCCTTCCTGACCTGCCCCATCGGGGTGATGTCCCTGGCCCATCCCGACGCCGACCTTGCCGTGGCGCGCGGGGCCGGCGCGGCGGGCGTGCCGATGATCATCTCCAACCAGGCCTCCTATTCGATGGAGGAGATCGCCGCCGCGGCGCCGGGCCCCAAGTGGTTCCAGCTCTACTGGGGCCGCTCGGAGGAGCTGGTCGCCTCGCTGATGGGCCGGGCCAAGGCCTCCGGCTGCGAGGCCATCGTCATCACGCTGGACACCACCATCCTGGGCTGGCGCTGCCGCGACCTCGACCTCGGCCACCTGCCCTTCCTGAAGGGCGAGGGCATCGCCCAATACACCTCCGACCCCTGGTTCCGCTCGCAGCTGTCCGAACCGCCGGAGAAGAACCCCTTCGCCGCGGCGGCGCTGTTCACCCAGATCTTCTCCGATCCGAGCCTGAGCTGGGAAAAGCTGAAGACCATCCGCCGCCACACCGACCTGCCGATCATCCTCAAGGGCATCCAGCATCCCGAGGACGCGGGCCTGGCCGCCCAGCACGGCTTTGACGGCATCGTCGTCTCCAACCACGGCGGGCGGCAGGTGGACGGGGCCGTCGGCTCCTTCGCCCAGCTCGACGCCTGCGCCGAGCACGTCGAGGGCCGCATCCCGGTGCTGTTCGACTCAGGCGTCCGCTCCGGCGTCGACGCCTTCAAGGCCATCGCCCGCGGCGCCGACGCGGTCTGCATCGGCCGGCCCTGGGTCTACGGCCTGGCGGCCAAGGGCGCCGAGGGGGTCGAAGCGGTGCTGAAGAACATGATCGCCGAGCTGGACCTGACCATGGCGCTCAGCGGCTGCAAGACGCTCAAGGACGTCCGCCACGCCAAGCTGGTCTGACTGAGTGTCGATAATGAGCTGTCGCTGGCCGCTTCGGGGCTAGGCTTCCGTAGCGTGAAGGGCTAAACGGCCCGCCAACCAGACAACTGAAACGACCTCAGGGAGACGACCCCATGCGCGTGGGTGTGCCGAAGGAAATCAAGCCGAACGAACACCGCATCGGGCTCACGCCCACCGCGACCCGCGAGTACGTCGCCCACGGCCACGAGGTCTTCATCGAGAAGGGCGCCGGCGTCGGCGCCGGCTTCCCGGACGCGGTCTACGAAAAGGCCGGCGCGAAGATCCTGCCGGACGCGGACGCGATCTTCAAAGAAGCCCAGATGATCGTGAAGGTGAAGGAGCCGCAGCCCGTCGAGTGGGCGCGCCTGACCAAGGATCACATTCTCTTCACCTACCTGCACCTGGCGCCCGATCCCGAGCAGACCAAGGGCCTGCTGGAAAGCGGCTGCGCCGCCATCGCCTATGAGACCGTCACCGACGCCAAGGGCGGCCTGCCGCTGCTGGCGCCGATGTCCGAAGTCGCCGGCCGCATCGCGGTCTTCTCGGCGGCCGAAACCCTGCTGAAGCACAACGGCGGCATGGGCCTGCTGCTCTGCGGCGTGCCCGGCGTGCAACCGGCCCGCGTGGTCGTCCTGGGCGGCGGCGTCGTCGGCATCAACGCCGCGCGCATGGCCATGGGCCTCAACGCCGAAGTGGTGGTGATGGAACGCTCCATCCCTCGCATGCGCGAGATCGACGATATCTTCCTGGGCCGCGTCCTGACCCGCTACTCGGCCATCGACTCCATCGAGGAGGAGATCCTCAAGGCCGACGTGGTCATCGGCGCGGTGCTGACCGCCGGGGCCGCCGCGCCCAAGCTGGTCAAGAAGGAGCACCTCAAGCGCATGAAGCCGGGGAGCGTGCTGGTGGACGTCTCCATCGACCAGGGCGGCTGCTTCGAGACCTCGCACCCGACCACCCACGCCGACCCGACCTACGTCGTCGACGGCGTCGTGCACTACTGCGTGGCCAACATGCCTGGCGCCGCGCCGCGCACCTCGTCGGAAGCGCTCAACAACGCCACCCTGCCCTTCGGCCTGTCGCTGGCCAACAACGGCCTGGACGCGCTGAAGAAGGACCCGCACCTGGCGCGCGGCCTCAACGTGCTGCACGGCAAGATCACCCACCCCGCCGTCGCCGAGGCGCTGGGGATGGAGTTCCACGATCCCTACAAGGCCTGGAAGCAGTAAGGCCTGTCTGGAAGTCCGGTTTGGAGACCGCCCGCGGCGCCCCCGCGGGCGGTCTTTTTATGCTGCGCCGCAGCGTCTCGGGGAGTAGAACCGCGCCCATGACCGGCGAAGCCAAATCCACCTTCGGATTCCGCGATGTCGGCGCGACCGAGAAGGTCGCGCTGGTGCGAGACGTCTTCGAGCGCGTGGCCGAGCGCTACGACCTCATGAACGATCTCATGAGCGGCGGCGTCCACCGTATCTGGAAGGACATGGCCATCGCGCGGCTGAACCCCCAGCCCGGCGAAACCATCATCGACTGCGCCGGCGGCACCGGCGACATGGCCCGGCGCATGCTCAAGCGGACCCGCGACATCCAGAAGCGCCGCGGCGGCCCGGACCTGCGGGTCAATCTGGTGGACTACAACGCCGAGATGATCCGCGCCGGACGCGCGCGCGGGGACGAGCCAGAGATCACCTGGACCGTCGGCGACGCCATGGCCCTGCCGTTCCCAGACGCCTACGCCGACGCCTATGTCATCAGCTTCGGCATCCGCAACGTGGCCGACGTGCAGAAGGCGCTCAGCGAAGCGCGCCGGGTGCTCAAGCCGGGCGGCCGTTTCCTGTGCCTGGAGTTCTCCCGGCCCGTGGCCGAGATGATGCGCAAGGCCTACGACGCCTACTCCTTCAAGGTCATCCCCGCGCTCGGCGGCCTCGTCGCCAACGACCGCGACAGCTACCAGTACCTCGTGGAATCGATCCGCCGCTTCCCCGACCAGAAGACGCTCAAGGCGATGATGGACACGGCCGGATTCTCCAACACCGGCTTCACCAACTATTCGGGCGGGGTCGTCGCCCTTCACCACGGCTGGGCGATCTAGAGCGCGCCATGGCCAATCCCATCGCCTCCTTCGCACGACTGATGGCGGCGGGCTGGGTGCTCATCCGCCACGACGCCCTGGCCCCGCGCGAGCTCGACCCCTACCTGCCTCCCGCCGCGCGCTGGATCGCCGCAACCCTGCGCCTATTCGCCGGCCGCACCGCCAGCGAGGGCCGCCCCGGCGAGCGCGTCGCCCGCGCCTTGCAGAAGCTGGGGCCCGTGGCCATAAAGCTGGGCCAGGTGCTGGCCACCCGCGCCGACGTCTTCGGGCTCGAATTCGCCAACGACCTCGGCCACCTCAAGGACCGCCTGCCGCCGTTCCCCTCGAAGATCGCCCGCGCCGAGATCGAGGCCACCCTGGGCCAGCCCATCGACGCCCTCTTCATCGACTTCGACGACGAGCCGCGTGGCGCCGCTTCCCTGGCCCAGGCCCACGCCGCCATCTTCAAGGACGGCCGCCGCGTGGCGGTGAAGATCCTGCGGCCCAGAATTGAGCGCCGCGTCGCCGACGACATCGCGGTCATGCGCCTGGGCGCCAACATCGTCCACGCCATGGCGCCCATCGCGCGGCGCCTGGAGCCCCAGGCCTTCGTCGAGACCGTGGCGCGCTCGCTGCTGCTCGAGCTGGACATGCGCATGGAGGCCGGGGCCGCCGACGAGCTCGGCGCGGTCATGGCCAAGGACAACTACATGTCCGCCCCCAAGGTGGTCTGGGAGGGCGTCGGCCGCCGCTGCCTGACGCTCGAATGGGCCACCGGCATGAAGCTGTCGGACGCGGCCGCCTCGGGCCAACCCGGCATGGACCGCAAGAACCTGGCCGACAACGTGGTGCGGGCGTTCCTCAGCCAGGCGCTGGACCATGGCGTTTTCCACGCCGACCTGCACGAGGGAAACCTCTTCGTCACCCCGCCCGACAAGCTGGTGGCGGTGGACTTCGGCATCATCGGTCGACTGTCCAAGGACGAGCGCCGCTACCTGGCGGAAATCCTGTGGGGCTTCATCAACCGCGACTACGTCCAGGTCGCCAAGGCGCACTTCGACGCCGGCTACGTGCCCGCCGGACAGTCCATGGAGCTCTTCGCCCAGGCCCTGCGTTCTGTCGGCGAGCCGGTCATCGGCCGCCCGGCCAGCGAGGTCTCCATGGGCCGGCTGCTGGGCCAGCTGTTCGAGATCACCGCCCTTTTCGACATGCACCTGCGCCCCGAACTGGTGCTGCTGCAGAAGACCATGGTCACCGTCGAAGGCGTGGCGCGGCGTATCGATCCCGACAATGACCTGTGGGCGGCCGCCCAGCCCGTGGTCGAGCGCTGGATGACGCGGGAACTGTCGCCGCTCAACCGGGCCCGCGAGGCGCTCGACCAGATCGTGCGCGCCGCCAAGGCCATCGTGCGCCTGGCCGAGGAGCAGCCCGCGCCGGTGGTGGTGACCCCGGCGCGCGATCCGCTGCTGAACTGGGCGGTCGGCCTTGGGATCGTGGCGAGCCTGCTGGCGGCCGGCGCGCTGGCGCTGCAGTACCTCCAGGGCTAGCCCTGCCGGCCCGCCTGCTTCTCGTATTCGCCCAGCACCGTGACGATGCGCACCCGTTCGCCGTCGTCCAGCACGCCGCGCATCATCTGAACCTGCACCTGGCCGTCGACGATCGACAGCACGAGCACCTTTTGGCCGGCGACAATGAAGAGCGGCAGGCCGTGCTGGAGCAGCAGCCGGATGTCTCCCGAGGCCGGGACGATGTCGTCGCGGACGCACTCGACGCCCGAGATGGTCGCACCTACCTTTGGCAGCACCAGCCGTTGCGGGCCCTGCAGCAGCTTGAACTGCGGCGTCTCGACCAGGCGCACGGTGTCGCCCGCGGTGATCATGGCCATGCAGCGCTCGGCCGGAGCGGCAGGCGGGACGGGCGCCGAGGCGGCGGCTTGCGGCGCGCCCGAGGCGAGCAGGAGCATGAGGCTGATCATGGCCGAAGCCTCGCCTGAGCCTGCCCCGAGCGCAAGCGCAGGCGCGTCACAGGCGAGAGCGCCTATTTCGGCGCGCGCTTGGCCAGGATGCGCTGCAGCGTTCGGCGGTGCATGTTGAGCCGCCGCGCCGTTTCCGAGACGTTGTGGCCACAGAGCTCGTAGACCCGCTGGATATGCTCCCAGCGCACCCGGTCGGCGGACATGGGGTTTTCCGGCGGAGCCGGGGTCTCGTCCTTCAGCGCCAGCAGCGCCTTGACCACATCATCGGCGTCGGCGGGCTTGGACAGATAGTCGGCGGCGCCGGCTTTCACGGCGGCGACGGCGGTGGCGATGGCGCCATACCCCGTCAGCATGACTGCACGGCTGTCGGGGCGTTGCTCGCGCAGGGCCTCGACCACCTTCAGGCCGTTGCCGTCCTCCAGCCGCATGTCCAGCACCGCGAACGCGGGCGGCGCGGCGCGCAATTGCTCCATCGCTTCGCTGACCGAACCGACCAGCGTCACCTCGAATCCGCGAGCCTCCAGCGCGCGCCCCAGCCGGGTTCGCAGCGGCGCATCATCGTCCATGACCATCAGGCTCTTGTCGGGCAAGGCCGCGATGGCTTCATCGGCCGGAGAAACTATGGCGCTGTCGGTCATCTGGTATTCCCTGAACACGTTCAGCTTAGTTGCATAATTCGCCTGCCGGGGGTTCGGTTCAAGCGGCGTTTGGTAAAGGCCGGTCAGGCATCCGGCGCCTCGATGGCCCCGCGAGGCCAGGAAACCGTCACCACCGCCCCTCCGTACTCCTCATCATTGGTGAATGACACCTGCGCCCCGGCCCGCTCCAGCAGGGTCTTGGCGATGAAGAAGCCCAGCCCCATGCCCTGGTGCTGGGAGGGCGAATCCTCGCCCGACGGGCGCGAGGTCACATAGGGTTCGCCCAGCTTGGCGAGGATCTCCGGCGCGAAGCCGGGTCCGTCGTCCCGGGTTTCGATGGTGATGGTCTTTTCATTGAAGCGGGCCGTGACCTTGACCTCGTCGAGAGCGAAATCGGCGGCGTTCTCGGCAAAGGCCGCCAGGGCGTGCACCATTTCCGGCAAGCGGCGCACATCGGGGATGAAGTCGCCGGGCGGGCCCTCGACGGCGGTGATGAAGCGCGGACCGATGCGGCGGTAGGGTTCCACCACCTCATTCAGCAGCTGAGCCAGGCCCAGCCGGGCATAAACCGCGTCGCCGTCTTCCGAGCGCTCCGAAAGGTTCTTGAGGATGTCGCGGCAGCGCTGCGCCTGCTGCAGCAGCAGGCGCGCGTCCTCGGCGACGGGATCGTCGGGCGGCGAATTGCGCAGCAGCTCCTTGGCCACGACCTGGATGGTGGCCAGCGGCGTGCCCAGCTCATGCGCGGCCGCGGCGGCCAGTCCGCCCAGCGCGGAGAGCCGCTGCTCGCGCGCCAGCACCGCTTCGGTGGCGGCCAGGGCCAACTCCATTCGCGAACTTTCCGCCGCGGCATGCCAGGCGAATCCGGCGGTGAAGACGATCCCCATCAGCAAGGCCGCGCCCACCGCCAGGCGGTAGGATTCGGGCAGCACCGGCATTTCGCCGACCCAGGGCAGCGGCAGCGACCAGACGCCCAGAACGACCACCGCCAGCGCGGCCAGACCCGCCACCATCAGCATGCGCCGCGTGGAGAGCGCGCCGGCCGCTACCGAGGGCGGAGCCATCAGCAAGAGCGCAAAGGGGTTGGACAGACCGCCCACGAAGGCCAGGAGCACCCCCAGCTGCACGACGTCGAAGGCCAGCTGGCGGCCGGCCTCGGAATCCTTGGCCAGGTTGCGGCCCCGGTTGGTGATGGCGACAACGATGTTGAAGGCCACCGAGGCGCCGATGCAGATCAGGCACGGAATCCAGGGCACCGGCAGCTTCAGCCACAGCCCGACGATGGCCAGCATGGCCGCCTGGCCGATGACCGAGACCCAGCGCAGGGCCAGGAGGGTGCGCAGCCGCATGCTGCCGCGGCGCTGCAGCGGGGCCTCCCAGGCGAGCGCCGGCGGCGGCGCGACCGCGGCGTGGGCGGCCGGAGCCGCTACGCGCTCCAGGGGTGGTTGGGTCAGGGCCATGGGTCGCCTATACAGGCGCCGCGACCGGCTTGCGACTTCGCAGGCCGCCCGCGATCGGTTCGACCACAGGGATCCGCGCGTTGAAACGTTTGCCCGTCATCATCTCGATCGTCTGCCTCGTGGCCGCGGCCATCATCGTGGGCTTCGCCTACAAGGTAACGCGCGACCGGCCCATGGGCGCCGTCAGCGAGGCCGGGATCTCGGGCGCGGTGACCAGCCACGGCCGCGCCGACATCGGCGGGCCCTTCAACCTGGTCGACCAGGACGGCCAGCCGGTTAACGCCCACATCCTGCGTGGCAAGTGGAGCGTGGTCTTCTTCGGCTACACCTATTGCCCCGACGTCTGCCCCACCACCCTGCAGACCCTGGCGGCGGTGAAGCAGCTGCTGGGCCCGCGGGGCGACGAGGTGCAGGTGATCTTCATCACCATCGACCCGGCCCGCGACACGCCGGCGACCATGAAGGCCTATCTCGACAGCGTCGGCTTGCGCGGGGCGATCGGCCTGTCCGGGACGCCCGAGCAGATCGCGGCCGCCGCCAAGACCTACAAGGTTTTCTATGCGAAAAAGGGCACCGGCGACGACTACCTGATGGACCACTCCACCCTGTCCTACCTGATGGGACCCGATGGCAGCTTCCGGGCCCCTGTCCCCTATGGGCTTTCGCCCGAGCAGACCGCCAAGATCCTCCGCGAGGAGATGCAACGGGGGGTCTGAGGGCCGCGACGCCATGCAGCAGCGAAGCGGCAACGAAAAACCCCTAAATACGCTGTGTGGGATAATCTTTTTGCAGTGCATCCCCATCTATGGTGCGCTGCACCTTAGTAAGAAACGCGAGTCGGGTCGTTCATGCTCTATGCACTCCACGAATACGGCTATCACGCCGCCTCTCCCCTGAGGCTGGCGGCTCAGATGGCCCGGTCGTTCTGGGGATCGTCCGTCAATCCGGCCAGTGAAACAGCGATGGGGCGCACGCTCTACGCCTCGGCCGAGATGTTCTCCAACCTGACCCGCCGGTACGGCAAGCCGGACTGGGGCATCGACAAGATCGACATCGAGGGCGTCGATGTGCGCGTCCGCCAGGTCATCGCCTGGTCCTCGCCCTGGTGCCGGATGATCCACTTCGCCCGCGACCGCAACGACCTGCGCCGCGCCGGTCGCGCCCAGTTCGAACCCGCCGTCCTCATCGTGGCCCCGCTCTCGGGACACTACGCCACCCTGCTGCGCGGGACGGTGAAACAGTTCCTGCAGGACCACGAGGTCTATGTCGCCGACTGGACCAACGCCCGCCAGGTGCCGGTGCTGGAAGGCCGCTTCGACTTCTACGACTACATCGACCACGTCCGCGAGATGCTGCGGGCCCTCGGCTCGCGGCCGCACGTTGTGGCCGTATGCCAGCCGGGCCCGCCGGTGCTTGCCGCCGTCGCCCTGATGGCCGAGGACGACGAGGCCTCGCGCCCGGCCTCCATGACTTTCATGGGCTCGCCGATCGATGCGCGCCTGTCGCCGACGGTGACCAACCAGCTGGCCGAGGAAAAGCCCTTCGCCTGGTTCAAGTCCAACATGATCCACACCGTGCCGCCGCCCTATCCGGGCGCGGGCCGGCGCGTCTATCCCGGCTTCGTCCAGCTCTACTCCTTCATGTCGATGAACGAGGAGCGCCACGTCGACGCCCACCGCGAGTATTTCGACGACCTGGTGAAGGGCGACGGCGACAAGCAGGACAAGCACCTCGAATTCTACAACGAGTACCTGTCGGTGCTCGACCTGACCGAGGAATTCTACCTGCAGACCATCGACGTGGTGTTCCAGCAGTACCTCCTTCCCAAGGGCGAACTCGTCCACAGGGACGGCCGCAAGGTCGACCTGTCGGCCATTCGCGACATCGCCCTGATGACCGTCGAGGGTGGCGAGGACGACATCTCCGGCGTCGGCCAGACCCAGGCGGCGCACAAGATTTGCACCAACATCCCGGCCGCCAAGCGCGAGATCTACGTGCAGCCCGGCATCGGCCACTACGGCGTCTTCAACGGCCGCCGCTTCCGCGAGGAGATCTACCCGCGCATCCGCGACTTCATCCACGCCGCGGACCAGATCCAGACCCTGGCGGTCGCGGCCGAATGAACCTGTTCCGGCCCCGCTATAACGACGGGGACGTATTCAGTGTCGACGGCGTGCGGGTGCGGCTCAAGATCAACCGACGGGCCCGGCGCATCTCACTCCGCATCGACGCCGCCAAGGGCGAGGCGGTCGCCGTCGCCCCTTCCCAGCGCCGCCTGTCCGAGGCCGCCGCCTTCGCCAAGGAGCGCGCCCGCTGGGCCGCCGAGCGCCTGGCCGCCTCTCCCCCGCGCCAGCCCTTCGCGCCCGGGACCTACGCGCCCCTGCGCGGGGCGCCCACCCTGCTGGCCGCCATTCCCAACGCCTCGGCCGCGCGCCTCGTCCTCGATGAGGGCGAGTGGGTCATCGTCTCCGGCGGCGAGGGCGACGCCTTCGCCCGGCGAGTGGAGAACCTGCTGCGGCGCGAGGCGCTCAAGGACCTGACCGAGCGCACCGCCCACCACGCCCGCCAGCTGGGCCTCAAGGTTCCCACGACCGCCATCGGCGATCCCAAGAGCCGCTGGGGTTCATGCACGCCCGGCCGCGGCTCGATCCGCTACAGCTGGCGCCTGGTGCTGGCCGCGCCGCAGGTGCTCGACTATGTCGCCGCCCACGAGGTGGCCCACCTGGTCCACGCCGATCACAGCCCGCGCTTCTGGGCGGTGGTGAAGTCCCTGGTCGGCCCTCGCCTGGAAGGCCGCGCCTGGCTCAAGGCCAACGGCTCGGACCTGCACGCCATCGGGCGCTAGGGCCCTCAAATAGGGTCGGTTGATCCGCGCTCACCCGTCAAGCCAGCCCTAGAAGAAGAGCGGCTCTTCCTTCTTTTTCTTCGCGTCCGGCGGCGGCGGCGGCGCGCGTTCGGGGACCGCGTCGGGGTCGTCCTGCGGGTCAGGCTGGATCACGCGCGGCTCGGGATTGGGGATCGGGTCCATGCGGCCCGGATCGGCCGCCGGCGGCGGGGTCGCGCCGTCGACGGTGATGGGCGGATCGCCGCCGTTCTGGAACCACTCGCCCATGCCGTTGAGCAGATCGCCGATGGGATCGCCCATGTTGGCGGGCGGATTGGCCCCGGCCGGGATAGCGCCCACCGAGAGCCTCGGCAGGGCGGCGGTCATGAAGGCCTTCCAGATGGCCGCCGGCGACTGGGCTCCGGAGACTCCCTTCATCGGCTTGTTGTCGTCCTTGCCCACCCACACGGCGGTGACGAAGCCGCCGGTGTAGCCGACGAACCAGGCGTCCTTGTAGTCGCTGGTAGTGCCGGTCTTGCCGGCCAGGTCATAGCCCGGAACCACCGCGCCCGTGCCGGTGCCCTGGCTCATCACCGAGCGCAGCATGTAGTTCATGTAGCTGAGCGGCGGGTTGGCGATGACCGAGACCCGGCCGCCATCCTGGGCGCCCTCGCGCCACTGGTAGAGGACCTTGCCCGAGCGGGTGCGGATGCGGTTGATGCCGTGCGCCTGCACGCGCAGGCCGCCGTTGGCGAAGGGCGCGTAGGCCTGGGCCATCTCCAGCGGCGAGACCTCGACGGCGCCCAGCGCCATGGACGGCTGCAAACCGATCTCGGAGGTAATGCCGAGGCGATGGGCGACGGCGGCGACCTTGTCGCGGCCGACCACGTCGGCGATGCGCGCGGCCACGGTATTGACCGAGTGGGCCAGGGCGATCTGCAGGTTCATGGCGCCGGAGAAGCGGCCGGAATAGTTCTTCGGCTCCCAGTTGCCGATGCGGATCGGCTCGTCGACCACCGGGGTCATGGGCGTCATGCCCGCTTCCATGGCGGCGAGGTAGACGAAGGGTTTGAAGGCCGAGCCGGCCTGGCGGCGCGCATCGACGGCGCGGTTGAACTGGCTGTCGGCGTAGTTGCCGCCGCCGATCATGGCGCGCACCCGGCCCTCGCCGTCCAGCGCCACCAGGGCGGCCTGTTCGACGCGGCGGGACTTGTCGCGCTTGAGTATGGCCTGCACCGAGCGTTCGGCGGCGGTCTGGATCGGCAGGTCCAGCGTGGTCTCCACCACCAGGTCCTCGGTCGGCTCGCCGACCAGGGCGCGGATTTCGGTGTCGAGCCAGTCGACGAAGTAGGAGGCGTGGGCGGTGGCCAGGGTGCGCGAGACCCGCACCGGGTGCGACACAGCCTCGGCGCGCTGTTCCGGCGTGATGACGTGGGCCCGCTCCATCTCGTTCAGCACCACGGTGGCGCGGGTGGCGGCGCGTTCGCTTTCGGAGACGGGGCTGTAGCGCGTGGGGGCCTTCATCAGTCCGGCCAGAAGCGCGGCCTCGCCCACGGTCAGGCTCCTGGCCGGCTTGTCGAAGTAGCGTTGCGAGGCGGCCTCGATGCCATAGGCGCCGGCGCCGAAATAGACCCGGTTCAGATAGAGCGCGAGGATCTCCTTCTTGGAGAACTTGGCCTCCAGCCAGACTGCCAGCATGATCTCCTGGATCTTGCGCTTCATGTTCTTTTCCGGGGTCAGGAAAAGATTCTTGGCCAGCTGCTGCGTGAGCGTCGAACCGCCCTCGATGGTGCGGCCGGCGCGCATGTTGCGGAACAGCGCGCGGGTCATCCCGATCGGGTCGAAGCCCGGGTGGTGGTAGAAGCGCCGGTCCTCCACCGCGATGAAGGCGGCGGGCACATAGGCGGGCAGTTCGTCGATGTTGACCGGGTTGCCCGACTGCGAGCCCCGCACCGCGATCACCGCGCCGGAGCGGTCGAGATAGGTCACCGCGTGCTGCACCTCCGGCTGGTCCAGCCGCGAGGTGTCGGGCAGGCCGCGCGCGAAGATGGCCAGGAAAGCGACGAGGAAGATCAGACCCCAGACGCCGACCACGGCTGTCCAATAGGCGAACGCCTCCAAGGGCTTGCGTTTCCGCTTGGCGGGCGCGCCGGTGGACATGCTGGTCTTACTCCCTGGACCCTATGGTGAAGGTTCCGCCCCGATGCTTAGCCCACTCGCCTAGCATCGGCTACGGGCGAAACCATGGCGGGGAATTCCCGTTCCCATGCTCGCCTCATGCAGGCGCCGTGCAGGACGGCCGCACGTTTCGTCGCAACGGGTTAACGCACCCTTCGCAAGCCGGAACGGATCGGGCACAACCGCACCCATGGCCTCCGATTCCGCCCTGCTCGAAAAAGACCCGCCGGCCGCGACCCTCGAAGGCGCGCGCGAGCTGCTGACGCGGGTCTGGGGCCACGCCCATTTCCGGGGCCTGCAGGCCGAGGTGATCGCCGAGATGCTGGCCGGGCGCGATGCGCTGGCGGTGCTGCCCACGGGCGGCGGCAAGAGCGTCTGCTACCAGATTCCCGCCATGCTGCGCCGCGGCGTGGGCCTGGTGGTCTCGCCGCTGATCGCGCTGATGGCCGACCAGGTGGCGGCCATGCGCCAGCAGGGCGTCAGCGCCGCGCGGCTGGATTCCAACGTCTCCATGGACGAGCGCTCGGCCATCTGGCGCGCCGCCGAGGCCGGCGAGCTGGACCTGCTCTACGTCTCGCCCGAAGGCCTGGCCCAGCAGCACATGATCGACCGGCTCCGGCGCCTCGACCTGGCGCTCATCGCCATCGACGAGGCTCATTGCGTCTCCCAGTGGGGCCACGACTTCCGCCCCGACTACCGCGACCTGGGGCGCCTCGCCGAGCTGTTCCCCGGCGTTCCGCGGCTGGCGGTGACCGCCACCGCCGACGCCCGCACCCGCGAGGACATCGTCCGCTCCCTGCGCCTAGGCGACGCCAGGGTCTTCGTCGACAGTTTCGCACGCCCCAACCTGCAGCTCTCGGCCCTGCGCAAGGAGAGCGCCTCGCGCGCCAAGACCGACGAGGCGGTGGCCCAGCTGGTGGCCCGCCGGGCCGGCCAGTCGGGCGTGGTCTATGTCGGCTCGCGCGACGGCGCCGACCGGCTGGCGGCGGATCTGGCCAGCCGCGGCTTTCCCGCGGTCGCCTACCATGCGGGCCTGGACGGGCGGGAGCGCGACCGGCGCCTGACGCGCTTCCTGGCCGACGACGGGGCGGTGATGGTGGCCACCATCGCGTTTGGCATGGGCGTCGACAAACCCGACGTGCGCTTCGTCATTCACGCCGATCCGCCCGCCTCCATCGAGGCCTACTGGCAGGAGATCGGCCGCGCCGGCCGCGACGGCGAGCCCGCCGACGGCATCACCCTCTACGGCCCCGCCGACATCGCCTGGGCCCTGCGCCGCATCGACGGCCGGCCCATGGAGCCCGAGGTGAAGGCCGCCCAGGTGCTGAAGGCGCGCCAGCTGTTCCGCATGCTGGACGGCGCCACCTGCCGCGCCATGGCGGTGCGCCACTACTTCGGCGAGGCGACCGCCGAGCCCTGCGGCGTCTGCGACCTGTGCCTCAATCCGCCGACGGTGATCGACGCCTCCCAGTCCGCCCAGAAGGCGCTGGCCTCGGTGCACCGGCTGGGTGGCCGTTTCGGCAAGGGCCGGGTGGTCGATCACCTGCTGGGCAAGACCAAGGACGTGCAGCCCTGGGAGGCCGAGCTGTCCACCTTCGGCATCGGCACCGAGCTGTCGGCCCAGGGTTGGCGCGACCTCATCGACCACCTGATCTACGAGGGCCTGCTGGCCGAGGACCCCAATGAAGGCAAGCCCTTGCTGGGCCTGGGCGACCCGGCCCTGGTGAAAGCGGTCTATCGCGGCGAGCTGAAGGTCGAGACCCGGCGCGAGCTGGAGACCCAGGACGCCGCGCGCGCGCCCCGGCGCGGCCGCCGCCGTGGCGAGCCGATGACGCCCGTGCCCGAGGCCGACAAGCCGCTGTTCGAGTCCCTGCGCGCTTGGCGGCGCGAGGTCGCCCTGGAGCAAGGCGTGCCGCCCTACGTCATCTTCCACGACCGGACGCTGCTCGACATCGCCCGGGCGCGGCCGGATGGGCCGGGGAAACTGGCCAAGGTTGCCGGCGTCGGCGAGGGCAAGCTGGCGCGCTACGGCGAGGCGGTGTTGCGGCTGGTGCGGGACAACTGAGGCGCGAGTTGGGGCGCTTTTTCGAGGCCCACATGAGGCTTCGGCGGTGGCCGTCGGGAAGCCAGCGCGATTCCGTGAACCCTTAAAAACGCCTGTTTCCACCTGTTCTGCCTGTTACGCCAAAACAGGTCAGATCGCGCTCCGGTTGCAAGAGTGCGCTGGACGGCAATTCGACTTGTCAAAGATCCATGTGAAGGGTCCGTTGATCCGCGGGGCGGGGTCAAGACCGCGTCTCCCTCTCCTTCAGGAGAGGGTGGATCGCGCCGCAGGCGCGAGACGGGTGTGGTCTTGCTTGCGACCTCTCCGCGCCGGCCACCGTTGCAAGACCACACCCGGCCCTCCGGGCCACCCTCTCCTGAAGGAGAGGGAGAGGCGCGCCTGCGCAGGCGGAGCCATATTTTCTTGCAGGCGAGGGTGCGCTGAGGGTGAAGCCTGTCAAGGACGCGAAGCGCGGCGGAGCCGTAAATCCTTGACAGGCTTCACCCTCAGCGCTGCGATCTCGGCAAGGAAAATAAGGGTTGGACCATCACCGGGGTGATGACTCGCAAGCGCTTAGGGGCCAGTGCGGCTGGGTTCGAGCGAATAAACAGCAACCCGCGAGCGCATATGATGGATTGCTGCCGGTACAGCTTCTTCAAGTGAAGCGAAGCGGGCTACGACCGGATCTCGCATATTTTCCCAATCAAGAATGCCCCAAGCATTCTCCTCAAGGGGGATCAGGTAAATCGCAACGCGCCAAGCAGTGATGATCCTACCTTCTTCGGGCAAGGCCCCTACAAAGATTGTCTCACCGGGTCCCCACGTGCGCTCGTTGGCGGTGAAACCCGCCGCCTGGAGCTGCTGGATGGCCTCCGCTCGGTCCAAACCCTAGATATCCACCTCGGCATCCAGCGCATTGTCCTGGATGAACTCGCGCCTCGGCTCGACCACATCCCCCATCAGCTTGGAGAACAGGTCGCCCGCGTCGTCGGCGTGAGTCACCTTCACCTGCAGCAGGGTCCGCGCATCCGCGTCCAGCGTCGTCTCCCACAGCTGGTCGGCGTTCATCTCGCCCAGGCCCTTGTAGCGCTGGATCTTCATGCCCTTCTTGCCGGCCTCGAGCACGGCGGCGACCAGGTCGCGGGGGCCGCGCACGGTGGTCGACTTGTCGGTGCGGCGGAAGACGCCCGGCTTGGCGAACAGGTCGGCCATGGCCTCGGCGCGTTCGGACAGCTTGCGCGCGTCCAGCGAGTGGCTGAGCGTCTCGTCCAGCACCACCCGCTCGGTGACGCCGCGGCGCACACGGGTGAAGACCCAGGCGCCCGCCTCGCCGCGTTCGCCCTGCCAGTTTCCGTCGCCCTCCTCGTTGTAGAGGTCGAAACGGGCGGCCGCCTTGGCGGGATCGGGGTTCTTGCCGAACAGGCCGGCCAGCGCCGCCTGCTCGACGGCGAAGGCAGGCGCGCGCGAGGACAGGCGGTCGATGAGGGACTTGGCGTTCCTGGCCTCGTTGACGCGCGCGATCAGGTCGGCGCCGACGATGCGCTCGCCGCCGGCCATGTCGTATTCGGCGTCAGTGGCGCCCTCGGAGACGAGGAAGGTCTGGTACTCGGGGTCGTCCTTCAGATAGCGCGAGGACTTGCCCTTGGTCGCCCGGTAGAGCGGCGGCTGGGCAATGTAGAGGTAACCCTTGTCGATCAGCTCCGGCATCTGCCGGTAGAAGAAGGTCAGCAAGAGCGTGCGGATGTGGGCGCCGTCGACGTCGGCGTCCGTCATGATGATGATCTTGTGGTAGCGCAGCTTGTTGATATCCCACTCGTCACGCCCGATCCCGGCGCCCAGCGCCATGATCAGGGTGCCGATCTGGTCTGAGCCCAGCATCTTGTCGAAGCGGGCGCGCTCGACGTTGAGCACCTTGCCGCGCAGGGGCAGGACCGCCTGGTTCTCGCGGTTGCGGCCCTGCTTGGCCGAGCCGCCGGCGGAGTCACCCTCGACGATGAACAGTTCTGACTTGGCCGGGTCGCGCTCCTGGCAGTCGGCGAGCTTGCCGGGCAGGGACGAGATATCCAGCGCCGACTTGCGGCGGGTCAGGTCGCGGGCCTTGCGGGCGGCCTCGCGGGCCATGGCGGCTTCCACCATCTTGCCCACCACCGTGCGGGCCTCGACGGGGTGTTCCTCGAACCATTGGCTGAGGCCCTCGGTGACCAGCCCTTCCACGGCCGGGCGCACTTCCGAGGAGACCAGCTTGTCCTTGGTCTGGGACGAGAACTTGGGATCCGGCACCTTCACCGACAGCACGCAGGTCAGGCCCTCGCGGGCGTCCTCGCCGGAGACGGAGATCTTCTCCTTCTTGCCGATGCCGGAGCTTTCCAGATAGCTCGTCATCACCCGCGTCAGCGAGGAGCGGAAGGCCGCCAGGTGGGTGCCGCCGTCGCGCTGGGGGATGTTGTTGGTGAAGCACAACATCGTCTCGTGGTAGCTGTCGTTCCACCACAGGGAGAGGTCGATCTCGACCTTGTCGCGCTTCCCGCGGATGACCAGCGGGTCCTTGAGCAGCGGCTGCTTGGACTTGTCCAGGTGGCGCACGAATTCCTCGACGCCGCCCTCGTAGGCCAGGATTTCCTCCCACGGCTCGGCCCCGCGCAGGTCGGCCAGGCGGATGCGCACGCCCGAGTTCAGGAAGGCCAGCTCGCGCAGGCGGTGCTCCAGCGTCTTGCGGTCGAACTCGATGGTCGAGAAGGTCGTCATCGAGGGGAAGAAGGAGACGTGGGTGCCGGTCAGGTACTCGCCGTCGGCCTGCTGGGGCGCGTCGCCGATGACCTTCAGAGGGGCCACCGCGTCGCCGCGCCGGAACTCCATCTCGTGGATCTTGCCGCCGCGATAGACGGTCAGGCGCAGCCAGTCCGAGAGCGCGTTCACGACCGACACGCCCACGCCGTGCAGGCCGCCGGAGACCTTGTAGGAATTCTGGTCGAACTTACCGCCGGCGTGCAGCTGGGTCATGATGACCTCGGCTGCCGAAATGCCCTCGCCCTCGTGGATGTCGGTGGGGATGCCGCGGCCGTTGTCGGTGACCGTCACCGAACCGTCCGGGTTGAGGATCACCTCGACCAGGGTGGCGTGGCCGGCCAGGGCCTCGTCGATGGCGTTGTCGACCACCTCATAGACCATGTGGTGCAGGCCCGAGCCGTCGTCGGTGTCGCCGATGTACATGCCCGGCCGCTTGCGCACGGCGTCCAGGCCCTTGAGGACCTTGATCGAGTCCGCGCCGTATTCTTCGGCGGCGGCGTCGGCGGCGTCATTGGCTTCGTTCGGCGTATTCGTCGGGTCGGTCATCAAGTGTCCAGTACGGTCAATTTGCCCGCGTCGACCCTTACGCCCAGGGCCCGGCCGCGCAGGCCTTCGAACAGCGTCTCGTCGGTTCCCGTCAGGAAAGCCTGCAGCCCGAGCGCCACGATCTCGTCGAAGAGCGAAGCCCGCCGGGACGCATCCAGGTGAGCCGCGACTTCGTCCAACAACAATATAGGATTCGGCTGGGAATTATCGAGGGAAAGTCGCGCCGCCTGGGCCAGGACAAGGTTCAGAACCAGCGCTTTTTGCTCTCCGGTCGAACATTCGGCCGCCGGACGGTCTTTCGCCGCGTGAACCACGTCCAGATCGGCCCGGTGCGGCCCTGAAAGCGAGCGGCCGGCGGCGGCGTCCCGCGCCCGCGACTTGCGCATGCTAAGCGCGATCTCGGCCGGCTCGGAAGCGCCATCCCAGGCCCCGCCGATGCTGAGTCTGGCCTGCGGGAAGGGGCTTTCGTGGCGCGCGTCGATCTCGGCCTGCAGGGCTGCCAGGGTGCGGGCGCGCGCGGCGGCGGCCTTTTCGCCCGCCTCGCCCAGCCGGGCCTCCAGCGCATCCAGCCAGGCGTCGTCGCCGACCCCGTCGGTAAGCAGGCGCAGGCGCTGGCGCAGGGCTTTTTCGTAGTCGGAGACGACCGATGCGTGGGCCGGCTCGGCGGCGTAGACCAGCCGGTCGAAGAAGCGCAGCCGCTCGGCGCGGCTTTCCAGGAACAGCCGGTCCTGGGCCGGCGTCAGCCACAGCGGGCGCAGGTGCTCCAGCATGCGGCCGGGCGCGACGGTCTCGCCGTCGATGCGCACGATGCGGCGCGGCGATGAGGCCGTCTCCAGGCCGGTGCCGACCCGGGTGGGGGTCCAGTCGTCGCCGACCTCGGCCGAGACGCTCCAGGCGCGGCCCTGGGTCTCCCCGGGCAGCCGCCGCCCGACCTCGACCGCCGGCGCGCCGCGCAGGCCCCGCCCGGGCGATAGTAGCGAAATCGCCTCCAGCAGGTTGGTCTTCCCCGCCCCGTTCGGCCCATGCAGATAGACCGTGCGCCCGGCCGGGCTCAGGTCCGCGGTCTCGTAGGAGCGAAAATCGGTCAGCGTCAGGCGTAGGAGAGTGGCCGCGGTCATTCTATGGTGAAGCTGATGGCGCGATGCGCCCCTGTGATGAAACCCGGGATGGAGACTTGCCTATGACCGCTCTGAAAGCGTTTGTCGCGGCCGCCGTGCTGGCCTGCGCCACGGCGTCGGCCGTGCCGGTCACCGCCGCGCCCGGTCCCAGCTTCAACTGCCGCCGCGCCCACACCTTCGTGGAGAAGGCGATCTGCACCAACCCGTCGCTGGCGGCCAGGGACCGGCGCATGTCGCGGATCTATTTCGACACCCTGGCCTCCTACCGTGAAAGCGGCGACCGGGAGGCGGCGGCGGATTTCCAGGCCGAGCAGCGCAACTGGCTGGCGCGCCGCAACCGGTGCCAGACGACCGTCTGCCTCGTCCGCGCCTATGACCGCCGCATCGAGCAGATCGAAGCCGCCGCCTACTAGGCCGAGCTTGGGGGAGCGCCCATGTCCGTGAAGACGATCATCGCCGCCGTGCTGGCCTGCAGCGTCGTCGGCGCCGCCGCCTTGCCGGCGCAGGCCCAGCGGGGCCCGAGCTTCAACTGCCGCAAGGCCCGCACCTGGGTGGAGAAGACCATCTGCCGCGACCGGGTCCTGTCCGACAAGGACCGGCGCATGGCCAGCGCCTACAACAGCCTGCTGGAGCAGTCGCGCGAGGGCGGCGGACCGGACACGGACCTGTCGGGCTTCCAGGCCGAGCAGCGCGCCTGGCTGCGCGAGCGCAACCGCTGCCGCACCCGCGCGTGCATCAACGCCGCCTACGACAAGCGCATCAACGAAGTGACGGTCGACTACTAGACCCGAAGCGGCATCAGCACGTACTGGACGCCCGCGTCGGCGGGGTCGAGCACCAGGGTCGGCGAGGCCGGGTCGGCGAAGCGCAGTTCGGCGGTCTCGCCGGTGATCTGGCCGGCCACGTCGAGCAGGTAGCGCGCGTTGAAGCCGATCTCGAAGCTCTCGTCGTCGTAGTCGACCTCAAGCTCTTCCACGCCCTGCCCGGCTTCCATGTTGCGCACGGTGAGCGTGATCTTGCCCGGATCCACCGCCAGCTTCACCGAACGCGACTTCTCGGCCGAGATGGTCGAGACGCGGTCGACGGCCTGGGCGAAGATGGTGTTGTCCACCGTCAGCAGGCGCTGGTTGTCCTTGGGGATGACACGCATGTAGTCGGGGAAGGAGCCGTCGATGACCTTGGAGGTCAGGGAGGCGCGGCCGAACTCGAAGCGGATCTTGGCGGCCGAGACCTGCACGTCGACCATGCCCTGGCCGTCGTCGAGCAGGCGGCGCACCTGGTCGATGGTCTTGCGCGGCACGATGACGCCCGGACCGCCGGCAGAGCCCTCGGGCGCCGCCATCTCGGCCAGGGCCAGGCGGTGGCCGTCGGTGGCCACGGCGCGCAGCTTGGCCGAGCCCTCGTCGGAGACCGTGTGCAGGTAGAGGCCGTTCAGGTAGTAGCGCGTCTCCTCGGTGGACACCGCGAAGCGGGTCTTGTCGATCAGCCGGGCCAGGTCGGCCTTGTCGAGGCTGTAGCGGGCCGACAGGCCGTCGGATGACATCACCGGGAAGTCGCCGGCCGGCAGCACCGGCAGGTTGAAGCGCGAGCGGCCGGCCGAGACCGACAGGCGCGGATCGTCGCCGGAGTACTTCAGCTCGACGTCGGCGCCCTCGGGCAGCTTGCGGACGATTTCGTAGAGGGTGTGGGCCGGCGCGGTGATCTGGCCCTGGACGTTCACCACCGCCTCGGCCTCGTCGACAATCTCCATGTCCAGGTCGGTGGCCGAGAAGGACACGCCGTCCCGGTCGGCCGACAACAGCACGTTGGACAGGATCGGTATGGTGTTGCGCCGTTCAACGACGCTCTGAACGTGGCCGAGGGCCTTGAGGAGCGCCGCGCGCTCGATGGTCAAATGCATGTGTCGCGCCCAGCCGCCGGGAGGCCGAATCCCCCGGCAAGAGAGAGATTAAGGGCTTCGCACAGTATCCAAAACCCGCAGGCATGGAAGCCCTGCCGGGCGGCGGAATGGGGACAGATTGGCGCGGCCGGGCGGGGCGTCCGATTTCGTGTGCGCCGATGCCCGCATTTGGTTGACGCTGGGGGTCGGATCGGTTGCGTTCCCACCCACGCGACGGCAAATCCGCCGCATCGGTCTGGGAGCAATTCATGGGCGCTCACCCCGCGGCCTCGATGTTCGATCTCGGCGGCCAGACGGCCCTCATCACGGGCGGGGGGCGTGGCATCGGCCTGGCCATCGCCGAGGCCCTGGCGGCCTGGGGCGCGGCCGTGGTGCTGGTCGACATCGACGCGCGCGGCGCGGCGGCGGCCGAGGGACTGAGGGCCAAGGGCTTCGACGCCGCCTTCCAGCCCTGCGACGTCACCGACTCCGCGGCGGTCGATGCCCTGTTCGCCAACCGGACTGGCGGATCGGCGGCGATCGGCACGGTGGTCACCAGCGCCGGGATCAGCGCCCGCATCCCCGCCGAGGACTATCCCGACGCCGACCTGGACCGGATGATCGACCTGAACCTGAAGGGCGTCTTTTATGTGATGCGGGCCGCGGCCAAGGCCTGGATCACCCAGGGCCGGCCCGGACGGATCATCAACCTCGCATCCTTCGCCGGCCTGGTCGCCGATCCGATGTCGGCGCCCTACGCGGCGACCAAGGGAGCGGTGGTGCAGCTGACGCGCACATGCGCGGTCGAGTGGGCGGCGCACGGCATCCTGGTGAACGCGATCGCGCCCGGCTACGTGCGCACCGAGATGACGGCGGCGACGCTGGATTCGGAGGCGGGCGGGCAGAGCGTCCGGGCGCGCACGCCCCTGGGGCGTGCCGCCACGGTCCAGGAGATCGCCGGCGCCGCGGTGTATCTGGCCGCGCCGGCCTCCAGCTATGTCACCGGTCACATCCTCAGCGTCGACGGGGGCTGGACCGCCGTCTGACGCGAGCGCGCCGGGTCAGCCCCTCAGCTTGCGCGACAGCGCCTCGACGTCGCGGGCGATCTGCTCGTCCGTGCTCATCAGGCTCTCGATCTTCTTCACCCCGTGCAGGACCGTGGTGTGGTCGCGCCCGCCGAAACGACGGCCGATGTCGGGGTAGGAGCGCGTCGTGTGCAGCTTGCACAGGTACATGGCCACCTGGCGCGGCCGCGCGATGGAGCGCGTGCGGCGTTCGCTGAGCAGGTCGGCTTGCTTGAGGCCGAAATGGTCGGCGGTGGTCTTCTGGATCTCGTCGACGGTGATGCGCCGCTCGACGCCGCCCGTCAGGTTGGGGCGCAGCAGCAGCTGCACCTCTTCCAGGGTGATCTTCGACAGGCGCTGGCCGGCGACGGCCACCAGGGTGTTGAGCGCGCCTTCCAGTTCCCGGATGGAGCCCGGGACGCGATCGGCGAGGAATTGCAGCACTTCCGGACGGGCCGGCAGATCGACCGGCTGGCGCTGGGCCAGCAGCTCGAGCTTGCGCTGCACGACGGCCAGACGCAGCGCCTTGTCGCCGGGCTCCACCGGGCAGACCAGGCCGGCCCCGAGGTGGGAACGCAGGCGGGCGTCGACCTCGGTCATGGCGGACGGCGGCTTGTCGCCGGTCAGCACCACGCGGCGGCCGTCTTCCAGCAGGGCGGTCAGGGTGTGGAACAGCTCTTCCTGGGTCGAGGCCTTGCCGCCGATGAACTGCACGTCGTCGATGAGCAGCAGGTCGGCGCCGCGCAGCTCTTCCTTGAAGGCGGCGGTGGAGCGATCCATCACGGCGCGCACGAAGGCCGACAGGAAGCGCTCGGCGGTCAGGTAGATCACCTTGGCGTCCGGGCGCAGGCGCTGCGCCTCCCAGCCGATGGCGTTGAGCAGGTGCGTCTTGCCGTAGCCGTAGGGGCCGTGGAGGAAGACCGGGTTGAAGTGGCCGTCGGTCCAGGTGGCGACCTGCTTGGCCATGGCGAAGGCGAATTCGTTGCCCTGGCCGGGCACGAAGCTGTCGAACGACAGGCGCTCCTGCAGGCCGGCTGCGCGCGTGGGACGCTGGCGTTCGCTCATGTCGGAGACGGCGCCGGCGAAGGTGCGGTCGGTCTCGATCGTGGCGGGGGCGGCGGGCGAGAAGCCCTGGACGCCGCCGTCGGCCTCGTGCTCGTGGCGGCAGCGCAGGCCGATGGGTCGGCGGGCGGGATCGTTCTCGATCCACAGCTCCTCGACGCGGGGCAGGGCGTTCTTCTTCACCCAGTCGCGGGCGTAGGCGGTCTGGGTGACCAGGAACAGGGAGCCGGTGGAGCCGGGACGCACGTCCGAAGTCGCCACGTAGGAGTTGAACGGGCCCTCGCCCAGTTCGCCTCTCAAGGTGTCCGCGACCTTGGTCCACACCGCCTCAGGCGGCAGCCCCGTCTCCAGTCTCGCCATTTGTATTTCCCCAGCCTTCAGGCAAGTTTTTGCTTGCGGCCGGAAGCGGTGCTTCAGGCCTGTTTTTCTAATCGAAACAGTCTCTTGCTAACACAGGAGCGAAGGCGCCCCCCGCGCTTGCCCGTCCGGAAACGGCCTGCGTTAGGCCTTCAAAATTAGCCCACGGAGCGACGTGGTAAAGGGGGGAAATTTCGACTCAGGTGCGATTAATGGCGTTGACTCCGATAAACGCTTCGCCCGGTTGGGGAAAATTCCGAGGACGGAATTGACCCGCGACGAATCGCCCATTTTCACCTCGTCAGCACACGGCGAAAAAGCCGAGCGAACTTGCGTTCACTCGGCTCTGGAATCGTTTCGAAATCTGGATTACCGCCCCGAAAGGCGGTCAGCTTACGCGGCCGAAAGCTTCTTCAGCTGGGCGGCGAGACGCGACACTTTTCGCGAGCCCGTGTTCTTGTGAACGACGCCCTTGGACACCGCGCGCATGAGCTCCGACTGAGCGACGATGAAGGCGCCAACGGCGGCCTTCGCGTCGCCGGCGGCGAGCGCCTCGTCGAACTTGCGCAGGTAGGTGCGGACGCGCGAGCGGCGCGCCTTGTTGACCTCGGTGCGGCGTTCGATCTTGCGGATCGCTTTCTTGGCGCCGGGATTGTTGGCCATTGGTAGTCCTTCGAACGTGAAACGCCGCCGGCCCCTGCCTGCGGCGTGGAAGAATTCAGGAGCGGGCGGCTATAGCGGGAAAGGCCGGAAGGGTCAACGCGAGTCCGGGTAAGTGTGACTCTTTCCTGCGAATGTCCGCTTCGTCCCGGAAGGTTCGGCCACGAACCCACCCCGCCATTCAGCTCTTGCCGAGATCGCAGCGCTTGGGGACAGGCGTGTCAAGGATGCGAAGCACCGCTGCGCGGCGGCCTTCGGCCGTCCTTGAGACGCCTGGCCCCAAGCGCAATCCTGCATGCAAGAGAAGAATGTCACCCTTCGCACCAAGCGGCGCGAATTGCTAAGCTGTCCGGATGACTAAACGGACCAACGATACCAACGACAGCCTCACCGGCGTCTGGAACGGCCTCTACATGTACCCGTTGGCCCTGGCGCCTGGGGCCTTCACCGCGACCCTGCTGGATTTCGGCGCCGTGCTGTCGGGCACGATCCACGAACCCGACGTGCATGGTGTGACCGACGCGGGCCTGCTCTACGCCGAGGTCAGCGGCCGGCGCGCGGGCGCTCGGGTGGAATTCGCCAAGACCTACGACGGCGCCGGCGACTGGACGCACACAGTCCACTACCGCGGCGATCTCTCCAGCGATGGCCAGGAGATCGAGGGGACCTGGACCATTCCCGGCGACTGGTCCGGCCGCTTCCTGATGATCCGCGCCGGCCGCGAGGTGACCGCGGAACGCCGCACCACCTTCCAGGACGCTGAGACTTAGCGTCCCTTGAAGTCCGGCTTCCGCTTCTCGACGAAGGCGCTCATGCCTTCTTTCTGGTCGTCGAAGGCGAACAGGGAGTGGAACAGGCGGCGCTCGAAGCGGACGCCCTGGGTCAGGGTGGTCTCGTAGGCCGCGTCGACCATCTCCTTGTTCACCATCACCGCCAGCGGCGACTGGGCGGCGATCTTGGCGGCGATACCCTTGGCCTCCAGGATCAGGGTGTCGTTGGAGAAGATGCGACTGACCAGGCCGGCGCGTTCGGCTTCCTGGGCGTCCATCATCCGGCCGGTCAGGATCATGTCCATGGCCTTGGACTTGCCGACGTAGCGGGTCAGGCGCTGGGAGCCGCCGATGCCGGGCGCGACGCCCAGGTTGATCTCCGGCTGGCCGAACTTGGCGGTCTCGGAGCAGACGATGAAGTCGCACAGCATGGCCAGCTCGCAGCCGCCGCCCAGGGCATAGCCGCTGACCGCGGCGATGATCGGCTTGCGGAAGCGGGCGATGCGGTCGCTGACGCCGGCGAAGAAGTTCTCGGTGAACATCTCGGCGTAGGACTTGGACGCCATCTCCTTGATATCGGCGCCGGCGGCGAAGGCCTTCTCCGAACCGGTCAGGACGATGCAGCGCACGCCGTCGTCGTGCTCGACCGCGTCGAGGAAGGCGGACAGGTCGGCCATCAGCTGCGAGTTCAGGGCGTTCAACGCCCCGGGCCGGTTCAGCCGCACCAGGGCGTAGCCGTCCCCGCGTTCGACGATGAGGGTCTCGAAGGTGTCGGCCATGGTCTGCTCCCGGGAATGGGCGAGCGTTTAGCAACCGCCTCAGGCTTGCGCCAGCGCGGCCAGCTTTTCGACCGTGTTCCAGTTGCGGCCGGTGACCGGGCAGCCCAACGCCTTCATCGCCTGACCGGTCTTCGAGTCCGCCATGCCCTCGTCGGCGAAGGCGATCCAGATATCGTCGCCGTGGCGCGCCACCCGCTCGCCGAGCGTGGCCCTGGCCTCGATCTTCTCCACCGCATCCTTCGCCGGCGAACCCTGGGCGACCAGCACCAGCAGCCGGGCGCCCCGGGTCTTCGCATCCTCGGGGAAGGGGCAGCCGTCCATCAGGGCGCGCCATTCGACGGCGGTGCGGCAGATGAACTCGGCATGGAAGCCGAAGCGCTTCTGGAATTCCGCCTCCAGTGCGGCCTCGAGCTTGTCGGAGCTCATCGTCCCGGCGTCGAGCAGCAGGTTGCCGGAGGCCAGAAACGTTTTGACGTCGGTGAAGCCCATGTCGGCCGCCATGACCGCTAGCTCGCTCATCACCACCTTGCGGCCGCCGACATTGACGGCGCGGAGCAGGCAGATGGACCTGGCCATGGCGACGCTCCTACTTCTGGCAGCTCGGGCAGTAGAAGGTCGAACGGCCGGCCTGGACGATGCGCTTGATCACGCCCTTGCAGTCCGGCCCCGGACAGGGCTGCCCTTCCTTGCCGTAGACGTCGAAGCGATGCTGGAAATAGCCTTGGCCGCCGTCGGCGTTGGCGAAGTCGCGCAGGGTCGAGCCCCCCGCCTCCACCGCCTCGGTGAGGACGTCGCGGATGGCGGTGGTCAGCTTTTCCAGGCGCGGCAGGCTGACCTTGCCGGCGGGCGTAAGCGGCGAGATGCGGGCGCGGAAGAGCGCCTCCACGACATAGATGTTGCCCAGGCCCGCGACGATGCGCTGGTCGAGCAAGCTGACCTTGATGTTCTGCTTCTTGCCCTTGAACGCCGCCTTCAGCACCCCGGCGTTGAAGCTGTTCCCCAGCGGCTCGGGACCCAGGCCCTTGAACCAGGGATGCTCGTCAAGTTCGCCGGTGGGGATCAGGGCCATGTAGCCGAAGCGGCGCGCATCCGAGAACCCGATGCGCTTGCCGTCGGAGGTGACCAGCGACAGGTGCTCGTGCTTGCCGCCGACCGGTGCGTTCTCCTCGAACTCGCCCGGCGCCTGGCCGTCGATGGTGAAGCGGCCGGTCATGCCCAGGTGGGTCACCCAGGTCTCGCCGGTCGAAAGCGCGAAGCGCAGATACTTGGCCCGCCGCTCCAGCCGCTCGACCGTCGCGCCCTCGAGGCGTTTGGCGAAGTGCTCCGGAAACGGAAACCGCAAGTCCGGCCGGTTGACCTTCACCTTCGTCAGTCGCCGTCCCTCCAGAGCTGGCTCCAGCCCCCGGCGGACGGTCTCGACTTCGGGCAGCTCAGGCATCGAATAGAACCACGGACCACACAGACCACACGGACCTTGGACCTAAAAGACAGGCCGAAGCACCACAAACCGGATCGCGCCAAAGGCGCAAAAATTCAGGTCCGTGTGGTCTGTGTGGTCCGTGGTTCATGCTTCCTACCCCACCGCGTTGCGCTGCAGGGCGAAGAGTTCGGTGCAGCCATGGATGGCGAGGCCGAAGAGGCTGTCGAATTCGCCGCGCGAGAAGCCGCGCTTCTCGCCGGTCGCCTGCACCTCGACGATGTGTCCGTCGCCGGTGAGGACGAAGTTGCTGTCGGCCTCGGCGTTGGAGTCCTCTTCGTAGTCGAGGTCGCAGACCGGCTCGCCCTCGAAGATGCCGCAGCTGACCGCCGCCACCTGGTCGAGGATGGGGTTCTTGCCCAGCACGCCCTCGTCGGTGAGGTACTTGCAGCACTGCGACAGCGCCACCCAGGCGCCGGTGATGGCGGCGGTGCGCGTGCCGCCGTCGGCCTGGATGACGTCGCAGTCGAGCGTGATCTGCCGTTCGCCCAGGGCCTTGAGGTCGACCACCGCGCGCATGGAGCGGCCGATGAGGCGCTGGATCTCCTGGGTGCGGCCCGACTGTTTGCCGGACGCGGCCTCGCGGCGGCCCCGCGTGTGGGTGGCGCGCGGCAGCATGCCGTACTCGGCCGTCACCCAGCCCGAGCCCTTGCCGCGCATCCACGGCGGCACATTGCCCTCATGGGAGGCGGTGACCAGCACCTGGGTGTGGCCGAAACTGACCAGGCACGAGCCCTCGGCATAGCGGTTCACCCCGGTCTCCAGGGTGACGGGACGAAGGTCGGCGGCAGCGCGGCCGGAAGGGCGCATGGGCAGGCTCCTGAAATCGAGCCGCGACCTAGCGCGAAACGCGCAGGGGCGTCGAGGGGCCGCGGCCGCGGGCAACATTGCCGGCGCCATGGACCCGCCGCAAAATTTTGGCTCAGATAGACGCCATGATCGTCGCCCTCTTCAGCCTGCTTGCCGCCGTCGCCGCCGTCGACCCGGGACCCATCGCCGGCGCAGAGGCCGGCGAGCAGACGCCGTCCGAGGCGCGGATGGACATCCTGTCCGACGCGCGCGACGGCCTGGTCCAGTGCTACCAGCCGCAGATCTACGAGAAGACCTGCAAGATCATGGCGAGCTACAGCTTCAACCCCGACGGCCAGATCCTGAGCACGGCGCAGATGCTGATGGACGAGACCGGCCCTGCCGTCCTGGTCGTGACCACGCCCGTGGCGGTCAAGGACGGCGCGCTGTGCGGCCAGCTTGACGCCTTGCCGACCGCCCGCTTCCTGGTCGCCGGCCAGCCCGCCACGCCGGGCCAGGACGCCGGCTATCGCGCCCTGCTGTCGCTCGGCCCCAAGAAGGGCGAGATCTGCGCTCGGTGGGTCGCCGACGGCCACGGCTTCATCGTCCACGGCTCGTTGGACGGAAAGCCGCACCGGGACTTCGACCAGCGCATGATCTGGGTCTATCCCGAGGAAGGCTACCGGGTCGCCCCCTGAGGCCAGCGCTATGAAGCCAGGCGGGTGACGAATCCCGCCGGGCGGGCCACACTCGCCCCTATGCGCCGGGGAGAAATGATCCGCACCGTCATCGTCTGGGCCCTGGCGCTGGGCGCGGCGGCCTTCGCGCTGCAGTGGCTGGAGTACCAGTACCTGGTCATGGCCTTCAGCCGCGAAATCTACATCGGCATCATCGCCACCGTGTTCGCCGCCGGCGGCCTGTGGGTCGGCTGGCGGCTGTCGAGCCGGCCGCGCGGGCCGGGCTTCCAGCGCAATGAGGCGGCGGTGAAATCGCTGGGCCTGACCCGCCAGGAGCTGCGCGCGCTGGAGCTGATCGCCGGCGGCCAGTCCAACAAGGAGATGGCCCGCACCCTGGGCGTGGCGCCCAATACGGTGAAGACCCACCTCGCCAACCTGTTCGCCAAGCTGGAGGTCGGGCGCCGCACCCAGGCCCTGGCGAAGGCGCGCGACCTGGCGCTGATCCCGTGAGACGAATGGCGCAGATATCGCTTTTCACCCTTTCGGGCGATGGCGCGGCGGCGGCCCGGCCGTCAGCTTGGCGGGCCTGAACGCAACCCACGGAGCGAAACCCATGCTGCGCACCATTCTGATCTGGGGCCTGGTCGGCGGCGTCATCGTCGCGGGCCTGATGCAACTCAGCCTTATTGTCATCACCGACCACGGCGCGGCCTCGATGTGGCTGGGCTACCTGACCATGCTGATCGCGCTGTCGACGATCGCGGTGGGCGTGAAGCAGTACCGCGACCAGACCGGCGGCGGCGTGATCACCTTCTGGCGCGGCCTGGTCATCGGTCTCGGCATCGCGCTGGTGGCCGCCATCATCTACGCCGCCGCCTGGGAGGCCTACCTCGCCATCAGCGGCAAGGACTTCATCGGCGAGTACAACGCCTCCATGATCGCCAAGGCCACCGCCGAGCATGCCAGCGCCGCCCAGATGGCCGAGATCCGCGCCCAGGCCGCCCAGTTCGAGGCCATCTACGCCAACCCGCTGATGCGCTTTGGCATGACCATGGCCGAGATGCTGCCGGTGGGCGTGGTGGTGGCGCTGGTCACCGCGGTCCTGTTCCGCAACCCGCGCTTCCTGCCGGCCAAGGACCCGATCGGCGCCGCGGCCTGACCCAACGCCTGCGAGGAGACCGCCATGGCCTACATCGACTGCTACATCATCCCCGTGCCGAAGGACCGGCTCGACGACTACTGGAAGATGGCCGAGCTGGGCCGCACCGTGTGGCTGGAGCATGGGGCCCTGACCTACAGCGAGGCCCTGGCCGACGACGCGCCGGTGGGCGAGACCACGTCCTTCCCGCGGGCCGTGCAGCTGAAGGACGACGAGGCCGTCATCGTCGGCCATGTCACCTACCGCGACCGCGCCCACCGCGACGCGGTCAACGCCAGGGTCATGGCCGACCCGCGCCTGAAGATGGACATGAGCAAGATGCCCTTCGACGGCAAGCGGCTGATCTTCGGCGGGTTCGAGGTGAAGGTGGCGGGGTAGGCCGGACAGCGGCGCGCCTGGGCTCGCGATGGTCCGCACGCCGCGCCGCCGCCGATGTCCTGAACACAACGGCCCCTGACCTCTTGATGGAATTGTGCGCCGGGGCCTGAGGCTGTCAAGGACGGCCCTTCGGGCCGCCGCGAAGCGGCGAGGCGAAGCCTCGTCCTTGACAGCCTCAGGCCCGAAGGCGCGATGCTCCGCCAAGAGGTTCAAGGGGGAGAACCGCCAATGCACCGACGCCAAGCCTTGGCCGGCCTGCTCGCCGCGCCCCTCGCCGCAGGGTGGACGCGCGACGCCCAGGCAGCCGCCGCAACCCGCCCCCCGCCCATCATCGACATGCACCTGCACGCCCGCGCCCCGGGCGTCATCGGTCCCGACGCGCCGACCGTCTGCGCACCCTACGAGCTGTGGCAGCGCTGGGACCCCGGCGTCCCCGACTTCGGCAAGCTGGAGTTCAACCGCCCGCCCTGCGCCCACCCGATCGCGCCGGTCCATTCCGCCGAAGAGCTGATGACCCGGACCCTGGCCATCATGGAGCGGCGCAACATCACCGGCATGGTCTGCGGCCGCCCCCAGGACGTGGCCGTCTGGAAGGCCGCCGCGCCCAACCGCGTCATCCCCGGCCTGGACCTGCGCCTGCACGGCTACGGCCCGCCCGAGCGCCGCCTGGAGGCGCTCAGCGTGGAGCAACTCACGGCGCTCCACGCCGCCGGCGCCTTCACCGTGCTGGGCGAGATCATGGCCCAGTACGAAGGCGCCGCGCCGGACGACCCCCGGCTCGAGCCCTACTGGGCCTTCGCCGAGGCCAACGACATTCCCTGCGCCATCCACATGGGCCCCGGCGGCGGCGCGGACCCCTACACCGGCTCGGGCGGCTACCGCGCCAGGAACGGCGACCCGCTGCTGCTCGAAGAAGTCCTGGTCCGCCACCCCAGACTGCGCCTCTACATCATGCACGCCGGCTTCCCCTTCGCGGAGAACCTGCGCGCGCTGATGTTCACCCACCCCCAGGTCTACGCCGACATCGCCGCCATAGACTTCAGCGAACCGCGCCCGGCCTTCTGGCGCTTCCTGCAGGAGGTGGTCGAGGCCGGTTTCGGCGACCGCATCATGTTCGGCACCGACCAGGGCATCTGGCCCGACGTCATCGAGCCCGCCATCGCCTCGGTCGAGGACGCGCCGTTCCTGGACGCGGGGCAGAAGCGGGACATCCTGTACAACAACGCGGCGCGATTTTTGCGGCTGGGCGAGGGCTGAGCGCAGCGCCGCGGCGGGGCGGCCGGCGCCCCCGGAATCCCTTATAAACGCCTGTTTCCACCTGTTATGCCTGTTACGCCCGAAACAGGCCGGGTCGCCCGCCCCGGGCCGCCCGGCGCCGGGGCGGGGTTTCCCTGTTTTTCCCTGTTTCTTCCCTGTTATCGAAACAGGCGGACGCGCCCGGACGGGCCGCCGGGGCTCGCGGGGCGCGGGCGTGCGGGAGGGGATGGGCGGACGCTGCGGGATGACCGGGGCCTCGGGCTGGAGGGGGCGGCCGAAAAGCGTCGGTTGATCCGGGAGGGGAGGTCAACCACCAAGACGGTAAGCGCCACACGTCTCGGCAGTGACGCGGGCGTCGCTTGCTCGTACGTTAGTCGTTGAGCCCGCGAAGGAATGCAGGATTTACGGCGTAGATCTTATCTGCGCCCAGCTTGGCCCTTTCCGCCTCAAGGCGACGAAAATCATATGCCCGATCGTAGATGAATACGGGCTCGCCATTTGCGCTTTTGACTCCGAGAAATCCGTACCACATCAACAAATCGATCGTTTCGTCTATCGAAGTCTTGAGTTCGATTTTGGCGAGGATTGCGCGAACCGCGGCATCACTCAGCGTTTCAGGCGTTCCGATAAACTCGTAGAATATGTCTTCGGGTGTTCCGGCAATGTCTCGCATTTCATAGCCAAAGTCGGACACCAAATAGAGAGACATTTGCCGAAGACCTTCCTCCAGATCCGGCTGTTCAACCTTTTCGTGGCCCCTGTTAACTGCGACCGAAACCGTCCGCTCGCAGAGATCGATGAGAAAGCGAGGGCGTCGCAGCGAACCCTCAATCATGGTTCCCATCGCATCGCCCGAGGTCAGAGTTGGATTGATTGCAGCCCACGCAGCCGCGTCTTCCTCGGGAGTGATATTGTAGACAACTCGCTGATAGATCAGATGGCGGAGCTGTTCTCCATCAGACCAATCGATCTTGATGACGTTATACTTGCCTCTATCCGACGTCTCCGAGACAAGTTGCTCATAGATGTCACTACGCATAAACAATGCGTGTCGCATCTTTACGTGACGCTTGCCTAGGTCTCGTTGCAGCCGATTTAGAATCTCGATCAGATGTTTCAACATAGAAACATCGTGACTTTCAACTTGTAAAGGAGGCCAACCTTTATCCAAATCATCTATCAGGACTATGATTTCTTCCGCAAAATCTGCAAAAGAAACAATGGCGTCACGCAACCGCGGAATGGGTTTCTCAAACATCATATTCGTGAGCTTACTCTTGACATCCGCCTGGGAGCCCGAATTGCGAACAGTCTTGATTACGGTGCTAACGGCAGCCTCTAAGCGGGATGTGAAATCTCCAGAAACGACCGATTCATCCAGGTGAAACTCTTCTTCCACCTTCCTAATGCGGTCTTGCAATTCAAAATTATTCTTAGATTTCGGCAAAACAACTTCGCGTAACTTCAGTAGTATTTCCATATACATGATATATTGCCAAAATGCCGCAATAGTATGCTGAAACACCCCAGCAGTTACGACACTCAACATGGACTCCCGCATTTCACTCAAGTTGTGTGAAGCGGGTCGCAGATCTACGACGCACCTGCGCTTGTCTCTGGAGAGAGTCTCGGCAACACGAAGATAGATTGCCGATTTCCCAGAACCCTTTCGTCCGATTATGACGGCGCCTTCGGCCCGAAGCGCCCTGGCGTATTCTGCCGTCTCAACAAAGTACTCGGGAAGTTTTTGAGTTTCGTTTTCTGCAGTTGGCGAACCCAAGTCCAATTTATACAATATACTTCTATTTTCTGCTGGCTTAACTCGGCCGCCTTTCTGATTCCATATCAGTACTTCTGCGGCAAATTCAGATACATGTTTCTCAGTTTCGTGCCTGTATGTGGAATTCGTAATGTAGTCTCTATAATCTAACCCCACTGGTGCGTTTTCATATTGTATTGCTAGGGCTTCAACTTCGTATCCGTGGCATAGCCCAAGAAGAAACGAGGCTCGCAGATTGTGGCGCACGGCGTCGTAAAGCTCTGTGTTTACGAACGGAATTATTACGCCTGAAGAGGAAGATACTTCTGAAACCGCTTGAGCGGCGGTCAGTCTCGGCACCTCGGCCGGGTCGAATGAACGGAATTCGACTTTAGAATTTTCTACCGCATGCATGATATGATTACGAAAATCAGTCTTAATCTGAGTGTCCAAGATAAATAGTGGTTGGACGTGATTCTTAGGACGAATATAGCTACTCGCCCATGCTTGCTCTGGCCAATCCATGAGCTTTGTGTGTAGCTCTTGGGCATTGGCGTAGGTAACCCAACCTATTGTATCGAACAGGCCGGTTGTTTGAATTCTCTGGACTGCTTTCTCGATGCCAGAGTGAACGGTCGGAACTACTGGTTTTCCCAGTGCGATCGCGTAGCCGATCTCGTAATAGACATTTGCATTCGGGTAAGTGATGTCGGCGACCAAAACTGCGGCGTCTCGTATCTCGGCGCGGACCACGTCATCGACCTTGAAGCCGTATATCCGCATCGTCTGCCAAGGCTTCAGCTTGAGGCCCTTAGGCTTCGACAGTTCCACCGCGCCGTGAATGGCGTCTCCTATCAGCGGTGACGCATCGGGGTACGCAAAAAAGCCCTGTGTCTGCATGGTCGAGGTCTTGCCCATTACGGAACCTTCTCAACGCTACCTCAGGACGAGCCACGTGTCTCGATGCGATCTTTGATTGGCCCGAGATCTACCGCCATCCCAACCAATGTCGGCGATTCGTGATAAGTCTCTGGCCGCACAGCATTCGATGCAACTGCGATGGTCACCTTGCAGTCGCGGTGGCTCCCCCTATCCTCCCCTCATGGCCCTCCCCCCTCTCCTCACCCCCGGCGCGGCGCCGCGCTCGGCCTCGCTGGCGGAGCTGGACGACCGGGCGCGCGACATCTTCCGCCGGGTGGTGGAGACCTATCTGGAGAGCGGGGAGCCGGTGGGGTCGCGGACGGTGTCCAAGGGCGGGGTGACGCTATCGCCGGCGTCCATCCGCAACACCATGCAGGACCTGACCCAGATGGGGCTGCTGGCGGCGCCGCATACCTCGGCGGGTCGCGTGCCGACGCACGCGGGGCTGCGGCTGTTCGTCGACGGGATCCTCGAGGTCGGGGACATCGGGGCGGACGAGAAGCGGGAGATCGAGGGCCGGCTGGCGGGCAAGGGGCGGAATTTCCAGGAGGCGCTGGACGAGGCGACCAACCTGCTGTCGGGGCTGGCGGGCGGCGCCGGCGTCGTCGTGGGGCCGACGCGGGACCTGGGGGTCAAGCACGTGGAGTTCGTGGCCCTGTCGGCGGAGCAGGCGCTGGCGGTGATCGTGTTCGAGGACGGCGGGGTCGAGAACCGGCTGATGCGGCTGCAGGCGGGGACCACCGCCTCGTCCCTGACCGAGGCGTCGAACTTCCTCAATGCGCGGCTGCGCGGCCTGACCCTGGCGGAGGCCAAGGCGCGTACGGCGGGCGAGCTGGAGCAGGGGCGCCGCGAGCTGAACGAGACGGCCGCGCGGCTGGTCGAGGACGGGCTGGCGGCCTGGGGCGGGGGCGACGGCGGCGAGCGGGCGCTGATCGTGCGGGGGCGGGCGAATTTGCTGCAGGACACGGGCGCGCTGGAGGACCTGGAGAAGGTGCGCCGCCTGTTCGATGACCTGGAGCAGAAGGAGCAACTGATCGGCCTCTTGGACGACGTGCGCGAGGCCGAGGGGGTGCGCATCTTCATCGGGGCGGAGACGCGGTTGTTTTCGCTATCGGGTTCCTCTGTGATCGCGGCGCCCTATATGACGGGCCGACAGAAGGTCGTGGGCGCGGTCGGGGTGATCGGGCCCACGCGGCTGAACTATGCGCGGGTGATCCCGTTGGTGGACTATACGGCCCGGGTGCTGGGCCGGATGCTGGACGGTTAGGTTGAGACTATGACGGATGGAAACGGGCGCGGCCCGGACGATGACAACGACTTCGAGGGGCAGGACGAGTTCCTGACCGACGACGCGGGGCTGGACGCGACCGGCGAGCCGGCGGCGGGCGAGACCTATGAGGACATCATCGAGCGGCTGACCGCCGAGGCGGAGCAGTGGAAGGACGCGGCCCTGCGCGCCAAGGCCGAGGCCGAGAACACCAAGCGCCGCGTCGAGCGCGAACTGAACGACGGCAAGGCCTATGCGATCACCAAGTTCGCGCGGGACCTGCTGGGCGTGGCCGACAACCTGTCGCGGGCCCTGGCCGTAGCGCCGGGCGAGGCGGCCGATCCGGCGCTGAAGAACCTGGCGCTGGGCATCGAGATGACCGAGCGCGAGCTGATCGGGGCCTTCGACCGCAACGGGCTGAAGCGCATCCATCCGCTGTCGGGCGACAAATTCGACCCGCACGTGCACCAGGCGGTGAGCGAGATCGCCGCCGAGGGCGTGCCCCCCGGCGCCGTCGCCCAGGTGATGCAGACGGGCTACGAGCTGTTCGGCCGCGTGCTGCGCCCGGCCATGGTGATGGTGGCCGCCAAGGCCGCGCCTGCGCCAAATCCTGGAGGCGACGCCGCCTCGGCCCAGCAACAGGGCTCCGGCGCCTACGCCAAGGCGGCGGCGGCCACGGGCGATGCGGTGAACCGCAAGGCGTGAGCGTGGGGCGGCGTCAGAGAAGAATCGAACCACGGACCACACAGACCACACGGACCTGGCTGACCGCCGAATGGGCTGTCTGCTGAGCGCCCATGGCGCTCGATAGCGATCAAGGGGCCTCGTTGGTGAGCCGGACCTTCAGGTCCGTGTGGTCTGTGTGGTCCGTGGTTGAATCCTCTCTCCGCCGGCCGACCTGCCGCCGTCAGCTCATGAAGCGCGCCATGGCTTTCTTGACGCCTTCCTCGTCCATCCAGTGGCCGCCGTCGAATTCGTAGAAGTCGACGTCGTAGCCGTCCTTCTTCAGCTGGCGGGCCATGGAGGTGGTGTTGGTGAAGATGGCGCCGGGGTCCTTGTTGCCGTTGCAGAAGAAGATCCGCGGCGTGCCGATGGCGTTGGGGGCGTTGTAGTTGATCGGCGAGAAGGCAAGGATATCGCTGAAGAAATCGCCGTTCACCAGGCCGATCGACAGACAGTAGGTGCCGCCGTCAGAAAAGCCCGCCGCGGCGATGTGCTTCGGATCCACCGTGAAGTGGTCGAAGACCGTCTGCATGGCGCGGTCGACGAACTGGGCGTCGGGGCCGCCGGGACCCTGTTCGACGTTCCAGGTATAGCTGCGCGCCGAGGGGGCCAGCACCAGGCACTTGTGGCGCGCGGCGGCGCGCTTCCACTCGCCCAGCACCTCGTTGGCCGGCTGGCCCTTGCCGTGGAACATGACGATCAGCGGCACCACGTCGCCGTCCTTGATGCCGTTCGGCACCGACAGGAAGGCGTCGCGCGCGTGGTCGAGGCCCAGCACGTGCAGGCCGGCGGGCAGGACGGGCTGCGTCGGCGCCCCCGGCCGCGCCTTCAGCCGCGCCGTGGCGGCCACCGAGGCGTCGCCGACGCCGGATGCCTGGGCGAAGGCGGGCGGTCCGGCCGCCAGGGCCAGGCCCGCGCCCAGAAGCAGTCTGCGATCGACGCGCATCGGTGAACTCTCGCTCTCGCTACAGGTATTTCTTGAACCAGGCCTTGGACCTGGCCCAGGCGTCCGTGGCCGCCGCGGCGTTGTAGGAGGGGCGGTAGTCGGCCAGGAAGCCGTGGTCGGCCTCGGGATAGACGACGATCTCGCTGTCGGTCTTGCCGGCGGCCTTCAGCGCCGAGCGCATCTGCTCGACGGTGTCCTGGGTGATGCCCTTGTCCAGGCCGCCGTAGAGGCCCAGCACCGGCGCGTGCAGCTGGCCTGCGATATCGACAGGCCACAGGCGGCCGGGATCGCTGGGCGGCGGATCGCCGGGCTTGGGGGTCGCGCCGACCATGCGGCCGTAGCAGGCCACCCCTGCGCCGACGCGCGGCTGCTGGGCGCAGGCCATCCACACCGGGGTGCCGCCCCAGCAGAAGCCGGTGATGCCCATCTTGCCCTTGCCGGCGAAGGCCTGGTGGTCGAGCCAGCCGATGGTGGTCCCGATGTCGCCGTTCACCTGGGCGGCCTTGGCCGTCGCCACGATGGGGCGGATCTGCTCGTAGTCGGTCATCTGCGAAGGATCGCCGGCGCGGTAGAAGAAGGCCGGCGCGATGGCGACATAGCCCTCCTGCGCCCAGCGCTTGCAGATGTCCTTGATCCAGGCGTGGATGCCGAAGATCTCGTTGCAGACGATGATCACCGGATAGCGGCCGGGCTTGTCCGGGCGCGCCATGTAGGCCGGCATCGGGTGCGGCTCGCCGTTGGGGATCAGCACTTCCTCGATCTTCAGACCCGTGTCGGGCGTGGTGATCGGCTCGGCGTTGGCGCCCAGGGCGAAGGTCGCGTAGCCGGTGAAGAACATCGAACCGACCGCGGCGCGGCGCGACAGCTTCAGATCGTCGGCCGAGGGGCCTTCGGGGCGCGGCAGGTAGGTCATCGGTGAATCCTTTAGGGCCAGGGGCGCGGATTAACGCCCGCCAAGCGACCGGCGTCCAGACTTGCGCGACGACGGACAGCGGCGGGTGGGCGAACGGCTTCAGGCCGGGCGCGCCCGCCGCAGGGTCAGGTTGAAGCGGCCGCCGCCCGGAACCAGGGTCGAGGAGCCCTGCAGGATGCGGTCGACGCCGTGGCGGGCCAGGCGGGCAGGGCCGGACAGGGCACAGACGTCGCCCGAGGCCAGGCGCACCGCCTGGGTGGGTCCTCCGGCGGCCGGGCCGATGCGGAAGATTGCGGTTTCACCCAAGGAGATGGAGACCACCGGAAACGAAAAGTCGGCCTCGTCGCGGTCCTGGTGCAGGCCCATCTTCGCGCCCTCGCGGTAAAGGTTGACCAGGCAGGCGTCGGGCGGCGTCTCGCCGCCGCCGCAGGCGCGCCAGATATCCAGCAGGGCCTGCGGCATTTCCGGCCAGGGCGCGCGCGTCAGCGGATGGGTCGGCTGGTAGCGATAGCCCGACCGGTCCGAGACCCAGCCGAGCGGCCCGAAATTGGTCATTTCGACGGAAAACGGCTTGCCGCCTGGGGTTACGGGCCGGTAGAGGGGCGCCTGTTCGATCGCCGCCAGCACCTCGGCAAGCAAGGATTCCTGGCCATTGCGGTCCACGGCGGCGGGAAAGATCGAAAAACCATCCATTTGAATCGGTTAGACGTTCCCGTGGTTTACCAATCAACCCCGATTTCAGTAGGGCTTTGCCCTTGCACGCCCCCCCAAGGTTCCCATATCCGCCCCACACAGTCGTTCATTGCGAACGTCTTTAAAAACAACGTCCACAACCCAGGGGACGGGCAGCCGCGGCGCTTGAGCAAGAAGGCCGCTGATCCGTCCGCCTACAGGAGCTACGAAGAACGCCCATGAGCAAGATCATCGGTATCGACCTCGGCACGACCAACTCGTGCGTCGCCATCATGGACGGCAAGTCCCCGAAGGTGATCGAGAACGCCGAAGGCTCGCGCACCACGCCCTCCGTGGTCGCCATCACCGAGGACAACGAGCGCCTCATCGGTCAGCCGGCCAAGCGCCAGGCGGTGACCAACCCGACCAACACCTTCTTCGCCATCAAGCGCCTGATCGGCCGCAAGTACGACGACCCGGTGGTCGAGAAGGACAAGGGCATGGTGCCCTACGAGATCGTCAAGGGCCCGACCGGCGACGCCTGGGTGCGCGCCCACGGCAAGGACTACTCCCCTCAGCAAATCTCCGCTTTCATTTTGCAAAAAATGAAGGAGGACGCTGAAGCCTTCCTCGGCGAGAAGGTCGAGAAGGCCGTCATCACCGTCCCGGCCTACTTCAACGACGCCCAGCGCCAGGCCACCAAGGACGCCGGCAAGATCGCCGGCCTGGACGTGCAGCGCATCATCAACGAGCCCACCGCCGCGGCGCTGGCCTACGGTCTGGAAAAGAACGAAGGCAAGAAGATCGTCGTCTACGACCTGGGCGGCGGCACCTTCGATGTCTCCGTGCTGGAAATCGGCGACGGCGTGTTCGAGGTGAAGGCCACCAACGGCGACACCTTCCTGGGCGGCGAGGACTTCGACCTGCGCCTGGTGGATTACCTGGCCGGCGAGTTCCAGAAGGAACAGGGCGTCGACCTGCGCAAGGACAAGCTGGCCCTGCAGCGCCTGAAGGAAGAGGCCGAAAAGGCCAAGAAGGAGCTGTCGACGGTTCCGCAGTACGACATCAACCTGCCCTTCATCAGCATGAACGCCTCGGGTCCGCTGCACCTGAACCTGAAGCTGACCCGCGCCAAGCTGGAAAGCCTGGTCGAGGACCTGGTCAAGAAGACCATCGGCCCCTGCGAGCAGGCGCTGAAGGACGCGGGCCTGAAGACCTCCGACATCGACGAGGTCATCCTCGTCGGCGGCCAGACCCGCATGCCGATGGTGTTCGACACGGTGAAGACCCTGTTCGGCCGCGAGCCGCACAAGGGCGTGAACCCCGATGAAGTCGTGGCCCTGGGCGCGGCGGTCCAGGCCGGCGTGCTGCAAGGCGACGTCAAGGACGTGCTGCTGCTGGACGTCACTCCGCTGACGCTGGGCATCGAGACCCTGGGCGGCGTGTTCACCCCGCTGATCGAGCGCAACACGACGATCCCGACCAAGAAGAGCCAGGTGTTCTCCACCGCCGACGACAACCAGTCGGCCGTGACCATCCGGGTCTTCCAGGGCGAGCGTCCGATGGCGTCGGACAACAAGCTGCTGGGTCAGTTCGACCTCGTCGGCATCCCGCCGGCCCCGCGCGGCATCCCGCAGGTCGAGGTCACCTTCGACATCGACGCCAACGGCATCGTCAACGTCTCGGCCCGCGACAAGGCCACGGCCAAGGAGCAGTCGATCCGCATCCAGGCCAACGGCGGCCTGTCGGACGAAGACATCGAGAAGATGGTCAAGGACGCCGAGGCCCACTCGGCCGAGGACAAGAAGCGCAAGGAACTGGTGGAAGCCAAGAACGGCGCCTCGTCCCTGGTGCACTCGACCGAGAAGGCCCTGGCCGACCACGGCGACAAGGTCGCGGCCGAGGAGAAGGCGGCGATCGAGGCGGCCCTGGCCGACCTGAAGACCGAACTGGAAGGCGAAGACGCCGACGCCATCAAGGCCAAGAGCAAGACGCTCTCGGACGCCGCGATGAAGCTCGGCGAGGCGATGTACAACGCGACCAAGGCGGACGCCGAGGGCGAAGGCGAAGCAACCTCCGAGGCTCCGGCCGAGGAAGGCGTCGTCGACGCGGAGTTCGAGGAAGTCGACGGCGACGAGAAGAAGTCGGCGTGACGCAATGTCGTGGTCCGGGATGGCGTGAAAAGCGCTATCCCGGCTGCGGCGAGTAAGGGGCGTAACGCACAATGGCGCGCGACTACTATGAAGTACTGGGCGTCCAACGCGGCGCGGACGCGGCGGAAATCAAATCCGCCTTCCGCAAGCAGGCGATGGAGCACCACCCGGATCGCAACGGCGGCTGTGAAGACGCCTCGGGCCGGTTCAAGGAAATCAACGAGGCCTATTCGGTCCTGAGCGACGCCAACAAACGCGCCGCCTATGACCGCTTCGGCCATGCCGGCGTCAACGGCATGGGCGGCGGCCCGGGCGGCGGTTTCGGCCGCGCCGGCGGGGCCCAGTTCCACGACGTCAACGACATCTTCTCGGAAGTGTTCGGCGACGTGTTCGGCGACATGTTCGGCCAGGGCGCCCGTCGCGGCGGCCAGGGTCCGGTGCGCGGCGGCGACATCCGCCACGACCTGACCATCACCCTGGAACAGGCCTACACCGGCGCGGAAGTGGAGATCACCGCACCCACCACCATCACCTGCGACACCTGCGACGGCACCGGCGCCAAGACCGGCACCCAGCCGGTCACCTGCACCGGCTGCGGCGGGGCGGGACGCGTGCGCGCCGCCAACGGCTTCTTCGCGGTGGAACGCACCTGCCCGCGCTGCGGCGGGGCTGGACGCATGGTCGCCGACCCTTGCTTCAAGTGTCACGGCCAGGGCCAGGTCCGCAAGGAACGCACCCTGCAGGTCCGCATCCCCGCCGGCGTCGACGACGGCGCGCGCATCCGCCTTTCCGGCGAAGGCGACGCCGGCCTGCGCGGCGGACCGCGCGGCGACCTCTACATCTTCCTGGCGGTGCAGCAGCACGAGCTGTTCGAGCGCGACGGCCTGGACCTGCTGGTCAGCGTGCCGGCGCCCATGACCGTCGCGGCGCTCGGCGGCGACGTCGAGGTGCCGTGTCTTTCGATCAAGCCTGACGGCGCGGACTGCAAGACCACCATCTCCATCCCCGAGGGCTCCCAGACCGGCAAGACCATCCGGCTGAAGGGCCGCGGCATGGCCTCGCTGAACGGCCGCCAGCGCGGCGACCTGGTGGTGGAGCTCTACGTCGAGACCCCCACCCACCTGACCGCCGAACAGAAGGCGCTGATGCGCCAGCTGGCCGAAAGCTGCGGCGAGAAACAGCACCCCAAGAACGCAGGCTTCCTGCGCAAGGCCAAGCGGTTCTGGAGCGACCTGACGGGCGACGGGGCGGAGGCGTAAGCCCTCCGCCGCCCTACTTGAACTCCCCGGTCTTCTGGTAGTGCACCAGGGCGTCCATCATCTCGCCCTGGATCTTCGCCACGCTCTCGTCGCCGGCGATGGCCTTCAGATAGGCGCCGATGCGGGGGAACTGGTTCAGCCAGTCCTTGCCGAAGGCCGGGCCGAGCGCGCGCACGAAGAACAGCGTCGGCACCAGCTGGCAGTCGGCCAGCGTCAGGTACTCGCCCGTGGCGTAGGGGCCCGAGGGGCTGATGAAGGCCTCCAGGTGCGCCATGCCGGCCTCGAACTCGGCGATGGCGCCGGCGACCAGCTCGGCGTCGCGGGTGTTCGGGTCGATCTGGTTGAACAGCTTGCTCAGCGGCGCCAGCACATAGAGCTCGCCGATGCGGGCCACCAGGCGCGCGCGGGTGGCCTCGTCGGGGCAGGCGGGCGTCAGCGGGCGCTCGGGATAGAGCGCCTCGAGATATTCCACGATGATGCCGCTCTCGGGCACCGCCTGGCCCTCGTCGGTGACCAGGCAGGGCAGCTTGCCCATGGGGTTGATGGCCAGGAACTCGGGGCTCTTGGACCCGCCCGGCGGGGACAGGATTTCCACATCGAGACCTTTGGCGTAGACCGCCATTCGGGCCCGCGACGCGAAGGGCGAGATATAGCCGGAGTAGAGCTTCATGAGGGTCCCCCTGGTGACGGCGGTTCCGATAGCGTATTCTAAAAAAACGGACAAGACGCCAGGCCACCTTTGCGCGAGCACAAGACCGTGAGCGCCTCCCCAACGGGTTCGATCGTGCACATCGGCGTGGCCGGCGCGCGCGGACGCATGGGTCGCGCCGTGCAGGAGGCCCTGAACGGCCGCGAGGACGCCATCACCGCCGTGCGCTTCGACCGCGGCGAGGAGCCGGACCTGAACGCCTGCGACGTAGTCATCGACTTCACCACCGCCGAGGGCTCGGCCATGCTGGCCGACCGCTGCGCCCTGGCCGGCAAGCCGGCCCTGGTGATCGGCTCGACCGGCTTCGATCCCGAGCAGCGCCAGGCTGTCGAAGACGCGGCCAGGGCCATTCCCATCGTCCTGTCGGGCAACTTCTCGCTGGGCGTGAACGTGCTGACGGGCCTGGTGCGCGAGGCGGCCCGGCGGCTGGACGCGCGCGACTGGGACATCGAGATCCTGGAGGCCCACCACCGCCGCAAGGTCGACGCGCCCTCGGGCACGGCCCTGATGCTGGGCGAGGCGGCGGCTCAGGCGCGCGGATCGGACCTCGAGAGCCTGCGCATCCAGCCGCACAACGGCGTCGGCGCGCCGCGCGAGGCCGGCCGCATCGGCTTTGCGTCGCTGCGCGGCGGCGGGGTGGTGGGCGAGCACCAGGTGATCTTCGCCGCCGAGGACGAGATCCTGACGCTGAGCCATTCGGCGCGTGACCGCTCCCTGTTCGCCCGCGGCGCCGTGGCCGCCGCCATCTGGGTCGCCGGCCGCGAACCGGGGCTCTACGACATGCAGGATGTGCTGGGGTTTCGGTAGGCTCCAACCGCCACCATCACCCAAATGAAAACGGGCGGGGATTGCTCCCCGCCCGCCAGATTTCCCCCCGAAAATCTTGAGCTAGTGGCTGCTGCCGCCGCCCATCTTGAAGACGTTGTGCTTCAGGAAGAAGAAGATCGCGATCAGGATCAGGTAGCCGACGTACAGGCCGAGGAACATCGACCAGAAGGTCCCGGCCATGACGTCGGGCATGGCGAACTTGCCGCCTTGCGCCAGCGGCATCACCGCCCCGATCACCACGTGAACCACCGCGGCGCCAAGGGTCACGAAGAGCCAACGGCCCCACGAGGACATCAGAATGGCGGCCAGCAGCGCGATCACCAGCGCCATGACCTGAGATTTCACGTCTGCGAAACCGGCGTGTACGAAGTCGTACGCGCGGTGCAGCAATGCCATGATGGAATCCATCGGTTAGTCTCCTCCCCACGTGCCCCCAAATACCGGGCAAGCGGCGTGGTTACCACGAAATGGGGGTTTCACGCGAATCCAACGGTGTTCTCAGCGGTGGCCGGTCGACCCGAACCCGCCCTGGCCACGCGTTGTTTCGTCTAGGGAATTCTCTTCTTTCCAGGTCACCGACGCATAGGCGGCCACCACCATCTGGGCGATCCTGTCGCCCCGGCGGATGGTAAACGCCTCGGGTCCCAGATTGGCCAGGATCACCCCCACCTCGCCGCGATAGTCGCTGTCGATGGTGCCGGGCGAGTTCAGGCAGGTGATCCCGTGCTTCAGGGCCAGGCCCGACCGGGGCCGCACCTGGGCCTCGTAGCCGGGCGGCACGGCGATAGTCAGGCCGGTGGGCACGAGCGCGCGGGCGCCCGGCTGGATCACCAGCTCCTGATCTTCCGGCACGGCGGCGCGCAGGTCCATGCCGGCGGCGCCGGGCGTGCCGTAGCTGGGCAGCTCGATCCCTTCGGAATGGGGCAGGCGGGCGATCTGGACAGCGAGCGTGTCAGTCATTTCAGGGCCTCGGCCATGCGTTGAGCCAGCTTGCGCGCCACGTCGCGCTTGGACGCCGCCTCCCAGGGCTCGGCGCCCTTGCGGGTGACCAGCGTCACGCGGTTGTCGTCGGCGCCGAAGACCTGGGCGCCGCCCTCCTTGGGGCCGACGTCGTTGGCGACGATCCAGTCGCAGCCCTTGGCCATCAGCTTCTCGGCGGCGAAGCGGGCCACGTCGTGGGTCTCGGCGGCGAAGCCGACCACCAGGCGGGGCCGCGCCGGTCCCTTCTTCGACAGGCCGGCCAGGATGTCGGGATTCTCGACCAGGCGCACGGTGGCGCCGCCGCCGGACTTCTTCACCTTCAGGTCGGCGGCGATCTCGGGGCGCCAGTCGGCGACGGCGGCGACCATCACCGCGGCGTCGGCCGGCAGGGCGGCCTTGCAGGCGGCCTCCATCTGCAGCGCCGTCTCCACGTCGACGCGGTCCACGCCCCAGGGCGTCTCCAGCGCCGTGGGGCCCGAAACGAGCGTCACCCGCGCGCCCAGCTCGGCCAGGGCGCCGGCGATGGCGTAGCCCTGCTTGCCGCTGGAGCGGTTGGTCAGGCCGCGCACCGGGTCGATGGGCTCGAAGGTCGGGCCGGCGGTGACCAGCACGTGGCGGCCCTTCAACGGCCCGGGACCGGACAGGCGCGCCGGCGGCGGGGCGGGCCGCGCCTCTCCCATCGCCTCGAGGATGGCGTCGAAAATGGCTTCCGGTTCGCTGAGACGCCCCGGGCCGAACTCCCCGCAGGCCATCTCGCCCTCATCGGGGCCGACAAAGCGCCAGCCATCGGCGCTGAGCTGTTTCACGTTCCGCACCACGGCGGGGTGCTGCCACATACGCACGTTCATGGCCGGCGCCGCGAGCACCGGCTTGTCGGTGGCCAGCAGCGCGGTCGAGGCCAGGTCGTCGGCCAGGCCGCCCGCGGCCTTGCCCAGCAGGTCGGCGGTGGCGGGCGCGATCACCACCAGGTCGGCCCAGCGGGAAAGCTCGATGTGGCCCATCTCGGCCTCGTCCCCGAGATCGAACAGGTCCGTGCGCACCGGCTCGCCCGTCAGCGCCGCCAGCGACATCTGGGTGACGAACTTCTCGCCCGAGCGGGTGAGGATGGCGCGCACCCCCATCCCCGCCTTCTTCAGCAGGCGGGTGAGCTCCAGCGCCTTGTAGGCGGCGATGCCGCCGCCGACGATGAGAAGGATGCGCTTGTCGGACAGGGCCGGCTCCCAAGTTTCGCCCAAGGAATTTCAACGGGTTTAGCGCGTCGGAACAGATTCGTGAAATTAGAACATTGCAAGAACATCGGTGTTGCGCTAACGCTTGTGTCCGTGAGGTGGAGGAAGCGCTCATTGACTCGTGGAAGTCGAAACTCCTGACCGTGGCGGCGGTGGCCGTGCTCGGGTTCGTCGCCAGCTGCGACAACGGCCCCTCGGCCGTCGAGACCCGGGCGCGCGGCGCCTCGGACAACGATTTTTCCCAGGCCGCCTATGACCAGGGTTCGTCGCGCGACGGCGCCTTTTCGAACGGTCGCGAGGCGCGCGAAATGGGCCGCGAGGCCAGGCGCGACGACCGCGGCGGCGCGCGCGGCGGCGACAGCGGCCTGTGGTCCTCGAACCGCAAATATTCCGCCGCAGAGAATGCCGACTACCACTTCAAGCGCGACGGCCGCGACTTCGGGGCCCGCAACGCCGCCGACTACGCCCGCATGGCCCACGCCTTCATCGACCATCCGCCGCACGGAACCCTGACCCTGCGGCGGGCCAATGGCGACCGGCTGTTCTACGACCCGGCCGGCAACACCTTCGTGGTCGCCGACCGCAAGGGCGCGCCCCGCACCATGTTCAAGCCCCGCGACGGCATGGCCTACTGGGAACAGCAGAAGCAGCGCGAGGCCAACGGCGGCTCGCGCAGCCGCTCCAGCCGCAGCCGCGGCCGCGACAACGCGGACGACTAGCTGCCATCTCCTCCCCTGTTTCCGGGAGGAAACGGGGGAGGTGGCCCGAAGGGCCGGAGGGGGCGTGACACATCACGGCCAAGTGGATGCGCGCCAAGACCCTTACCCTGAAGCGCGCCCGACGCCTGGCTGTCTCGGCAAGGTCTGGAAGTCCGCCGCATCAGCGGTCGTGAGGTGATGTCCGATCCGGACGGCGTCGCGGATGGCGTGATCCGGCTTGCGATCGAGCGGATCGGTTCGAACAGGCCGTATCGGTGACCCGGCGGCCTCTCCTCCCCTGCGTAGCGGAGGAGGTGGCGCGCGTAGCCGAAGGCGAAGCGTGACGGAGGGGGCGCGCGGCGGCGTTTGTCTGCGCCCCCTCCGGCCCTTCGGGCCACCTCCCCCGTTCGCTGCCGCTCACAGGGGAGGAGGGGATTACCCCACCCCTACCCGCGACGCCGCCAGCCGGGCGAAGGCGAGGGTCAGGGCCTTGCGGCGGGGGCCCGAGAGGGGGGTCGAGGGGGCGTCGGTGAGAACCGCTCCGCCAAAGCCGTCGGCGACGATCAGGCCGGGGCCCTCGGCCAGGATTTCGCGCGGAAATTCGGGCGCCACGGCAAAGTAGAAGGCGTCGCAGTAGTCGAGGTAGTCGCCCCATTTGCGGTCGACCCGGTAGTCCTCGATGGAGGACTTCACCTCGACGATGGCGATCTCGCCGCGCGGCCCCACCGCCATCACGTCGGCTCGCCGCCCGTTGGGCAGGCAAACCTCAAGCAGGGGCGCATAGTTCAAAGCCTGGAACAGCCGCCCCACCCCGCGCGTGACGGTGAGTGTGGTCTCCGGGCGGCTGAAGGTGAGGACGACGGCGGTGGACATGCCCGCCACAATGTTCCGCTTATGTTCGGGCCGTCAAGCCTGGCGTGGACGATGCGGCCTACTGCCCGATCTCCAGCTTGCCCACCGGATAGCCCAGCGCCTTCACCCGCGCGATCAGCGCATCGCGCTGCGCCGCGGGCAGGGTCTTCTGACGGCTGAAGACCCAGACGTAGTTGCCGCCGGGGGTGGCCATGATCGACCAGGAATAGTCGTCGGCGTGGTCGAGGATCCAGTACTCCTGGTTCACCGCGCCCAGGAAGAAGCTCATCACGATCCTGGCCCGCGCGGCGTCGACCAGCTTGGCGCTGGCCTTGAAGACGCTGTCCGGGCCGGTGGGCGAACCCTTGCGGCAATGGTTGGTGACGGTGGCCTTGCCGCCGGCGCTGGTCCAGTCGGCGTAGGCCGCGTGACAGCCCTTCTGGCGGTCGTTGGCGGTGCGCGCCACCTCGTACCAGCGGCCCATCATGCGATCGAACGCGATGGGCTTCTTCGGCGCCGGCGCGGCGGCCGAGGCGGACGAGGCAAGGGCGAGGCTGAGGCCAAGGGCGGCGAGCAGGGTGCGCATGGAACGGTCCATCGGCTAGGGTGCAGCTTGACGTCTTAGCGGGTGAACGCCCGATACCAAAACGTGTGGGGACCTGAAGGGATGCGCGTATTCGTGCTCACCGGCGCGGGCGTCTCGGCCGAGAGCGGCCTGGGCACCTTTCGCGACGCGGGCGGGATCTGGTCGATGTACGACCTGATGGAGGTCGCCACGCCGGAGGGCTTCGCGCGCGATCCGGCCAAGGTGCATGAATTCTACAACCTGCGCCGCAAGGTCCACCGCGACGCCAGGCCCAACGCCGCGCACGAGGCCCTGGCGCGGCTGGAGCGCGAACTGCCCGCGCGCCGCGGCGGAGCCCTGACCCTAGTGACCCAGAACGTCGACGAGCTGCACGAACTGGGCGGATCCCAGGACGTCATCCACATGCACGGCGAGGCGCTGAAGGTGCGCTGCGAACGCTGCGGCCACGTCGAGCGCTTCACCGGCGAGCTGTCCACCGCGCTGGCATGCTCCGCCTGCCACGAGGCCGGCGGCCTGCGCCCGCACGTGGTCTGGTTCGGCGAGACGCCGATGTTCCTGCGCCGCATCCAGGAGGAGCTGGCCCGCGCCGACCTCTTCGCCGCCATCGGCACCTCGGGCACGGTCTACCCGGCGGCCGGCTTCGTGGCCGAAGCCAGGCGCCGCGGCGTCCCCACGGTGGAGATCAACCTGGAACCGTCGGAGACGGCCGGCATCTTCGACGAGGGCATCTACGGCCAGGCGACCGAGACCGTGCCGGCGTGGGTCGGGCGGCTGCTGGAAAACTAGACCGACGCTAGCCTGCGTTCCAGATAGCCGGAGCACGCGGGCATTTGTCGATGTCGGGATCGATAACGAGCTCCCATCCCGACGGCCGCTTCTCAACGAAAGCCTGATCTTTTTCAGCCAATAGGAGCAGAAAGGCGCCGAGCGACGAACCGGCGGCCCAATGAGGTCGGCTGAACTCGTCCTCGTGATCGAAAAAGTAGACCGCAGGCACAGTCTCGCCTGCGGCAAGGTCCAGGCCATAAAGGTCGCCGCATCCGTCGCCGAAGAGGGGCGCAGCCTGGACGTGGAGGAGGTCGGTAAGCTTCGCCTCGCCTCCCCGCCATCCCACATGATCATTCCAGGTCGGCATCACGGTCGGGAATTCACCGACCGCCCTGATATTCGCACGGTAGAAATCCTCCAGGTCGGCCGGCAGGGAGGGAAGAAGCGATCGCGCTAGGTCAATCATCCGGGCGGAGTCGTCCTTGCGCCGCCGCTCAAGAAGGCCGCGGCTCTCGATGAGAGCGATCGCTTGCGTCACGGGGACAAACATGGGCTCGGCCCGCTTTCAACAGGGTCGACAGTGTGACGCCAAGCTTCAGCCTTGCCAAGCACAAAACAAGAACATGACGGATGCGGAATCAGTCCGCCGCATCCTCGATGGCGTGGATGTCGTCGTCGCTGAGGCCCAGGTGGTGGGCGATTTCGTGGACCAGGACGTGTTCGATCAGGGCGCCCAGGGCGATGTCGCCGCGCTCGGCCCATTCGTCCAGGATCGGGCGGCGGTAGAGGAAGATCTCCGACTGGGCGGGGGACGGGTCCAACACCGAACGGTGGTTCAGCGCCACCCCGTGATAGAGGCCCGACAGGTCGAAGGGGTCGTCGATGCCCAGCGAGGCCAGGGTCTCGTCGTCGGCGAAGTCCTGCACCCGGAAGACCACCGACCCCACCGCCGCGCGAAATTCCGCAGGGATGCGCGCGAAGGCGGCCTCGGCCATGGCGGTGAAGGTGTCGATGTCGGGCGCGGACAGGGCGTGGAAGCGGTGCATGCCCTCTACATAGGTGTCATCCCGGAAGACGCGAAGCGGCTATCCGGGACCTCATCACGCGCGCGGAGGTCCCGGATCGATCCCCTTCGGGGCTCGTCCGGGATGCCAAACGCAAAAACTCACTCGTCGGACAGGATGATGTCGGGGTTTTCCGGGGCGCGGGTCTCGAACAGGCCGATGTCCAGCGGCTGCTGCGGCTTGAAGGGGCGCAGCGGGTGGTGCGCCAGCACCTTCAGCCGGTCAGGGGTCAGCGAGGCGGCGGCGCGGTCGCGGCGGGCCTGGCGGGCCTGGTCGAGGCGGATTTCGGCGGCGGTGGCGATCCGCCAGTAGCTGACCGACAAACGCCACACGACCTGGGGCGGCGTGGAGCGGGGCTGCGGCCAACGGCGGCCCGCGCGCATCACCGGTTTCTGCGGCCGAGGCGGGCGGCCCGCGCCCTCGGCCATGACCTCGCGCAGGGTGCAGAAACGGTCCTCCGGCCCCGGCCCCGCGCCGCCGGCCGGATCCTCCACCCGCCCGCGCCAGGCCTTGGCCGCGGCTTCCTCGGTCGGAAAGCCCGGGCCGGTCTGTTCGGTGGTGAACACCACCTCCTCGCCCGCGACCTCGCGCGCCTCGCGCTCCCGGGCCGCGCGGCCGAGCGGCGCGCCCAGGGCGGCCTCGGCGTTTTCGGCTATGGGATAGCGCACTGCGGTCATGGGTCTCATATCGTCCGGGGCGGGATCGCCGACAAGCCGGGCGGTTTGAGGCTATCCTCAATTGTGATTCGGACGGAGGGCGCGCCGACAGGCGTGCGACGACATGGTCCCAACCGATTTGGCCCCGACCGATCTGGCCTACGCCGCCTCGGCGGGCGCGATCGCCCTGGCCTTGTCGACGCTGGTCTGGACCTGGCGGTTCCGCAAGCAGACCCAGGCCCGCGCCCGCGAGCTCGAGATCCAACTGGCAGAGGCCCAGACCACCATCGCTGAATCCGAAGCCGCCGCCTCGGCCTTCGACGGCGCCCTGATCGCGGTTGAGGGCGACGAGGTGCGCCTGCTGGCCGGAGAGGAGGCCCTGGCCGAATGCGCCCGCGCCCTGAAGGTCGACCCGGCCGATCCCGCCGCGGTGCTGCAGGCGCTCGCCGGCGTCGCGCCTGAGCACGCCGTCAAGCTGAAGGCCCTGATCGACAAGGGCGAGCCGTTCCGCTTCACGGCGCGGTCCGAAGGCGGCCCGATCACCGTCGACGGCCGCTCCTCCGGGGCCGTGGCCTGGATCCGCATCGCGCCCCTGATCGAGGCCTCCCCCGGCGGCCGCTTCGCCGAGATGGCCGATCGCCTGCCCGCGCCCGCCTGGGTCACCGGCCGCGACGGCAAGATCGCCTGGGCCAACAAGGCCTGGCTAGAGGCCGCCGAGGCCAAGTCCGTCGAGGACGCCATCGCGCGGGATCTCTCCTTCGACCGCAACGCCGAAGCCGTCGCCGCCGAGGCCATCGGTTCGGGCGGCCGGCGCGAGGCCTTCCGCTGGGTGACGGTGAAGGGCAAGCGCCGCGCCTACCGCGTCACCGCCGAGCCGGTCGGCGACGGCGAGGAGGCCGGGGCCATCGCCATCGACGTCACCGAGGCCGAGGAGACCCGCGAGGCGCTGGGCCGCCACGTCTCGGCCCACGACGAGACCCTGAACCACCTGGCCGACGCGGTGGCCATCTTCGGCCCCTCCAAGCGGCTGGCCTACAACAACAAGGCCTTCGAGGAGCTGTGGGGGCTGGACCCCGCCTGGCTGGCCGAGCGGCCGACCCACAGCGAGTGGCTGGACCGGCTGCGCCAGCGCCGCCGCCTGCCCGAGAGCGCCGAATACGCCAAGTGGAAGGCCAAGGAGCTCGACTTCTACGGCTCCACCGAGATCGCGCCCGACGACCTGTGGAATCTGCCCGACGGCCGCACCCTGCGCGTGGTGCGCCAGCCCCACCCCATGGGCGGCATCCTACTGCTGTTTTCCGACATCACCGGCGAGCTGCGCCTGCGCGCCCAGTACAACGCCCTGATCCAGGTGCAGCAGACCACGCTCGACAAACTGAATGACGCCATCGCTGTCTTCGCCTCCGACGGGCGGCTGCGGCTGCACAACGAAGCCTTCGAACGGCTGTGGGGCGCGAGCGGGACCCAGCTGACCGACGCGGGCGACTTCGCCGGCGTGGCCCAGCTGTGCACGCCCCTGATCCATGACGCGGCCTTGTGGGCCGAGCTGAAGGGCCGGGTCACCGATCCCGACCCGCAGTCGCGCGTGCCGGTGACCGGCGAGGCGCGCACCGCCGACGGCCGCACCTTCTCCTGGCAGTCGCGTCCCCTGCCCGACGGCGCCACCCTGATCGGCTTCGGCGACGTCACCGCGCGGCGGGAGCTGGAGCGCGCCCTGGTGCAGCGCTCCGCGGCGCTCAGCGAAGCCGAGACCCTGAAGCGCGAGTTCGTCGGCAACGTCAGCTACGAACTGCGCACGCCGCTCACCACCATCCTGGGCTACGCGGAACTGCTGCAGTCAACGCCCAACATTCCCGAGCGGGCCCAGACCCATGTCGCGGCCGTGCGCACCGCCGCCACCCAGCTGGCGCGCTCCATCGACGACGTGCTCGACATGGCCACCATCGACGCCGGCGAAATGGCGCTGGTGCTGGGCGACGCGCGCATCTGCGACGTGCTGGAGTCAGCCGCCGAGCGCGCCCACTTCCTGCTCAAGGCCAAGGGCGCGGCGGCCATCATCGATTGCGGCCCCGACGTCGGCATGATCCGCGCCGACGAGCGCCGCCTGTCCCAGGCGCTCGATCACCTGCTGGAGAACGCGGCCCGCGCCACGCCCGAAGGCGGCCAGGTCACGCTGAAGGCCAGCCGCGGCCAGGGCGAGGTGCGCATCGAGGTGTCCGACTGCGGGCGGGGGATCCCCTACCACCAGCAGGCCAACGTCTTCGACCGCTTCGTCGCCCGCGACCGCGGCGGTCCGGGCCTGGGCCTGGCGCTGGTCAAGGCGCTGACCGAACTGCACGGCGGCTGGGTCGAGTTAAAGAGCGAGCCGGGCGCCGGAGCCACCTTTACTTTGCACCTGCCGGAGAGGGCGGCTACAGGGGCGGCGGCTCCTGAACTGGACCTCGAACCCGGCGTTGCATCGGCATGACCTCAAAGCCTCTCAAGACCGCCCTCATCTACGACTTCGACGGCACCCTGGCGCGGGGCAACATGCAGGAGACGTCGTTCATCCCGGCGTTGGGGATGACGCCGACGCAGTTCTGGGCCGAGACGGTCAAGCCCGAGACCATCAAGGCCGACGGCGACGACATCCTCATGTACATGCAGCTGATGCTGAAGACGGCCAGCGACCGGGGCCTGCCGGTGACGCGCAAGGCCCTGATGGAGCACGGCCGCGACGTCTTGCTGTTCGACGGGCTGCTGGGTCCGGGCAACTGGTTCGAGCGCATCGACGCCTTCGCCGCCCAGTACGGCCTCGACATCGATCACTACATCATCTCCTCGGGCATCAAGGAGATGATCGAGGGCTGCCCGATCCATCCGCAGTTCACCCACGTCTTCGCCTCGGCCTTCGTCTACGACGAGCAGGGCCAGGCGGTGTGGCCGGCGGTGGGCATCAACTACACCACCAAGACCCAGTACCTGTTCCGCATCAACAAGGGCGTGCACAACAACTGGGAGCACGAGGCGATCAACCGCTTCATGCCCGACGACGACCGGCCCATCCCCTTCGAGCGGATGATTTTCCTGGGCGACGGCGACACCGACGTGCCGACCATGAAGATGATGCACACCAAGGGCGGCTTCTCGATCGCGGTCTACGACCCGCGCAGCGAGCCGGGCGACCACAACAAGATCCACCGCCTGATCAGCGAGGACCGGGTGAATTTCGTCGCGGCCGGCGACTACACCGAGGGCTCGGCGCTGGACCTGATCGTCAAGGGCCTGCTGGGGCGGATCGCCATCAACGCGGGCACCATGCCGGCCGACAAGATCTAGTCTTCCGCCTCATCCTCGCCCGCCTCTATCGCCGCCGCCAGCACCTGGCGGGCCGTGTAGAGATCCTCCTCGCTGACCGCCAGGCGAAAGCCGTTGCGCAGCGAGCCTATGGGGTTGAGCGCGTTGTTCGGCCCGTCCAGCAGCACCGCCTCGATGCCGGCCGACTGCAGCACCGAGGCGGCGATCTGGGCCTCGGGCATGGAGGTGAATTCGGCGAGCACGGTCAGGGACATCAGGTCAGGTCGGATAGAGGCTGTGCGGCTGCGAGCAGCTCCGCACGCCCATGATCAGTGCGATGGCCATCAGGGTGTAGGCGATCAACAGAAAGGCCGCCCGCGCGAAGGTCGGCTTGCGGCGCGTGGCCTCGACCAACAGGCCGAAATTGCCCCAAAGGATGCCTGGGATCAGACCGGCGATGATCCATTCAGTCGTGCGCGGGTTGGGGCGGATGTCGGACGGTTCGCCCTGCGCCCCTTGCTTCAGGGCCTCGCCCAGGATGGCGCGCGCGTCCTCCAGTTCACTCTCGACCACGCAGAGGCGAAAGCCCTGGAGCATGACGCACCAGAGGTAGTTCATGGCGCCCTGGCCCTCGTCCATGACGACGGCGGGGATGCCGGCGGAGGCGAGCGCGCTACGCGCCACCTGCTCCTCGATCAGTACGGAATAACGCGCAACCGCCACCAGCCCCATCCGCCAAACCTAACAGGCGGAAAGTCTTTGAATAGGGGCGCATTTGACACTCGCCCCCGAATGAACGGAGCATTTGTTCTCTTATTGTTCACGGGGAATAGATATGCAAGATTGGTCCAGAGTACCGACTTTCGACAACGGTTCGATTGATGACTGGATGGAGCAACGGCGCCTGGCCTTGCGGGGTTTGGGCTCGGCCGGAGCCGGCGCCCCCGGTGCGAACAGCACGCGCGCCGAGCGCGTCGCCCAGCGCGACCAGCGGCGCATCGACGACCGGCGGCGCATGGTTCAGACCGAAGGCGGCGAGGACCGCCGCACCCTCGAGCGGTTTCGTGACGAAGCGTTGCCCGACCTATCGGACTGGCGTGCGCTGATGAAGGACGTCGCGGAAGGAAAGCTGACCTACGAGGCGGCCCTGAAACTAATGGGCGGGACGGCGACCAGGATCGGCCCCCTCGCCGAACTGGCGGCGGAGGCGCCGCTGCTGATGCACAAGCTTTTCGGCCTCTACGCCCAGGAGCACGACCTTGGCGCCGCCAACCGCAACCGTGAGTCGCTATACGCGCCGCGCGACTGGTATCTGCCTGAGGACGTTCGCCGATGAGGATGGCCGGCGGCGGCATGGTTGGCGGATCCGCGGTCTATGCAGGCGCCCTCGTCCTCTGCGGTGTGGCCCTCGCCGTCGTCGGCCTCGCCTTCGACTTCCTGGCCCGGCACTGGCAGGCTGCCCCCGGCTTCGCCCTGGCGTTGCTGATCGGCTACCGGCTCGACCGCGCGATTTTCGATCGGGGAGACCGTGGCAAGCGCATCAAGTCGTGGGCGTCGCTGAGCATCCAGGCCATTTGGCTGGGGGCGCTGGTCGCGGGTGTCTACGGCTATTACCGGACGGGGGACTTCTCGAACGTCGGCTCCAATCTGGTGGCGCTGCTGGCGGTCTGCGCCATCGTCACGGGCCTGTTCTCTTTCGTCGGCAGACTTCTCGCCAGGCTCCGCCGCCGCGACCGGTTGATCGGTCTGGGCGATCCCGGGGCCGCGGGCGCCGCACGCCCCGCACCGCAACCAACCCACGATACGGGAGCCGTCGGCGTGCTGGCGCAGTACCTTTGCTACGCCATTCCGTTGGCGGGGTGCGGCCTGGCAGCCATTCCGGCGGTGAACTACAGAGGATATGATCTCGGGCCTTGGGAGGCTGTCGCGGTCTTCATCGCGGCGCTGCTGGTCGGCGTCGTGGCCGACGAGGTTTCCTTCCGCGCCCTCTCAGGACGTCGCGAGCTTGCCCGCAGGCCGGAGTACCTGTTGGTCCAGGCCAGCATCCTGACCTTCCTGTGCGGGCTGACCTATCTCTACCTGTCCCTGCAGATTCCGGGCGGGCGCATCCAGGCGCTGTTGGGCCAGAGTCTGGTCCCGACCGGCCTGGCCGCCTTCGTTCCCCGGCTTTTCGCCGGAGCCATGACCCGCGCGCCGGCGGCGCACACCTGACGTGTCACCCTCCGCAGGCGTATTTGCACGGGAATTCGGTTGCGCATTGCGATCGAGACAGTGGAAATGATGCGCCTTGGGGAAGGACATGGGGGGATCGATGAGCGCAGGACCCGCTCGGGGATTTCGGTACTATCTCGCCTATGCGGGCGCCTTCGCCGGCTGCGGCCTCGGCCTGCTCCTGATCGGGCGCAGCCATCTTTACGGGCCCGAACCCTGGGTGACCGCCCCGGCGTTCATCATCGCGCTGCTGCTGGCCTTCCGGCTGGACCGCCGGATGGTTGCGTCGGCCCGCGGCAAGCCCCGGTCCCTCGGCTATTTCGTCGTCCAGGGCGCGATCCTGGCGGCGATCTACGCCGCCGCCTTCCTCTACCTCAACGGCAAGATCTTCTACGACATCACCTCGATTCACGACGTTCCGATCGGGATCAGTCTGGTCCTGACCGGCCTGCTGGCCTTCATCCCGCGTGTCTTCGCGGGCCGGCCCGAACCGGAAGCGGACGTCTCCGCCGATCCGCCCGCCCAGCCACCGCGCGGCGGCGTCATCGAGTTCCTGATGCAGTACCTGGCCTTCGCCGCCCCCCTCGCCGTCGTGGGCTACGCGCTGATGAAGTCGGGCGCCGACGTCGATTACCAGGGTCAAGGGTGGTACGCCGCGCCGATCGTGTTCGCGGCCCTGCTGGTCGGCGCCGTCCTTGACGGCTTCAGGTTCCGGGCCATGGAGGGGCGGCGGGGCCTCGGGCGGCCCGGAAGCTACGCCCTGCTCGCGGGCCTCGTTCTCGCGACCGTCTATGCCGCCGTGTATGTCTTCGTGCACACGCGGCTCTATCCCGACGTCGACGACACCTACTACAACATCGGTGAGAGCATGCTGCGCACCGGCGCGCTGGCGTTCCTGCCGGGCCTGTTACTCGGCCCCATGACCCGGCCGGCGTCCCCGAATTCCCCCGGAACCTAGACGTCCAGCAGGAAGCGCTGCGGGTCCTCGATGTGGTCCTTGACGTTGACCAGGAAGGTCACCGCCTCCTTGCCGTCGACGATGCGGTGATCGTAGCTCAACGCCAGGTACATCATCGGACGGATGACGATCTGGCCGTTCACCACCACCGGCCGGTCCTGGATCTTGTGCATGCCCAGGATGCCCGACTGCGGCATGTTCAGGATCGGCGTCGACATCAGCGAGCCGTAGACCCCGCCGTTGGAGATGGTGAAGGTGCCGCCCTGCAGCTGGTCGAGCGTCAGCGACCCATCGCGGGCCTGCTTGCCCAGGTCGCCGATGGTTTTCTCGATCTCGGCCAGGCTGAGCGCATCGGCGTCGCGCACCACCGGCACCACAAGGCCGCGCTCGGTGCCGACGGCGACGCCGATGTCGTAGTGGTTCTTGTAGATCAGGTCCGTGCCGTCGATCTCGGCGTTCACGGCCGGGATGTCCTTCAGGGCCGCGATACAGGCCTTCACGAAGAAGCCCATGAAGCCCAGCTTCACCCCGTGGCGCTTCTCGAAGCCGTCCTTGTAGGCGGCGCGCAGGGCCATCACCGCGCTCATGTCCACCTCGTTGAAGGTGGTCAGCATGGCGGCGGTGTCCTGGGACTCCTTCAGCCGCCGCGCGATGGTCTGGCGCAGCCGCGTCATGCGCACCCGCTCCTCGCGGGCGCCGAGCGCGCGCGGGGCGATGGGCGCCGGGGTTGCGGCGGGGGCGGCGGCCGGCGGGGCGGCGGGCGCCTCGGCGGCGGCGGGGGCCGCTTCAGGCGCGGGCGCGGGTGCGGGCGCCGGGGTCGCCGGGGCGGCCTCACCGGCGACGGCGGCCAGCGCGTCGCCCTTGGTGACGCGGCCGTCCTTGCCGGTGCCGGCGATGGTCGAGGTATCGAGCTTGTTCTCTTCGGCGATGCGGCGCACCGCCGGCGACAGCGGCAGGGTG
>Ga0209023_10000366_pt1 | contig 71644 bp, 79 predicted proteins | sample LakOneMetagenome_FD_187468 | JGI IMG/M metagenome (GOLD analysis project Ga0209023, IMG submission 187468) | Freshwater and sediment microbial communities from Lake Erie, Canada (SPAdes) (version 2) | ecosystem: Environmental > Aquatic > Freshwater > Lentic | place: Lake Erie, Canada...
AGGTCCGAGGGGGATACTCGGACGGTCCGGGGACCTGGTTGCTGGCCAGGCCCGCCCGCCGTCGGCGTGGTTGAAGGCGCAAGGGTATGTCTTGGCCTGTAGTGGCCCGCCCTCTTCGACCGTCGGGTTTTCCGGAAACGGAGGAACCTGACTCCCGGTAAGGCCTCAACAGGGCCACCCGACGGGACGCTGGCGGATAACGATCGCGCGGAGCGTCTGGCTTCGTCGAAACGGTATTTCTTGTCTCACACTCCGGACGCTGTCCGGCGCTCCGCGTCCCTTTCCAACCCTTCAGCGGCCCGCCGCGTGAAGCGGCGGACACGCGTCCGGCTCAGGCGGCCGCAGCTGCTTCCAGCTTCACCAGCACCACGCCTTCGCTGACCTGGCCGCCAGCGACCGCCGTCAACTCCGCCACCACGCCGTCGAACGGCGCGGCCAGGGCGTGTTCCATCTTCATGGCTTCGAGAGTGAGGAGGGTCTGGCCCTTGGTGACCGCCTGGCCGGCCGCAACGGCGACCGAGACGATCTTGCCCGGCATCGGCGACAGGATCGCGCCGTCCGAGGCCGCGCCCTCGCCCGCCCCGCCGACCTTGGCGGCGAAGTCGAACTCCACGACGTCGCCGCCCTCGAACACCTGGATCGGACCCTTGCCGTAGGTGGTCGGCAGGCGGGTGACCTCGTCGAACGCCCGGCCGTCCTCGTGGCGGATGTCCCAGGACCAGTCCTCGGAACCACCGCCGATCAGGGCGACCCGCAGCGGCGCCGCCTTGCCGTCGGCCGACATTGGCAGATGCATCGGCGCGCGCGGCGCGTTCATGCGGAAGCCCAGCAGCTTGGACGGCGCGCTTTCCCAAGGATCGCGGCGAGCCTCGGCCTCCAGGAAGCTGTCCAGCCGCCAGCCGATCGCGGCCATGGCCGGCTCGTCGCTGAAGCTGCGCTCGACCAGTTCCTCCAGGCGGGCTTCGATGAAGCCGGTGTCGACCGCGCCGTCGACGAAGTCGGGGTGGCTGGCGCATTTGGCCAGGAAGGCGGCGTTGGTCTTGACCGGCCAGACCTCGACCAGCGCGCAAGCCTCGGCCAGGCGCTGGGCGGCGTCCTCGCGGTCGGCGCCGTGGGCGATCAGCTTGGCGATCATCGGGTCGTAGAAAGGCGTGACCTCGCCGCCCTCCTCCACCGCGCTGTCGACGCGGACATCGCCCTCCGGCAGGCGGAAGTGCTTCAGCTTGCCGGTCGACGGCAGGAAGCCGGTGGCCGGGTTCTCGGCATAGAGGCGAGCCTCCATGGCCCAGCCGTCCAGGGTGATCTCGTCCTGCTCCAGCGGCAGCGGTTCACCGGACGCGACCAGCAGCTGCCACTCGACCAGGTCCTGGCCGGTGACCATCTCGGTGACCGGGTGCTCAACCTGCAGGCGGGTGTTCATCTCCATGAACCAGATGCGGTCGGCGCGCAGGCCTTCCGAAGCGTCGGCGATGAACTCGACCGTGCCGGCCCCGACATAGCCCACCGCCTGGGCGGCCTTGACCGCGGCGGCGCAGACGGCCTGGCGGGTGGCCTCGTCCATGCCGGGAGCCGGAGCCTCCTCGATGACCTTCTGGTGGCGGCGCTGCAGCGAGCAGTCGCGCTCGAACAGGTGGACGACGTTGCCGTGGCTGTCGCCGAACACCTGCACCTCGATGTGGCGCGGCCGGGTGACGTATTTCTCCAGCAGCACGCGGTCGTCGCCGAAGCTGGCGGCGGCCTCGCGACGGCACGAACCCAGGGCGGCCTCGAAGTCGTCGGCCTTGTCGACCCTGCGCATGCCCTTGCCGCCGCCGCCGGCCACGGCCTTGATCAGCACGGGGAAGCCGATCTTAGCGGCCTCTGCCGTCAAGCGTTCGACCGACTGGTCCTCGCCCAGATAGCCCGGCGTGGTCGGCACGCCGGCCTCGATCATCACCTTTTTGGCGGCGTCCTTCAGGCCCATGGCCCGGATCGCCGAGGGCGGCGGGCCGATCCAGACGAGGCCCGCGTCGGTCACGCTCTGGGCGAAGTCGGCGTTCTCGGACAGGAAGCCGTAGCCGGGGTGGATGGCTTCCGCCCCCATCTGCTTGGCGGCCGCCAGGATCTTCTTCGGATCCAGATAGCTCTCCTTGGCCGGCGCCGGGCCGATCAGGATCGCGGCGTCGGCCTCCATCACGAAGGGCGCGTTGGCGTCCGCTTCGGAATAGACGGCGATCGTCCGCACGCCCAGCTCACGGGCGGTGCGGATGATGCGACGGGCGATCTCGCCTCGGTTGGCGATCAGGACGGAAGAGATCAAGGCTTGGACCTACATCTGGGAAAGGGTGAAGAGCATCAGGCCCCCGACCAGGAGGCCGAAGGATGTCATGCTGATCATCCAGACGATGAACGTCTTCAGCAGGGCGCCGAAGATGCTGGAGCCGTAGCCCCCGCGCAGGGTCTGGAAGAGGTTGATGGGCGCCCACAGCTGCACGATCCCGAGACCCAGCGGCACCAGCGCTCCCGGCAGGATGAACAGGATCGCGTAGATCAGGAACGAGAACGACAGCAGGTTCGTGGCCACCAGCAGGTGGTCGTAGATGAAGTATTGGCGCTTGTTGACGTAGACCAGCGCCAGAGACAGGCCGGTGATCGGCAACAGCAGCACCGCCAGGCGGTGCGCCCAGCCGAACATCACCAGCAGGAAGTAGTCCGGATTGGCGACGGCCTTGGCCAGCCCTTCCTTGAACCAGTTCTTGATGTCGTCCTTGGCGTGGCCCGCGTTCTTGCCGTGCTCGGCGGGCTTGTCGTGCTCGGCGCCTGGGCCAGGCGTCGTGACCTCAACGCCTGGCTCGCTCCAGACCTTCACCGGCGGAGCGTCCTTGTCCGGCACGACGACGTTGAAGTGCTGACCGGCGACCTGGGCCTCGGCGATCTTGTTGGCGCCGGCCTGGAGCTTGTCCGGGCTTTGGAAGTCCAGATCACGGATTTGCGCGGCGGCTGCGGCGCTCTTCCCATGCAGCCTTTCCAGCGCTTCGGCGCCGGCATTGGGATTGTCCTGCAGCGCCTGGGCCTCGGCCATGGCCTTGGCGTAGCGGGCTTCCGCCTTGGCCACGTCGTCGGCGTATTCCTTGGCGATCTTGGCCTTGTCGGCGTCCGCCTCCTTCAGGTCCCCGTCACGCTGCTCGGCGGCGTCCGCGAGACGCGCGGCGCGGTTATCGGTCGCCTCCTTACGGATCTCATCGGCCTTGGCCTTGCGGCCCGCCGGCGTCGACAGCAACTCGGCCGCCTTCTCCTCCTTCAGCTCCTGCTGATGGCGGATGCCGTGGATGGCGTGCTCGGCCGAAAAGATGAACAGAAGCAGGGCCACCAGGAAGGTGCGGAACGGCGGCACGTGCCGCACGATCCGGCCTTCCATGTAGTCCTTGGCCAGCTTGCCCGGCTTGAAGAACAGCAGCGGCAGGGTGTTGGCCAGGCGACCGTCGAGGTGGAACATCCCCTCGATGGCCTCCCAGATCAGGTGCAGGATCGACCGGTGGTGCGTGTCGGCGTTCTGGCCGCAGCTGTGGCAGAACCAGCCTTCGAGCGGCGTGCCGCAGTTCTTGCAAAGCTCGCCCTTGTGGTCGAACGGCTTCTGCTTTGGCCGGATATAACCGCCCGCCGAATCCGCCGCCGCCGCTTCCAGTTCCGCCCCAGTGATCACGCCCTACGCCCCCAACGGTTGAGTCTATTCAGCCCAGGACGGTTTACGACGGGCGAGGAAGGCGCGCACCCCTTCTTGCCCCTCCTCCGACACACGGCGGCGGGCGATGCGTTTGGCGCTCTCCTCGATCAGGCCCTTGTCGATCTTTTGACCAACGAAGTCGTTGACCAGGGCCTTGGCGTCGCCGATCGCGCCGGGTGCGCACGGGGCCATTTCCTCGATCAGGGCGTCGCGGGCGACCTCCAGGCTGGCGACGTCCTCGAACACCTCGTCGACCAGGCCGTAGCCCCAGGCGTCGTCGGCGTCGAACACGCGGCCGGTGGCGAACAGCAGCTTGGCGGTGCGCGGACCCAAGGCCTGGATGACGTAGGGGCTGATGGTCGCCGGGGTCAGGCCCAGCTTGACCTCGGAGAACGAGAACTTGGCGTCGACCAGAGCGATGGCGTGGTCGCAGGCGGCCACCAGGCCAGCGCCGCCGCCGAAGGCCGGGCCCTCGACCATGGCCACGGTCAGGGCCGGGATGTCGTGCAGGGCCTTGAGCATATGGGCCAGCTCAAGCGCGTCGGCGCGATTGTCGTCCTCGTCCCACTCGACGGCCGCGCCCATCCACGACAGGTCGGCGCCCGCGCTGAAGGCGCCGCCGACGCCGCGCAGGAACACCACCCGTACGCCCTCGGCGCCGTGCAGGGTCTCGAACGCCTGGCGCAGGCCCGAGATGGTCTCGGCGTCGAAGGCGTTCTTCTTGTCGGGCCGGTTGATCCAGACCGTCACCGCGCCGTCGGGCGTGCTGTCGATGTGGACGAGCGGGGTCATGGTCTCGGTGTCGGGCACTTCGACGATAGGATCGGCGATCGGGTTGGTCATGGCGGGCTCGTTCCTTTTTCGACGCTACATCCGGAAAACGCCGAAGGTCGTCTCCGGGATCGGCGCATTCAGCGAAGCCGAGATTGCGAGACCCAGCACGTCGCGGGTTTGCGCCGGATCAATAATGCCGTCGTCCCAGAGCCTTGCGGTGGCGTGGTACGGATTGCCCTCATCCTCATAGCGCTGGCGGATCGGCGTCTTGAAGGCTTCCGCCTCCTCGGGTGTCCACTTGGCGGCGTCGCGGTGGACGGTGGCCAGCACGCTGGCGGCCTGCTCGCCGCCCATCACCGAGATGCGGCTGTTGGGCCAGGTGAACAGGAACCGCGGGCTGTAGGCCCGGCCGCACATGCCGTAGTTGCCGGCCCCGAAGCTGCCGCCGATCAGGACGGTGAACTTGGGGACCTCGGCCGAGGCGACGGCCGTGACCAGCTTGGCGCCGTCCTTGGCGATGCCGCCGGCCTCGTACTTGCCGCCGACCATGAAGCCCGAAATGTTCTGCAGGAAGATCAGGGGGATCTTGCGCTTGCAGGCCAGCTCGATGAAGTGCGCGCCCTTCACGGCGCTCTCGGAAAACAGCACGCCGTTATTGGCCAGGATCGCCACCGGCTGCCCCCAGATCCGGGCGAAGCCACAGACCAGGGTCGTGCCGTACAGCGCCTTGAACTCGTCGAACTGGCTGCCGTCGACGATGCGGGCGATGACTTCGCGGACGTCGTAAGGCGCCCGGACGTCGGTCGGGACGATGCCGTAAAGCTCTTCCGGATCATACGCCGGCGGCTCGACCTCGGTCAGCACCAGCTGGTCGGGCTTAATGGTGTTGAGGTTGGCGACGATCGAGCGGACGATCTCCAGCGCGTGCTCGTCGTTCTCGGCCACGTGGTCCACGACGCCGGAGCGGCGGCCGTGAGTGTCGGCCCCGCCCAGCTCCTCGGCGCTGATGACCTCGCCCGTAGCGGCCTTCACCAGCGGCGGGCCGGCCAGGAAGATGGTGCCCTGGTTGCGGACAATGACCGTCTCGTCGCTCATCGCCGGAACATAGGCGCCGCCGGCGGTGCACGAGCCCATGACGCAGGCGATCTGCGGGATGCCCACGGCGCTCATGCGGGCTTGATTGAAGAAGATGCGGCCGAAGTGATCGCGGTCGGGAAAAACCTCGGCCTGGTGCGGCAGGTTCGCGCCGCCGCTGTCGACCAGATAGACGCACGGCAGGCGGTTCTGGGCGGCGATCTCCTGGGCGCGCAGGTGCTTCTTCACCGTCATCGGGAAGTAGGCCCCGCCCTTCACCGTGGCGTCATTGGCCACGATCATCACCTCCCGGCCCGACACCCGGCCGACGCCGCAGATCATGCCCGCGCCGGGGGCCTCGCCGCCGTAGAGGTCGCAGGCGGCCAGCTGGCCGATCTCCAAGAAGGGCGAGCCCGGATCCAGCAGGCGCTCGACCCGCTGGCGCGGCAGCAGCTTGCCGCGCGAAGCGTGACGTTCACGCGAGCTCTCGGGACCGCCCAGGGCCGCCTCAGCGACCTTGGCGTGCAGTTCGTCGACCAGGGCGCGGTTATGGGCCGCGTTACGGGCGAAGGCGTCACCGGACGCGTCGATAACGGAGTTCAACTTCGGCATGACCGACGCTTAGCCTCTTCCACCCTATCCCGGAAGTCGTAGTTTTTTGGACCCTGAAGAGAAAGGTTCTGGGCCAAATCCGTTCTCGGACATTTCGTGTCCGGGATCAACAGTTGCGCCTTAACCCGCACCCGTGGTCAAGCCTGCCCGTTCAGGCTAGCGTCCGCGCCGTGGAAACGCCTCTGCCCGACGACTCGGCCTTATCGCGCCTCTTCGCCCGAGAGCGGCGAACCGGGGCAGCCGCGTGGTTTTCGCTACCGGGCGGCGCGGTGCTGTTCAGCCCGGGCGAGACGGCCGACCAGCTCTATTTCCTGAAGACAGGCCGCCTGGGCGCCTTCCGCCGGGAAGAGGGTCAGGAGCCGCAGTTCCTGGGCGTGATCCGCCCTGGCGAACCGGCCGGCGAGATGGCCCTGGTCGGCGACAACGCTCACTCGGCCTACATGGTGGCCCTGCGCGACAGCGAAGTGCTGTCCCTGCCCCGCGACGATTTCTTCGACGCGGCCGAGGAAGATCCGCATGTGATGCTGGAGCTGTCGCGGCTGATGATCCGTCGCGCCCGCCAGGCCCAGACCCACGCGGCGATCGGCGATCCCTCCGTATTCGGCTTCATCGCCGTCGAGGGCGGCGCGGCCATCCGGCCAGTGGTCGAGCGCCTGGCCCGCTGCATCGAGGCCCTGGGCTATTCGGTCACCGTCGAGGGCGGCGAGTCGCTGCTGGCCCCGACCGAGTGGTTCAGCAATGTCGAGCGAGAACACGACTTCGTCCTCTATGTCGCCGAGGCCGACGAGACCGCCTGGAAGCACGTGGTCGGCCGCCAGGTGGACCGGCTGTTCCGCATCGGGCGCGGCGATCGCCCGCCGCCGGCCGAGATCCCCTCCTACGCCTCGGGGCCGCTGCAGGCCCAGCGGCTGGTCGACCTGATCCTGCTGCAATCGGCGAACCTGGCGCGGCCCAGCGGCTCGGCGGCCTGGATGGCGGCCACGGACGCCGCCCGCCTGTTCCATCTGCGCGAGAACGGCGTGGCCGACATGCAGCGCCTGGCGCGGGTGCTGACCGGTCAATCGGTGGGCCTTGTGCTCTCCGGCGGCGGCGCGCGAGCCTATGCCCATATCGGCGCGATCCAGGCGATGCGCGAACGCGGCGTGCCGATCGACTTCGTCGGCGGCGCCTCGATGGGCGCGATCGTGGCGGCCGGCATCGCCATGGGCTGGGACGACGGCGAGCTGGAGCACCGCATCCGCAAGGCCTTCGTCGACACCAGCCCGCTGGACGACATCGCCTTCCCGCTGATCGCCATGACCCGAGGCGAGAAGGTCAAGGCGCGGCTGGACGAGCATTTCGGCACGGTCGACATCAGCGACCTGTGGCTGCCGTTCTTCTGCGTCTCGTCGAACCTGACCTCGGGCGCCTATCAACTGCATCGCACCGACGACCTGCAATCGGCGCTGCGGGCCTCGATCTCGCTGCCGGGCGTGCTGCCGCCGGCCACCGAGAACGGCCAGGTGCTGGTCGACGGGGCGGTGATGAAGAACTTCCCGGCCGACGTGATGCGGTCGTTCCAGCTGGGGCCGATCGTCGGGGTCGACGTCACCCGTGGCCGCAGCATCACCGCCGAGGACGTCTACCGTCCGCCCTCGATCTGGAGCTGGATCGTCTCGGGCGAGTGGCGCAAGGGTCCGCCGATCGTGGCCCTGTTGATGCGCGCCGCCACCGTGACCACCGGCCGCGACCTGGCCGCCGCCCGCGAAGCCACCGACGTGCTGGTCACGCCCAAGCTGGAGGGGGTCGACATCCGCGACTGGCGCGCCTTCGAGCCTGCCGTGAAGGCCGGCTATATCGCCGCCAGCCAGGCGCTGGACGCCCTGCACAAGCCTGTCGACGAACTGCGTCGCCGGCCCAGCCTGGCCGAGCGCCGCGCCGGGATCACCCGCGCCTAGCCACCACGAAGAGCCGCTTGAACGGAAACAGCGTCACGCCGTCTTCTCGGCGCGGATGGTCCTGCGCCAGCCGCGCCCGCCAGGCGTCGAGAAACGGCTTTTTCTCCTCGTCCGGCAGGGCGTCGAGATAGGGTCGCAGCGTCGTGCCCATGGTCCAATCGACGATCGGATCCTGGCCGTGCAGGGCGTGCAGATAGGTCGTGGTCCAAATGTCGATCTCGGGACAGGTTGGGGCCAGCCAGCCATAGTAGTCCTCAGCCGCATTGGCGTGGCGAACGGCCTCGACGCCGGTAAAGCGCGCCGCCCACGGCCCTTCCGCTGCGATCTCCAGCAAGCTGGCCCGCCATCCCAGGCCCTCGACCACCGGCATCTGCACCGCCAGCACGCCGCCCGGCGCGAGGCTGTTGGCCAGGTGCGGGATCAGGCGCTCATGATCGTCCACCCACTGCAGGGCCGCGTTGCTGAAGATCAGATCAGCCGGGACGTTTGGCGTGAAGCTGGCGATGTCGCCCAGCACCCACTCGACCCGCGCCGGCAGGGCCTTGGCCCGTTCCAGCATCTCGGGGCTGGAGTCCATGCCCCGCACCCGCGCCGCTGGATGCCGAGCGGCCAGCAGCGCCGCCTGCTCGCCCAGGCCACAGCCCAGGTCCCAAATCTCGCGCGGTTCAAGGTCACGGGGAATGGCCGTCAGCAGGTCCAGCGCCGGCCGCTCGCGATAGCCGCGATAGAGGGCGTAGACATCAGGATCCCAACTCGCCATCGGCGCTCCTCCATGTCGACCAGGTGACAATCTGCAGTCGTGCAACCAACGCTTTTGCGAAGAATTCTTCTCAAAGGCGAGGATTCACCATACGGTCCGAGTCAGATCCCCGACAGAGGGATCATAGGGAAGGTTCACACGGCATGCCCATGCGCCCCCATTTCGCCCCCAATGGCCCTCCGGGCCGGGCTCCCAGCGCGCGTCGTCTTAATCTCAATCGTCCCCTGGCCATCGGCGCGTCCCTCGTTTTGTGGGCGGCCATCCTGGTCGGCTTAAAGCTGCTGACGATCTGAGCGCATTATTCGGGCACGGACGTTGCGACGCCTCGTCGCGGTCGATCACCCCTTTTCATCCGCGAAATCGGGTCCATATTCGAGTTGTGTTGTTCAACCAACTGAAAGGAGGTGACCAGTGTCTCATTGTCTCCAACCGCGGTCGCAAGTCGTGACCTGGAGCCTTATGAATGAGGTCTCCGCCTAAGGCGCGTTGAACGCCTGAGGTTTTAGTCACGAGCTGCGCAAGCGGCTACGACGATGGAGGGCCGTCCCGAGCAATCGGGGCGGCCCTTTTTCATGACCCGCGCTAGGCTCCGATCAGCTCGCGGCCGATCAGGAAGCGGCGGATCTCGTTGGTGCCCGCGCCGATGTCATAGAGCTTGGCGTCGCGCAGCAGGCGCTCGACCGGCCATTCCTTGGTGTAGCCGGCGCCGCCCAGGGCCTGGATGGCCTCCAGCGACACTTTCACCGCATTCTCCGACGCCATCAGGATCGCGCCGGCGGCGTCGAAGCGGGTCGTCTTGCCGGCGTCGCAGGCGCGGGCCACCGCGTAGACGTAAGCCCGGGCCGAATTCAGGGCCACGTACATGTCAGCGATCTTGCCCTGCATCAGCTGGAACGAGCCGATCGGCGCGCCGAACTGCTTGCGGTCGCGGACGTAGGGTAGGACGATGTCCAGGCAGGCCTGCATGATGCCCAGCGGACCGGCCGAGAGCACGGCGCGCTCGTAGTCCAGGCCGCTCATCAGCACCCCGACGCCACCGCCGACCGGGCCCATGACGTTCTCTTCCGGGATCTCGCAGTCTACAAACACCAGCTCGGCGGTGTCGCTGCCGCGCATGCCCATCTTGTCCAGCTTCTTGGAGACGCTGAAGCCCTTCATGCCCTTCTCGACGATGAAGGCGGTGATCCGACGTTCGTCGGTCTTGGCGTAGACCACCAGCGTGTCGGCGTGCGGGGCGTTGGTGATCCAGAACTTCGTGCCGTTCAGGACGTAGCGGTCACCCTTGTGCTCGGCGCGCAGCTTCATCGACACGACGTCCGAGCCCGAACCGGCTTCGCTCATGGCCAGCGAGCCGACATGCTCGCCGCTGATCAGCTTGGGCAGGTAGCGCTGCTTCTGCTCGGGCGTGGCCCAGCGGCGGATCTGGTTGACGCAGAGGTTGGAGTGCGCGCCGTAGCTGAGGCCCACCGAGGCCGAGGCGCGGGAGATTTCCTCCATCGCGATCACGTGCTCGAGGTAGCCGAGGCCCAGGCCGCCGAACTCTTCCTCGACCGTGATGCCGTGCAAGCCGAGGTCGCCCATCGGGACCCACAGGCCGCGCGGGAATTCATTGGTTTCGTCGATGCGAGCCGCCAGCGGCGCGATCTTGTCGGCGGCGAAGCGAGCTGTGGTTTCCCGGATCGCGTCGGCCGTGTCGCCCAGCGCGAAATCCATCGAGGGTGCGAAATTCGTCGTCATAGCTTCCTCCCTAGCACAAACGCCCGCCGGTCATTGAGACCTGCGGGCGTTCTTGCTCAGTTTCCCCGAGGGAAGCAAAGAAAACTATTCTTCGTCGCTCGCATCGGGGCCGGCAAGGCGGCGGAGCAGAAGATAGGCCGAAACCACGAAGCAGATCGCGCCAATCATGCTGGCGCCGTAGCCGAACATCTTCACGCCGGTGTCCGAGCCCGAGGCGACGGTCAGGATCCACAGGACGCCGCCGCCGAACAGGGCCAGGCCCAGGATGCCCAGGCTGACCAGCAGGCTGGTGTTGCCGAAGCGCGGGGCCTCGGCCTCGACCATCGACACGTCCATCGGCTGCAGGTCGACCTCTTCGCTGGTCGAGAAGCCGCCGAGATTGAACACCGACGAGTTGGCGGCCGGGCCGCCGAACAGGGTCGGCTCGCTCTGCACCGGCGGCGCGGTCGGGGCGAAGCTCTCGACCGGCGTCGGCTTTTCGACCTCTTCGACCGGCTGCGGCGTCAGGCGGAACGGCGTGAACTCGACCGGCGCGGCCGGGATCGGTTCGACCGGCGCCGTCGTCGTCTCTTCCTGGAACAGGACCGGCGCAGGCTCGGTGACGATCGGCTGGGCCGGGGCCGGCGGTTCCGGCAGGCCCAGGTCGTCCTGGCGCACGACCGGCTTGGGCGCGGTCGTCGTCGTGACCGGCGCATCCGGCAGGATGGCTTCCAGGCGTGCAGCGACGGCGGCAGCCGACTGTTCGGTGGCGGTCAGACCGTCCTCTTCCGGGACGACGACGTTCAGCGGCAGGCCTTCCTCGCGCTGAGCGACGACGCGGTCGCCTTCGGTGCGGGCGTTGACGGCGATCGGGGTCTGTTTCGGAATGGCGCAGCTGGCGTCGTAGTCCACCTTTGGGCGCAGCACCGGGCTGGGCGCCGGCACCCACTCGCCATTGGCCGGCGTCAGGAACAGCGTCTTCTCGGCCGAGCGGCGGCGGACCAGGGCGTCGATGACGATCCGCTCGCCCTCGAAGTCGGCCTTGCGCCACATCTCCATCGCGCACGCCGCTTGCAGCAGCGAGCCCTCGTTGATCCGGCGCAGCACGCCCGAGCGGAGGAAGTTGTCGAGCCCGATGTTGAAGGCGAAGCAGACCAGCGCGTCGAACTGGTTCTGGTTCAGCGGCGCGTAGGTGTGTTCGTTGACCGAGTGGGCGACCGAGATCAGGTCGTACAGCAGCAGGGCCTCGGCGTCCTTTTCAGAGACGGAGGCGCCTTCGCGGGCGGTCAGGGTGTGGCCATAGCCGACCGTCCAGCGCCCGTCGGGGAGCTGAGCGGCCTTCTGACGGTAGCCCTCGAATCTCTTGATGAGATCGACGGCCGTCCGGGTGACCTGATGGCGCGGTTTCATCGCGGAGTTTGACCCAGTTTGAGACAGACGCGGATGCGTTCGCCTGTCTCGGCGCAAGGTCGGCGCCAGTTTCCCGGCTTGAGCGAATTTTAAGTCAGTGCAGCAGCAGCGAGGCGATCAGCAGCACCGCGAAGAAGCCGGTGAAGTCCGTGAGGAAGGTCACGAAGATCGACGACGACACCGCCGGGTCGCGGCCCATCTTCTCCAGCGCCAGGGGCATCAGGATGCCGCCCAGGGCCGCGGTGAAGATGTTGGCGATCAGGGCCGCGCCGACGATGATCGCCAGCTTGTCGTGGTGGTCGGAGGCCCCGAAGAAGAGATAGGTCGCCAAGCCCATGACCAGGGCCAGGCTGACGCCGTTGACCAGCCCGACCAGCAGCTCGCGCAGCACGATGCGGCGGGCGTTGGCCGTGGTCAGCTCCTTGCTGGCGAGGGCTCGCACGGCCACGGCCAGGGTCTGGGTGCCGGCGTTGCCGCCCAAGGACGAGACGATCGGCATCAGGATGGCCAGGGCCACCAGCTGGGCGATCTCGGCCTGGAAGATGGCGACGCCGCTGACCGCCAGGGTGGCGGTGGCCAGGTTCAGCATCAGCCACGGCAGGCGCGATTTGACGATCTCGATCACCGAGGCGTCGCGGCCGGCGTCGGACACGCCGGCCAGGGCCAGGATGTCTTCTTGCGCTTCGTCGCGGATGACCTCAACGATGTCGTCGACGGTGATCTGGCCCACCAGGCGTCCGCCCGGCTCGATGACCGGGGCGCTGATCAGGTGATACTTGTCGAAGATGTAGGCGACCTCTTCCTGGTCCATCCCGACATCGATTTCGGTCGCCGCCTCCATCAGCTCGGCCAGCGGCGTCTCGCGGCGGCTGCGCAGCAGGATGCTGATCGGGATCGCCCCGACCGGCTTGTAGGTCGGGTCGACCACATAGACGTCGAAGAAGAGCTCGGGCAGTTGGTCGCCGGCCTCGCGGACATGGTCGATGGTCTGGCCGACGGTCCAGAATTCCGGCGCGGCCAGGAATTCGCGCTGCATCAGGCGGCCGGCGGTCTCGTCCTCGTACGACAGAGTCGTCTCGATGGCGGCGCGGTCGATCTCGCCCATGGCGGCCAGCACCTGGAAGCGCTTGGTGTCGTCCAGGTCGTCGATGACGTCGGCGGCGTCGTCGGTGTCCAGCTCCTCCAGCGCCCGAGCCAGGGTCACGGACGGCGTGGCTTCCAGCACCTCCTCGCGGAGATTCTCGTCCATCTCCGAGATGATCTCGCCCAGGGCTTCCGGGTCGAGCAGCGGGATCACGTCCTCGCGGTAGTCGGCCGTGAGGAAGCCCATCAGGTCGGCGACGTCGGCCGGCTCCAGCGCCGTGACCAGCTCGCGCAGACGCTTGAGGTCGCCGCTGTCGACGGCGTCGATCACCATCTCGACGTATTCGGGATTGAGAGCGTAGTCGTCGCCGAGGGCGAGATCTTCCAGCTCCTCGGGGGTCTCGGACTTGGCCAGCGGGATGTCGTCCAGCACGTCGTCGGTCAGTTCGGCGGTTTCCCGGGTCATGGGGGCCTCCTGAGCTCTTAGAGCGCGTGGGTTCGTGGCGGTTGGGTCCGATGAAGCGCGCTTGGGGCGAAACCAAGGCCAGAAACGATTAGAGCGCCCCTAGCGAGTCGGAAACCGATTTCGCCGGGAGCGCTCTATTCTGTGTTCAACACTGGTGCGGTCGAGAAGACTCGAACTTCCACATCTTGCGATACAGCGACCTCAACGCTGCGCGTCTACCAATTCCGCCACGACCGCATCGTGGTGAGGGGCGGCTGGTAGCAAACTGAGTCTGCTTTGGGAAGCCGGAAGTTTCGGATTCCCAAACTTCAAAGCTGCGACGAATTAAGCGCCGCCGGCCATGTAGTCGTAGACGTCGGCTGCGCGGGTCACCTGGATGGCGATGCGGTCGTCGCTGATCTGGATTTCGCCCCGGGCGATCGGGTGGTTGTTGGCCAGGATCCAGACCTCGTCATTGGTCTTGGCGTCCAGCGGGATCACCGCACCACGGCCCATGCGCAGCAGCTGCTGCATCGGCAGGATCGAGCGCCCCAGCAGAACGGAGATCTCGACATTGACGGCGTTGACCTGGCTCACGAAGTAAGACCCTTGAACTGACACACGCGACCGATCGGGTCGCCACCGTCTCGATCGCAAGATTAGGGCCACATGCTTGCTCTCCCGTTAAACCCTGAAAATGCTGGGATTCCGACCATGGGGCGCGAGGACGCCGCGCCTGTGGGGTGGGCAGTTTCGACCGACTACGTGCCCTACCCGGCAGCCGTGGCCGCCATGGAAGCCCGCGCCGCCGCCATCGCCGACGGGACGGCTGGCGAGCTGATCTGGCTGCTGGAGCATCCGCCGCTCTACACCGCCGGCGTCTCGGCCAAGGCGACCGACCTGATCCAGCCCGACCGCTTCCCTGTGTTCGAGAGCGGCCGCGGCGGCCAGTTCACCTATCACGGCCCCGGCCAGCGGGTGGCCTATGTGATGCTGGACCTGACCAAGCGCGGCCGCGACGTGCGCGCCTTCGTCGCGGCGCTGGAGGCCTGGATCATCGACGCCCTGGCCGCCTTCAACGTCACCGGCGAGCTGCGCGACGGCCGGGTCGGCGTCTGGGTCGAGCGCAAGGGGGCCGGCTGGAGCCGCGAAGACAAGATCGCCGCCATCGGCGTGAAGCTGCGCAAGTGGGTCAGCTTCCATGGGATCAGCCTGAACGTGGAGCCGGACCTTGGCCACTTCTCGGGCATCGTGCCCTGCGGCCAGGTCGAGCACGGCGTCACCAGCCTGGTGGACCTGGGCTTGCCGGTGACGCTCGACGAGGCGGACGCGGCGCTGCGGGCCAGCTTCCAGAAGATCTTCGGCCCAGTCGAGGACGCCCCTCCTCCTGCCTAAAAGGGCGCGCCGGTCTAGGGTCATGGGACCTCATCCTCACACGGCGAGCCGCTGAAGGTGATGAAAGGGACTGCGGAGCGCCGGGCTGTCGCCCGGGGTGTGTGAGTTTGAGTTACCGTTTCGGCGAGGGCCGTACGCTCCGCGCAGCCGATATCCGGAAGCCCGAACGCGCCTCCGACGGGCGGAGGTTTTGGCTCCCCTCCGGATCCCCGTGCGGGGCACCCCGTGATCACCCTCTCCCGTCGGGAGAGGGTGTCCAGTGGGCTCCTCCTAAATCGAAATCGTCTTCAGCGGGTTCGGCCCATACCGATTGGCCCCCTGCTCGCCGCCCATGACGCCCAGCTCGACCACCGCCCAGACGATCACCAGGCAGAACATGAAGTCCAGGAAGTGCTCGGGCTGCGGCCACACCGCGATCACCGCGATCAGCACCAGCAGCGACCACCAGCCCGACCGGCCGCGATCGTGCAGGCGCTTGGACAGCACGCAGGCGCCCGAGAACAGCAGGGCCGGATAGACCAGCCAGCCGGTCAGCCAGTGCAGGGTGTAGCCGGCGATGGCTTCATACAGCACCGCCACGCCCAGGATCACGGCGCAGGCGATCAGGAACGGCGTCCGCGCCAGCCTGCCGTTCGACGACAGGAACAGCTCCGCCCATTCGCTACGATCGCTCATTTCGCCTCAGCTCCGACTCGTCTCGGCAATCTAGGCGCTGACTTAGGCGAACTCCACCAGCACCTCGTCGGCCGCGACCGGGTCGCCGCCCTTGGCGTTGACGGCCTTCACCACCCCATCCCGCTCGGCGCGGATGATGTTCTGCATCTTCATGGCCTCGAGCACGCAGACCACCTCGCCCTCGCGGACCTGCTGGCCGGCGGTGACATCCATCGAGACCACCAGGCCCGGCATGGGCGACAGCACCAGCTTGGAGGTGTCGGCGGCCTGCTTCTCGGGCAGCATGTCGTGCAGTTCCGCGTTGCGCGGGGTCAGGACCAGCACCCGGGCCTTGGCGGCGCGGTGGCGGATGTCGAAGCCCTCGGCGGCCGGCGCGGCCTGGACCGTGAACACCTTGCCGCCCAGGGCCGCCTTGAACACCGGCTTGCCCGGCCGCCAGTCGATGTCGGTCAGGGTCAGGGCGCGGCCCTCGTCGAGCAGCTCGACGGAGATGTCGCCCTCCCCGCTGACCTTCACGCGGCGCTTGGCGTGGCCGACGGCGACGATCCAGTCGGCGCGTGGCGGACCGGCCAGGCCCGAGGCGTAGGACCGGGCGCGGGCGGCATAGACCCGCTGCATGGCCGCGCCGACGGCGGTCAGGATGTCGATCTGCTCGGGCGTCGGCTCCGTGCCATGGAAGCCCTCGGGGAACTCGTCCTTGATGTAGTTGGTCGAGATCTTGCCGGACCGGAAGCGCTCCTGGTCCATCACCGCGGCCAGGAACGGGATGTTCTGGCCCAGGCCCTCGATGTGGAAGTCCTCCAGCGCCCGGCCCATGCCGTCGATCGCCGCGATGCGGGTCGGGGCCCACGCGCACAGCTTGGAGATCATCGGGTCGTAGTACATCGAGATCTCGTCGCCCTCGCGGACGCCGGCGTCGTTGCGGACCGTGTAGCCGTCCTGCTCGCCTTCCGCCGGCGGGTCGTAGCGGACCAGGCGGCCGATCGACGGCAGGAACTTGCGGTACGGGTCCTCGGCGTAGATGCGGCTCTCGATGGCCCAGCCGTTGATCTTCAGGTCGGCCTGGCCGAACGCCATCTTCTCCCCATAGGCCGAGCGGATCATCTGCTCGACCAAGTCGAGGCCCGTGATCAGCTCGGTGACCGGGTGCTCGACCTGCAGGCGGGTGTTCATTTCCAGGAAGAAGAAGCTCTTGTCCTGGCCGGCGACGAACTCGACCGTGCCGGCCGAGTCATAGTTCACCGCCTTGGCCAGGGCGACGGCCTGGGCGCCCATGGCCGCGCGGGTGGCCTCGTCCAGCAGGGGCGACGGAGCCTCCTCGATGACCTTCTGGTTGCGGCGCTGGATCGAGCACTCGCGCTCGAACAGGTGGACGACGTTGCCGTGCTTGTCGCCCAGCACCTGGATCTCGATGTGGCGCGGGCTCTCGATGAACTTCTCGATGAAGATCCGGTCGTCGCCGAAGCTGGCCTTGGCCTCGGCGCGGACGGCCGGGAAGCCTTCCTCGACGTCCTTGCGGTTCCAGGCCACGCGGATGCCCTTGCCGCCGCCGCCGGCCGACGCCTTGATCATCACCGGATAGCCGATCTGCTCGGAGATCGTCACGGCCTCGGCGGTGTCGGCGATCTCGCCGATGTGGCCGGGCACGCAGGACACGCCCGAGGCCTGGGCGAACTTCTTGCTCTCGATCTTGTCGCCCATGGCCTGGATGGCGCCGGGGTTGGGGCCGATGAAGACGATCCCCTCGTCGGCGCAGCGTTGGGCGAAGCCGGCGTTCTCGGACAGGAAGCCGAAGCCCGGGTGCACGGCTTGCGCGCCCGTCTGCTTGCAGGCGGCGATGATCTTGTCGGCGACGAGATAGCTCTGGGCGGCCGGCGAGGCGCCGATGTGCACGGTCTCGTCGGCCATCTCGACGGCCAGGCTGCCGGCGTCGGCGTCGGAATAGACGACCACCGTCTTGATACCCAGGCGGCGGCACGTCTTGATCACGCGGACGGCGATCTCGCCCCGGTTGGCGATCAGAATCTTGGAAAACATCGCAACTTCCGCCCAAAGATTTTGTGCTTTGCAGCACGGCCTATCAGTCCTCGTCGGGTTTGCAAGCTTGCCCTTAGGGCGCTAAACCTTCGCCTAGGCATGACACCGGTTTCCATTAGTGCGGAAATCGTGATGGCGCGCCACCGGGAGGAGACAATCTATGAAGGCGATTTTCCTGGGCTCGGCCTGCGCGCTGATCCTCGCCAACGCCGCTGCGGCCGCTCAAAGCGCTGAACCGGCGCTGCTGTTCAAGGTCTCGGGCGACAAGGGCCTGACAGCCGACGTCGCCGCCGGTGACCCCATTCCCAACTTCGCCGACAAGGTCACGTCGATCGCCGACGGCAAGGCCGGCAAGGGCTTCCACGCCGAGGACGACGGCGTCGTCTCGTGGAACGCGCCCGGCAACATCCAGGCCCAGCGCGGCACGCTCTCGTTCTTCTGGCGCTCGGGCTATCCGGTCGGCGTCGCGCCGTTCGTGATCTTCCGCGTCGGCTATGCCGACCACAGCAGCTGGGACATGGCGTTCCTGCGCATCGACTGGAACGGCCACGGCTTCGACGCCTTCGTCACCGACAACGGCCTGGCCCGCACGCGCGTGTCGTTCAAGGTCGACAAGACCCCGGCCGCCGACGCCTGGACGCACCTGGCCTTCACCTGGGACGAAACCACCGGCGTCCAGCTCTATGTCGACGGCAAGCTGGCGGCCAAGAAGGAGACCAAGGCGGTCTATGATGCCGGTCTCGACCAGTTCGGCGTCGCCGGCCGCGTGATCGCCCCACACCAGGTGCAGAGCCGCTACAACTTCACCCGCGGCGGCGACCTGGACGAGCTGCGCGTTTACGATCGCCCGCTGGCCGCCGACGCCATCGCCGCCCTCTCGCGCAACGAAGCGCCGGCCGCCGCGGCGCCCGTCGCCACGCTCGACGATCCGGCCATCCACGCCGCCTGGAAGCAGCGCTACGGCTGGAACAAGGACCTCCCGCCCCTCCTGACCGACGACAAGACCACGATCCGCAAGGTCGAGTTCAAAGACGCCAAGGACATCAAGGAGTGGATGTGGAAGGGCACGGACGGCATCGCCGAGACCACCTGGCCCGGCGTCTACAACCGCTCGCGTCTGCCCGGCCGTAACGACTACTTCCAGCTCCCGGACTGGAACGTCTATGTCGACGGCGGCAAGGCCCTAACCCTGACCCTGCCGAACGAACCGGTGAACCGCATCGAGATCCAGGGCCCGGCCTATGGCGACCTCAGCTGGGCGGCCAAGGCCGGCGACAAGGGCGCCTCGGTGGGCGCGCGACCCAAGGACCAGGAGCGCACGGTCAGCACCTTGGCCAAGCCGCTGACTGGCGGCGTCCTGACCTTCACCAACGTGGCCCAGGAGACCCCGATCCAGGAGATCTGGGCCTATAACGTCACCGCCGGCGCCGAGCCCAAGGACGCGTTCAAGATGAGCTACACGGTCCGCGCCGACGTGGCGCCGGACTATCTGAACTTGGCGCAGCTCAACGCCTACATCACCGGCCGCCACCCGGCCGGCGAGCGCGCCACCGTCGTGGCTCTGCCGGAGGGCGCGCCCAGCCGCAAGCGTCCGGCCGGCGACCTGTCGGCCAAGGGCCTGCCGATCGTCCACGTGCTGATCCCGTCGGGCTTCGGCGACGCGCCGGCGGCGCAAGCGCTGGCCCGCAACTGGGCCTATGGCTGGGAGAACGCCCGCGACGGCCTGGACGGCATCGCCATCGACATCCCCGCCCTGCCCGGCGCGGCGGGCGTGACGATCCCGCTGAACATCCAGGTCAAGGACCCGATCTGGCCGGGCCGCAACATGATCGACGTCAGCGTCTCGGTGAAGGCCGGCGAGGCCCGCACCGTCTGGCTGGACATGCGCGACCGCATCCTGACGCCCGACAGCCTGTACCTGACCATCGCCGCCGACAGCACCGAGTTTGGCCCGAAGGCGCTGGACGGCGCCAAGATCCGCCTCGTCCTTAAGGACCGCGACAAGGCCAAGGCCGAGCACGTCGCCGACCGCCTGAACCAGGTGAAGGACAACTGGGCCTTCCTGGTCGAGGAGCACACCACCTCCAAGCGCCAGGGCCTCTATCGCCGCCTCTATGCCGACATCTCAGACCTGCTGAAGGTCGATCCCGACAACCAGGTCGGCCGCGAGTACTGGGGCGACATCACCTATGGCAGCCAGGGCTGGCCCGCGTTCGAGCAACCCAAGCCGACCAACGGCGAGCCGCTGTGGGCCTTCCGCCAGCTGGAAGACCTGAAGCTGGTCTCCAAGTTCGTCAACTGGTGGGTCGACGAGCGCCAGGCCGACTTCGGCGACTTCGGCGGCGGCATCTCGGACGACACCGACCTGCTGCAACAGTGGCCGGGCGTGATCCTGATGGGTGTCCAGCCCGACAAGCTGACCGCCTCGCACGACCGCCTGGCCGACGCCGCCCACAAGAACGGCATGTTCACCGACGGCCTGTCGACCATCGTCACCGACGAGCTGCACGCCTACGAGGAGGGCATCAATTCGGACGCCGAGGCGATGTACATCCACTACGGCGAGCCTAAAGCGGTCGAGCGGATGTTCGCCACCGTGAAGGCCCTGCCCCGGGTCATCGACAAGAACCCGGCCGGCCACGTCCACTTCAACACCAACTGGTACAGCGGCAAGATCTCGTACCGCGAGGGGCCGTGGGAGTGGCAGAAGCCCTACTCGTTCGGCGTCACCCACCCGGCGATCCTGACCAGCGACTACAACGGCGACAAGACCGCCCGCGACCTCGTTCTCGGCCTGGCCGACGGCTACCTGGCCCACGTCGGCAAGGACGGCTCCTACCCGAACGAGATCAACTGGCGCAGCGACGCCGAGCGCGGCGGCACGGTGCTGCAAGGCTCGGGCGCCGACGGTCCGTTCCAGGTGTTCTGGCAGGCCTATCGCCTGACCGGCGACGCCAAGTACCTGACCCCGATCAAGTGGCGGATCGGCAAGGCCACGATCAAGTCGCTGGGCAGCATCAACGAGAACGCCATCGCCGAGCTGAAGCTGGTCGAGGCCAACAAGGACCTGATCATCGCCGCCGCCAAGAAGGGCGGCGCGCTGGAGCGCTACAGCGCCTGGACCCTGACCGGCGACAAGAGCTTCCTCGAGGACCTCTACGCCGACGAGATCCAGTGGAACGACCAGCACATGTACATGCACACCGAGGGCCACTGGTGGTCCGACCGCGTGGAGCTGCCGTCCGACATCCTGCAACGCACGCGCCTGGGCGGCATCGCCAACAAGCGCAGCCAGATGACCCCGGGCCACACGGTCTCGTGGCGCTTCGACGGCGTGGACGGCACGGACGTGGCGCTGCTGGTCAAGGACGCCACCAAGACCGGCTTCAAGGTCATCGCCTACAACACCACCGACAAGCCGGTGACGGCGACCATGACCGGCTGGAACGTCGCGCCGGGGCAGTGGAGCCTGAGCCAGGGCCTCGACGCCAACGGCGACGACGCCATCGATGGCGCCGCCGAAACCCGCGCCCTGCCCTTCGAGCGCAGCCTCTCGACCAAGGTCACCCTTGCCCCGCGCCAGACCACGATCATCGACATGAAGCTGGTCACGGCCGGCGATGATCCGGCCAAGCGCGCCGACCTTGGCATCGGTCGCGACGATGTCGTGGTCAAGGGTTCGGCGATCACCGCCAAGGTCCACAGCCTGGGCGCCCAGGACGCCGCGCCGGCCAAGCTCGAGCTGGTCGACGCGGCCGGCAAGGTGCTGGCCACCGCGCCGACCCCGGCCCTGAAGGCCCCGACGGACCTGCTGCCCAAGACCGCTTCGGTGAAGCTGAAGATCCCGGCCGGCGTGAAGGCCCAGGGCCTGCGGGTCCGGATCGTCACGACCCAACCCCAGAACACCACCCTGAACGACGAGGCCGTGCTGCCATGAAGACCCTCGCCCTGATCGCCGCCGGCTTGCTGATGACCGGAGCGCCTGCCCTAGCCCAGACGGCCCAGCCGCCGGTTCCGGTCTCGCCGCCCTATTCCAGCCGGGTGATCACCCTGGCCGAGGCCAAGGCCGTGGTCGCCGCCGCCGAGGCCGAGGCCCGCAAGAACGGCTGGACCATGGTCATCACCGTGCTGGAGTCGAACGGCCAGCCGGTCCTGACCGAGAAGATGGACGGCGCCCAGTACGGCTCGGGCGAGGTCGCCCACAAGAAGGCCGCCACCGCCGCCAACTTCCGCAAGCCGTCGTCCTATTTCCAGGACGCGGTGAAGGCCGGCACGCTGAACGCGATCTTCACCGGCGCCATGGCGCTGGAGGGCGGCGAGCTGTTGCTGGTCGACGGCAAGATCGTCGGCGCGATCGGCGTCTCGGGCGGCACGGCGGTGCAGGACGGCCAGGTGGCGCGGGTTGGGGTGGCCGCGATCAAGTAGCGGCGAACTCCTTGGCGAACATCGCCTCATACCCCGCGATCATCTCCTCCGCCTCAGGCGCCACCAACCGCGCTACCGCCGCCGCGAAGCTCACCGGGGCCAGGCCCGAGGCGCTGACCACCTTGCCGTCGCTGACCGCGCGCGGCGTGTCGACATAGTGCTCGGCGCCCGGATAGCCCTCGACGGTCTTGGCCAGCCATTCGGCGCCGTTCGAGGTGTGTTTGCGCCCCTCGAACAGGCCGGCATGGGCCAGCGCCGTGGTCCCGGCGCAGATGCCGGCCACCGGCTTGCCGTCGGCGAAGGCCTGGCGCAGCAGGCCGCTCACCGCCTTGTTCTCGCCCTCGGCCCAGGCGTCGCTGCCGATCAGGATGAAGAGGTCGGCGTCGTTCAGCACCGGATCGTCGAAGCGGTAGTCGGCCGCGGCCAGCACGCCGCCGATCGAGGTCTCGGGCTCGCCGTCCGGCGTGGCGATCTCGATCTGCACCTTCAGCTCGCGGCGCAGCAGCGCCAGCACGCTCCCGGCCTCCCAATCGGCCCAGCCCGGCTGCAGGAATGCGACGGCGACGGTCATGCTAATCTCCTCACGGGGGTGCTACCGGACGAACGCCCGAACACCTACATTGGCTGTCATGACAGACACAGCCGCCCTTTCAACCGCCGGATTCGACCTGACGCCGCCGAACGAGGCCGAGCGTGAACGCCTGGAGGCCGACCTGACGGCCGAAGAGGCGCGAGTCCTTCTGCATCACGGCACCGAGGCCCCGTTCTGCGGCGGCCTGCTGGGCGAGAAGAGCCCCGGCGTCTACGCCTGCCGCCTGTGCGGCCTGCCGCTGTTCAAGCACGAGACCAAGTTCGAGAGCGGCACCGGCTGGCCCAGCTTCTACGCGCCGTTCGCCGAGGACCACGTGGTCGGCATCCGCGACGACTCGTACGGCATGGTCCGCATCGAGACCCGCTGCGCCCGCTGCGACAGCCACCAGGGCCACGTCTTCCCGGACGGCCCGGCCCCGACGCGCCTGCGCTACTGCATCAACTCTGTGTCGCTGCAGTTCGTGAAATCCGGCGATCCCCTGCCCGACCCGCTGCATCGCGGCGACAGGATCGCGGCCTAGAGGTCTAGAGAGTCTAGGGGCGAGATCACGGTCTCGCCCCAGCTTTTCTCAATTCCTATCGAATTGATATGAATTGTCCTCAGCCGGCGAAATGGGTCATCTCTGCCGGGTAGCCAGAGCCAGCCCATGACCCCGACGCCCGCCCTCTTCGAAGCGCCCCGCCGCGACCATGACGATCCGCCGATCCTGATCGTGCCGGGCCTCTACAACTCCGGCCCCGACCACTGGCAGAGCCATTGGGAGCGCGAGCTGCCCAACGCCCAGCGCGTCGAGCAGCAGGACTGGGAGCGCCCACTGCTGGGCGACTGGACCATCAGCCTGGCCGAGGCCGTCCGCCAGAACCCCGGCGCGATCCTGGTCGCCCACAGCCTGGGCTGCGCCCTGATCTGCCACCTGGCCCAGGTCACCGGCGGCCGCGGCGTCGGCGGCGCCATGCTGGTCGCCCCCGCCGACGTCAACCGTGAGGGCCCGGCCGGCCGCCTGCTGGTGGGGTTCTCGCCGATTCCGCGCCAGCGGTTGCCATTTCCGAGCCTGGTCGTGGCCAGCCGGGATGATCCTTATGTCGAGATCGATCGCGCTGAGGCCTTCGCGCGGAGCTGGGGGTCGGAGTTCGTGGATTTAGGCCGCGCGGGGCACATCAATGTTGATAGCGGCCACGGGGCGTGGATCAAGGGACGGACGCTGTTGCGCAACCTAGCCCAGCGCGTCGAGGCGGAAGGCCGCCTCGGGTGCACGACTAGCGGCTAACTATCGGGCGACTTTCTATCGGATCAGCCAACAGCGTTGGTCCGGGGTACTTGCTGATCTAAGTAGGGGCCAATGACGGAAGGCCTCTCCTGATCAACGCGGCAGAAACCGCCTCATCCAGACGACGCACGACCTCCTGCGCAGCTTCGCGGAGAGCCTTGATACTTTGCAGCGCGGCTAGCCTTGCCTGAGCTCTTATCGCGGGCGAGGCCGCAGCGTGGCGGTTCAGCTCGTCAATAACATCCGCCGCAGCGGCCAAAATGCCAGCGAAGCTGGTCATCTGATGGCAAACTTCTGGATCCAGCCCCACGATCTCCACGCTCTGTACTAGACGCAAATCTGCCTCAACGGCGCGCCGCATAGTCAAGAGCGTAATCCGCGTAACTGTAGCTCCACTTCTATCAAACACTAGTTCGCATGAGCCGATCCGGTTAATACCGACAGCGACAGCGGAAAACGTCGCGCCATAGCGCTGCATCCACGCCGTATTCTCGGCTTCAATGCGGTCATGACGTCCCATCAGTTCGAGACGCTGACTCTCCAGAATCGCCTGACGAGCTGACTGAACTGCAACCCAGACACCGCCCGCGGTCACAAGACCGGAAACCCAATCCGCTACGCTGCCCCAATCGGTGCTCGATTGGTTTGCCAACCTAAACATAATGGCGGCAAAGGTGATGATCACCATGCCGCCAACGAACTGCTTCATCGCCCAACCCATAGTCGCACACAATGCGTTGCCCCGCCTTGTATGTCCACGGCAGGACAGCTGCCCTTTGGGCAACGCTGAGTGCACAATCGCTTCCGTCGGAAGCGCCTACGCGCATCATGACTTCCGAATGAAACATCGCCATTGAAAGAAGAGTTGGTGCGGGCGGTCGGGGTCGAACCGACACTCCTTTCGGAACCGGATTTTGAGTCCGGCGCGTCTACCAGTTTCACCACGCCCGCAGGCTTCGCGCTTCCGCGAAGGGCGGTCTTCGTAGCAGGCGTTGGCGGGGCGGTCTAGCATCGTCGGAACGGAGATTCCCGATGCTGAAACCCGGCCCTCGCAACCTGATCACCGACATTCCCGGCCTGCGGGTCGGCTGCGTCGAGGACGAGGCCGTGCGCACCGGCGTGACGGTCGCGATCTGCCCCGAGGCCTGGACGGCGGCGGTCGATGTGCGCGGCGGCGGGCCGGCGGTGCGCGAGACCGACACCCTGCGGCCGGAGAACAGCTTCTCGAAAGCCCACGCCGTCTGCTTCTCGGGCGGATCGGTGTTCGGCCTCGGCGCGGCGGACGGGGTGGCCGTGGCGCTGTCGGCGCGGGAGCACGGCCTGAAGCTGTCGCCGGGGACGCCGGCCATCCCGATCGTGCCGGCCGCCTGCCTGCACGACCTGGGCAATGGCGGCGACAAGGCCTGGGGCCTCTCCCCGCCCTATCGGGAACTCGGCATGCGCGCCGTGGCGACCGCCAGCGAGGACTTTCCGCTGGGGTCGTTCGGGGCCGGGCGCGGGGCGATGGCGGGGATCCGCAAGGGCGGGCTGGGCTCGGCCTCGATCGACCTGGGTGATGGGTTGATCGTCGCGGCCCTGGTCGCGGCCAACCCTGTGGGCACGCCCTACATGCCCGATGGCGAGGCCTTCTGGGCTTGGCCCTACGAGATCGACGGCGAGTTCGGCGGCCGGCGGCCGGGCGCGGACATGCCGCCCTCGGTCGAGCCGATCCCCGACGATTCGAAGCTGGCCGCGCGACTGAAGGCCGGGGCCAACACGACCCTCGCCCTGGTCGCCACCACCGCCGACCTCAGCACGGCCGAGGCTCAGCGGATGGCGATGATGGCCCATGACGGCATGGCGCGGGCGGTGCGGCCAGCGCACACGCCGTTCGACGGCGACGTCTGCTTCGCCCTGGCCTCGGGCGCCAAGCCGCTGGGCGCGGATCCGATGCGAGGGCTGTTGCGGGCGAAGATCGGCGCGGCCGCCGCCGACTGCCTGGCGCGGGCGATCGCTCGGGCGGTGTACGAGGCCGCTAAACCGTCGGCGGGCTGACCGTCTCGCCGCCGGTCAGCTGGACGGCGGCGGTTTCCAGGTGGTCCAGCAGGCGCTTGAACATCGCCACCTCGCTGGGCGCCAGGCCCGCCAGCAGGGTCGCCTCATAGGCCAAGGCCAGGGGCGCGATCTCGGCAAACAGGCGGCGGCCGGCGGCGGTGAGCTCCAGCGTGTGCGAGCGCCGGTCCGAGCGGACCGTGGTGCGCGCCACCAAGCGGCGGACGACCAGCTCCTGGGCCGCGCGGCTGACCCGGACCTTGTCCATGGCCGTGCGGGTGACGGCGGTGTGCTGGGTCAGGCCGCCCTCGGCCAGCACCGACATCAGCCGCCACTGCGGGATGGTCAGGCCGAAGCGGTCCTCGTAGGCGCGGGCGATCAGCCGGCTGACCGCCGCCGACGCCGTGGCCAGGCGATAGGGCACGTAGTCGATGAGGCTGACGGCAGCCTCGGGCGCTTCAGGGGCGCCGGGGGTAATCGGAGAGACCGTCGCGGTCATGTCCTTCCTTTCGTCCTCCCCGGCGTGGCCGCCTTCAGGAGGAGCGGCCTTCGCCAGTCCGTTGCGCGTCGATCAGCCGACCGTCGCGTCCTCTTGGTGTGAGCGTCCCCCGCCCGCGCCTCAACGGCTAGGCGAGTTCGCGCGAACGAAGGATCACATTCGCACGCCACTTGGGCAGAGAATAGCCGTCTCGCCTTCCTGAACGGCGTTCTCATGCCCCGGGAACGGGAATCGCCCGGTCAGTCGCGGTCGACGATCAGCTTCAGCTTGGGCAGCGGCGCGGTCTCGGTCAGCACCTTCCGGCAGTCCTCCAGCTCGCGCAGGCAGTTGGGACGGTTCCAGAAATCCGAGAAGTCGGCCACGGCCAGGCGCAGCAGCTGCATATATTCCTTGTGGTCGAGGACCTTCGGCGCCTCTTCCTTGTGGTCGTCATGGCCGTGACCATGGCCGTGGTCGTCGTGCGGCTTTTCCGGCTTGGGCGCATTGGCGATCACGACGGTCTGCGGCGCGACGATGGTGACGTTGCGGGTCAGCAGACCGATCGCGGCGTGCTCCTTCGAATCGTCGTGACCATGACCGTGACCGTGCGCGTCATGGCCATGACCCTTGTCGTGGTCCTTGCCGTGACCGTGCTTGTCGCCCTTGCCGTGGTCGTCCTTCTTCTTCTCTTCCGGCGGCTCGCCCTTCATGGCCTTGCCCAGTTGCTCGAAGGCCTTGCCGCATGGGCCGCCGAACGCCAGCACCGGACCGACGCGAAGCTTGACCTCGTCGATCAGCTCCTGCGCCTTGACCACCAGTTCGCCCGAATGGGCGCTGGAGGCGGCCACGCACTTGGCCTTGACGGCCTCGTGGATCTTCTTGGGAACGTCGCTCTGCTTCTCGCCCTTGTCGCCGCGGCCCGTCAGGCGGCCGGCGAAGAAGGCCAGGCCCGCGATGGCCAGGCCCGCCAGGATCAGCAGGAAAACCAGGGTGGGGTCAAAGACCGGCACCGGCTGTTCGACCGGAAATTCAGACTGGTACACCGGACCCCTCCACCCACGCGTCGCGTTGCGTCGGCATATGGTTAACGCAACAGCGTTATCGATGCACGGCCAAGGTGCTCAAGTCGGGCGAGAAATGATCTGAGTGACCTTGGCGCCATGGTCATAGCGCGACGGACCGCCGTAGACGGTCACCTCGCAGAGGATATCGCCGCCCTCCTCCGAGACCCAGATGTAGCTGCGCTCGACCTCGACATAACGGCCGGCGGGCGAGATGCCCTCGAAGCTGTCGCCCCAGGGCGTGATCCCGCGCAGTTCCTGCCAGCGCAGGGTCACGGCGCGCGAGAGCTCGTCGCGCGCCATGGCTTCCAGGTCGGGATCGTGGACCGGATCGCTCAAAGGCCTCAGCCTTCGGCGTTGTCGTCGCGGAAATAGGCTTCGACCTCGCCCTGCAGCTTGATCGTCATCGGGTTGCCCTTGCGGTCCATGGTCTTGCCGGCCGCGACCCGCACCCACTTCTCGCTGATGCAGTACTCTTCGACATTGGTCTTCTCGACACCCTTGAAGCGGATGCCGATGCCGCGTTCCAGCAGGTCCGCGTCGTAGTACGGGCTGCCCGGATTGACGGAGAGGCGGTCGGGAGGCGTGTCGCTCATGGTCTTTCGGCTTTCGTCTGGGCCGTCGGCCCCGTGTCTTGGCCGGCGGTGATAGCGATGAAACGCCGAAAGTCCAAATCTGGCGACGCGCCTCCCCTATTGCTTAGTCCTGCTGGTCTTCCTTGACCGGGTCGGCGGCCGAGACGACGCCGTCGTTGTTGGTGTCGTGGTGCATGAACATGCGCCAGCCCGAATAGTCGAACTCGGCCTTGGTGATGGCGCCGCTCTTGTCGCTGTCGAGCACGCCGAAGCGGACGTCGGCCTGGCGCATCTGGCGCTCGCGCTCTTCTTCCTTCTTCTCGGCCGTGCGGTCGTCCGCAGCGAGCTTCTTCTCCAGACGCGCCTTGAACTCGCCGACATACTCGGCCTTGGACAGCGAGCCGTTCTTGTCGGCGTCGGTGGCGGCGAACTGCAGGGCGCGGGTGGCGGCGAACTCGTCCTTGGTGACGACGCCGTCGCCGTTCTGGTCCTGCTCCTTGATGAAGGTGTCGCGGGCGTGCGAAGCGGCGAAGGCCGAGCCGGCGCCCAGCGAGGCGACGAGAGCGGCGGCGAGGATCGTACGGGTCTTCATGGGATGTCCTAGCGGAGGGATTCGAAGGTCAGGGCGTAGGTGAAGCTCTGGCCCGGCTGGCCGGCGGCGGCAGGAGCGACGCGGTAGCGGGTCTGGACGTGATAGACGCCCGAGTGATCCGCCTTCACGGCGAAGCGGCCCTTGGCGTCGCTGGTCACGGTCTTGGGCGCGGGCTTGGAGTCGGCGTAGCGGTCTTCTGCGGCCACGAACTCGATCGCCTGATTGGCCAGCGGCTTGCCGTCGAACAGCACCTCGAACACGGCGTCCTGGCCCGTGACGATCTTGCTGGGATGGGTGACGGCGTGGAACTCCAGGCCCTTGCCGATCGGGGCCAGGGCCGCGTCGTTCGGCGCGCCACGCGTCACATAGACGTCGGCCATGGTCAGGCTCTGCATGTCGATGGCGTCGGCCGGGGCCTTCTCGCCTTCGAAGAACTGCCACTCGCCCTTGACCAGGGCCGCCTTGGCGGTGCGACCGCCGCGCAGGCCGGTGGTGATGCGATAGGTGCCGGGCTTCTCGGTGACGGCTTCCACCAGCGCCAACTCGCGCGTGTAGACCGGCGTCAGCGCCACGCGCACGCCGTCGGGGCCGATCACGGCATAGGCGTCGGACTTCATCACCACCTCGGGCGTGAAGAAGCTCTCGGTGAAGGCGCCCTGCACGGTGACGATCTTGCGGTCCGAGGCGTCGAACACCGTCGGCAGCAGATACGGCGAGTGGGCCTGGGCAGCGGGGACGGCCAGAGCCAGCAGGAGCGCGCCGCCCAACAGGCCTGCGCGGAGAGAACGGATCATCGGAACTACCCCAGGCGCCGCACCAGTCGCGGCGGAGCTTGGGATATTGCGATTAGTTCTAATAATCAATCTCATTTAGCTTGACCGGTAGGACATCGAGCCTTAGGCCATCGCCCATCAATTGCGACTAATTCGCAAACGCATCATCGAAGGGGATATCGATGTCTCGCCTGAAGCTCGCCGCGTTCGCCGCAGCGTCCACCGCCGCTCTCCTAGCCACTGTCGCGCACGCTGCTGACGCCAATCCGGCCGCTGACGCTGTCGAGGTCGACAAGGTCACCGTCACCGCCACCCGCTCGGAAAAGTCGGTGATCAAGGTCCCGGCGACCGTCACCGTCATCTCATCGGACGAGATCGAGGACGGCCTGGTCAAGGACATCAAGGACCTGGTCCGCGACGAGCCGGGCGTGTCGGTCCGCACCGCTCCCGCCCGCTTCACCGCCGCCGGCGCCTCGACCGGCCGTGACGGCAACGCCGGCTTCAACATCCGCGGCCTGGAAGGCAACCGCGTGCTGATCGTCGTCGACGGCGTGCGCGTGCCGGACGGCTTCGCCTTCGGCGCCCAATCGACCGGTCGCGGCGACTATGTCGACCTGGATATCCTGAAGTCGGTCGAGATCGTGCGCGGCCCGGCCTCGGCCCTGTACGGCGCCGACGGCCTCGCGGGGTCCGTCAGCTTCATCACCAAGGATCCGTCGGACATCCTGAAGAACGGCAAGACCTTCGCCGCCCGCGCCCGCGTCGGCTACGCCTCGGCCGATGAGAGCTGGACGGAAAGCCTGCTGCTGGCCGGCAAGTCGGACCGCTGGGAAGCCCTGGCCGCCTATACCCGCCGAGACGGCAAGGGCCAGAAGACGGCCGGCACGAACGACTCGGCCAACACCGACCGCACGACCGCCAACCCGGAGGACAACGCGTCCAATTCGTTCCTGGGCAAGCTGGTCTACAGCCCCAACGACAAGAACCGCTTCCGCCTGACGCTGGACCACATGGATCGCGACGTCGACTGGACCGTGCTGTCGGCCATCGCCAAGCCGCCGCTGGCCTCGACCAGCGTCATCGGCCTGACCGCCTTCGACAAGGCCAAGCGCGACCGCGTCACGGCCGACCACCGCTTCGACGGCGGCGAAGGCCTGATCAACGCCGCCCGCACCTCGCTGTACTGGCAGAAGAGCAAGACCCGCCAGTTCTCGGCCGAAGATCGCAACACCGCCGTCGACCGCACCCGCGACGCCACCTTCGACAACCGCGTCCTGGGCGCCAGCGTCGAGCTGCACAGCGTCTTCAATTCGGGCGCGGTGACGCACGAGATCGTCTGGGGCGGCGACGCCTCGATCACCCGCCAGCAAGGCACGCGCGATGGCACCGTGCCGCCGGCCGGCGAGACCTTCCCCGCCAAGGCGTTCCCGACCACCGACTTCACCCTGGCCGGTCTCTATGTGCAGGACGAGATCAAGGCCGGCGCGGTGACGCTCTATCCGGCCGTCCGCTTCGACTACTACAAGCTGGACCCGAAGACCGACCCGCTGTTCACGACCACGTCGTCGGGCCAGCACGACTCGCACATCTCGCCCAAGCTGGGCGTGGTCTGGGACGCCACCGACGCCGTCACCCTGTTCGCCAACGCCGCGGCCGGCTTCAAGGCCCCCGCCCCGATCCAGATCAACACCGGCTTCGCCAACCTGATCTCGAACTACAAGTCGATCTCGAACCCCGACCTGAAGCCCGAGACCAGTAAGACCATCGAAGGGGGCGTGCGCTTCCACCAGGGCGGCGTGCGGGTGGCCGTCACCGGCTTCACCGGCAAGTACGACGACTTCATCGAGCAGGTGCAGGTCAGCGGCAACTTCACCGCCGCCACCCCGGCCGTCTACCAGTACATCAACCTGTCGGACGCCAAGATCAGCGGCGCCGAGGCCAAGGCCTCGTACGACTTCGGCAACGGCTTCACCGCCCGCGCCGCGGCCTCGTACGCCAAGGGCTCGTCCAAGACCAATGGCGTGCGCACCCCGCTGGTGTCGATCGACCCGGTCAAGCTCTCGGGCGGCGTCGCCTATCGCGCGCCCAGCGGCCGGTTCGGCGGCGACCTCAGCGTCATCCACTCGGATCGCAAGGCGGCCAGCAAGGCCGGCGTGACCTGCACCGGCGGCTGCTTCCTGCCGCCGTCGTTCACCGTGGCCGACGCCACCGCCTGGGTCGCCGTGACCGACGCGGTGACCGTGCGCGCCGGGGTCTTCAACCTGACCGACGAAAAGTACTGGTGGTGGAGCGACGCCCGCGGCCTCGCCGACACCTCGACCGTCAAGGACGGCTACTCTCAGCCGGGCCGGAACTACAGCGTTTCCCTGGCTGTGAAGTTCTAGCTTGGTGAGGAGCGGCGCGCGTGGGCCGGGAAGCCGCGCGCGCCGCATATCCCGTGGAAAAACGCCTCGATCCCCGCCGGATCGGGGCGTTTTGCGCTTAAGGGCCAAGGCCCGCGCCAAAAGCGCTTACACTTTTCGCGCTCACGCTTTACCACCGAGCCGTCACGTCATCGGAGTTCGCATGCTGCGTCGCCTCTACGACTGGGTCATGAACCTGGCCGCTTCCCGCCACGCTCCGGTGAGCCTGTTCGCCGTCTCGTTCGCCGAGAGCTCGTTCTTCCCGATCCCGCCGGACGTGATGCTGGCCCCGATGGTGCTGGCCAAGCCGGAAAAGGCCTGGCGCTACGCCCTGATCTGCACGATCGCCTCGGTGCTGGGCGGCGCGCTGGGCTGGTGCATCGGCTACTTCCTGCGCGACTTCGGCCTGTGGATGATGGCCGCGACCGGCCACACCGGCGGCCTGGACCAGTTCCAGTGCTGGTACGGCAAGTACGGCGTCTGGGTGATCCTGGCCAAGGGCCTGACCCCCATCCCCTACAAGCTGGTGACCATCGCCTCGGGCCTGGCCGCGTTCAGCTTCCCGATCTTCCTGGCCGCTTCGGCCGTGACGCGCGGCGCGCGCTTCTTCATGGTCGCCTTCATCGTCAAGAAGTTCGGCCCGGCCATGATGCCGATCGTCGAGCGTCGCCTGGCGCTGTTCGCCGGAATCTTGATCGCCCTCCTTGTCATCGGTCTGGGCGCCAGCCACTTCATCGGTGGGGGCGGACATGCTGGAGCTTGCGCCGCGTGACGAACGACGACTTGAAGACTGAGATTCCGGCCGGCGGCGAACCGCCCGCGGCTACGCCCGTGCGCGGCCCCGCGCCGGCGCCCGTCGAAACGAAGGCGCAGAGCTTCATCGGCGCCGTCTACGACCTGGTGACCCGCGAGTGGCCGCTGGTGGCGCTGTTCTCCAGCGTCCTGATGCTGGCCATCGCCCACAGCTTCGAGACCTTCGGCCACCTCGCCCCCTGCCACCTGTGCCTGAAGGCGCGTGAGGTCTATTGGGTCGCCGCAACCGTCGGCCTGATCGGCGCGATCCTGCAGCGAACGCCGGTGGCTGCGCGCCTGCGCCAACCGGTGAACCTGCTGCTGGGCGCGATCTTCCTGTACGGCGCGGGTCTCGCGGTCTTCCACGCCGGCGTCGAGTGGAAGTGGTGGCCTGGCCCGACCACCTGCACCGGCAGCGGCGCGGCCAGCGCGACCAACCTGTCGGCCATGCTGAACGGCACGATGCAGATCAAGGCGCCGATGTGCGACAAGGCCGCCTGGGTGTTCCTGGGGCTGTCGATGGCCGGCTGGAACGCGCTCGTTTCGCTGAAGCTGACCGTCTGGTCGGTGCTGGCGGGCCTGCGCAAGGCGGAGACGCTCTAGATGACCAAGCCGGTCCCGCCTCGCCCTGGCCAAGGCGCCCTGAGCGCGCGCCTCGCCGAGATCCTGCGCGTCGACCAGGCCGGCGAGCTGGCGGCCGTGCACATCTATCGCGGCCAGGCGGCGGTCATGCGCGCCGCCCCCGGCCGCGAGCGCATCGCCGACCAGCTGAAGGAGATGGAGGGCCACGAACAGGTCCACCTGACCCGCTTCAACGAGCTGCTGGCCGAGCGCCAGGTGCGTCCGACCCTGATGTCGCCGGTCTGGCGCGCGGCCGCCTTCGCTCTGGGGGCCGGCACCGCCCTCTTGGGCGACAAGGCCGCCCACGCCTGCACCGAGGCGGTCGAGAACGTCATCGAGAAACACTATGCCGGCCAGATCGAGGAGCTGAAGGACCGCGACCCGGCCCTGGCCGCCGAGCTGACCCAGTTCCGCGACGATGAGCTTGGCCACCGCGACATCGCCGTCGAGGAAGGCGCCCACGAAGCGGTCGCCTATCCGCTGCTGACCGCCGTGATCCAGGCCGGCTGCCGCGCGGCCATCAAGATCAGCGAGAAGATCTAGGCCGCCGGCTTGGCGCCGCTTGCGGACGGGCCTACCGATGCTCCCAACAAGCTTGCGTTGGGGAGTCGCCCTCTTGTCGTTCCGTATCCTCGCCGCCTGCGCGGCGTCGTTCCTGGCGCTCTCGACCGCGGCCATTTCCAGTACTTGGGCCGCCGAGCCCCTGAAGACCAGCGAGCTCAGCCTGCAAACCGGCGGCCCGATGCCGGTCGAGCAGCAGGCCCTGGCGTTCGACCACGCGGACCTGAAGTTCAAGATCCTGCCCGACAAGAAGGCCATCGAGGGCGAGGCGACCCTGACCTTCACGGCCAAGGCGTCGCTGACCAAGTTGGTCCTCGACTTCGACCGCGTCTTCGCGATCCGCAAGCTGACGATCGACGGCAAGGCCGCGACCTGGACCAATCCCGAAGGCCGCATGACCATCGCCCTCCCCAGGAAGGTCGCCAAGGGCAAGGCGGTGACGGTGGTCGTCGCCTATGACGGCGTGCCGCTGGAGGCCAAGCGCGCGCCGTGGGACGGCGGCTTCGTCTGGAGCAAGGCCCCGACCGGCGAGCCCTGGATCGCCACCGCCGTGCAGGGCGACGGCTGCGACATCTTCTGGCCCTGCATCGACTATCCGACCGGCGAGCCGAAGCTGGTGGACCTGCACATCACCGTCCCCGCCCCGCTGGTCGCGCCGGCTAACGGCGTCTTCAAGGGCATGACCGAGAAGGACGGCTGGCGGACCTACAACTGGCAGGCCAAGAACCCCAACACCTACGCCATCGCCCTGGACGTCGGCCCCTACGAGGAGCTGACCGCCCCCTACAAGAGCCGCTTCGGCGACAGCTTCCCGATGTCGTTCTGGCACCTCAAGGGCGAAACGGAAAAGGCCAAGGGCCTGTTCGCCGAGTTCGCGCCGATGCTGGACTTCTACGAGCAGATGATCGGCCCCTACCCCTTCCGCGACGAGAAGATGGGCGTGGTCGAGACCCCGCACCTGGGCATGGAGCACCAGACGATCAACGCCTACGGCAACAAGTACAGGAAAGAGGTCTACGGCTTCGACTGGCTGCTGCAGCACGAGTTCGCGCACGAATGGTTCGGCAACCAGATGACCAACAGCGACAATGACGACATGTGGCTGCACGAGGGCTTCGGCACCTACATGCAGCCGCTGATGTCGCAATGGCTGCACGGCGACATGGAATACATGGCGCGCCTGAACCAGATGCGGGTCGACACCAAGAACCGCTTCCCGATTGTCTCCGGCAAGCAGCTGAAAGAGGACGAGGTCTATAACGGCGAGCGCGGGCCGGGGAACGACATCTACTACAAGGCCGCCAACGTCCTGCATACGCTGCGGACGCTGATCGGCGACGAGGCCTTCTTCAAGATCACCCGCATCGCCGTCTACGGCACGCCGGACCCCAAGCCGGGCAATTTCACGACCCGCTATCTGGGCACGAAGGACTTCATCAAGATCGTTAACCAGGTGACCGGCAAGGACTACGGCTGGTTCTTCGACGTCTACCTCTACGAAGCCGCGCCGCCGGAACTGGTCGAGACCCGCCAGGGCGGCGACCTTCTGCTGAGCTGGAAGACGCCGAAGGACAAACCCTTCCCGATGCCGGTGGACGTCAAGGTCGGCGACAAGACGGTTACCCTGCCGATGGTCGACGGGACCGGCCGCGTGGCCGTAGGTGGCGCGGTTCCAGTGATCGTCGATCCTGCATCCAAGATCCTACGCCGCCAGCCCTATCTGGAAGAGTTCCAGGCCTGGAAGAAGGCCCAGGACGACGCCGCCAAGGCGGAGGCCGAAGCCAAGAAGAAGGCGGCGGCCGACAAGAAGTAGGGTCTCGCTAACCCTGCCCATTTACCGAATGGCGCGACCTTCGCTGTTAGGACCGTCTCGTCCTTCCGGAGGTCGCGTTCCATGTTCAAGCCCGTCCACTTCGTCGCCGCCGCGCGTTTCACGCTGCTGACCGGCGCCCTGACTGTGGTCGTGCTGACCCTGGGGCCATTCCAGGGGGCCGAAAGTCACTTCGGCCTGACCGACAAGGAAGCCCACGCCATCGCGTTCGGCGGCCTGCTGGCCGTGTCGTTCCTGGCTTTCCCAAAGATGCGCCGCAACGACCTGATGATCGCGGCTCTGGTGCTGGGCGCGGCCATCGAGGTGGCCCAGACCATCGCCGGGCGTGACGGCAACATCGCCGACTGGCTGGCCGATGCGGCCGGCATCATGACCATCTACGGCGCCAGCATGATCGAGACGGTCCGCAAGATGGCCCGCGAGCAAGGCGACCTGACCTTTGGCCAGATCGCCGAGCTGGATCGCCGTCGTGGCCGCCGTCGTCGCGCGACCACGTTCGAACCGGCCGAGACGGCCGCGCCCAGCTTCGCCGAACGCGCCGCCCGCCGGTTTCCGGTCAGGTAATCCGCTTGACGCTGACCGGGTCGCTGCCCGGGAAGCTTTCTTCCAGACCTTCGTCCAGCAGGGCTTCCTGACGGCTCTCGGACTGGGCGACCTTGCCGGCCAGCTGGTCGTGCTTTTCGTTGTCGGCCAGCGGGCGCTTGGCTTCTCGCGCGTGCGGGGCGTCGATATGCCGATCCTCCGGACGGACCGTGCCTTCCGAGGCCATGTCGGCCGTGGACGCAGCAGTGCCGTGCGTGAAGTGGCGTTGGTCGCCGTCGGTATTGGGTTGTCGGCTCATGACGTTATCTCCCGTGGCTTTTTAGCCTCGAAGTAAAAACCCGCCGCTCTAGGTTCGGGTTGCATGGTCGGGAAGCCGTCCCGCGCGCCTGTGTCGGCGTTGAAATATTCCTGCAGCCTCTGGAACCTTCGCTTTGCGCTCCGCATTTAAGGTTCAGCTTCGGCGGTCTATCCCCCTCCGCCCACAGCCACGGCCCGGGGACAGCTATCCCCTCATGCACAGCCCGGGCCGTTTTGCTGTCCTAAGCTCCCAGCAAACTAGCCGTGTCCGTCATGCCGCTTTGCGCCGTCGTGCAGGCGCGGGCGCATCGTCCTGCACACGCCGATGCGGCGCTCGGCCTCGGCGCAGGTCGCGTGGATGATCTCGAACATCTCGTCGGCGTCGACCAGGAGCTTGACCATGTCGTCCAGCGTATCGTCGGCGTCCATCGCGTGGACCGCCGCGATCAGTTCGCTCTTGGTCTTGTTCAGAGTGACCACAGCCACGCGGAAGGCCACCATGCCGGGGTTCAGGACCTCGGCATTGGTGATCGCGTCCAGATCGATATTCTCGGGCTCGAAATCGTCGTCGGCCAACGCGGCCCGCTTGGCGGTACCCATAGGGCGCTCCTGATCGATGCCCCACCGAGAGATGGTAATCGATCAGGAGACGGCGTGTTCCACACTTTGTCGGATTCCCGACGTTCAGATCTTGTCGGCTCCCCCGACGGTCAGGCTTCCAGCTCGATGTCCCAGTACAGGTAGTCCAGCCAGCTGACGTGCAGCCTTCCCGGCGGGAAACGACGTCCCCGCTCCTGCAGCTCGTGCATCGACGGGCGGCGGGCGTTGTGGAAGGGCTGCATCCCCGCTTCGCGCGGCGTGCGGCCGCCCTTGCTGAGGTTACAGGGCGCGCAAGCGGTGACGATATTCTCCCAGGTGGTCCGGCCGCCGCGCGAGCGGGGGATCACATGGTCGAACGTCAGGTCCTCGGGCGAGCCGCAATACTGGCAGCTGAAGCTGTCGCGCAGGAACAGGTTGAAGCGCGTGAAGGCCGGCGGCCGCTCCTGCGGGACATACTGCTTCAGCGCCACGACGCTGGGCAGCTTCATCTCGAAGGACGGCGAATGGACGACCTGGTCGTAGCTGGCCACGACGTCGACGCGATCCAGGAACACCGCCTTGATCACCTCCTGCCAGGGCCAGAGGGACAGCGGATAATAGCTTAAAGGCCGGAAGTCGGCGTTGAGCACCAGGGCCGGCATGCCCGATGGTGGACGCGTGAGGACCTGCATCAGAGCCCCCCTTCAAGGCGAACGTCGTAACGTTCAGCGCCTCGGCTGTTGTGGTACGCGACAGGACTGAAGACGGGCCTCCTTCCTACGCTATTCAGGGAATCGCCATTCATTCCCGAACGCATGGAAAGGATGGGCCATGTCAGCGACAGAACCAAGACATCTCGCCGACGGGCCTTAGAAAGGCGCGATCTCGCGTCGTTTGACGGCGCCGTAGCAGGCCCAGAGCAGGTGGGCGGCGACACCGCGATAGGGCCGCCAGAGCTCGGCGCGCTTGTAGGCCTGCTTCTCGTTCGGCCGAACCTCGGCCTTGTCGGCCCAGCGCATGGCCTCCTGCAGGGCGACATCGCCGGCCGGGAAGATGTCGAGGCGGCCCTGGGTAAACATCAGATAGACCTCGGCCGTCCAGCGGCCGACGCCGGTGATGGCGGTCAGGGCGGCGATGGCCTCCTCGTCCGACAGGCCCGGCAGGGCGTCGAAGTCGCAGGTCCCGTTCAGATGGGCGTGGGCGATGGCATGGGCGTAGCGCGCCTTGGGCCGCGAGAGGCCCAGCGACAGCAGATAGGCCTGGTCATGACCCATCACGACGTCGGGCGTCATCTGCGGCAGGCCCGCCTCGACCCGCGCCCAGATGGCGGCGGCCGAGGCCAGCGAGACCTGCTGCTGCACGACCATCTTCAGCAGGCCCGGAAAGCCGCCCAAGCCCACGCGCCAGGCGAACGGCGGCGTCACGGCCTCCATCGCCGCCAGGGCCGGATCGGCGGCGGCCAGGGCCTTGCGGGCTTCGAGAAGGGCGTCGGCGGTCGGTGGAACGAACATCGGCGCCAAGGGACCCTGCCCCGCGGCCGCTGACAATCCGGTTCTTGCTGAACTATCCGATGGACGTGATCTCGACTTCGCCGCCGGGCGCGGGCGAAACGTCGCCGATCACCTTGCCCAGCAGGGCGCGCGCGATCGGCGCGACATAGGAGACCGAGCCCTTGGCCGGATCGGCCTCGTCCTCGCCGACGATGCGGAAGGTCTGCACGCGGCCATCCTCGCGCTCGAAGGTCACGCGGTCGCCGAACTGCACGACGGTCTTTTCCGGATCGCGCTCCATCAACTGCGCGGTGGCGCGACGGGCCGACCAGTAGCGCAGGTCGCGGGTGGCGCGAGCCATGGCCGTGCGATCGCCGTCGGCCGCCCCGCCAGCGCTCTGGGCCGACGAATAGGCGGCGCGCGCGGCGGCCAGCTCGGCCTCGATCTGGGCCAGGCCTTCGGGCGTGACGAGATTGGGCTGAGTCGAGATCGGGCGATCGGGCAGATCGGCCGCGAAAGCCTCGCTGTCGCCTTCCTTGGTGAAGGCGACGCTCATCGGACAGTGTCTTGGATCATGGAGAAAGCCTGCGACGCGTACGGATGAAACGGCGTCGAGGGCCTAACGCGTCCGGTTCTGGTTAGCTCCGCAACAGCGAAGCTTCAAGCCGAACGCGGCGGCGGGCGCTTCGACAGCGGCCCGCCGTTCGCGAGCAAAGCTTACAGAACCACGCCGGCGACAGCGGCGGCGACGCCCAGGGCGATGACCAGGAAATAGCCGGCGGCCAGACGGTCGAAGGCGTTTTCGAAAGCGTTCAGGGTGCGTTGCATGAGTAGTCCCTCCATTGAGCTGTCCTGCCCCCGATGGGCCTTGGCCGGGTCTCTGCCGAACCAATCTGGACGATGCTTAGATAGCACCAATCTAAACGGCGTCAAGATAATCTGGACAGTGTTTGGATGAAAATTTAGAAAGGTGCTGTTACAGTGAGGGCCGATGAGCACCGCGACCGCCGAATCCCGCCCGTATCACCATGGCGACCTGAGCCGAGCCCTGGTCGACGCCGCCCGCAAGATCCTCGAGACCGAGGGTCCGGCGGCCCTGTCGCTGCGGGCCGTGGCGCGCGAGGCCGGGGTCAGCCCCGCCGCGCCCTACCACCACTTCAAGGACAAGGCCGAGCTGCTGGAAGCCGTCGCCCACGAGGGCTGGCACGAGCTGGACGTGGCGCTGTCCACCGCCCGCGCGTCCACCCAGGACGTCCGCGCGAAGATGACCAATATCGGCGTGGCCTATGTCTGCTTCGCCCGCGACAACCCGGCCCTCTACCGCGTGATGTACGACCGCTCGCGCGACAAGGACGCCCTGCCCGAGAAGATGAAGGACGAAGGCGCCTACTGCCAGGTGCGCGACACCATCAACGAGAACGGCGGCGGCCACGTCAGCGACATCGACCTGGAGCTGGCGACCATCGCCGCCTGGTGCGCCGGCCACGGCCTGGCCGAGATGATCGGCTTCAAGCAATTCGCCTCGCTCAAGGCCCAGCTGGGCGGCGAGGAAGCGTTCCTCCGCGCGGTGTTCGAGCACCTGGGCATGTTCGCGAAGCTCACCGCGCCCCAGGACTGAGTGTGGCCTTCGTCACTCGGTTCGCCCCGTCGCCGACGGGCTACCTGCATCGCGGCCATGCGTTCTCGGCGCTGACGGCGTATCGCGCTACACAAGAGGCCCGCGGCCGTTTCCTGCTGCGCATCGAGGACATCGACGCCACCCGCTGCCGGCCCGAATACGACGCGGCGATCTTAGAGGACCTAGCCTGGCTGGGCCTGGACTGGGAGACGCCGGTCCGCCGGCAGTCCGAACACCTGGCCGACTTCCACGCGGCCATCGAGGTCCTGCGCGCGCGCGGCCTGGTCTATCGCTGCTTCAAGACCCGCAAGGAAATCGACATCGGCCGCGCGCCGCACGAACCGGCGGTTCCGTATGTCGGATCTCCCCTCCCCGCCGATGAGGAGGCCCAGCGCCTGGACCGCGGCGAGGCCTTCGCCTGGCGGCTGTCGCTGGCGGCGGCGCGTGAAGCCCTGGGCGGGTTCGAAGGCCTGACCTTCGTCGAGCAGGGCGCGGGCCCCGACGGCCAGACCGGCGTCATCCAGGCCCGCCCCGAGACCGCCGGCGACATCGTGCTGGCCCGCAAGGACGTCGGCGTCGCCTACCACCTGGCCGTGGTCCATGACGACGCGCTGCAGGGCGTCACCCACGTGATCCGGGGCGTGGACCTCTTCGAGGCCGCCCACATCCAGCGCCTGCTGCAGGCCCTGCTGAGCTATCCGACGCCGACCTATCGCCACCACGGCCTGTTGGTTGGGCCGGACGGCAAGCGCTACGCCAAGAGGGACAAGGCGGAGACGCTGCGCGAGTTGCGGGCGGCGGGGATGGACCCGGCCGAACTCCGAAAAGAACTCGGATTCCAATAACCCGGTCATCCCCGCGAAAGCGGGGATGACCGGTATAAAGGGATCAGGAAGCCTTCCCCGCCTGCTCGACCAGCTGGCCCATGGCCCTCAGATAGCTCGAAAAGGCCGCCCTCCCGGTGTCGGTCAGGCGCACGCGGGTCAGGGGCTTGCGGCCGACGAAGCTCTTGTCGATCGCGACATAGCCAGCCTCCTCCAGCTTGCGCAGGTGGATCGACAGGTTGCCCTGGGTGACCTCCAGCACGTCCTTGAGCTCGGTGAAGTCGGCGACCTCGGCGCTGGCCAGATAGGCGACGATGCCCAACCGAACTCGACCGTGGATGACGTCATCCAGCCCGCTGATGTCGAACTTGGGACCCACGATCGCCTCAGGCGGCTCGCTGCAGGGCTTGGCGCATCATGAAGAAGCCGGGTGCCGCCATGAACGCGAACAGGCCGAGGCTGGCGATCAGCAGGTAGAGTTCCGCGCGCTCGATCAGCAGACCCATGGCCACGCCGGACACGATCCAGCCCACGGCCACGCCCAGCGTCCACAACCGTCGGCGCAGCATGAAGGTTACCTGCCAGACGGCGCCCTGCAGGATGAACACCACCGCCGGATGGAACAGCCAGTAGTGGAAGTCCTTGTGGCGCCCGGCCGCCGCGGCGAAGACGATGACCAGCGCCAGGTTGGCCACGCCCGCCGCCGAGAAGGCGGCGTTGACCGCCCGGTTGGTGACGCCGCGCTGGGGGTTCTTGCGATCGATGACGATGACGATGGTCATCAGGACCAGGAAGATCAGCGTCGGGATCCAGGCCAGCACCATGTTGCCAGCGTACCCCAGGCTCACCACGCCCCTTTCCTGGGCGAAGTAGAACAGGGTTTGCAGGCCGTAGAGCACGCCGGCCGAGCCGTAGAGCGCCCCGCCCGAGACACCCAGCCCGCCCCGCTCGCCCGCACCGTCGGCAAGGCCGCGCAGGAAGGCCAGGTCGTCTTGCACGGTCTTCAGATGGTTGGGTTGCTCTTCAGGCATGCCGATCCCCTTCAGCGCAGCATCATGGACGGTCACAGGATTCGACCCAACAGCGGCATGCGGCGCAGGATCATGGTCGTCAGCCAGCTGAGCACGACCGCTCCGCCGAACGCGATACAGCCCTTGGCCAGGCCGCCCCAGCTCTGCGGCAGCATCAGCCAGCCCAGCCAGGCGGTGAAGACATAGTGGGTCAGATACATGCCGTAGGCGTTGGCCTGCAGGCTCTTACCCACCGGACCGGTCTTGCGGACGAAGCGCAGGAAAGTCGCCAGGGCCGCGAACGACAGCGTCGCGCAGGACAGGCAGAACATCAGCCCGCCGAACGAGTCCAGCAGCGGCCGCGGCGGCGGGTTGGGCGAGAAGGCCACGATCATCGTTCCCACCGCGCCGATGATCGGCAGGGTCGGCGCCATCTGCCAGAGCCACCAGCGCTTGGCCAGCTTGCCTTCCGGATCGGTCAGGCCCTGGCCGATGCCGGCCGCGCCGACGGCGATCCCGGCCAGGAAGTAGACGAAGTAGTGGCCGATGCGCGCGGTCTGCACCACGAACGGACCGACCTGGGTCCAGTGGCCGAACGGCGTGGTCATGACCAGCGGCAGATAGGCTCCCAGGCTGACGGCGGCGAGCGCGCAGAAGAACCGCCCCGGCTTGGCGTCCGCGCCTCGGGCCAGGCAACCGAGAGCGTTTGTGACGCCGGGCCACACCGCATGCATGGCCGTGAACAGCGCGCCGAACGCCAGCAGCACCCACAGGAACCAGGCCGGGCCGCTGGGCCAGAACGGCAGGTGCGTCCAGGCGTCGGCGAAGGCGGTGAACGACGGCGCGCCGCCCGATTGCAGCCAGGCCGGGAAATAGGCCAGCGGCGCCAGCAGGCCCACGGCCAGGACGAACGGGATCCCCAAGCGTACGGCGCGCGCCTTCAGGAAGCCGCCGGCGCCCTTGGCCTTCAGGCCGTCGGCGACGAACAGGCCCGAGATGAAGAACATCAGCGACATGAAGAACAGGTCGTTGACCAGGGTCAGGATCCCCCAGCCGCCGAACGTCTGCGGATCCACCACCGGGAAGGCCGTCCACAGGATCGGCTGCGCGTCGAACGCCTTCGGGGGCGGCGCGTACGGGTGATAGGTCAGCACCGCGTGATGGGCGATCACCAGCAGGGTGACAAAAGCGCGCAAGGCGCCGATCGGGGCGTTGCGACCACCGACCTGGGCGATCGTCGAACGGTCGGAGGCGCTGAGAGGCGCGTGCATGGCTTGGGTCTCCCCCTTGAAGATGCCGCACCATGGATCAACAAGTTTGTTTTGTAAACTAGTCTACCAGAGTGCCACATGACGCCTCGGCGTGAAGACGCCTCTTCGCCCTCAGCGAACCCAGTAGCTGTAGCGATATCCCGGCTCGAAACCCTCGTCGGCATAGAGGGCGATGGCTCCGGCGTTTTCGGCCTCGACCTGCAGCCAGGCGCGTTTGGCGCCCAGGGTCCTGGCCTCGGCCAGCAAGGCGCGCAGCACCCGGCGGGCCAGGCCCTTGCGGCGATGGTCGGGGACGGTGCGCATGCCGAAGATCCCGGCATAGCCGCCGCCGATGGCGCTAGCGCCGATCGCGGCCGGCGCGCCGTCGATGTCCAGCCGGGCGAAGCGGGCCGGCGCCGGGATGCGGCCCAGGGTTTCGAGGCGCTCGCGACCATCCTCCGGATCGCCGGCCGTGGCGGTGAAAACCGCCTCGAAGGTGGCGTCGGGCGCGGTGAGCAGCCGGACGTCGGGATCGCCCTCCCCCACCACCGGTCCTAGCATGACGAGCGTCTGCTTGGAGGCCCTGTAACCCCGCGCGGTCAGGCGCTCGGCCAGGTCGGCGGGCGCGACCAGACCGTCGGTCAGCTTGAAGCGCGCCGGCAGGCCCCGCTCGCCGTACCAGACCTCGACCGCGTCCAGCGCCGCCTCGGGATCACGATCCGGCGCAGCCAATGGCCAGCAGGCGTTGATCCGCATGGAGCGGCCGGACGCGGCGTTCAGCCGCCAGCCGCCCAGCCGCGCCCGCTCGCGAGCCGGCCAGGCGTCGTCGGCCAGAGGTTCGAGTAGGGCTGGGTCGATCACTTCTCGGCCAGCAGCTTCTCGACGATGCCCTTGGCCTCGGCGCTGGACCAGTCGGCCGGGCCGGCCATGCGGGCGCGCTCGCGGCCCTGGCGGTCGTAGATCACCGTGGTCGGATAGCCGGCCGCCTTGGGCTCCAGGGCGAAGGACAGCTTGTAGCTCGGGTCGCGATAGCTCTTCAGCGGCGCGTTGGCGGCCATCTCTTCGTTGATCAGGTTCACGTCGCTGTCGCGGTCGACGCTGATCGGCAGCACGGTGACGGGCTGGGTCGCATAGGTGGCTTGCAGCTTGGCCAGGGTCGGCATCTCGGCCTTGCACGGCGCGCACCAGGTGGCCCACAGGTTCATGACCACCACGCGGCCCTTGAAATCGGCCAGGGTCGTGGGCTTGCCGTCCATCGACGTGAACACCGTGTCGGGCGCGGCGCGCGGCGTGGCGGGCACGTCGAGCTTTTCCAGCGTCCCCTTCTTGAATTCTGTGAGGTTGGCGGGACCAGAAGGTTTGAACGAAGCACTGGCGATGACGTATAGAACCGCCGCCACGCCGACGAGGATGACGCCACCCAGCACAATCCTCACCGGACTGCGCTTCTTGGGCTCCATCAAATGGACTTCGTTCATATGACCGACAACTCCGATACGCCCAAGCCGAACGGCCAGGGTCAAGCCATGTGGGGCGGTCGGTTCTCGGCCAAGCCGGCGGAACTGATGCAGGCGATCAACGTCTCCATCGGCTTCGACAAGCGCCTGTGGGCGCAGGACCTGGCAGGCTCCCGCGCCCACGCGCGGATGTTGATGAACCAGGGCGTGATTACAAGCAGCGACGGCGAGGAAATTCTCGGCGGCCTCGCCAAGATCGACGACGAGATCGCCACGGGGACCTTCCCGTTCCGCGACGAGTACGAAGACATCCACATGAATATCGAGGCGCGGCTGCGCGAGCTGATCGGCGCGACCGCCGGCCGGCTGCACACCGCCCGCTCGCGCAACGACCAGGTGGCCGTCGATTTCCGCCTGTGGGTCCGCGACGCCGCCGACCGCTCGGCCGGCCAACTCGTGGCGCTCCAGAAGGCCCTGCTCGCGCAAGCCGAGGCCTATGCCGACGCCCTGATGCCGGGCTTCACCCACCTGCAACCGGCCCAGCCGGTGACGTTCGGCCACCATCTGATGGCCTATGTCGAGATGTTCGGCCGCGACGCCAGCCGCTTCCGCGACGCCCGCGCCCGCATGAACGAGTGCCCGTTGGGCGCCGCCGCCCTGGCCGGCTCGCCCTTCCCCATCGATCGCCACCAGACGGCGGCGGCGCTGGGCTTCGACCGTCCGACCGCCAACTCGCTGGACAGCGTCTCCTCGCGCGACTTCGCCCTGGAGGCCCTGTCGGCCGCCTCGATCACCGCCACGCACCTGTCGCGCCTGGCCGAGGAGATCGTGCTGTGGACGACGCCGATGTTCGGCTTCATCAAGCTGACCGACGCCTTCACGACCGGCAGCTCGATCATGCCGCAGAAGAAGAACCCCGACGCCGCCGAGCTGATCCGCGCCAAGGTCGGCCGCATCCTGGGCTCGCTGACCACCCTGACTGTCGTGATGAAGGGCCTGCCGCTGGCCTATTCGAAGGACATGCAGGAGGACAAGGTCCCGACATTCGAGGCCTTCGACGCGCTGGAGCTGGCCCTGCTGGCCATGGCCGGCATGGTCGCCGACCTGACCCCCAACACCGAAAACATGGCCAAGGCCGCCGGCGCGGGCTTCTCGACCGCCACCGATCTGGCCGATTGGCTGGTGCGGACGCTGAACATGCCTTTCCGCGACGCCCACCACGTGACAGGCTCTGCCGTAAAGACGGCCGAAGGTCTTGGCGTCGATCTGGCCGATCTTAGCTTGGAGCAGTTCCAGGCGATCGAGCCGCGGATCACCCAGGACGTCTACGCCGTTCTGACTCCGGCCGCCTCGGCGGCCAGCCGCATGAGCTATGGTGGGACGGCTCCCGCCCAGGTCCGCGCCCAGATCGCGCGTTGGAAGGAACTGCTGGCATGATCCGTCGCCCGATCACGATCCTCGCTTTGGCCGCCCTGGCCATCACGGCCACCGCGTGCGGCAAGCAAGGCAATCTGGAGCGTCCCGCCCCGCTGTGGGACCCGGCCAAGAAGGCCGCCTGGGAAGCCGAGCGCCGCGCGGCCTCGGCCCAGGCCAACCAGCCGGCCCGCGCCGGCGGCGCCCAGGAGATCCGCGACCCGGCCTCCAGCGACCGCACCATTCGCGCCGCCCCGCTGCCCGGCACCAAGGACCCGTTCGGCGGTCCGTCGGCCAAGGGCTTCCCTGGCGCTACCCCCAACTAAGAGACTCCGTTGAACCACTTCGAGTACGGCCCCGAGGGCCTGGCCTGCGAAGGCGTGCCCCTGGCCCGGATCGCGGCCGAGGTCGGCACGCCCGTCTATGTCTACAGCCGCGCCACGCTGGAGCGGCACTTCACCGTGTTCCGCGACGCCTTGATCGCCGGCGGCGTGGTCGACCCGCTGGTCGCCTACGCCGTGAAGGCCAATTCCAACGTCGCGGTGCTTAAAGTGCTGGGCGACCTGGGCGCCGGGGCCGACACGGTCTCGGAGGGCGAGGTCCGCCGCGCCCTGGCCGCCGGCATCCCGGCCGAGCGCATCGTCTTCTCCGGCGTCGGCAAGGCTCGCCGCGAGATCGAATTCGCCCTCAAGGCCGGCGTCGCCGAGATCAACGTCGAGTCCGAGCCGGAACTGAACCTGATCGCGGACGTCGCGGCCAGCCTGGGCGTCCGCGCCAAGGTGGCCTTCCGGGTCAATCCCGACGTCGCGGCCGGCGGCCACGCCAAGATCGCCACCGGCAAGTCCGAGAACAAGTTCGGCGTCTCGTTCGCCGAGGCCGCGCGCCTCTACGCCAACGCCAGCAACAACGCCAATCTCGAGCCCGTGGGCGTGGCCTGCCACATCGGCAGCCAGATCACCGATCTGGCGCCCATGCGCGCCGCCTTCAGCAAGATGCGGGGCCTGGTCGAGCAGCTGCTGGGCGAAGGCCTGTCGGTCGAGCGCCTGGACCTGGGCGGCGGCCTGGGCGTGCCCTACTTCAACCACCCCGAACCGCCCTCGCCCGCCGAGTTCGGCGCGATGGTCGGCGAGGTGACGAAGGGCCTGCCCGTCAAGCTGGCCTTCGAGCCGGGCCGCGTCATCGCCGCCAACGCCGGCGTGATGGTCTCCGAAGTGATGCACGTCCACGAGCGCCCGGAAGGCCGCAAGTTCCTGGTCATCGACGCGGCCATGAACGACCTGGTCCGCCCGGCCATGTACGACGCCTTCCACGACATCCGTCCGGTGGTGAAGCGCGCCGGGGAGACGGTCTATGACGTCGTCGGTCCGGTCTGCGAGACCGGCGACACCTTCACCCGCGACCGCGCCCTGCCGCCGTTCGCGGCCGGGGACCTGGTGGCCTTCATGTCGGCCGGCGCCTACGGCTCGGCCATGGCCAGCGAGTACAACACCCGCCCGCTGGTGCCCGAGGTCCTGGTCGATGGCGACCGCTATGCAGTGATCCGCAAGCGGCCGACCTATGACGAGATGCTGGCCCGGGACCTCGTGCCGGACTGGATCTAGGCCCAAAGAGAAAAGGCCCGCTCGATCGAGCGGGCCTTTTGCTTTTCAGCGCTTAGTCCAGCGCGCCGATGTACGGCAGGCCGCGGCTCTTGCCTTCGTCGTCCAGGCCGTAGCCGACCAGGTAGCGCGCGGGGGCTTCCCAGGCGACGAAGTCGGGCTCCATGCCGCGATCCTTGGGCCAGGGCTTGCGGGCGAAGACGGCGGTCAGCACTTCGCTGGCCCCGGCGTCCTTCACCAGGCGCGCAGCTTCCGACAGCGACAGGCCGGTGTCGAAGACGTCGTCGACGACCAGGGCGCGGCGGCCGACCAGCGGGCGCTGAAGGTCGGCGCGGACCTCGCAGCGGCCCGTGCTCTTGCGCTCGTCATGGTATGAGGCCAGCCACAGGGCGTCGAACCGCACGTCGCGGCCGGCCTTGTAGAGGGCGCGGGTCAGGTCGGCGGCGAACCACAGGCCGCCCGTCAGCAGGCAGACCACGACGGTGTCGTTGTCGATGCGCGGAGCGATGGCCTCGGCCAGCTTCTGAACCCGTTCGGCGATCTCGGCTTCCGAGATCAGGACTTCGGGTTGTTTGGTGTCATTCATGATGTTCGGGTTCGTGAGAGTCTGCGGGGGGAGGCGTTTCCTCCCCGCTCTCATGTCCCGAGGGTTCCTGTCCAGCCGCTTCGTGCTCGGCGGGGGCGTCCTGGGCGCCGCGCAGGTCCAATTCGGGCTCACCGTGGCCTTCGGGCTTCTTCAGGGCCGCCTTCACCGCCTTGGCCGCGCCGGCTTCGGTGGCGAAGCCGATCTGCAGGTCCTTGGCCGTGCGCGGCGGGTTCAGGAAGGTGATCGAGAAGTGGCGCACCTGGCCCGGCGGGATCTTGGCGTCGGCGGCCGCGGCCAGCTGGCCGGCTACGCGCTTTTCCTGCTTGTTCAGCAGCTCGACCCGCAGCGGCGGGGCCAGCACGTCGTGCTCGGTGATGTTGCGGATCGTGCCGGTGACGGTCACGGCGGCGTGGCCGTCCAGCATCACGGGCTGGGCCTTGATGCTGTCGCGGTCGATCACGAGGCCGATGGTGTTCACCGGCAAGCCGACGGCGGCATAGGCGCCCGCCGAGCCCGGCAGGATCTTGACCACGTCGATGCGGAAGATCAGGGAGGCGACCACGACCACCGCCATGGCGGCGGCCATGCCGGCCCAGATGACGCCGGTGGCAGTGGCCTCGCGCAGGCGGCGCTCGGCGTCGGCGCGAGCACGGAAGACCTTGGGCAGCTCCTCGCCCGGCAGGGCGCTGACGGGCGGCTCCTCGGCGCTTTCGGCGGCGGGTTCGAGGACGGGCTCGAGGCTCTCGGCCTGGCTGGCCAGGGTCGGGACTTCGGGCTCGTCAAAAAGGTCGTCGACAGCCGCTTCGTTGCGCGCGTTCCAACGGTGCCCGCACGAGGCGCAACGCACGACGCGACCCGTCGCGCCGACCTTGGAGTCGTCGACGAAATAGCGGCTGGCGCACTCCGGACAGGTCAGTATCATGGCCGCGAATCGAACGCTCCCCACACACCTAAAGGGGGTCGCTGATTTTAACCCTGATGTCCAGAAACCCAAGTGACGCGCCTTGCGGATCGACACAGAACAGGGCGATGACGCCCTTCCGGTGGTCCGGTTCGACGGCGTCTCTATGCGTTACGGCCGCGCGCCGGAAACCCTAAGGGATATCAGCTTTTCCCTGGCCCCCGGCAGCTTCCACTTTCTGACCGGCGCGTCGGGCGCGGGCAAGAGTTCGCTGCTCAAGCTGATCTATCTGGCGCACCGTGCGTCACGGGGTCGCGTCGAGCTTTTCGGGCGTGATGTCAGCCTCACACACACCGGCGACCTGCCGTTCCTGCGCCGCCGGATCGGCGTGGTGTTCCAGGAATTTCGGCTGCTGGAGCACCTGTCGGTGTTCGACAACGCCGCCCTGCCGCTGCGCATTCTCAAGCGCAAGCCGGCCACCTATCGCGAGGACGTCGCCGAGCTCCTGAGCTGGGTCGGCCTGGGCGAGCGCATGCACGCCCTGCCCGCCACGCTGTCGGGCGGCGAAAAGCAGCGCCTGGCCATCGCCCGCGCGGTCGTCGACCGTCCCGACGTGCTGCTGGCCGACGAGCCGACCGGCAATGTCGATCCGGCCATGTCGCTGCGCCTGCTGCGCCTGTTCGTCGAGCTGAACCGCCTGGGCACCACCGTGCTGATCGCTACCCACGACGAGGACCTGGTGGCCCGCGCCGCTCGTCCGACGCTGCACCTGGAACACGGCCGCCTGGTCGATGTGGGAGGCCGCGAATGAGCGAGTTCTTCCAGGTCGCCAAGTGGAAACCCGGCCCGCTGCTGCCGCCGCGCGACGCCCGTGACGGCGCGCTGGTGTTCGTGGTGGCGGTGCTGTGCTTCCTGGCCTGTCTGACCGCCTTCGCGGCGCTCGCCTCCAACCGCGCCGCCCATGGCTGGACCGCCCAGCTGGTCAACTCGGCCACCGTGGTAGTCCGCGCCCGCGCCAACGAGACGCCCGACAGCGCCGCCGCTCGCGCCGCCGAGACCCTGGCGGGCGTCAAGGGCGTGGCCGAGGCCCAGGCCCTGCCGCGCGAAAAGGCCGAGGCCCTGCTGGCCCCCTGGATCGGCAAGGAAGCCCTGGTCGACGACCTGCCCACCCCCCGCCTCGTCACCCTCGATCTCGATCCCAAGGCCCCGCCGACCGCCCAGGTGCTGGACAAGGCCCTGCGCGCGGCCGGCATCGACGCCACGGTCGACGACCACAGCCGCTGGATCGCCGACATCGAGCGCGCCGCCGACCTGGCGCGCTTGGCGGCGCTGGGCGTATTCAGTCTGATCGCCGCCGCCACGGCCGCCGTCATCGCTTTCGCGACCCGGGCCGGCCTGGCCGCCCGCCGCGACGTGATCGAGGTGCTGCACTTCTCCGGCGCAGAGCAGGGCTTCATCACCAGCCTGTTCCAGAACCGCTTTGCGACCATGGGCGCGCTGGCGGGCTTGCTGGGCGGCGCGGGCGCGGCCATCATCGGCGCTGCTGCGCGTTATTTCGGCGGCGGCGCGGGGGTTGCGCCGGTCCTGCCGCTGGCCTGGATCGATCTGGTCGCCGCCCTGCCCGCTCCGGTGGTCGCGGCCCTGATCGCCGGGCTGTCGGCCCGCCTGGCCGCATCGCGCATCGTGGGGGAGATGCCGTGAAGACCTTAGCCGCGCTGCTGATCGCGCTGATGATCTGGGGCCTGGGCCTGCTGGCCTTCACCGGCCGGGTGGACCAGTCGACGCCCGCCAAGGAGCCGCCCGTCGCCGACGGCGTCGTGGCCCTGACCGGCGCCTCGACCCTGCGCCTGGAAGCGGCCACCAAGCTGCTGGAGGAAGGCAAGGGCCAGCGCCTGCTGATCTCCGGCGTCAATCGCGAGGCCACTCGCGCCGACGTCCAGACCGTCACCAAGGCGGTCAAGCCGATCTACGACTGCTGTGTCGACCTGGGCTTTGCGGCCGCCAACACCGTCGGCAACGCCCGCGAGACCGCCGAGTGGGCCAAGTCCAAGGGCTATAAGAGCCTTATTGTCGTCACGGCCGACTATCACATGCCCCGCTCGATGCTGGAGCTGCGAGCGGCGATGCCGCAGGTCGAGCTCTACGCCTATCCGGTCAAGACCGACCTCAATGCGCACCGCTGGTGGCGAACCAGCCTCAGCGCCCGGCGCATGATCGTGGAATACTGCAAGTACCTGGCGATCCTGGGCCGCGAAGCGTTCCTGGGGCTGGGTCCGAAAGACAAGGCCGCCCCGGCGGCGAAGGAAGCGACTTGATCTACCTGCGTTCGTTCCTGTTCCAGCTGTTCTTCTGGCTGTGGTCGATCGCCACGTCCGTCGGCATGATCATGACCTTCCCCCTGCCTCGCCGGGTCAACACCTGGTGCCTGAGCACCTGGGCCCACGGCCTGATCTGGGGCCTGCGCTGGCTGGCCGACGTCAAGGTCGAGGTGCGCGGCCAGCGCCCGACCGGCCCGGCCCTGGTCGCGCCCAAGCACCAGTCGATGTTCGACGTCTTCAGCCAATTCGCTCTACTGCCCGACGCCTGCTTCGTGATGAAGAAGGAGCTTCTGATGGTGCCCCTCTTCGGCTGGCACGGGCTGAAGGCGGGCATGGTCGTGGTCGACCGTAGCGGCCATTCGACGGCGCTGAAGAAGCTGGTCCGCGACTCGGTCGAGCGTATGAAGGAAAGCCGGCAGATCGTGATCTTTCCGGAAGGCACTCGCGGCAAGGTCGGCCAGCCCGGCGAGTACAAGCCCGGCATCGCCGCGCTCTATCGCGAGCTGAACATGCCGGTCACGCCGCTGGCCCTGAACTGTGGCAGCCATTGGAACAAGGGCTTCGTGGTCAAGCCGGGCACGATCGTGTTCGAGTACCTGGAGCCCATCCCCGCCGGCCTGAAGCGCGGCGAGTTCATGCGCGAGCTGCAGACGCGGATCGACACGGCGACCAAGGCGCTGGAGGACAGCGGGATCTGATTTCTCCTCCCTCGCGTAGCGGGGGAGGTGGCGCGGCGCGAATACGCGCCGTGACGGAGGGGGCGCACTCGGCCATCTCCGTAAGCGTCCCCTCCGGCCCTCCGGGCCACCTCCCCCGTTCTACGGGGGAGGTGAAGTGGGTTCGATCGCCTCCACCATCTTCAGCAGCTTCTCCATCGCCACGTCCCGCACGCCGTCCTCGCGCAGGTGCAGGACGAGATCCGACAGGTAGTCGATGTTGCGGCCCGACAGGCCCTTGGCGCCGGCGATCAGCTGCGCCTGCTGCTCCAGGCTCAGCGCCCCAGCCCACTGGGCGTGCTTCATGTCCGACAGGAAGACGAGAGCCGGCGTCTTTTCGCCGCCGTCGATCTTCACGTCGCGCCAAGTCTCGAAATAGGTCTCGGTCGGCTGCTCGCGTTCGCGCAGGTAGGCGTAGACCTCCTCCCACTCGGACGCCGCCACGCGGTAGGCCACGCCCCGCACCGCGCCGCCGGGCGCCAGGCCCAGCACCAGGCCCGGCCGCTCGTAGGTGCCGCGATGGTGGACGGAATAGATGCAGAAGGCGCGCCGCCGACCGTGGAGCACGGCCGTTCTTCGGTCTATGAACGGGAACCCGGGCCGCCACATGAGCGATCCGTATCCGAACACCCAGCGATCTTCGCTGTCGCCTGCCAAACCCATTCCCGATCCCGACTGGACGCGCCCTCTACATGACCCATACCGACGCCCGCCCGTCCCGGAAAGCCCCCCAAAAGGCGCGACGCAGCCGTCTTTTCACGCCTTTCATCCTCGCCGCCATCGTCGCGGGCGGCTGGAGCTATGGCTGGTTCTGGCTACGCGGTCAGGCCGAGCAGCGGATGGACGCCCAGTCGGCCGACCTAAAGTCGCGCGGCTATGACCTGTCGTGGAGCGCCCGCACCTTCCACGGCTTCCCGTTCCGCATGAACGTCGACCTGACCGACGCCCGCATCGCCGAGCCCACCGGCTGGGCCGTGCGCGCGCCGATCCTCAAGGGCGAGGCCGAGATCTTCGACCTGACCCACTGGGTGCTGATCGCCGAACAAGGCGTCGTCCTGACCCGTCCCGAGGCGGGCGACGTGACCATCACGGGCGACGCCCTGCGCGCCAGCATCTCGCACGTGGCCGAATATCCGCCGCGCATCTCGGTCGAGGGCGCCAGGCTGACCTTCACCCCCGCCCCGGGGACCAAACCCTTCCAGTTGGTCTCGGCCGACAAGATGCAGCTGCACACCCGCGCCGGTCCCGACGACCAGGGCGCGATCTTCTTCAAGGCCGACGGCGCCAAGACCGCCTTCACGGGCCTCCTGGGCCGCATCGCCCAGGACAAGACCGCCTCGATGATCCTGGAGACCCGCCTGACGCACGTCTCGCAGCTGCGCGGCCGCAACTGGGAAGCCGCCGTCAAGCAGTGGAGCGCCGCGGGCGGCCAGATCAGCGTCCAGCAGAGCCAGCTGCTGGCCGGCGACGCCGAAGGCAAGGCCAAGTCGGGCGTGCTGTCGGTCGATCCCGACGGCGCGGTGACCGGCCTGCTGAGCGTGGCGCTCAAGGAGCGGGCCGACCTGTCCCAGCCGATCAAGACGCCGGAGCAGGCTCTAGCGGCCGTCGCCCAGGCCGCGGGCCAGGAGCCGGTGATCGAAGCCGACCTGAAGTTCGCCAACGGCCGCAGCTACCTCGGCGCGATCGATACGGGGCCAGCGCCGAAGGTGTACTGATCGATCGCTGATCGCCGGAGACGCAATTTTCTTCCCCGAAGGGGTCGGGTATTGCGTGTTCGGCGGCAAAGACTATGGTCCGCCCTCCAATTTCGGGGAAGAACATGGGCAGCGACGCGACGGACGCCACACCGTCTCTCGAAGAGGTCCGATGGCGACTGGACGTCATCGACGGTGAACTTTTGAAGCTGCTGGACGAGCGCGCCGGCCTGGCCGGCGCCGTGGCCGCCGCCAAGCGCGCCTCGGGCGATACGGGCTTTGGCCTGCGCCCCGGCCGCGAGGCCCAGATCGTCCGCAAGCTGCTCGACGCGCCCCGCACCGGCGCCTCCAACGCCCTGGTCATCCGCATCTGGCGCGAGATCATGGCCGACAACCTGGCGCGCCAGGGTCCCTATCAGCTGGCCGTGTTCGGCGGCCGCGACGCCGCCCGCGCCGTGGAGCTGACCCGCCTGCGCTTTGGCACGGCGCCCCGCCTCACCGTCGTACCCACCGCCCAGGACGCCCTGGCCGTCGCTCGCGCCCCGTGGGGCGTGGCCGTCCTGCCGCTGGCCGCCGAGACTCCATGGTGGGGCCGTCTGCTGGCCGAGCCGAAGCTGAAGGTCTTCGCCGCCCTGCCCTGCCTGGCGACCTGGGGCTCGCAAGCCGCTCTGGCCGTGGCCGAGGTCGAGGTCGAGCCCACCGGCCACGACCAGACCTTCTGGGTCACCGACTCGGCCAAGAGCACGAGCGCCATCATCGACGCGCTGAGCCAGGACGGCGTCGCCGCCGAGCAGGTCGCCGAGGCCGGCGGGCTGAAGCTGTTCTCGCTGTCGGGCTTCTTTCAGGCGGACGACGCGCGTCTGGCCCGCGCGCCTGGCCAGCTGACCGGCGTCATCGGGGCTGCGCCCGAGCAGTTCGACGTGTAAGAGACGCCCGTCTCTAGACTGAGTAATCCGATGACCGATCGCTTCGCCGCGCCCCGTCCCGTCCCCAAGCCGGGGATCATGGACATCCACGCCTATGTCGGCGGCAAGTCGAAGGTCGAAGGCATCGCCCATCCGGTGAAGCTGTCGAGCAACGAGAACATCCTGGGCAGCAGCGACAAGGCCAAGGACGCCTATCGCAACGCCGTCGACCGGATGCACATCTATCCGGACGGCAAGGCGGGCATCCTGCGCGCCGCCGTGGCCGAGCGCTTCAAGCTGGAGCCCGAGCGCCTGACCTTCGGCGACGGCAGCGACGAGATCTTCGCCCTGCTCTGCCAAGTCTATCTGGAGCCCGGCGACAACATCGTCCAGGGCGAGCATGGCTTCGCCGCCTACGCCATCGGGGCTCGGGCCTGCCAGGCGGAGGTCCGCATGGCCAAGGAGATCAACCACCGCATCGACATCGACGAGACGGTGAAATGCGTCGACGAGCGCACGCGCCTGGTCTTCATCGCCAATCCCGCCAACCCGACCGGCACCTGGCTGACGGGCGAGGAGATCCGCACCCTGCACGCGGCCCTGCCGCCGTCGGTGATCCTGGTGCTGGACGGCGCCTATGCCGAGTTCTGCAGCGATCCGCGCTTCGAGGACGGCCTGGACCTGGCCCGCACCGCCGAGAACGTCATCGTCACCCGCACCTTCTCCAAGCTCCACGGCCTGGCCGCCCTGCGCGTCGGCTGGGGCTATGCGCCCGAGCACATCATCGCGCCGCTGGAGCGCATCCGCCCGCCGTTCAACACCTCAATCCCCGGCCAGGAGGCCGCCGTCGCGGCCCTGTTCGACGACGACTTCCAGGCGCGCTCGCTGGCCCTGGTCGAGCAGTGGCGTCCGTGGCTGGCCCAGCAGCTAGGCGGCCTGGGGCTGGAGGTGACGCCGTCGGCGGCCAATTTCGTGCTGGCCACCTTCCCCACCACGCCCGGCAAGACCGCCCGCGAGGCCGAGGAATTCCTGGCCTCGAAGGGCTACTTGGTCCGCGCCGTGGCCAACTACAATCTGCCGGACGCCATCCGCGTGACCATCGGCCTGGAAGAGCAGAACCGCGCCGTGGTCGACCTGCTCGCCCAGTTCATGGGTCGCTAGATGTCGGCTCCCGGGATCCTCTACCCCAAGCTCACCGTCATCGGCTGCGGCCTGATTGGCGGCTCGGTGATCCGCGCGGCGCGTGAGCACGGCGTCGTCGGCGAGGTCACCGTGGCCGACGCCAGCGAGGCCAACCGCGCCCGCGTCGTCGAGCTGGGCATCGCCGAGCACGTCACTGGCGACATCGTCGAGGCCGTCAAGGACGCCGACCTGGTGGTCATCGCCACCCCGGTGCTGTCGATCCCGGATCTCGCCGCCGTCGTCATCCCGGCGATGAAGGCCGGCGCGACCCTGACCGACGTCGGCTCGACCAAGGCCAATGTCGCCGAGGCTTTCCGCGGCCAAGACCTGTCGAAGATCTACGCCATCCCCGGCCACCCGATCGCCGGCACCGAGCAGTCAGGTCCGGACTCTGGCTTCGCCGAGCTGTTCGAGAACCGCTGGACGATCCTGACCCCCTTCGAGAGCGACGACGAGCACTACGCCGCCGCCGTCGCCAAGCTGTCGGCCTTCTGGCGCGCCTTCGGGGCTCAGGTCGAGCTGATGGAGGAAAAGCACCACGACCTCGTCCTGGCCGTCGTGTCCCACCTGCCCCACCTGATCGCCTACACGATCGTCGGGAGCGCGGCGGATCTGGAGAACGTCACCGAGAACGAGGTCATCAAGTACTCGGCCTCGGGCTTCCGCGACTTCACCCGCATCGCCGCCAGCGACCCGACCATGTGGCGCGACATCTTCGTGGCCAACAAGGACGCGGTGCTGGAGATGCTGGGCCGCTTCACCGAGGACCTGCAGGCCATGAGCCGCGCCATCCGCTGGGGCGACGCCGACACCCTGCACGCGCACTTCACGCGCACGCGGGCGATCCGTCGCGGGATCGTGGCCGCCGGCCAGGAAAGCGCCCTGCCGAACTTCGGGCGCGATCGCGGGAAGGGCTAGGCGATGAAGCGAGGCGTCAAGATCCTACTGGCCATCCTGGCGGTCGTGGCGCTCCTGTTCCTCGTCGTGATCCCGACCAAGACGGTCACGATCAAGATCGATCTGCCGCCGCCGATCACCGCGAAGCCCGCGCCGCCGGCCAAGCCGGTTTTCATCACGATGGAAGCCGACGGCCGGCTGACGATCGACGGCGCGCCGACCACGCTCGAAGCCCTGCCGCGCGACCTCTCGGCGCGTTTTGGCGATGGCCCCAAGGACCAGCAGCGCGTCATGATCCGCGCCCCGACCAATGTATCCTACGAGCGCTTCATGGCTGTCCTGAACAGCCTTCAGGAGCATGGCTGGTACAAGGTCGGCCTGATCAATGAAGAGCTTCCAACGCCCAAGCCCTGACCGCCACGGCTTCGCCGCTTCACACGGCGAGGCCGCTGAAGGCGTGTGGGGAGGCGTCGGAGCGGCCGGGCGGACCCGGAGACCGTTGTGGTTTGTTTGCGTTTCGGCTCATCGTCCGCTCCGCCAGACTGTTTTTTCCGTAAGGACGGGAGGCGTGAGCGTTGTCAGTTCGGGTGCCCAAGAGCCCTCGGACGAGCGTGGACCCCACCGTCCTCCCCCGCGACGGGAACAGCTGTGATTATGGCGCGGGGCTGAACGCGGGTCGTTCAGCGGTGCGTAAAATCGACAAGGGGTTGATTTCGCTGCCTTCGATCTTGCGAACGCCGAGGATAGCGTGCGCTCAATCTCCGCACCAGGCTCCCTCTCCCATACGGAGAGGGTTGGGGTGAGGGGTTACGACGCTCGACGGTGTGCCGGCACACCGCCAGCAACAAGCGCCAGGATCGTCCACGGGCTTCGCCTAGCCGCCCCGCCTTTTCCCGCCCCAATCCCGCAATAAGGCCGCAACAATCCGGGCTCATCCACCTCGATCAGGGACATTCATCGGGGAAGGAAACCCAACCATGCGCCGCACGCTTCTCGTTGCGCTCGCTTCGCTCACCACCCTGGCCGGCGGCGTCGCCCTGGCCCAGGAAGGCCCGCCGCCCGGCCGCATGCCGGCGCCGGAAGACATCTTCAAGCGCTGGGACGCCAACGGCGACGGCGTCGTCGACAAGGCCGAATGGGACGCCACGGGCCGCCCGGCCGACCGCTTCGCCATGATCGACGCCAACAACGACGGCAAGGTCACCCTCGACGAGCTGAAGGCCGCCTTCGAAAAGATGCGCGCCCGTCGTTCGCAGGAAGGCGGTCCGCCTCCCGGCCCGCCGCCGGAAGGCCAGCCGCCGCAAGGCAACTAAGCGCATCTTCGACAGCTGCTTTCGAACGCCGCCCGGTCCGTCCGGGCGGCGTTTTGCATTCCGGGCCCGCGCGAGCGCTTTGGCCGACAAGCCTCACAAACATTCAAAGCGCGGGCGAGCCATCCAATCCGGCGCGCGCCGCCCGGGCCAATGTCCGCCTCGCAGATCCACACGAGGGGCAAGACCATGGACGCCAACGACCCAATCGAAACCTCGCGTCGCGGCGTGCTCGCCGGCGGGCTGGCGCTCGGCGCGCTGGCCGCCCTCCCCACCCTCGCCAATCCGGCCGTCGCGGCGGCCGCCATCGCTCCAGGAGCTTCGAACATGAGCAGCGGTTTCGTCACCACCAAGGACGGCGTGCAGATCTACTACAAGGACTGGGGTCCCAAGACCGCCCAGCCGATCGTGTTCCACCACGGCTGGCCGCTGAGCGCCGACGACTGGGACAACCAGATGATGTTCTTCTACGCCAAGGGCTTCCGCGTCATCGCCCATGACCGTCGCGGCCACGGCCGGTCGACCCAGACCGACACCGGCAACGAGATGGACACCTACGCCGCCGACGTCGCGGCCCTGACCGACCACCTGGATCTGAAGAACGCCGTCCACGTCGGCCATTCGACCGGCGGCGGCGAGGTGATCCACTACGTCGCGCGCGCCAAGCCGGGCCGCGTGGCCAAGGCCGTGCTGGTCGGCGCGGTGCCGCCGATCATGGTCAAGTCCGCCAAGAACCCGGGCGGCCTGCCGATCGAGGTGTTCGACGGCTTCCGTGCCGCCACCGCCGGCAACCGCGCCCAGTTCTTCCATGACGTGCCGGCCGGCCCGTTCTACGGCTTCAACCGTCCGGGCGCGAAGGTCGACCAGGGCGTGATCCTGAACTGGTGGCGCCAGGGCATGATGGGCGGCGTCAAGGCCCACTACGACTGCATCAAGGCTTTCTCGGAGACCGACTTCACCGACGACATGAAGAAAGTCGACGTGCCCGTGTTCCTGATGCACGGCGAGGACGACCAGATCGTGCCGATCGACGACAGCGCCCGCATCGGCATCAAGCTGCTGAAGAAGGGCACGCTGAAGACCTATCCGGGCCTGCCGCACGGCATGTGCACGACCCACCCCGACATCGTGAACCCGGACCTGCTGGCCTTCATCAAGGCCTGATCCGGCTCGCATCGAACCTGGAAAGCGGGCGCTACAGCGTCCGCCTTTTCCGCGTCTAGCGCTCGACGAACGAGCGCAGCTCACCCACGACCGCCGCCAGGGCCGTTCCCAGCGACCAGCGCGGCGGCTGAGGTTCCGACGGCGGCGCGAAGATCCAGCGATAGCCGATCTGTGGCACCGTCTCGATGAAGCGAGGCGCGCGGGCGTCGTCGCCCAAGGCGCGGCGCAGGTCGACCACCGCCTGCTCCAGCGCCGCGTGCGCGCCATCGTCCCGCGCCCACACCGTCTCGATCAGGTGATCTCGCGAGGCTGTCAGGCCCGGCCGCTCGGCCAGGGTCAGCAGCAGGTCGAACGTCTTGGGCTCCAGGTCGCTGGCGCCTGTCGGAGCCCGCACGCGGCGGGTTTCGACATCGACCGTCACCTCGCCGAACGCCATCTGTGGCGGGGCTTGGCCTCGTTCGGGCTCCAGAGCGCTTTCCGTCAGACCTTGCACGCGTCGATCGACTCCCCTGTGTCACGCCGGGATAGGGAGACGAATTGTGCGGCGCAATTTGGTCAGCTTGACCGGTTCGGACCAATCAATCGATCTCGCGATCCGACTTGAGTAGGCCCGCGTCACAGGCTAAACGAAGCGTCCCTTTGGCGGGCGTAGTTCAGAGGTAGAACGTCAGCTTCCCAAGCTGAATGTTTCCCCATGAATACATAGCCTTAATCGTAAACCGACACCAATAAATCCCCAACGAAAACAATCACGTCTGTTGGCGAGGTAAACTGCTTTCCGCTCCCATAGGAGCTCCCCATTGTTGAATAACCGAGGAGGCACGAGCGGTCCTAGAGGAGTGCCAACTCGAAAGGGAGGAGCTTGTCAGGCAGCAGAAAATTCCATCCGCGTTTGTGCTCACCACGGCGTTCGGCACGCCGTGGAAGGAGGACTCCGCCACGCAGGCATTCTGGCGACCAGCGAAAAAGCTGGGCATCGACAGGAACCTTCACGACCTCAGAGGCACCGCCGCCACGCGATACATCCTCTCCGGAATGTCGGACGTCATGGTCGCTGAACTGATGGGCTGGGAGACGAGCAAAATACGCCAGATCAGGCGTCGCTACGTTGATCGAGAAAAGATCGCCGAAGAGGCCATCGATCACCTTGAGCGAGCGAAAGCGAACCTGTAAGGAGAACGGCTCCTGAACGCAGGTGTAAACCGAGTTGTAAACCGAGCTGGTTTCGTTCCGAGGCCAACAAGGTAAGCGATTGAAAACGTTCAGGGATGCGGGCGTAGTTCAGAGGTAGAACGTCAGCTTCCCAAGCTGAATGTCGGGGGTTCGATTCCCCCCGCCCGCTCCAAGGCTCCCCTTCCCAACTTACTCCACCCGCTCGGCCTTGATGCCCAGCTTGGCCAGTTGCGCCTGCACGCTGTCTGGCCCCACCAGGTGGCCCGAACCCACGGCGACGAAGCTGACGCCCTTGCCGGCCAGCTTGGTCTTCAGCTGCTGCGCCCAGTTCTGGTTCCGCTTGGTGATGAGCAGGTCGTAGAGCTCGGGGTACTGGCCCTTCATCTCGGTGACAAACTCTTCTTCCAGCTCGCGCGTGTCGCCGGCGGCCCAGGCGGCGACCATCTTGTCGATCTTGCCGACGCCTTCGTCAGCTTCGTCGAGCGTGGACTTCAGAAAGTCCGCCTCGGTCTTGGCGGGCAGGTCGGCGAAGAAGCGGATCTGCTGTTCGGGGGTCTCGAACGCGCCTTCGGGCTTGCCGGCGGCCTTGACCTCGGCGGCCAGGATCGGCTCGACGCCGCTCTTGGGATCGTAGCCGGCCTTGATCACCGGGATCAGCGACAGCTGCACCGCCGCCAGCCAGGGCCGCATGGCGTTCAGCAGCTGAGGCGGCACGCCGCCGGCCTGGGCCAGGGCCGAGGCTTTCTGGAAGGCGGCGGCGTCGATCTTGCCCGACAGCGGTTTGTTGGGATCGAGGCCGTACTTCAGCACCAGCGGCTGCATCACCGCCGGATCGTCCGCGCCGACGATTTCCAGGGTCAGGTCGCCGCTGTCCTTCAGGGCCTTGTCGATCTTGGGCGAGCGCCAGACGGTGCTGGGCTTGAGCACATGGATCGTGCCGAACAGATAGATGGTGGAGTCCGCGTCTTGGATCTTCCACAGCGCCGGCTCGGCCAGGGCGGTCCCGGCGAAGCCGAGGGCCAGGACCGAGACGAGGCCGGCGGCAAGGCGACGAAGATGACGAAGCATGGGACCCCCGCGGATGCGTTGGCCCCATGCTTGGACTGCTGCGGTCCTTACTTCAAGAAGGCGTCGACCGCGTCGGCGAAGGCCTTGGGCTGGTCGAACATGATGAAGTGGCGGCTGTCGGCGATGCGCTTCAGCGTGACGCCCGGCAGGGCGGCGTAGGCGTCGCCATAGGTCTTGTCGATCATCGCCATCGGCGCGCCCAGAGCCGCGTCGTAGGGATAGAGCAGCGTGGTCGGGGTCTTGATCGCCGGCAGCTCGGCGCGGGCGTCGGTGGTCAGGAGGTCGTACAGGGCGCGGGCCATCACCGACCGCGACGAGTCGATCGACCATTGCTTCATCACCTTCTGGCCTTCCGGCGACTTGACCAGGCCCATGGCGGTCATGGCCTGCTGATTGGCGAAGGCCTCGGCGCTCAGCGCGATGGTGGCGTCACGCATGGCGGCGGCCTGGGGCTTCATGCTCTCGACCGTGGCGGTCGGCGAGAACAGCGCCGCGAAGAAAGGCAGGCTGTCGACGATCATCAAGCGGCTGACGTCTTCCGGATGGCGGCGCGCCAGCAGCAGGCCGGTGAAGCCGCCCATCGAGTGGCCGATCACGGCCGGCGCCTTGAGGTGGTTGGCCTTGATGTAGGCGTCGACCGCCTCGACCACCGGCTCGACGACCGGGCCCTCGGCGTTGCCGCCGACCGGCGCGCCGGCGAAGCCCGCGACCTGGACGACGTGGACGCGGTGGGTCGGCGCCAGTTGCTTGACGGTCTCGTCCCAGACCGCGCCCGACGAGGCCAGGCCCGGGATCAGGACGACGTCGGGACCCTTGCCGGTGACGGTGACGGTGATGCGGTCATCAGCTTGGGCAGCGGCGTGGGCGTGGTTGCCGCCGAACGCGCCGATGGCGGCGAGGATGGCCATCAGCATGGCGAAGAAGCGAGCGCGAGACATGGTTTTCTCCAGGCGTGCGGAAGGGTTCGGCGCAGGACGCGCCGAGCTTCGGGTTGAAGGTTCGGTGTGGCGGTGGGAGGCCCTCAGGCCTCGTCTTGGAAGATCGCTTCGATCGGCTGGTCGAACAGGCGGGCGATCTTGAAGGCCAGCGGCAGGCTGGGGTCGTACTTGCCCGTCTCCAGGGCGTTGATGGTCTGGCGGGAAACCTGGAGCTGTTCAGCCAGGTAGGCCTGGCTCCAGTCCCGCTCGGCGCGGAGCACCTTCAGGCGGTTCTTCATTGGTACCGCCTCCGGATGATCGGTTGGCTGATCCCCCAGACCAGGCAGAACAGCGGGAAGATCAGGAACAGCGGCGGCGCGGGCACGACCTCGGCATTGGCCAGGAAGCCCCAGACGGTGGAGATCCCCAGGACCGCGCCCAGCCCCCACAGCATGGCCTCGACATGGATCATGCGATCGAACTCGTCGGGCTCTTCCTTCAGATACAGGCCCATGACGACGATCACGCCCAGGATCGGGATGGCCGGCGCAGCGGCCACGATCCACAGCAGCGGCCCGGCCAGGCTGCCGCCGCGCAGCAGCGACATCGAGCCGATCAGGACCACGCCGTAGCTCAGCATCGCCACGCCCAGCCGGCGCCGATAGCGCCGCATCACCGGACCGATCCGGCCCGACTTCAGACGCGAGGACGCGGTGTAGGTGAAGGCCAGGTACACCAGCAGCCAGACGAACAGCGCCGCCAGCAGCGCATTGCCCGTCAGCACGTGGGAGAAGGCCAGCCAGAACGGGATGGCCGATAGGGCGAGCGCCCCGACCACGAACACCGCCCACTGCAGCCTTTTCGGCTTTACGTCATCTTCCATGACAAGCACCCCTCTCAATTTGACAAGCTAACTTGTCACACCGGAGCGCATTGGTGTCAAGGAAAGTTGTCATTTTGTCATGCACACCAATCTAAACGATTGAGACGCTTGACGTTTTGGGTGGAAAAATCAGGCCGCCTTGCGGTCCAGGAACGGGTCGGCGGCCACGGCGTCGCGGGTCACGCCGCGCCAGTGGATGGCCTCCAGGCGCTTCACCGAGAGGGCGCGGCCCAGCACGCCGGGGTGCGGACGGCTGAGCACTTCCCAGCCATAGCGCGAGAAACGGTCGCCGAAGTCGGACCAGCGGATCACGCGGCCTTCGGCGTCCTGGCGCCAGACGGCCTTGTCACATCCGGGGATACGCGCGCACCGCTCCCAGGCCTCGACGCGGCCTTGCAGGATCAGGAACGGATCAGGTGCGATGCGGGCCAAGGCCGCCTCCGTAGAACGTTTCACCGGTCTCGTAGGGCCGCCGACTCAGTGAGTCGCGTCCGGCGAGAACGAGGGCTAGAATTTGTGTAACCGCACCGACTGTCCACCAGATGTAGTGCGGCGCGTTGCCGCGCGGCGCGGCTGCGACAGGTCATTGGATCCTTCGGACGGCATAGCCGCGGGCCTTCATCAGGGCGGGAAGTCCTTGATTTCCGGCCATGTGCAGGGCGCCGACGACCACCAGATCGGTCCCGTGCCCTTGCCGCATGACCGCATCCAGACGGTCGGCCCAGGCCAGGTTCCGGCGTAGCAGGAGAGCCTGATAGAGCTGCGGCCGTTCGGCCTTCATGTGGTCGACCAGGACCACGCCCAGGCGATTCATGTCGCCCTTCTGCCAAGCGCGCTCCAGCACCACGCCGTCGCGCGGCGGCGACAGCTGCTCGCGGGCGACGTCGTCCAGATAGGCCAGCTCCACCGGTTCGGGCAGGTCGGCGAAGATGCGCAGCTGCTGCTCGATCGTCTCGAAGGTCTCGATGGGCTTTTCGGCGACGCGGGCGCGCTGGGTGGTGGCGACGTCGACGCCGCTCTCGACCTTGGCGCCCTTCTGGGTCATCGGCGCGACCGACAGCATCATCGCCGCCGCCCAGGGGCGCAGGCGCTCGACCTGCTCCAGCGGCACGCCGTCGCGATCCAGCACCGGACGCAGGGTGGCCAGGGCTGTCGGCGAGAGCTTCTCGGTCAGGGAGCGGTCGGGATCGACGCCATAGAGGTCGACCAGGGCCTTGATGCGATCGGGACCGACATCGGCCCGCGTCTCGAACCAAACGCGGTCGGCGGCGGCATAGGCGCGGTCGAAGGCCCGGGTGCGCCAGCGCACATTGGGCGCGAGTACGTGCATCGAACCGAAGAGGTAGACGACCGAGTCCTTGTCGCGGACTTCCCACATCGCCGGAGCGGCTTGCGCCGCCCCCGCGCAGGCCGTCCACACCAGACCCGCCGCGATCGCTCCACGCGACAGACGCTTCAATACGCTACGCAACATCCTGCAAAGGCCCGACCGATACTGGACCTTCAGGTAAGCGCGAGGTGGTTAAGCCGTTAGTGAACGACGGCCGCGACATAACGACTCAGAGAGTCGTCCGAACGACTCAGCGCGATCGTCCGATCAGCTCCAGGCCTTGAAATGCTTGGACAACTTCAAGCCCTGGCGCTGGTAGTGCGAGCCGCCTTCGCCATACAGACGCTTGGGCCGCGACGTGAGAGGCTCATAGACCAGACGCGCGACGGTCTGGCCGTCCTCCAGCAGGAAAGGCGTCTCGTGACTGCGCACTTCCAGCACGCCCTTGGAGCCCTGGGCCAGGGCCTCCTCGGTGCCGAAGCCCGGATCGAAGAAGCCGGCATAGTGGACGCGGAACTCGCCGACCGACGGGTCGATCGGGGTCATTTCGGCCGCTTCCAGCACTGGGATCTCGATGTCGTCCTTGGACGCCAGGATGTAGAACTCGCCCGGATCCAGCAGCAGCTCGCCGTGACGGGCCTCCAGCGGCTCCCAGTAGTCGCGCGGGTCGTGGCCGTCCTCGTGGTCCAGATCGACGACGCCGGCGTGGCGGCGGCCGCGGAAGCCGACGATCCCGGTGTCGGACAACAGGTCGACGCCGACGCTGCGGGTGGCCAGCTTGGCCGGCTCGCCGCGCTTGAGGCGCAGCTGGTTGAGGCGCGTGCCGGCCCGGACCAGCACCGAAAAGGTCTGCGGCGCGATCTCGATATAGAGCGGACCCGTGTAACCGGCGTCGACGTCGTCGAAGGCGCGGGAGTGGTCGGTCAGCAGGCGGACGAAGACGTCGACCCGGCCGGTCGAGCTCTTGGGGTTGCCGCGCGCCGACACCGTCATCGGCAGGGCCAGGCGCTCCTGGATCTCGGCGATATAGACGCAGCCCTTCTCCAGCACCGCGCCTTTGGTGAGGTCCAGCTCGTGCATGGCCACGTCCTTGAGGCGCTCAGGCACCTTGCGGGCCAGGCCGGGCAGGAACGAGGCGCGGATGCGCCAGGCGCGCGCGCCCAGCCGCAGGTCCAGGCTGGCGGGCTGCACCTGATCGGTGTCGAAGGGCGTGGCCGAGGTGATCGCCTCTTCGGTGATCAGCTCTTCAATATTCTGGCAGGGCAGAATCCCTGCGGCATGGGCGTCGGTCATCGGCGCGACACTCGCTAAAGCGTGGCCCCGAAGCAAGCAGGCTTTAGTGGTGATGGGCCTTCTTGGCCTGATGGCCGGCCAGCAGATAGACGCCCGCCCCCACCCCGAACAGCGCGGTGGCCTCGGTCAGGCTGCTGATCGGGTGGAACTCGACGGGCAGGAACGACAGCACCCGATCCGACAGGATCAGCAGCAGGATGTTCAGCGCGCCGAAGATGGCGAGGATGGCGGCGAAAACGCGGAACACGAGCGTCAGCATCATGGACGATCTCCAAAGTCCGGTCGGAAAGCTTGAGCAAGAAGCCTGACGCCTAAGGTTAACGACGGGCGTTTGGTTCCCGACAGATCGCTCACGAGATGAATAGGTGTGTCGCCACGCGATTGTCGGCTTGACCCGCCCCCCTCCGATACCTTTCATGCCGGCCTTTCAGGTAAAGCGTGAGGACAACGGGTGGCCGAGGATCCAAAAGACTGGGACGTCGCGACGAAGCTCGTTCGTGGAGGGATCGCGCGCTCGCAGTTCATGGAGACCGCCGAGGCGCTCTACCTGACCCAAGGCTTCACCTATGACAGCGCCGAGGGCGCCGATCGCCGCTTCTCGGGCGAGGATCCGGGCTTCGTCTATTCGCGGTTCAACAACCCGACCGTGAAGATGTTCGAGGACCGCCTGGCCCTGCTGGAAGGCGCCGAGGTGTGCCGCGCCCAGGCCACGGGCATGGCTTCGATCCACGCCGCCCTGATGGGCCTGGTCCGCGCCGGCGACCACGTCGTAGCCGGCAAGGCCCTGTTCGGCTCGTGCCGCTGGATCGTCTCCGAATGGCTGCCGCGCTTCGGCGTCGAGACCACCTTCGTCGACGCCACCGATCTCAAGGAATGGGAAGCGGCGATCCGTCCGAACACCAAGGCTGTGCTGATCGAGACGCCCTCGAACCCGGTGCTGGAGATCACCGACATCCGCGCAGTGTCGGAACTGGCCCACGCGGTCGGCGCCAAGGTCATCGTCGACAACGTCTTCGCCACCCCGATCTTCCAGAAGCCGCTGGAGCTGGGCGCCGACGTCGTCGTCTACTCGGCCACCAAGCACATCGACGGTCAGGGCCGCGTGCTGGGCGGGGCCATCCTGACGACCGAGGCGGTCAACGAGGAATTCTACCGCGACATGCTGCGCCACACCGGCCCGTCGCTATCGCCGTTCAACGCCTGGGTGATGCTGAAGGGCCTGGAGACCCTGGACCTGCGCGTGCGCCGCCAGGCCGACACCGCGTTTGCGCTGTCCAACACCATCGGCGAGCACAAGAAGGTGCAGCGGGTGCTCTACCCGTTCCGCAGCGACCACCCCGGCCACAACGTCGCCAAGGCGCAGATGACCGGCGGCGGCACCGTCATCGCCATGGACCTGGGTTCGCGCGAGGCGGCCTTCAAGTTCCTGAATGCGCTGGAGATCGTCGATATCTCCAACAACCTGGGCGACGCCAAGTCGATGGCGACCCACCCGCCGACCACCACCCACCGCTCGGTGCCCGAGGAGATGCGTCCGTCGCTGGGCGTGACCGAGGGCGGCGTGCGCCTCTCCGTGGGCCTGGAAGCCCTGGCCGACCTTCAGCGAGATGTGACCCGTGCGCTCGATCAGGCGTGAAACCTCTCCGCCGATGCAGCGGATGCGCCGCCGTCGCGGCCAGGACGGCGCGGCCTATGAGGCCCGCACGCGCGACATCGTCGTGCGCGTCTTCCCGGTCTATGCGGCCGAGGAGTCCTCGCCGGATCAGGGCCTCTATCTGTGGTCCTACACGGTCGAGATCGAGAACCACGGGACCGAGATCGTGACCCTGATCGCCCGCCGCTGGACGATCACCGACGCCTTCAACCGCGTGAACGAGGTCGAGGGCTCGGGCGTGGTCGGCGAGCAGCCGGAACTGAAGCCCCGCGAGGCCTTCCGCTACGTCTCCAACTGCCCCCTGCCGACGCCCTCGGGCGCAATGAAGGGCAGCTACCAGATGGTCACCGACGAGGGCGAGCTGTTCGAGGCCGAGATCCCCGAATTCTCGCTGCACCTGCCCGGCGCGGCGGCGAAGCTGAACTGAGCGCCACTCAGGCGCCTCCCACAAGATACTGAATATGCTCCGCGAACGGCGATCCGTACGCGGTGAGATTCGCGCGCGCCGTGTTTCCGCAAGCGCCCATCCGAAATACAACCATAACGAAAATCAATACCGGATTATAACAACGGTTGTTTTTTAACTCGCTTGATGTGGGCGCGCCCTGGCAAGGCCTTCGCCCGCTGATTGGGCCAAGTGGATGGAGTCGAGAGGGGATCGGCTGAACCGCGCCATCAAGGGACGCGGCATCGTCAAGATGATGGCCCTCGCGCTGGATCTCGATGTGCACGAGAGCGCCATCAGTCGCTGGCGCAAGGGCGGCCCCATGTCGCTCGAGCACGCCGCGCGTATCTCCGAGGTTCTGGACATCTCCCTGGACTGGCTGGTCCTGGGCCGGGGCGAGATGGACGCCCACACGGTCGAGGCGCTCGCCTCCGACGAGTTCGAACTGCTGCGCATCATCCGCCGCCTCAGGCGAAGCGCTCTCGCCCACCTGATGAAATTTCTCGAAGACTTGGCGCCGCCGCCCGACGCTTGATCAGCACGCAATTTTAAGCATTCGAACTTGATCGCTACGCAAGTCACGGAGCCTATATCCACGAAGAGTCAATCTGTAGCTTTCAGTCATCGGCACTGCTCTTGAATAAAACCCGAAGCAATCGGTTCATTTCATAAAAGCAGTTTCGTATCTGAAAACTCAACAGAGGATCACTCACATGGCGACCTACAAAATCAAGATCTACAACCAGTCTCTGATCAACAAGTCCTACGTCGCGTTCATGCAGGCCCCGATCGTGACCGCCAGCGGCGGCACGACCCCGATCTACACCAATGCCTGGGCCACCTTCGAGAACGTGACCAACGGCAGCTGGGACTCGGTGACCTACAGCGAAACGACCTATGCCTACTGGTCGCAACCGTCCGAGGCCCTGAGCCCCGGCACGATCGTCGACTCCGGCGGCGTCATGCAGGTCAACACGGCCACCAAGGACACGGTCGCCTTCACCAATACGGGCGGCACCGGCTTCACCACGCTCACCAGCCCCGGCGGCGCCCAGGACGGCTCGTTCCAGATCGTCACCAGCGCTGACTTCACGCCGGCGAACAACTTCGCCTTCGGCCTGGCCAGCAACAATGGCGGCGTCATCCCCTCGCCCGTCGCCACGTTCCCGGCCGCGCCGAACGAAAAGTACAACGTCACCCCGGTGGTGAAGTTCTTCGTCGCCGACGGCGCCTACCAGGAAGGCGAGATCATCGACGTGACCACGGTGTCGAACACCTACGCCACGATCGACTTCACCGGTCGTCCCGAGACCACCGCCACCGTGACCCAGGGCTCCAACGGCGTCTTCGTCGTCACCTACAGCTAACGGCGCCTGGCGGAGCGGCTCCCCACCAGCCCCGCTCCGCCCTCGCCGAATGGCGGGCGGGCCGTCGTCCCACCCGGCGGCCCGCCTTGCGCCCCCTTTTCCTGAGGAGAGGACGATGTCCACCCCCGACATGAAATCCCCGTTGACCGGCTGCACGACGATCGACGACGCTAAGCCGAACGGCTATCTCGACAACGCCCGGGCCGGCAATCCGCTGGCCAAGGCCAACGGCACCACCAAGCAGGCCGCCAGCAACCTGCTGAGCTGCTCAAAACTGCCGAAGTCTTCCGGCCTCGCCAACTTGGTCGGCCACGGCTGCGAAGGCGACATCGACACCGGCAAGACCGCCGGCCAATGCATCCGCTTCGACAACATCAACGACTGGAAGACGGACATGGGCAGCCTGTCCGGACAGCTGAAGGAGCTGTACCTGTTCGGCTGCTCGGTCGGCGCGGGCGAGGACGGCGCCCAGCTGCTGTTCGAGCTCGCCAAGGCGGTCAACGCTCCGGTGTCGGCCCCGACGGGCCTGATCTACTGCACCGCCCAGGGCGACTTCTATCTGCACTCGGGCGCGGTGTGGCAGAGCGCGACGCCGACCAAGCAACCCGCGCCGATCCAGCCGCCCACGCGGACCCAGGCCGCCTCGTCCATGAACAGGGCCGAGCTTCAGGTTCCCGGCGGCAAGGTGCGCGGCAAGGTCGTCTCGGCGATCTACACCCCGTACGCCAAGGGCTCGTTCTCGCTCGACCTGTCCATGAGCTTGGCCGACGAGGTGGTCTGGGACGAGTCGGTCACGATCATCGACGAACCCAGCGGCAAGGTCACCGGCCACCTCGAGATCACGGTCGAAGTCCAGGACCTGACAATCCGGCGGAATATGCACGTCCTCGCGCACCACATGGTGAGAGACGGACACACCTACTACTCGGTCACGCCGCACTTCCGCCATCTGCTGGGCAAGAAGTAGGGAAGACTAAAGAAACGGGAGGCGGTCGCCTGGCGACCGCCTCCACGCCTTGTCGTCAGGCCGTCGCCGTCGGCGGGTCCAGCTTGTAGACGCGCGAGCAGTACTCGCAGGTCACGTGGATCTTGCCGTCGGGCTCGACCATGTCGGCGACTTCCTCTGCCGAGAACGAGTCCATCACCACGCCGATCCGGTCTTCCGAGCAGCGGCAGAAGGCCCGCATCGGCTTTTCCTCGATCAGGCGCACGCCGTCCTCGTTGAACAGCCGCCACAGCAGGGTCGCCGTCGAGAGCGTCGGGTCGACCAGTTCGTCCTCGCCGGTGGTCTCGAACAGGGCCTGCACGTGGGTCCAGGCGTCCTGGGTGTCGCCGCGCGCCTGATCGCCGGCAATGACCTGGATCAGGATGCCGCCGGCGCGCCACTTGGGGCCCTCGCCCGTGTCGACCTGACCGACGGCCAGGCGCACGCGGGTCGGGGTCTGCTCCGACTGGGCGAAGTACTGCTCGGCGCACAGGGCCAGAGTCTCGCCCTCGATCGGCGTGACACCTTGATAGCGGTCCATGTCCGCGCCCTGGTCCAGCGTCATGATGAACACGCCGCCGCCCAGCAGCGTCTTGGCGCCCGGACGCGTGAAGCCTTCCGAGACCTTGGCCACTTCCTCGGGGTCGAACCGGCAATAGCCGCGCAAGCCGCCGCTGGTGTCGTAGTCGACCACGACATAGCGCACCGGGCCGTCGCCCTGGGCCTGGACGATCAGGCGACCCTCGAACTTCAGGCTGGAGCCGACCAGGGCGGCCAGCGCGCACGCCTCGCCCAGCAGGTTGGCCACGGGTTCCGGATAGGCGTGGCGGGTCAACACCTCGTCGACGGCGTCGCCAAGGCGGACCACGCGGCCGCGCACGGGCAGGCCTTCGATCTGAAACGCGGAAACGACGTCGTCGAGGACGCCAGGATTGGGAGCGATGTCGGTCATGGGGAGGCTAGATAGGTGAGCGATGCGAAAATTGCGAGTACCCCCTCTCCTCCCCTGCTGGGGGAGGTGGCCCGGAGGGCCGGAGGGGGCCAGCGCGGCCTAGGCCGGCGATGCCCCCTCAGTCGCTTCGCGACAGCTCCCCCAGCGGGGAAGCAGAGTCTTACCCGATCGCCCCGAACACCCAGGCCAGCACTGACTTCTGA
>Ga0209023_10000367_pt1 | contig 71591 bp, 66 predicted proteins | sample LakOneMetagenome_FD_187468 | JGI IMG/M metagenome (GOLD analysis project Ga0209023, IMG submission 187468) | Freshwater and sediment microbial communities from Lake Erie, Canada (SPAdes) (version 2) | ecosystem: Environmental > Aquatic > Freshwater > Lentic | place: Lake Erie, Canada...
AAAACAACTATGTTTTACTACAATATCTTATGGGGTCAGTTTGCCGTGGCGCAGGGGGTCAATTTGAGCTGGCGGACAGGGGTCAGTTTAAGCTGGAATCAGGGGGTCAATTTGAGCGTATTTTCCACCTTGCTGACTGCCATTGGGATTTCTAATTGTAATGACTCGGCTGACCTGATCATAATAGGCTTTGGCGCTAATGTTTGTACCGGAGATTTGTAGTGAATCTACATTTCCGTATGTGTTGTAGCCAATATTTGTTGTAACTCCTCCTTCACTTACTTGAGTAACATTTCCAAAGTTGTTTCTTGAATATAATGTTACATCTCCTGTTGGAGAAACTTTGGAAACTAAATTTCCTCTTGTGTCGTAAAAATATTTTGTAATATTATTGAGCGCATCTGTTGTTTGTGTTATATCATTATAATTATTGTATTGAAAATATTGAAAAGCATTTAGACCTGGGCCGGAACGTGAGTTAAATATTGTATTTCCACGACTATCATAAGTATATTGATTAACTATATTTAATTTGTTATCAGTTATATTACTTGGTAAGGTTGGATTATTGAGGTCAAAATAATTAATTGTAGTTGAAGATGTATTGGACACTTCCTGAACTGTATTACCCAAATAATCATGCTGAAAATTGGTTGTGTATGATTGTCCTGTTTGTGGAGTTACTGTTACAGTTGATTGAGTGGAAATTCCTGTATTAAAATAATTGGGCGAAAAGTTTACATCAATTTTATATTGATTTGCCTGAGTTGACTTTATCTTTCTTTTTTGGAATGTATTATCAATGAAATTTCCTTTGGGTCTTTTAATCTTCAATAAAAGATGGTTTGCAGTATCGCCTATACCATAGATATAACTAGTTGTTTGCCCCTTGGCATCAGTAAAATTCAAAAGATTGTGCGAAAACTTATCTACATTAAAAAATAAAATTCGTCCACTATTATCTGCTACGCTTGAAAGGTAATTTGTTCCAGGTTGGTAGTTAAAATTTATTGTCCTTTGAGTATTTAAATCAGTTACTTTTTGAATTCTTAGTGGACTAACATTGATTCCATTTACAAAGAAAGGGTCACCCTGAACCCAGGTAAATAATAAGGTGTTATTGTTTCTGTCTTTTATCGACTGAAGTGTAAAAATTTCTCCTTGACCAGATCTTGCAAAACTATACTGTGTTTGATCCTTTTTAACTATTAAAACAGTGTTGGGATTTCCATTTCCTGAAGTAGATGTGATTATTAGATTGTCGTAAACCCCTTTTGTAGAATACTTATGCTGAAGCAAATCGTATACATGTGCTGTGCCATCGCCCCAGCGAATTATTAAGTCTTTATCTTGTCCATTAACCTGAGTTGTTGATTGCATGTAGATATTAAATGAATGTGTCCACCCATCACCCAGAGGAGTAAAAGTTTCCTTTTGGCGATATTCTAATATCTGCATATCTGGACCTATCTGATGATTTAAACAGGGCATTTCAAGCAGACTGCTATTATAAACGTGTTTAAACAGTAGTGGTAACCCGCTTCCAGATATATTAAATGAAGATTCTTCATAATTGCTGAATGCGCCATTTTGCAAATCTTGCGATGCATTTGCATTTACTGTAGAAACATTAAGGGGCTGGTAAAATGAATTTTGTGTAGGATTAGGGTAAGGCCTACTATTCATAATCCGATACAATATTTTATAAAATGACCTCCATGTTAAATATTGTGGAATAAAAGGCAAGGAGCAGTTTGAATTATAAATAATGCCATTTAGCCAACCATTGTTATATGCAGCCTGGATATATCCATAAAAAGGATCATCTCGTTTTACGTTACAAATGAACCCTGATTGATTTTCAGAATATTGATCATAACCAGACCAATTACCGGGTATATTCCATGCTTCAAAAATTACTCTAAGCCCTTTTCCTAACTCAAGGCTATGTAATGATTTTAAATAAAAATACTCTCGGGAAACTGCAGGCCTTCCATCATCATATTCAAGAAATAGCATTGCTCTTAGCGCTCTTTTAATTTCTGGGCTTGCAAAACTTAAATCAACATCAGTTTGCAAAACCGGAAAATAATCTGAAGGAAGTTGAGAACTTTGGTTAAAAAGTGAATTTGTAACATATAGACACTCATCAGTCAAAATCATTGGCTGATCAAGTAGGTTTGTGGGCTGTTGGTTAGGAATTATATTGTTATTACAAAGGTATTCAGCAGCAGTTAAAAGCTCTGGGTCGTTTGGTGTTCCATTTACCCAAGTTACACAGTTTTGTGAACCTAAATCAACTACAAGGCTTATGTCATCAAATCGAAATGTAGTTATAAGGTTTGAGTTGGTATTAACAATGAATCTAACATTGACAGTTTGACCAGCCATACTCAATGGCAAATTATTAAAAGAGGCAAATTGATACCCTCCTGAACTATTGAGATTTGACAATGACCCTCCAGACCAAAGAATGCTTGTCATAGAAGAGTTCCAAATTTCTATATTGCAAATATCAAAAGGAAACTGCGTTGTAGTTTCTTGCGTAGTTATATAATACCAAAAAGTAAATGATATATGGATGGTATTACTAGGTATCGCTACTTGTTGAACTAAATTACCAGTGTAATTATTGCCACCAGCTCCGGCGAAATTTGCAGCTGTGTAAGCATACCCCGGGCAGCTAAAACAATTAGCCAGATTGGGGTTTCCGTAAAAAAAGTTACCAGTACTAGACCAAGCAAAATTCTGTGTTTGGAAATTTCCGTTTTGTATTAAGTTTACTTGCCCAAATATTGGGATAATTATGAACGTAGAGAATAATATTGAAAACAGGTATTTCATCAATTTAAAATTTCAACTTTCAAAAATCTACTGATGTAACAATTCCTACGACTTAAAATCGATACCTTATTTAAAAATGTGATTGAATATCTAATACAATATAAAAAGAAAATTTAATTTAAAGAAATTTTTTAACCTTTTTTCTAAACGAAATCATTTGGTCCATTTTTTCTGATCAAAGAAAACCTAAACACAATGGTATCAAACAAAAATTTAGGTATTTAGATACTTACATTTAGTGAAATAATAAATTAGTTATCTTACAATATTGTTTCATCCTAGGTTTACTTTCCCCTATTTCCCACCTGCAAACTGTTTGATCATTCACCCCTAATAGTTCAGCAAGTTCTACCTGAGTCAAACCAAGTTCAAGCCTTTTCCTCAATATCTTCTCACCCAATGTCTTCGGATGCCAAGGAAATCCTGAAATTGGAGGCTTTTTTATAGAATGTGTAGCTCGGGAAAAAGGCAATGCAGGAAATTGGATGTATTTTTGTTGTTTATTACACAAAAGGAGGGTATATGGAATTAAATGAATTGTATCAAAAGGCACTCAGATTTGAGTTTCTTACTGTAGAAGAAGGCATGTTTCTGTTCGAAAATGCTGCTTTAACTGAACTCATGTTTGTGGCTGATGAATTAAGAAAAAAACAGGTACCACATGGTAAGGTTACCTGGCAGATAGACCGGAATGTAAACACCACCAATGTATGTATAGCCAATTGCAAGTTCTGCAATTTTTACCGCATCCCCGGCCATGCCGAAGCTTATATAACAGATATAGATACTTATAAGACAAAGATCGAGGAAACCATCAAATACGGTGGCGACCAGCTTTTGCTGCAGGGAGGACATCATCCGGAACTGGGCCTGGGTTTTTATGTGAATCTTTTTAAAGAACTGAAATCACTTTACCCCAATATTAAACTGCATACGCTGGGGCCGCCAGAAGTTGCACATATTACCAAGCTTGAAAAAAGCACCCATCGTGAAGTGCTGATGGCTTTACAGGAAGCAGGGATGGATAGCTTACCGGGAGCCGGAGCCGAAATTTTAACAGACAGGGTAAGGCGCCTGATCAGTAAAGGAAAATGTGGTGCCCAGGAATGGCTTGATATTATGCATGAAGCGCATAAACTGAATATCACCACATCAGCCACTATGATGTTTGGCCATGTGGAAACACTGCAGGAGCGTTTTGAGCACCTGGTAAAGATAAGAGAAGTACAAAGCCGCAAACCTGCTGAGGCAAAGGGTTTCCTGGCCTTTATTCCCTGGACATTCCAGGATGTGGATACCTTGCTGGCTAAAATACGTGGTGTACATAATTTAACTACGGCCGAAGAATATATTCGAATGATAGCCATGAGCAGGATCATGTTACCCAATGTTAAAAATATACAGGCCAGCTGGCTAACCGTAGGCAAACAGGTGGCACAGATCTGTTTAAATGCCGGCGCCAACGATTTTGGCAGCATTATGATTGAGGAAAATGTAGTGAGCGCTGCCGGTGCACCACACCGTTTTACCAGCACCACCATACAGCAGGCTATTAAAGAAGCCGGCTTTGAACCGCAATTAAGAAACCAGCAATACGAATGGCGTGATATGCCTGAAAGTATTGTTGAGCAGGTTGTAAATTATTAAACTACTCACCCCCCAACCCCCTGAAGGGGGAGAAAAGCGAAGATGGAACAAACAAAAAAACAAAAACTACTCAATCGTTTTAGAATGGTTGGCATTGCAGAAGGTGTTTCATTTTTGGTGCTATTGCTGATAGCCATGCCTTTAAAATACCTGATGCACCTGCCGGAAGCTGTAAAGATCATGGGCTGGATACACGGAGCTCTCTTTGTTTCATTTATTTATTTTGCTTTTGAAGTAATGGGAAGCCTGAATAAAAATTTTACCTGGTTCCTGAAAGCTTTTGCTGCAGCATTTATTCCTTTGGGCACATTTGTGTTTGACAGGCAGTTAAAGAAAGAAGCTTCTACGCTTGCCGCATCCTAACGGAAACCCGCTTATCTGTTGCGTTTTATACCAACCTGTGTTTTATTTAATTGAATAAGACGGCTAATTTTTTTAAATTTGGTCAGGTTTTTATCCAAAATTAAAACAATGACCAAAACTCTGCACTTAGGCAGGCGTATTTTGCATGCCTGCCTGTTAACAACGCTATTATCACAAACGGCAAAATCACAGGATAAAGCGGCGGTTTTACACCAGCTAAACTCAATGCTGATAAATACAGTAATGGTTGACTTTTTTACGCCACCTGTAGCAAGCCGTATCTATGCCTATCCCAATATTGCATTTTATGAATGTATCCGGCAGGATGATGCTACGCTGCCTTCCATAGCAGCTAAATTAAAAGTGCCGGTCAGCATTCCTAAAGCTACAGCAGCCAAAACAGATCATTTTATTGCCGCCTGCATTTCCTATTCTTATGTGGCGCAAAAGCTGGTTGGTTCGGAATATAAGATCGAAGAATGGCGCAAAGCATTCACCGATTCAATTTTAAAAACAAGCGATACGGTTATTGCTAAAAATTCTATGCTGTACGGCCGTAAAGTGGCCGATAGTATTTTAGCCTGGGTACAAAAAGATAATTATAACCAATCCCGTGGTTTGCCACGCTTTACCATATCCGGTAAAATGGGTACCTGGCAACCAACGCCAGCCGACTATGCACAGGCCATTGAACCACACTGGAGAACCATCAGGCCTTTTACTTTAAAAACAGCATCGCAGTTTTCACCAAAAGAAAAACTGGTCTTCAGCCTGAATAAAAATTCAACTTTTTATAAAACCATGCTGGAGGTTTATAATATTGGCAAGAACCTGGACACCACACAAAAAGCCATTGCCAAATACTGGGACGACAATCCAAATGTATCTGTAAACATGGGGCACCTGAATTATTTTATTCATAAAATATCTCCGGGGGGCCACTGGATCATGATCGCCAAACAGGCATGCGAAGAAAAGAAAGAATCGGTAAGCCACTCTTCACTGGCTTATACGCTTACTTCCATTGCTTTGTTTGATGCATTCATTGCTACCTGGGATGAGAAATTCAAAACCAATCTCATACGCCCGATAACCGTTATCAATAATTATGTAGATAAGAACTGGCAACCTTATATTCAAACACCCCCGTTTCCGGAATTTACCAGCGGCCATGCCGTAATCTCCAATTCAGCAGCTGCTGTACTTACGGGTTTGTTTGGCGATAATTATGAATTTACCGATGAAACCGAAATACCATTCGGTAATGATACCCGTCATTTTAAATCATTTTACGAAGCGGCTAAGGAATCAACCTGGAGCAGGGTATATGGCGGTATTCATTATCCCGAAACAGCCCGTATCAGTATTACCCAGGGAAAAGAGATCGGCACAAATGTGTTAAAAACACTTTATCCTGCAGCCATTAAATAAATAAAGGCATGTTAACACTCAAGCGTTACTTTTTTGCAACATCACTGGTGGTGCTTATACATATTGCAGCATCGGCACAGCAACAGAATGCCGTAAAAATGTTCAGCACCTTATCTCCTGCCAACACCGGTGTTGATTTCAGGAATACCATAACAGAAACGGCCGATATGTTCCTGTATGTGTACGAGTACCTGTATGTGGGCGCCGGTGTAAGTGTGGGTGATATCAATAATGATGGATTGCCCGATATCTATTTTACCTCAACCCTGGGCAGTAATAAGCTTTACCTGAACATGGGCAATTGTACATTTAAAGACATAACCGAGTCTGCGGGCGTGGCCGATAACATTGGCATCAAGACCGGTGTAACAATGGTTGATATTAATAATGATGGGTACCTCGACATCTTTATCTGCAAATCGGGTTATAAAGATGCCAACCTGCGTAAAAAAGTACTGTACATCAATAACAAAAACAACACGTTCACCAACAGAGCTGCCGAGTATGGCTTAGAAGAATCGAGCTACAGCATGCAGGCATATTTTTTTGATTATGATAAGGATGGAGATAAGGATGTTTATTTCCTGGATCACCCGATCGATTTCAGCAAATCAATGACCATACCTGCCACCATTGTAAACGGTAAAATGGTATATGCAGCTGATACCAATACCGTGTATGTAAGCGACAGGCTATTTGAGAACAGGAATGGCAGGTTTGTGGACGTTACTAAAAAAGCCGGGCTCATTAATCATGCTTTTGGGTTAAGCGCCTCCATTGCTGATATTAACGGAGATGGCTGGCCCGATATTTATGTTGCCAACGATTTTAATAAACCCGATTTCTTGTATATCAACAACGGCAACGGAACTTTTACTGATAAGCTTAGCTCCTACGTGGGTCATGTAAGTTTTTCGTCCATGGGGTCGGATATTATTGATATTAACAACGACGGGCTTGAAGATATTTTTGTGGCCGATATGGCGGTGGAAGATCCGGTAAGGCAAAAGCAACTGTTTGCCGTGAACCAGAACTTCGACAAGTTTAACCTGATGCTGAAATATGGTTTGTATTACCAATACCCGCACAACAGCCTGCAGCTTAACAATGGAAACGGAACATTTAGTGAAATTGCCAATTATGCCGGCGTTGCCGAAACCGAGTGGAGCTGGGCCCCGCTGGTTGCCGATCTTGATAACGATGGCTGGAAGGATATGTACATTACCAACGGACTTAAAAGAGATATGACCGACTGGGACTATAAGGTTTTTGTGCTCGACTCGGTGATCAACAGTATGAACAAGGGCAAGTCAGTTGATCTGAATAAATGGCTGCAGAGCATGCCGCAGGTTCCCACCAAAAATTATTTTTATCACAATAATGGCAGCTTACAATTTGATAAATATAATGATAGCTGGGGCAGCGATAGCCCTCAATCTTTTTCAAGCGGTGCTGCCTATGCCGACCTGGATAATGACGGCGACCTGGACATTGTGGTAAACAATGTGGATGGCCCGGCCTTTGTTATGAAGAATAATATCAGGGAACTGAATCCCCAATCACATTTTTTACGATTGAAGTTTTATAAAAGCCCGGAATCTAAAGAAGAAGTGTATGGTGCCACCGTAAAACTTACCAATACAAAAGGGCAGATACAGCTACAGCATTATTATCCCGAGCGTGGCTTTTTATCGGGCATGGAACATGTGCTGCATTTTGGTACCGGCGAAGAAACCAATATCAGCAAAGCAGAAATAATATTCCCTAACCAGAAAAAGATCGTGCTTGAAAATATAAAAGCCGACCAGGAACTGGTGCTGTACGAATCCAATGCAACCATTACAGGCAACGTAGCAGTTACAAAACCAAACACAACATTTAAAGACATTACTGCCGAAGGAAAATTAAAATTCACTCAAACAGAAAATGAGTTCATTGATTTTAAAAGAGAGCCACTGATACCTTACCGCTGCAGTCGCAAAGGCCCTTACTATGCCAAAGCAGATGTGAACGGCGATAAGCTGGAAGATATATACGTAGGCGGTGCAGCAGGTTATGAAGGGAAACTGATGATCCAGAATGCAAATGGATCTTTTACAGAAAAGCCTGTTGCGGCTTTTGGTGCAGATAAGAAATATGAAGACATGGGAGCGCTGTTCTTTGATGCAGATGGCGATGGAGATATGGACCTGTATGTGGTTAGTGGCGGAGCCGAATTTGCCCCCGGCGATAAATTATACCAGGACCGTCTATATAAAAATGATGGCAAAGGGAATTTCACAGCAGCGCTGAATGCATTGCCGGCAGAAGGCTTCAACGGCTCCTCCGTTACGGCGCTTGATTATGATGCCGATGGAGACCTGGATCTTTTTATTGGCGGCCATGTATTACCGGGCAAATTTCCAAAGCCGGAAAGAAGTATGTTGCTGCAGAATAACAAAGGCATATTTACCGATGTAACCAGCCAGGTTGCAGAAGCATTAGTTAGTCCGGGTATAGTTAACAGTGCAGTATGGGCCGATGTGGACGGCGATGGAAAAAATGAATTATCCATCAGTGGCGAGTGGATGCCACTGGAGATATTTGGTTTTGAGAACGGGCATTTTGTAAAAAGACAAAATACGGTGCATATAATTTTGCCTTCAAAAAAAGATACCATCATCAATATGGATGCATTAACCGGCTGGTGGTATAATATGAAGGCCGAAGATATTGACAAAGACGGCCGCATGGATCTCGTGGTTGGCAACCGTGGTTTAAATTCAAACATCAAAGGAAATATCAACGAGCCCTGCACTATTTATGCAAAGGATTTTGACGGTAACGGAAGCTATGATGCCATACTTGGTTTTTACCAATGGGGTAAATGCTACCCGCTGTACAGTCGTGATCAGCTGATTGACCAGGTACCCTCCATGCGCAAAAAATTTGTACGCTACCGCGATTATTCAGGTAAAACAATGGATGATATTTTAACGGCGGCAGAAAAAGCAAATATGGAAGTGTTTAAAACAAACTTCTTTGAGTCGGGTGTGCTGATGAATGAGGGTAACAATACATTCCGTTTTATTCCTTTCCCTGAAAAGGCACAACTCTCTACCATTAATGATATGATCGTGGATGACCTGGACGGAGACGGCATCAAAGATATTTTGGTTTGTGGCAACTCCGGCGATGCTGCGGTAATGACCGGTGTATATGATGCAACATCGGCGCTGCTTTTAAAAGGTACTGGCAGCGGTAGTTTTACCGCAGTATCAGCTGCTGAAGATGGATTGAATATTAAAGGAGAGTCACGCAAAATGGTTTACCTGAAAGATAAGGGCATGATCATCTTTTTAAAGAACGATGCCGCAGCGCAGGTGTTTATGAAGAAGTAAGAGTGTATGCTTATGAAATTAATATTCGCCCTGTTTATTTTTTGTTCTTTAGATGCTTTGGGACAGGGTACAGTGAGCAATGTTCGGGCAATATTAACAGCAGCCGATTCTGTTATTATAGTGCAGCATGAAACATTACTCGTTTCAGGTAAACCCGGAAAATCTTCAATAACAAAAGAAATAGTCGTACACGGAAAACCAAACTATTCTGTTATTCTCAAATCACTTAAACTCGATCGCAGATCCATTGACAGTATTGCTGTTATTTTAACTAAGGAGGTAGATGGTGATATTGTTACTATGTCTTGTTTTGAGCCACATCATGCCGTGTATATTTTTAAGAACAAGACTTTATCTTACCTGGATATTTGCTTTGGATGCCACATTTTTTCGCACTCGAAAGATATCAATACAGGTGGGCACCAATTAACCAACGAAACATGGCTTGAGCTGGAATCTTTTTTTACAGCAAGACAATTTGAAACAAAGTTCTCTTTCAGGTAATCTTAGAAGCTACTCATTTCAGCAACAACTTTTCAAACTTATCTATCTCTGCCATTTCCAGTGCCGAGATATTTTCATTGTTATCAAATTTCGATCTGAAAAAAAGCAGTCTTTTATGCTGGGGATATTTTTCCAGTATAGCTGATATTTTTTTGCCAATGGTTTCATCTTTTACTGGTAACGGCGCCGATATGGTTGCAGCCGCCCTTTCCCGGGTTGGTTTCTTTTTAATGATGGCTTCCAGGGTTGCCAGTTTACCCTGCGAAATACCGGCTGTTTTCATGGCTTTACTGTGTAAGCCTTCCAGTTGCTTTTTACTTAAGCCGCCGCGGTTGCAGTATTGCTGGTGCAGGCTGTTCACAAAAACAGAGGTTGGGTGAGCCTTTACCATTTCGTTCAGTATATCTAACAGTATATCCATGTTTATTCTGTGAAAGTAGCCATTGTTTTCTTACCGGTTATCACAACTTCATCACCTACACTGATCCATTTGCCAAATTCTGTGGGTGGTATATAACAATCAACCGATAAATAATAGGCATGATCATAATCCTGCAGGGTTGACCATGCAGGTAACTGGTTGGTTCTTTGCTGTGCAAATATTTTAGGGAACCCGTGAATGATCTCCCCGGTTTGCGGATGCCGTGTTGGTACCACACACCTGGCACGTGGACTGATGCCATACAGGGTTACATCGCCTATTTTAAATTCAATGGCAGTTCCTTCTTCTAAAAAAAGTTTATCCTCCCAAAATGCAGGAGCATCACTAATTTCTATGGTTGCCCTGAAGCGTTTCCTGGTTTCTTCCATATCCATATCATTAAACCAGTTACTCACCGATTGTAAACTGGCATTTGATAAAACCGTTACGCCGCTTTGTACGGGTATATCTAAAAATTCTCCTTCGGTATTCCTGGCAAGTGTAACGGGCTTTTTAAAATAAGCAGAAAGAAATTCGTTTATAGCAACAATATCATTTTGCAAATGAAACCGGTTCCAGTCCGTTTCTGATTCATGCCTGAAGGCAATGGTTTCGTTTTCAAGATCAACCTCCGACCGGAGAAGGTATACCAGGTCGTTGTTCTTTCCTTTTACAAATTTGCCGTTGCTGTCAATAATTGCGTATTCCCTGTCGTGTACCAGGCAGCCTCCGTTACCTATCTGCGCTTTTTGCAATGAAATGCCATCCAGCGATTTAACGGGGTAAATAGTAATTCTGTCAACAATTGGCTTTGTATTCATGGTAGTAATTGATCTTGCTGAAATAAACTGCATTGCCTGAATGGCAACTAAAATTAACCAATGATGTGCAATAATTTAATATAACCCGCCGTTAACAATTAATACGCTAAACATTTATCCATGAACAAAACCCCATACCAGGCAAAATCCGGCCACATTGTGGTGCAGGCAATTAAGAGTTTTATTGGTAAACTAAGGCAGAATCCGGACGTTTACCCGATCCGTTACTACAAAAAGAACCGCAGGTTTGGCGGTAGTTTCAGCAGGCCGGCAGTAAAATAACCAGCCCTGCTTCGGAAATTACCCTCCTCAATATAGGGCAAAACTGCGCTTGACAATACGTGTAGCGGATTTGTACTTTTGATAATTAAAATCTGATGTATGAAGAACCACACTACCGCACAGCCATTTGCTGTACAAGCCGTACTCAAATTTTTGGGTAATGCCTTAAAAAGCCTCTTTCAATCAACACACAACCGCGACTTTAAAAGACTGAAGGATTTTATTTCTTCTTAGTGTTAAGTAAGATCAACATGACGACCATAACCTGTTAACCTCAACAGGTATTTTATATTTTATACAGCTGCTGCTTTTCACTACAAGTCAGGTTTCCTGGCAGAACAAATTAAGTTTAGGTCAACCAGTTCAAGCGAAGTAACCATGTTCTTAACTGTTTCTTTATATTTTTTGAAATGAGCGGTTTGCACATGTAACTGGTATGCAGTGCTGTCGGCATAAATTTCCAGGATGGTAATAACGCTTGGATCTTTTTTATCTGAAACTGCATAGTATGTAAGTACTCCAGGCTCCAGTTTTATGGCGGATGTCATTTGCTCTTTAAGTGCTTCATTGTATTTTTCCAGCTGAGCCGGGTCAACTTTTATTTTTGCAAATCTTACCATTTGATTTTTTGATTGGCTAAGCTTGTAAAGTTCATAATTGCAGTTATAAAAACAAATAATGTTGCCAGCATTGATTGCCGGCAAAGAATCGGTAATGATGCTTTGTGTATTTGAATTTCACGCATAACGGGCTTTTAATTTTTGTAAAAGTATTTATAAGGCATGGCATTAAAGGTAAAACTGTAAAAGCAAATACCTGGATGAGTTGATAAAGATATCTTGCAGGCTGGTAAAACACTGGCCAGGGAGAAAAAAGGTTGGCGGCTCTTTGTTATGCCGAATGCCCGTTTACTTTCCTGTCATTTGTTTAAACTTATCCATGTCTAAGTAAATAAATCCCCAATGATGACCATCAAGGTCCTCGATATTTCTTACCTGCATAAACCCTTCATCAGTCATAGGTATTGTCTCCGCTCCTCCGGCCTTTAAGCCATTTTCAATAATTTCATGAACCCTGGCCAGGCTCTCTACCGGGATGGTAAAAGTTGCAATTGCATTTGTTGCAGTATCTGGAAGGTTTTTATTATTACCACGTTTAAACATGTCGTGTGCCTGCAGCATCAGGTAAACCTGGTCGCCCCACATCATACATTTTTGATCATCGAAAGTGAACAGCGGGTTTACCACAAAGCCTAACTGGCTATAAAAATGCATGGAGGCATTCAGGTCTTTTACCGGCAGATTGATAAATATTTGTTTCATTTTTTTCTTCAAAATAAAATTACTTCCTGGTCATGTAAGCGTGGGCTACCCGACAATTACAGGGGGCCATTGCGCCATGTAATACCTGGTATACAGTATTAACGCCTTATCGTTTTACAAGACCGGTTCAGCGGTTCATGCCGGGCTATATTATTTATCGCTATTTTTTTGCTTGTTCTTAAACTTAAATGATCGTGCCATGCTGTCGAATGTATCCCGATACCTGGCAGCGTCTTTGGTTTGTGTTCCTGCTGTTATAATATATGCAACACCGTCTTTGGGGAAAATATAAGAAACCAGGGTTACGTCAATGCCCCCCGGCTTCATACGGTAACTATACCAAACGCCATCCAGGTTATTGGCCACTATGCTGCCTTGTGCAACCACGACTGCTGTAGAGATGGCTTTTTTTACCGACCGGATAGTTGCCTGTAAGTATTCATCCAGGCCCAGGTGCTGCATAAATTCACTGGCAACATTCACGCTGGTATTGGGATCGTCTGCAGTATTTGGTGCCGAAATATAGTAGTAGTCTACCCCATAATTGTTTCTGTATTCTGTTGTCCAGCCATCCGGAACATACAGGCTGTATTTTTCTTTACCCGCATTCATATATACCGGGTCGGGGGCATTAGATGCTATTTCATCTGCCGCTTTGCTGTATTTGCTTTTGCAGGAAGCTGTTACAATGCATATGGTTATTAAGATCGCAATTATTCGCATGGCGTTGTTTGGCGTTAATTAGAAATATTGAGTTTAGCTGGTTTGCTGAAAATTTTGTTTTGTTTAGCAGCCTGGTATTTATTGTAAACATGTAAAGGCAAATTATTGCTCAGCCAAGTTATAAAGTAATATAAAATCTGAAAAACTCCCCAGCTCATCTGCTTTAGTTTTTCCTTCCTGAAAACCATAAACAACAGGATTGGGGTTTCCGTCTGCCTTAAAATACCAAAAGGTATAGCCCTGGTGCATCATGAAAACAAAATCATCTTCAGCTAAAAAATTATCAATACCATTTTCATCAAGAAGCTCAAGGGCAGCTGAATAGAAATCGTTTTTCCCATCAGACAGATCTGTGCCAATTAAACTTACAGGCATATTCTGCATGCAGCTTTTGTAAAACTTAATATAGGCTTCCGGTATATTCATTTTTAAAAACTCCGGGTATTTTAAAGAGACGAAAAGCGGGGTATGGTCATTGTACTTTTCTTTCAAGCTTGTCCCAGGTACTGGTAAACTCATCCCTGTTAATAGAAAATTCTTTAAATGCTTCTTCGTCAAGCCGCTGGTCTGATAGTATTCCAAATTCATCTTCGGTAAATTGCTGGTTGTATTTTAATACCTGCCCGTTCTTAAAAACCTGTATCTGCCGGATGATGTTTAAGTCTGCATCAGTTTCAAAATAATAGGTAGAAGTTCCCCAAGAATCAGTCAATTCATCTCCTGTTGTCTCATCCCAATATCTTTTAAAGTACCGTGTCATTTAAGTGGTTTATAGCTCATAAATATACACAAGTTCCTGTGTTGCTTTGTGCTATTGTCAATTGAGCCTGTAACAGCAAATACCAGTACGGGCTGATGAAAACACTTAGGCCAGTGATGCGTTTACTATTCCCAAAACTTATAAAACGGTATCCCCTCAGATATGTATTTTGGAGTAATACCCGATCCTGAACAGGTTTCATAAGTAAAGCGGGTTGTAAAGTTTACTTCGCCCATCATGCTGAATACAGTTTTTATTACTTCGCCACAAGTATCATATTCCGACCTGGTTTGTATTTGTAAATACGGGGTTGGTATACGCAGGTATGCCGTACCCCCTGCCCCGTTGCCAAATGTATCAAATACAGGAATTGCCAGCATCCAGGTTTCGCCATAGATCTCATGCCCCGAGGAATCAAAATAAGTAATGGATGAATCAAGCTTGGTATAAAGCGGACCATTGGGCCACTGGTTGCGGAAAAAATAAGATCTTTCTGATTTTAGCCTGTTGCCGTTTTTATCTTTAAACATCATGCTGAGCGAATCTTCATTGTTGAAGATCGTATCGGTTGTTCTAAGCTGTGCCGCTACATAATTATTCAGTTTGATATTATGCTCATTTGTCTTTAAATGATAGATAACAATCTGCAGGTTCTCTATATAAGTTTTTTGCACAAGCGTATCATCACTTTGGGCAAGTAAAGCGATCGGTAGTATCAAAACGAAAGTCAGGATTACGGGCTTCATAAAAATTGCGGTCGATGTTCAAATTTACGCAAGCCTGGCAACAGGTCTTGTTAATGTAAAGTTGAAATAGGGTAACTCCAGCTAACATATTTCAATCGATCACTGCGGGTTAGTTGCAGGAGTTTTTCTTCAGGCACCAGGCCGGGATCAATAAAAGCAAAACCAATTTTGAAAAAATCATGTTGCTGTCTGCCGGTTTTTCGGATCACAAGCGGAAAGGTTTTTCTTCCAAGCGGAGGAATACTGTCTACAAAATACCAGTTAGAAAAACAGATATTTTGTGCAACTTCAAAGTCTTTGTTGTCTGTAAAAAAGTCTTCTGTCCAGGAGCAGGTCCAGGAATAATACGGAAGTGTGCGGAGCGTCTTGTTTTCCAAAGCAGCTGTAACATTATAGCAGGTGGTTGAATCACATTTCACGGTACTATCAATTGAGGCTTTCAGATCAAAAGGAGCAATATGCAGGCTTGTAATTTTGTATGTCTCCTTTTTTTGATCACAGGAGCAAAAAAGAATCAACACAATAATAGGGTATCTGATAAATTGCTGCATATTACGGGGTTTGCTGCCCATGTTCAAATGTACGTCACCCTGGCAAAGTTCACTTTCGGGTTTGGTGATAGTTGAGGGAAACCAGGCTTGCCGCAGACCTTTTGCTATTGGCCGTGAGTCACTTTTCTACGATTTTTAGTTTAAGTAATTTAGGCGAATCATACCCGCTGGTTTTTTGAAATATTTTAGTGTTTTTTGAAACAAAACATTTCAATGTCTTCAAATAGGTATCGCCGATATAAATTACAGGCCGGGACTTACCCAACGAAGTTTCATCCGCTCTAACTCCTGCCAGGATGAATTTCCAGTTTGTTAACCATATAACTTCCTGAATTCTTTCGGTAGTCCCCCGGAAAGCGATCCTGGTCCACTTTTTAGTTTTAAGGTTGCTTAATGTAATTGCCTGGTCGGCTTCGCCTCCATATGAAACGATCTTCTTTCCTTCTTTTTCCAGGTTAAGCCAGTAGCTGTAAATATCTATAAACTGATTCCGATCGGGCGAAAATGTTAGAGCTGGTTTATAAATGGAATAGAAATCTTTAATGTCCTTCAGGTCCATATATTCAATATTTTCAAAAGAGTCAGTTTTTTCCTGATGGAAAGATGAAAGGCTAAAGTGGGTAAAGCTGTTTGTCCAGCCGTTGAGGGTGTTGTCAAAATAATACTGAAAGCTGATCAATTCAGAAGGCTGTGCAAATGAACTTTTGAAGAATAAAGTGGATAGTGCAAAAAAAATATAATAAAGTACTCGTTTCATTGGGGTGTGCATTTTGTATTGACAGTAACACATAAATCTACGAAAGTTCCGGATATGTTTACATTGACTGTGAATTGAAAACTGTACCGGTAAATGCCAGGATGGGCTGATGAAGATCTCTGTCTCCGTAATGCCCCAATGCAATCGGGGCGGACCTGCCTGCCGGCAGGCAGGTTTGAAGAGGCATCACCTGTTCCGACCATTGTCGGGAAGTGATACCACAAAGTTTACTTTCGGGGTTGGTGATTGTGGGGGAAGGCTTGCGCCAGTAAAGGTTCTGCAAATACTTTTGTTTTGCGCTGTTTTAATTTCCAGGATGAAAAAATTAATAATTCGCCCACTTTTACCAATCAACTTTAGCTCCAAATTGTTCCGGCACCAGGCCTCCTCCGCAACTACAATTTGAAGTTTTGGTATAGGTTGATTTTATTTTAGCTCCATAAGTATATTCGTAATCGGCTGTGTAGGAATAGGAGTTAGTAACCTCACCGGTACCGTTACAAAAACGGCAGCGCACATAACGCTGTACTTTTCTGAATTTACCCGAATTTAAAAAGTCGTTGACAGGTATATAACCTTCTTCTGGTGCCATTCCCGGTACGTTAACGTCGTATCTTGTTACCTTAAAGTTATTTTTGGCATCTACACCCGAAACACTATATAAGTACCTTCCTGAACGATCCATATAAAAATTGGATATGCAACCTGTAATGTCTGCTTTAGAAGGATTTTCCAGGCGTAAAAATAATTTGTCTCTATCTGCCTCTTTTAACTTATCCTGTTCAATTCGTTTTGCTATATAGGCTTTATATCCTTCTACTTCATATTCTCTTTTATCCCTGTATTCACTAAGTGCTATTGTATTGGTGTCTCTTGCCTTAAGAGGTATTTCGCCGTAGGGGACAACCTGGGAAGCATAAAAATTTGTTCTTGTATAAAAGCGATACCTGTTTTTTTCGATTATATAACCTTGTTCACTACCGTCGCCCTGCTTTATAACATAACCTGTTTTAAACACATCTGCCGGTTTGGGTAATTCCATTTTTTTATTACTAACCAGTTTGGTTGGTAAAAAGTAACCTGCCTCGGTTGTGTAACCTCCGGTCCTAAAGCCCCAACCTTCTATTTCTCCGTCATTATTTAATTTACCGTAATAACTTATAGTTGCTACGGTTGTTTCTTCTTCGTTTATATACTTATTTTTTTTGCTGTTGTATTTATTGGTTACCCTTACAATTTTATTAGTAACCTGGTTCGGATACAGTACACTACTGTCGGGTAGCAGTTTTTTCAGTAGCGCTTCGGTTGGTATACGTGCACCCTCTTTCCAAAAGCCTATTTCATAGAAACCATCTGCATCTTTCATAACACCAAAGCCGTATGGTTTTTTGTTGTATTGCATTCCCATATAACTTTTACTGTCATAAATAAAAGAAGCAAAGTTAGCAGAACTGATGTAAGGCAATAATGAATAAAGCCCTTCATCTCTTTCAGCTTTTTTTTCAAACTCCTCAACACCAAACGGCAGGCTAGAAAATTGTGTTACCGGAAAGTCGGCCAATAATAGTCCTACTTTGAAATGGGTTGTTTTTTGTGATTTATAATCATAGGTGTTATAAATGCCGTAGCCTGTACGTAGTCCGTTTATAACCTGTCCTTCGTAGTAAGCATTCGCCACCCCCAGCCCATACAACCTGTTAAAAGCCGGCTTTACATGGTTTGTACTAAAAAAACTACCGTAGCCATCTTTAATCATAATCTGGTCGCCATATCCAAGCATGATCTCACCATTAAAAAATAAAGCAGGAACAGCAGCACTGTCAAAATCTAATTTCAGCAGTCCCCTTTTACTTATAAATCCATTTTCAAAAATAGCTTTACATTCCACGGGGCTGATGTTTGCCTGCCTGCTGGTCACTTTAAATATGGCAATGCCATTGGCCTTGTTATCTTCAAAACTACCTTTATATACATACTCGTTGTTATAGTAGGTATCATCAAAATACAATTCTCCTTCCAGCATTTTGCCCGCTGCAAGTGTGCCTTTAAAGTGAGGTGGTTTGGTTGCGGGTGAAAGTGTACCGTCTAGTGTATATACTCTTTTTTTGTCCCAATGATATATGGTGTAACTCGCCAGCAATACAGAGTCTTTGCCGCCGGCTGTTTTGAAATAATACTTTTTATCCGTTGGAAGTTCGGCGCCAATGAAATTATGGGGCATGTCAGCAGCCTTCATTTCAGTGTCGGTATACCGATAGTTTTGTGCATAGCTGTTTATCCCGGATAAACCAAGGCTGATGATCAGCAACTTCGTATAAATAAATCTCATTTTTTAAAAACTAATTTAGTGGATAGCAAATTATTGATAAATACCTGCCACAGGGTATTTTAGTGAGGTATTAAAAGTGAATACATTACGTACAACGTGCAGGGCTTAATGCAGGTTGGGCAATAGCATTCAGTGCGCCCACATAACCGCTGCTGCCCTGTGCCGGCCTACACATCGGGATTGAAATTATGAAGTTTAAGTTAACAACTAAAAGCCAAATAGTATTCGGTAGAGCCCGATATTAGCTGATAGTAATACAAATGCTGATTGTTATTCTGGTAGGGAACACTTGAACCAGTAGGTAATGAAAATTTCGCTGTCCATAATGCCCCGATACAATCGGGGCGGACCTGCCTGCCGGCAGGCAGGTTTGAGGAGGCACCAAGTGATCACACAAGGTTTACATTGGGGTTGGGGAATGTGAGGGGAAATACTTGAGACAGTGCGCTACTGTATTATTCTTTTACAGGTCTTTTAAAGTCCATAACAGAATTGTCCGGATCGTTAACATCGTAAATAACCACATACTTACCTTCCGGGCAAACTATCCCGGGTATTTCTTGTCCGCTGTAAACTACATCGCATGTTTTTTTAAACGTCTGTCCATTTAATTCAAATGAATATTCAATCATTCGGGAATCATTTGTGTTGATCCATTGAACGGTGGTGCCGCTTATTTCGACCCCGCTTTTTTTAAGGGTAAGCGTTTCTTTTATTGATGGAAAGAAACAAGTAAAGTATATAACCAGGATTAACAAAATGCCTGAAATTGTCCAACCAGTCTCCCGGGTTGCTGAAGCCGCTGTTCTAAGGCGTTTACGTAGCCGAAACAATAAAAATAAAGTCAGCCCTGCGCAAATAACAATCTCAATTATTTCTATAATTAGTTGTTGCCTGAAAATGTAATCGCTTGATGAAATGTCTAAAATTATCAAAATGAATATCCAGGTTTAGTGCTGTAAAATAGTACAGCCAAGGCTCAAATATACGCTACTCTGCTGCTGTTTTGTATTAATTGACATGTAAAACTGTACCCGCAATACCAGGTTGGTTAATGAAGATATCGGGTTCCGTAATGCCCCGATACAATCGGGTGGATCTGCCTGCCGGCAGGCAGGTTTGAGGAGGCATCAAGTGATCCTACAAAGTTTAGATTTGGGTTTGGTGATTGCGTTGGGAACACTTGACAGTAGGGTTACAAGAACGAATAGTCAGGACTTGGATTTGAAGGTCTAGTGTCCGACACATATTGAAAGGCAGGAGTCAGATTCTTAAATAACTCAGTGAATTCATTTGATAAATTTTCTACAAATGCCTTAAATCCAGTTTTTGTTACAATAGTGTATAGGATAGAAGGTCGGTCACTATACGATCTAACGGATAGTAGTTTTCCTATTTCAATACTCCTAATTTCAAGATCTTCTCCCAAGCCGGTACGACAATTATACATTTCACTGTCAATAACAATTACAGGGAAATAAAAGTTGCAGAAAGGGCGCTTAGAAGTATTTGATTTATTAACTAAATACTCGCAAGCATTTACGGTGCTCATTATAGCTTGATATGGAATATCTTTTCCTGAAGTAAAGCACTGAGTAAGATTGAAGCCAATTTTGTCACTATCATAATTTAAAAGAGACAAATTATTCAATTCGTTTGTTTTAGTCATCAAAAGTTTACCGTTGATTGTGGTAAAGATGTCTTTTATTATTTCTTCCTTGTGATCCATGTGTTGTCTTCTTGAAAACAGCAACCAAGGTTTGTCCCTCGAAAGCTTACATTCCACAACTATTGAGAAGTTGAAGGTAACTCCATTTAAAGTGAAATACCTTGTGGCTAATAAATCTATCTCTCGATATTTTTTTGTTTCCTCATCTTCATAATGCAGAGACTGCATCACACTAAAGTTATTCAGTGACAAAATGTTTTCACAATACATTTCAAGTGGGTAGCCTTGCTCACTAATCCACTCGGCTATTTTTGAAATTTTGTTGTTCATAAAAACTGCTGTTAACTCTCAAATATACGCAACCCTGTTAAAGTTTTGGATTAATAGTAAATGTAAAACTCTATGAGCAAATACCAGAATGGGTTGACAATGGCCTCTGAGAGGATGTTGGTGAAAACCAGGCGCCGCATTTTAGAAAGTAGCAGTTTATTTCGGAAACTCAATCTCAGTTACACGAGTCATTGGATACACATTGGTAGTTTTGCTTTTTTCATGGTAGAAGAAAATGAAATTTTGAGTTTTTCCGATATAATAATTGTTACTGTCTGACATCATTCTAATGCCGTCATTGAGGGTGACAATAACTTTTCGGTATTTTTTGGAATCCTTTATGCTATTAATTTCATCTCTTGTAATTGAAATTAGAAAGCCGGTAATGAAAATAAAAAAGAAAACAAGTCTGATGAAAATTATTGTGCCCATGTTTGACTTTACTTTTCTATGTTTTACTTCGGATTCAACGATTAGAATTGCAATAAGGAAAATTGCAAAATACAAAATTGCGCTTGAAAGGTAACTCCACAAATTAGCTGGATGCTTAAATGAAAATATAAACTGAATAAGTAAAACACCAACTAAGCCGCCTAATAATACTGATCCAAAAAGTTTCCAGTATAACTTTATTCTTTTCCAAAAGTTATTTTCTTCGAATAATTTCGCTCGTAGATCGGCTTTTTCTTTATTCTCTTTACTATCTGGATTGTCTTGAAAGAAGAAAACTTGAAGTATTGAAAGTGCAACTACTAAAATTATAAAAGTCAATATGTCTAAGAATGATGTTACTATTTCGGAAAATTCCAAAAAATGGATAATGTTAATATTGAATGCTTGATAAAAAACTATCAGCCTTTCCACCCCCAAAAAGATAATAAACGACCCTAAATATGGAAGGTATTTTGAGAATTGGCTTTTATCGCTTTCCATTATTTTTAGTCCTTTTTAGGGTTTCCCAAGTTATATAGAAGTCTGATTGCGTCAATTAAGGCTGTCTTGCGGCTACCGTTTTCTCCAATTATGATATTTATTTTGGAATCAAAAAAGTATTCTTGGCTTTTGATACCCTTAAAGTTTTGTATGTAGACTTCAGAATGATACATGGCGTTGTGTTTATTGTAGAGTGTTCAACAAGTCTTGCAGCTAAAGGGCAAGGCTATTTATTATAATCCGTTGTTCCAAATAAGTATATCTTTTTAGTCTCATCCTGGATACCTTTTGGTAGCAGATTGAATAGAACACTTACCAAGGATTTTTTTCCAGTGTTCGCAATTAGTTTTAAACTCATTTCTTTTGTGGGATTGTCCGTTGTGATACCTTCAGCAATTGAAATTACATCTTCAAATACTTCTCCAACACTCGAAATAAGTTTTTCGTCTTTGGCTTTTCTCAAATCAATAGAAAGTGCGTCTGAAAAATCAAGTACAACCTTACCATTAGGTTCATCTAAGTAAGAGTTAAACAAAACTAGCTCGACACTTCCAGTATATTTCCAAGTCGTTACCTGGGAAATTTGTTCACGTAAATGATTAAATATTGCAGAATTAAAATACCAATTATCTCCATTTACTTTGGTAATTACTTGGTGGTCTGTTCCATTAGCTACGGGCTGGTAACCAATACAAAAAAAATCTATTGTTTTCCCTGAGCGGTTGTGAAAATAATCAATGCCTACTAAAATTTCGTCCTTAGTGAAATTATTAGGAAGAGCAAATAATAGTCCTGCAACTCTTGTATTGTTATCCCCTTGACTCTTGTAAGTAAAAGAGTGTTTAAGGTGATCTACTAATTCTTCAAAACTGTCAATTACTACCATATTTGTAGGTTTATAGGTAAAGCCTTGCTGTTAACTCATAAATATACACAACTTCCAGTACATATTCGCTTTGATTATCAATTGTAAGCAACACCAGCAAGTAGTAACATAGTTGGCAACCAAACATAAGTTCTATTGTCATTATCTCTTTATGGATTCCCGTAATCCTAAAAAACGTCATTTCCCCATTCCACCCCATTTCCGACATAAAATTCCCACCAACCCCACCCCTATAGGTGGCCCACCCTACCCAAAACCCTAATTTACCCACCATATAGGGTTAGTTTTCCCACCTAAAACCCAAACCGGCCCACCTGCATACCCAAACTACGCCACCCAGGTACCCAAACCTGCCCACCTCAATACCCAAACCGGGCCACCCGGTTAGCCAAACTTACCCTTGCTGTTTACCAAACCAGCCTGGCCTAAAAACAACTTACCCCACCTTTCGGGTGGGGTAAGTTTACCAAAATGGTTAACCGGGTTTAGGTTTGAGGAGGGTTTGGCGTATTTCCACCTGTGCCGCCCTGGCCCGCAAATCGCTGCTTCAGGGCGCTGTACACCGTGTCGGCACCGGGTAACCCGGCACTGGCAGCAGCTTCAAACAACCGGTAGGCGGCCAGGCTGCTGGCATAGGCTTCGCTGCCGCAAAGCATGCGGGTGTCCTGTATCTTTTCTACCAGCTGCATGGCTATGCCCTCCAGTTCGTCCAGCTGCTCGTACAGGGTAAGGTCGGTTTGAATGTCGGCCACATTCAGGTAGGCCGGCAACATGGGGGCATTGTTGGCCAGGGCATTAATGCTGTCGGCTACAAATACCTTGTTGCCCTCGTTGATCTTGGGCAGGCTTACCCGCTCGTCGGTGGTAAGGCCAATTAAAAAGGGCATCAGGCTGTACATACTGTTGAAGTACTTTTTTACGGTGGCCATGTCGGCCTCGCTCATGGTAGTGTTGAGGCGGTTGATTGTGATGTTCATTTGTTTTTACGTTTTGGATCAAAAAAAATTGTTTTACAGCTGCAGCCTGTATACCGGCCCGCTGCGCTGTAAAACTGCCCCAAAAAAACAATACATTAAAAGTTTTGACTTTATGTTTTTTTAGGTTAGCTTTATAAAACTTTAGTTCGGGAACCCCTAATCCTTATCACATGAACAAAAAGCACCCTAACAAACCCTGCAAAACCAAAGTAGGTGAAAACATTTTATACTGGCGCAAGCTTAAAGGTTTAAAACAGGATGACCTGGCAGCCAGGGTTGGCATATCCACCGCCGCATTAAGCAATATTGAGAATGGCATTTCGCAACCACATATTGGCCGCCTGGAAGATATAGCCGAAGCACTTGAAATTGAAGTAGCGCTGTTATTTCAAAATCCGCAGCAGTTATTCAGCAGCAATAATAACCTGGTGCAGGGCAGCCAGGCGCTTACTCATTTTGAGCGGGACCTGTTGCAGCGCTTTACGGCTGCTATAGAAAAAATATCTATGTACTTTATGAGGGATGGGAGATCTGTTTAACTGAAGAGGTATTACACAGCTCGTTTGGGAGCGTGTTTCACCCTGGCTGGTGAAACACCGGCCAGGGTGAAGAAAAAGTTAAGCCACATCGTGGCGACATTTTGGTAGGGATAGCGTCGTAAGCTATGTAAAAGCCACATCGTGGCGACATTTTATCGAAGTGGGCACTAACGAAGTGTCGCCCCAATGGGGCTTTGGTTTAAATTTTATTTCATTTGCTACCAGAATGTCGCCACGCTGTGGCTTTTAAAAATAGCCCCGTACTTTATCAGTTCCGTCCCAGCGGGGTTTTCGCAACACAATATATCAATTCAATATTCACCCGCTGCGAAACCCTGCCTACCGGCAGGCAGGCCCGATGCCGGATGCTGCTCAACCATCATACTGCCACTCTATAGATCACGAAAATGTACAGGCTTCCGTCCCAGCGGGGTTTTCGCAACACAATATATCAATTCAGTATTCACTCTCTGCGAAACCCTGCCTACCGGCAGGCAGGCCCGATGCCGGATGCTGCTCAACCATCCTACTGCCACTCTATAGATCACGAAAATGTACAGGCTGAAAATGCCGCGTAATTCCGAGCTCGTAAAAAGATGCACTGCTATGTTCATAAGAAACAACATCTTTTGCCAGATCCCATTTGCCGCTAACGGGGTTGTTGTGTATGTAATTTAATTTCTGCATTAAAAACTTATCAGAAAATATTGGCTTTGCATCAAATGAACTTTTAAATACCTTATGCAGCTGGCCTTTCTTCTGTTCACGTATGGTAACAGATTTAGCCAGCAGTTCAAGTAAAACAGTCTCTTTATTTTTTTCCAGCCGGTTCACTATTTCGTAAGCCATAAAACGCTTTGCATTGCTGATAATTTTATTGAGGTTAAAATTGGGTTGCGGAAAATGCAGCATACAATGCAGGTGATTGGGCATGATCACAAAAGCAATAACAGATATCTTCTGCTGTTTCAGCATATTAAACCAATTGTAAACCAGGTCGTAACTTTTTGTGGTTTCAATTAGCGGAAGCCATTGGAAACAGGTGAATGTACAAAAGTACATGGAGTAAATGTCGGCGTGTTTAAATTTTACAGACATAGCTTAAAGATAGCAGTGGCAGCTTAATTGTGCAAGCTCTTTTCGGCATCGGGGTTTCGCAGAAGTTGCAATCTTGAATTTAAACAATTTGTCAGCGAAAACCCCACTGGGACGCAATTGGAAACAGGTGAATGTACAAAAGTACATGGAGTAAATGTCGGCGTGTTTAAATTTTACAGACATAGCTTAAAGATAGCAGCGACAGCTTAATTGTGCAAGCCCTTTTCGGCATCGGGGTTTCGCAGAAGTTGCAATCTTGAATTTAAACAATTTGTCAGCGAAAACCCCGCTGGGACGCAGGTGAATGTACAAAAGTACATGGAGTAGATGTCGGCGTGTTTAAATTTTACAGACATAGCTTAAAGATAGCAGTGGCAGCTTAATTGTGCAAGCCCTTTTCGGCATCGGGGTTTCGCAGAAGCTTCGTGTTGAATTTATACAATTTGTCAGCGAAAACCCCGCTGGGACGCAAATTTGTCAGCGAAAACCCCGCTGGGACGCAAGCCCGGCAACTCCTCTGTTATTGTAAAGCTATTGTCTGCACAAACTATTCTCATTTCTACCTGGTCATAAACGATCAGATCAGATTTGTAAACATCGATCTCAGTTATTTCGGCCCATTTTAATTCCTGCTGAAAGTCTCCATAAGCTATTTTAAAACCATCGGCTGTATAGGTAAAAGCGCCCTGGTCGGCATATATTTCATCGAAAGGTTTATCCGAGTAAGAATTTTTGGGGAGCTTTTCCTTTTTTTGAAATAGCTGGTTAAATTTTTTGAAAAGATTCATTGATGATTATTTTTTGCCGGGCCGGGTAAGCAATTAAATGAGTAGATGGCAGCCGTTTAAATTTTACTTACGTGACTTAAAGATAGCAGCGACAGCTTAATTGTGCAAGCTCTTTTCGGCATCGGGCCGGCCTGCAGGCAGGCAGGGTTTCGCAGAAAATGCATCTTATATTAAAATGATTTATTAGGGGAAATCCCACTGGAACGAAAGGCAGCAGTGGCGGCTCAATGGTGCAAGAGTCTTTCGGCATCGGGCCTGCCTGCCGGTAGGCAGGGTTTCGCAGAAAATTCATCTTAAATTTAAATCATCTTCCAGCGAAAACCCCGCTGGGACGCAGTGGGCACTAACGAAGTGTCGCCCCAATGGGGCTTTGGTTTAAATTTTCTTTTATTTGCTACCAGAATGTCGCCACGCTGTGGCTTTTAAAAATAGCCCCGTACTTTATCAGTGATAGAAGATCTGTTTAACTGAACAGGTACTCCACATCCGATTTGGAGAGCGCTTTTACAAAGCTGGCATCATCAGCTATCAGCTCGCTGGCCAGTTTGCGTTTGCGTTCCTGCAGTTCCAGAATTTTATCTTCAATGGTATCTACGCATATCATGCGGTAGGCAAAAATATTTTTTGTCTGGCCAATACGGTGCGTACGGTCAATGGCCTGCTGCTCTACGGCGGGGTTCCACCAGGGGTCTACAATATATACATAGTCGGCTGCTGTTAAGTTTAAACCCACACCACCGGCTTTCAGCGAAATTAAAAATACCCGGCACTCATCATTGTTTTGGAAATTCTCAATGGCTTTTTCCCGGTCGGGTGCCGATGTGCTGCCATCGAAGTATTCAAAAGGAATTCCGTCTTCAACCAGTTTTTGTTTGATCAATGCCAGCATACCCAAAAACTGCGAAAAGATCAGCGCCTTGTGGTTGCCGATATTCTCTTCAATCTCCCGGGCCAGCTCATCTAATTTAATAGAGTGGTTGGGGTACCTTTCATCTTCATTTAAAATAGCCGGGCTATCGCATATCTGGCGCAGCTTCATCAGGCCCTGCAAAATGGTTAACTGCGATTTGCCAATACCCTGCTGATCGATAGTGCCCAGAATTTTTTCGCGGTAACTGTTTCGGTAAGCTTCATATACTTTGCGCTGCTCGGTTTCCATTTCGCAAAAGAGTATGGTCTCGGTTTTTTCGGGCAGGTCTTTAGCAACCTGCTCCTTGGTGCGGCGCAAAATAAAGGGGAACAACAGTTTGCGTAAATGTTCTTTTTGTTCCTGCTCGCCAAACTTATCAATGGGCGTTGCAAATTCGTTGCGGAAGAATTCCATATTGCCCAGCAGTCCGGGATTGAGGAAGTTCATTTGCGCAAATATGTCGAAGGTGTTGTTTTGTAAAGGTGTACCACTCATACACAGCCTGTTCTTTGCATTCAGCAAACTGGCAGCCTTGGTAACTTTGGATGCCGGGTTTTTGATGGCCTGGCTTTCATCCAGTATCACATAATCAAAATTCATTTTCAGCAATACCTGTATATCACTACGCAAAGTACCGTAAGTGGTTATAATGATATTGTGTGTGTTTAACTCATCGGCATTGCGGGTGCGTATGCTGCCATGGTGAATATGAAAAGAAAGTGTGGGCGAAAATTTCTGCACCTCGTTGCGCCAGTTATAAATAAGTGTGGTAGGACAAACTACCAACGCTTTTAAGCCACCCGTAATTTCCTTGTAATGATGCAGCATACTTAATGCCTGTATGGTTTTACCCAAACCCATATCATCGGCCAGGATACCACCCCAGCCCACATCGTTTAAATAATTAAGCCATTGAAAGCCGGAGGTTTGATAAGGACGCAATATGGGCTGCAAATGTGCCGGGGCCGGCGTTTCTGGTATGTTCTTAAATTCCTTCAGGCGCTCGTATTTTTCATCCAGCTCAAAGCTCAGTTCTTTTTCATCACGGTTCTCGTACAGCTCATCAATAACACTCATGTGGTATTTTGATAAGCGCAGCTGGTCGCTGCGGCCATCGCCCACTTTAAACAAAAGCGAATAACGCTTCAGCCATTCGTCGGGTAGTATGCCCAATGTACCATCGCCCAGCTGTACAAAAGATTGCTTGTTAAGCAGGGCTGTTTTTATTTCATCTATACCTACCCGCTGTTCGCCAAATTCAATTTCAACTTTGGCATCAAACCAATCCATACCACTGCTTACATGTATATGGGTATTGGGGCGTGCTGTGTTAAAACGGAAATTGCGCAAAGCCTCAAAACCATATACGGGTATCTTCATATCCTTCATGGCATCTACAAATAAAAAGAACCAGTTATTGCGCAGCACATCGGCGCCTCTTAATACCAGGTTATTCTTATTATCATCGGGCCGCACAAACATCGAGTGCAGGCTTTCCAGTTTCTTTAAAAAATTCTCTTCGGCTTCCAGGTTTCTTTCAATGATGAGTATCTTATCTCCATCGGGAATGATGATATTTTCTTTATCGGCTGCCCTGGTTTCAAAACCCTTGTAACTGAATACGGGCTGAAACACCAGGTAGTCGCCTTTTTCCTGCAACAGCAGTTTTACTTCGGGCTCGCCGCTTTTAATTTCCTTTACCAGGCTTTTATCAAACTCTACCTTATATTCTTTGGTAAGCGGAATGATGACCCGCTTCATTTTATCGGCCCAGTTGTCTTTACTAAGCTGGATATTTCCTTCTTTCAGAAATTTTTCGGCCTGCAAAACATCTTCTGCTTTTTGCCACAGGTACAGCACATCATCATTTAAATAAACCAGGCTGCTGTTACATTCATTATCGGCAAAAGGAATAATGCTGCCCGATAATTTTACCGTGCAGGCAATTTCAAAATGGCCGGCACTGGCCTGTACTTTAAATACCGGTGCAATAAAGTGATTGCTTAATTCAATTTCGGCCAGGTTGGTAGTTACAAAATTCTTTCCCTTGGGTAACAGAAAAATAAAATGGTTGCTGCTCTGCTCTTCAAATATTTTCTTCAGCTTGGGTTGCAGGTATTCTGCTATCAGGGCTTTGGTTTCTTCGGGCAGGTCGTCGCCATCTGTATGTATAATGTTTTCCCAAATGCCGCTGAAGGGTGAGTTGCGATCGAGGTATTTATTTATTTCAACCGTCTGCAGCTTACGTACCTGCTGTACCAGTTGCTTATCATCTTCACTAAAAACCTCGGTGTTTATGAATTTGGTAAGGTCTAATTTTTCAACCTTGCCCAGGTATTTTTTTTGCTCTTCATCCGTTTCGCCCTGTATGGCATCTACTTCAAAATACGGGTAGGTAGTTGCATTAAAGTTAAATACCACCCCCAGTTTTTTGGTAGGCCGTTCTTCGGTAACCACTTCTTCTGCCGGCATTTCGGGCACAATAAAGGTTTCAGATGGTTTGGCCGTTACGGTACCGGGTGCTACTCTTTTAATAGAAGTGTCCAGTACTTTTAAAAATGGTTTTCCGTCTTTGTAACTAAATTCAAATTTACCGGTTAGGTCATCTTCTAAACTGTAACCGTATATCTGCAGCAGTTTATTTTTTTCCTTATCCCAGTTGCGAATGCTGTCGAAATAGTTGGCTCCGTATGCATCCAGCAGCTGCAAAAACAACAGCACTTTATGTTCGCAAAGCGGGTGTTCGGTTTCACCGCATTTGCAGGATGTATCAAAATTGCGTTCATCATTCTTCTGAATTACCAGGGGAAAGCTTTCTCCTTCAATAATGAGTTCTGCCTCTACTCTTTCATCGGCCGCTTTAATAATATTGGCCCGGGTGCTGCGCAGCAGGTTTTCTGCTTCGGCATAAATGCCCGGTGATGAAAGCAGCTTGATCATCTTCAGATCAATATGTTTCATTTTGGCAACGGTATGCCGCTGGTGATATTGAATATTGGTATTGCCCAGCATGTTCTTATCCACCATATCCTGCAGGCGTATCAGGGCGGCACCTTCGTGGCGGCATATATCGCCCAGGTTGTAGGGGCAGCTGCAGCGCACCGTCATGGTTTTTGCATCGGTGTATTTCTGAATATACACTTTGTAAAACGTAGCATAGCTATCATCCTTAACCCTGAACACAACGCTGCCCATCAGCTGGTCGTGTTCAACCAGTTCCACAAAGCCCATTGCATGGATCTTTTTGCTGCGGCGGATCACTTCATCCGATCCGTTATTGTAAACATATTTGATAAGGTGCGGTAAAGCCATGTATTAAGATTGCCGATTTGGGATTCCAGATTTTGCTGATTGGTAAGTCTGAAAAAGGCAATTTGCAAAAGTAACGAAAAATTACTGAGCCCTGAAGCGTTACAGAAAGTTTAGCAGGAATTTTCTGTTAATTATTTATTATTTGAAAATGGCAGATGATCTTATTTTGAAATAAGTTTACCGTCCTCATACACAACCAGTACATTGGCTCCGTCGGGGGTAAGGCAATAGCGGATGTCTTTATGCAGGCCAAAGCCGGAGAGGCGGTTGTAATGCGAGGCGTTTTTTTCCTTCATGAATTCATACAGGTCGGGCCGGGCTTCCCTGTACATGCTTACAGCCATTTGCGATGAATCGCAATTGATGCTGAAATGGCTGCCGATACGATCGATAACGGCACCGGCAAACAAAGTGTCTTCAATATTCACCCGGTTCTTCCAGGCGGCACAGCCCAGTATTACCGGTTGATTTTGTGCTAACAGGTAATCGCACACGGCCGATAAGTTCGGGAAGGACCCGGTTATAATGCCTTTGGCATTTTCTGCCAGTGCCATGTGCAGCAGCTTGGTGCCGTTGGTGGTGGTAAGTACCAGGGTTTTTCCTTCAATGAATTCCCTGGGATATTCAAAAGGAGAGTTGCCATATTCCAGTCCCTCAGCTATCTGTCCGTCTCTTTCGCCGGCAGTAATGCTGTCTATCTGTTTGCCAATGCGGATGCATTCTGCCACACTATCAACCGGTATAACGGCTTTGGCGCCATTATGCAGGGCGGTGGCAATGGTAGATGTGGCCCGCAAAACATCAATAATTACAACGATGCTTTTTTCTACCGGGTACAGGTCTAACAGGGCGGGAGAAAGGGATGTATATAGTTCGGGCTTGGTTTTTTGCATTGGGCAAAATTACTTGAAAATTTCTTTTTGGAATTTGGTTTTGAAAGTATTCTTTTTCTTCGGGCAGCTCTTCTCCATTTCTCTTTTACTTTTTTGCTTCTCCAAAAAAGGCAACCGTAATTGGAGGTTGCGAAAAAAAAAGAGCCCGACAAAGCCTGCCTGTCGGCAGACAGGGATTACATCCCCTTTGTCGGATGGTTCCTTGATTAGACTTTTGTACTACTGTAAACTGAAAATTTGTTCCCTGATGATGAACAGCCAACGAATAAGGTAGTATTTACTGCCTGTCAGGATAAAATCGTTTTCCACTTCTGCGTTTCGGCATATTCTTTTATTACTGCGTTTCTTTTTACCAGGAATCTTTCGAGATAGGAAGTAAGAAAAAGACGGTTAACTATGTTGCCAATAAAGCCATAGGGTGTTTCAAATTGAATGATGTCAATTACAATGGTTCCGTTCTGTACTGTTTTAAAATGGTGTTCGTGATGAAAGCTGGTAAAATCGCCTTTGATCATTTCATCGGTAAAACTCACCGGGCTTTGCATCGCAGTGATCTTTGAAGTGAACAACCTGGTTTTAAAAAGATGTTTTGCCTGCCAGGTAACCGTTTCGTCTTTATTGATGAGACCCGTTATTACGCCATCAATCGCTTTTTCGTTGGTGGGTGCTGTTGATATCTGGTGCAGGTTTATGCTGCGACTCAGATCAAAAACCCTTTCAATGGGAGCGGCAATAAACGTGGTGGTATGAATCTTAGGCATGGTTAGTTAATGGATAATGATTTAGTGGGTAATGGCTAATTTGTTAAACTACATGCAGATTTACTTATTGAAAAAAGCCAGCCATCTAAAACATTATCAATTATCCATTATTAAATTATCAATTAAACAAAAGGCATTTTAACCACTTTGGCTTTCAGCAGGGTATTGCGTATGCTGATGTATATCTCGCTGTCGATAGCAGCATACTTTGTATCTACATAGCCCATACCAATGGCTTTGCCCAGCGTAGGCGATTGTGTACCCGATGTTACCTTGCCGATGACCATGCCTTCAAAATCCTTTATTTCATAATCGTGGCGGGCAATGCCTTTTTCAAGCATTTCAAAACCAACCAGTTTTTTGGTAAGGCCTTCGGCTTTTTGTTTTTCAAAATATTCGCTGTTGGTAAATGGTTTGGTAAACTTGGTTATCCAGCCCAGGCCGGCTTCCAGCGGCGATGTGGTATCATCAATATCGTTACCATATAAGCAATAACCCATTTCTAAACGTAAGGTATCCCTTGCACCCAGGCCAATAGGTTTAATACCACCTTTTTGGCCGGCTTCAAAAATAGCATCCCATACTTTGGTTGCATTATCGTCTTTGTCTTCAAAATAAATTTCCACACCACCGGCACCGGTGTAACCGGTTGCGCTGATCAGTACATTTTCTACCCCTGCAAATGTGCCCCGGGTGAACGTGTAATATTTTAAATTCATGATGTCTTTATCGGTAAGCGGCTGCAGCATTTTGGTTGCATTGGGACCCTGAATGGCCAGCAGGCAGGTTTTATCTGAAATGTTGTGCATCTCTACACCCTTATCGTTGAACTGCTGTACCCAGTTCCAGTCTTTTTCAATATTGCTGGCATTTACCACCAGCATATAGGCTTTGTTCTCTTCCAGGCAATACACGATCAGGTCGTCTACAATACCGCCATCCTTATTGGGGAAGCAACTGTACTGCGCTTTACCATCGGTTAATTTGGAAGCATCGTTGCTGGTGATGCGCTGTATCAGGTCAAGCGCATGTTCACCTTTTAAAATAAACTCGCCCATATGGCTTACATCAAATACACCCGCTGAATTACGCACAGCTGCATGTTCGTCATTAATGCCCGAATAACTGATGGGCATATTATATCCTGCAAATTCAGCCATTTTAGCGCCCAGGTCAATATGTTTTTGTGTAAAGGGGGTATTTTTCATTGAAGCAATTTTAATTTTTTACGTTGCAAATGTAAAATAAAAAGCTGATGGGCGGTGGTAATAAAAAGTCCCCCGAAAAATCGGGGGACGTTGTTGGTTTCAACTTCAACTCAACTATTGAAACGATTTTAATTGTGTGCTAAAATATCCTTCAGGTCTTCGCAGGCCATCCTTACCCTTTCGCATTGCTCTTCGGAGTTTTCCGTTTTATCTATCTTGATGCGAAGCCTGCCCGGATGAGCATTGATGTAAAAGCTGGTATTATCATCCAGGGTTATTTCCTTATCTACATAATCATTGCTTCTTATTTTGATCTTTCCGTCCAGTAAATGATCGTTCAGGTAAACCCTTACTGCATGTGTTTTGCTTCTGCTGTAATCGGCCTCCATTTCATATTCATCATCATCATCCGAAATAGTAACGGAAACATCATGATCGCTGTAATGAAAGCAGGATGGCATGGTTGCAAATATCATCAACGCCAGGACAAGTGAAACTGCATATTTTTTCATTTGGTCTGTTTTTTAAAGTGATTAAAGATCAGATGATTTCTGTCATTGGGTTTAAGCCCCGCAACTGGGTACTTAGATCAGATGGCCTGCTGTTTTCCCCGTTTTTTCCCAGCTCCTTCTCAATTTTTTCCTTTGCTTTTTGAAAAAGCGAGTCTTTGATCCTTTGCTTTTCTTCCAGCTTCAGTTTCAGTGAATCCGTCTTTTTAGCAGGCTGGTCGCCGTTATAGCGGTAGTTGTCGTTGCCATCTTTATCATCTGTTATCACTTCAACCCCACTGCCGCTGATCGTTACTTTGGTTCTGCCTTTATTATTATCCTCATCATCTTCTTCTTCTTTTCCGGCACGTTTACCATTCAGGTTGTATAAATGTCCGTCGGCTTTCATAATGTATTCCTGGCCTGTTCTCCAGTCGTCGTTCATATCATCTGAGTCGTAATACCAGCCATCATCATGGTTCCAGCTATCGCCAAAGTGTACATTGTTGAACCAGGTAATGCTTTTATCCACTTTTATTCTTTTGCCTACCGGTACATAAATGGTAAGTACGATGCGCTGGTTACGGAATTTATCTGTTTTGTTGATGCCGATTCCTTTATCCATCAGCAGTATACTGTCTTTTTGTACACCGCTGTATTGGATACGGGCAGCATTGCTTTCGGCCATCGGCCTGTTGCGGCCGGTTGCTGTTTTTATTACGGTAACTTTAAAGCTGTCGTTAACTGCTTTTACAATACGTACATCAATATTGTTTACAAAAGCGGTGTCTTCCTGTATGCCTTCAAATGGCTCAAAGCGTATAAACCTGCGGTGGTTGTATTTATCCAGCGGAGATTTGGCAGTTACTTCAAGTTTATCTACCTGCGGGTTTGATAAAACGATCTCCTGCTCTGTAAGGTTTTTGCTGTTATACCTGAACTCCTGGCTTACAGAAGCGATGAGGCATATAAAGCATATCCAGCCAATTACCCACATGGCGCCAAATGAAAAGCCCAGCATTTTACCATTGCTTTTAGAGCGGGCTATCTTACGAATGATCCAGGTAATAATGCCGATGATAGGAACTGCTATAAAGAATACCAACGTGCCCCATGCCAGTGCATTCTGGTAATCGCCGCCGATCAGAAAATCTTTCAGTGGAAATAACCCGATGGATGCGATGGCCAGCCCGAACAAGGCCATTACCAGCGCAAAACCTACACAGCCTATAATAAAGTAGGCAAATATTTTTGCGATCATGGCAATTACATTACCTAAGCCACCGCGGTTGCGCCTGCTGAAATTCTTTACATCGCCTGCAACCATATTTGCTTTTTCTGTTACTACAGCAGAAGCTTCTTTACCAAATGTGGAAGCCTTTTTTCCAACTCCTTTCATTTCTTCCATTACAGAAGCTTTAATAGAGTTCATATCTACCTTTTCGCCTTTCATTTCCAGTTTTTCGGAAGTGGTAGATGCTTCAGGAATTACGATCCAAAGGATAATATACACGATCAGTGAAGTAGGGCTGAAGGTAAAGCGAAGCACATCTCCAAAATCCCACAGTCCGCCCCAGTGGCCCCAGCGTGAAATGAATGACAGGAAAGGCAGCAGGAACAGTACCCTTGGTATCCAGGAATTGATACCAAAGTAGTTGCCAATACCGCTGCACACGCCGGCAATCAGTTTTTCGTCCGGATCACGGAATAATTTTTTTCTTGCTCCGCCAATTTGTGTGGTAGCGCTGCTTGGCACTGCTATCCACATAATAATGTAGGTTAAAAATCCAACGCCGGAAAATAACAGCACCACAAAAATGATACGGGCAATTACCACATCTATATTAAAATAGTTGGCGAGGCCGCTGCACACACCGCCCAGCACTTTGTCATTCTCATCGCGGAATAATCTTTTGTGGCCGGTAGCAGATGTATTGCTGCTGGTTTGTTCCTGCTTTGCAGATGAAGCAGATGAAGACTGCGCCTGGCTTTCATCCATGGTTTCAAACTCTTCGGGTGTACCCATGTTTTTAATGATGGCGTTTACATCATCATCGGTAATACAGGTGGCACCTTTGGTAATTCTTTCCTGAAACAGTTCACCAATACGGCTTTCAATATCGTTGATGATCTCTTCTTTACCTTCTTCATTGGCAAAGTGGCGGTTCAGGCTTTCGGTATAGTTTTTCAGCAGTTCAAATGCTGTTACTTCTATTGGAACAACTCGTCCCTGGAAGTTTATGTTGATTACTTGTTTCATGGCTTAATTTTTTTTCGTTTCGTTAGTTGCTTTGGTTGTAACAAAAAACATGGCTATACTTTTTATTACCTGCCTACCGGCAGGCAGGCTAAGAGTTGTTGAAGTTGTTGTTATTAATGTTTTCCTGCCCGTCGTTGGTAAGTGTCCTTACGGCGTTGGCCAGTTCGTACCAGGTAGCTTCCAGTTCTTTGTAAAATCCTGCGCCTTTTTCTGTAAGCGTAAAATATTTACGTGGCGGGCCGCTGGTGCTTTCTTCCCAGCGATAAGATAATAGTTCTGCATTTTTTAGCCTGGTTAAAAGCGGGTATAAAGTACCCTCCAGGATGTTCAGGTTGGCCGCCTTCATTTTTTCAATGATATCCGAAGGGTAAGCTTCGCCCTCTTTTATAATAGAGAGGATACAAAACTCCAGAACTCCCTTACGCATCTGGCTGGCTGTGTTGTCAATGTTCATGGCTTCATTTTTTTAACCCTTTGGGCTTTTCTGCAGAAAAGCGGCTAAAAGGTTCATTTCGGAAAATAATTTTTTCATGGCTATACTTTTGGTCTTACCGTCTTCATGGCTATTAAAGTTTGATAAGAGCAATTTCTATGGCTATACTTTAAGAACTTTTGTGAGGCGGATAACCGGTTTTATCCCTATCACAACACAAAGATAGTGTTATTTTAGTACTATGCAACACATACTACCATATTTTTTATAGTAGTGGGTGGTGGATAGGAGTTGGTTTAATGATAAAGTGTTGAAAATGAGCAGCTTAATCGTTTAAAAATATTTTTGATGAATTGTTTTGGTTTGATAAATGGCAAATTGTACGTGATGAATGGTAGAAAATAGACTCTCCTTTATCTCAAAAAAGCATTTGTTAGCAATAAAGTGATCGATGTAAAAGGGTGTTCAACCACTCATATATACCCACCCAAACTCTTCCGTTATTTCATTATCTTCATTGCCTTCACCCAAAACCTAACGCAATGAAGAATTTCTTCGCTTCGCTTTTACAGCGCAGTCTTATCGCATCTTTACTAATTTGCCCTTTTGTAAGCAGTGCCCAGGCAGATAAACCGGTTACTGCCATCCCCTATTTTTCTGACCCGGCCTTATCGCCGGATGCTACCGAAATAGCTTTTGTGTCGGGTGGAGATATCTGGACCGTGCCGGCTGCAGGTGGCGATGCTCATTTGCTGGTATCGCATCCTGATTATGACAGCAGGCCCATTTATTCGCCCGATGGTAAATACCTGGCCTTCACTTCTACCCGGTCGGGCAATGGCGATATTTATGTGCTTGACCTGGGCAGCAACGAATTAAACCGCATTACGTTTGACGATGGATTTGATGATGGCAGCTCCTGGTCGGCAGATGGAAAATATATCTACTACTCATCTACCAGTAAGGACATTGCCGGCATGCGTGATATTTTTAAAATTGCTGCCGGCGGCGGTACGCCCATTGCTGTTAGTGATACCCGCTACGTTAGCGAATTCTTTCCCATGCCCTCGCCTGATAATAAGGTGCTGGCCGTATCGGCGCACGGTGTGGCGGCTGCACAGTGGTGGCGCAATGGCCATAGCCATTTAGATGAATCGGAAATATGGCTGATGAAGGAGAACAATACCTATGAGCAGTTTACTCCCGGCGGCGCCAAACACTTGTGGCCTATGTGGAGCAGCGATGGCAAAGCCATTTATTATGTAAGCGATGAAAGCGGTACGCAAAACCTGTACATGAAACCGCTTACGGGCAATGCAAAAAAATTAACTTCATTCAGCAGCGGACGTGTGTTGTGGCCAACCATGGCTTATAATGGCAAAGCCATTGTATTTGAAAGAGATTTCAAAGTTTGGTATTACGATATTGCAAGCTGCAATGCCAGCGCCATCAAAATAAACAAACGTGGCGCTGCGGCTACACCTGTGGCCGAGCATATAAAGCTTACCAACACTTTCCGGGAGTTGTCCGTATCGGGCGATGGAAAAAAAGCGGCTTTTATTGCCCGTGGCGATGTGTTTGTGGCTGCAACAAAAGATGGCGGCGATGCGGTACGTATTACAGCAACAACCGGTATTGAGTCGCAGATTAGCTGGGCAAAGAACAGCAACAGCATGGTATATATCTCCGACCGTGATGGCCCCTCTCACATTTTTGAATACAACTTCATTACCAAAACAGAAACGAGGATAACCAACAGCGACTTGAATGATGGCAGCGCCAGATTTTCGCCGGATGGTAAACTGCTATCTTATGTACGCAACGGCAACCAGCTACGGGTAATGAATGTAGCTACTAAAAAAGATGAGCTGATAACCACTGCATACACTGGTATCGCACCCTTCTTCCAGTCGGATTATACCTGGTCGCCTGATGGTAACTGGATAGCTTTTGCTTCGTTGGGCAATAACTCATTCCGAAACATCAATGTGGTGGCCGCCACTGGTGGACAAAGCCGCCCGGTAAGTTTTTTACCCAATAGTTTTGGTGGCGATGTAAGCTGGAGTAAGGATGGAAAATTTATTTTGTTTACCACATCGCAGCGTACAGAAAGTTCGTCGGTAGCCAGGATAGACCTGGTGCCGCAAACACCTGTTTTTAAAGAAGATGATTTTAAAAAATTATTTACAGATACCACTGCGAAAAAAGATACAGCGGCTGCAGTCAAAGCAACTACTGATAATGTAAAAAGCGGCAAAGACAAGGAAGCCAGCAAGATCATCTGGGAGGGTATAAAAGACAGGCTCACTTTTTTACCGCTGGATGTGGATGTAAGCGACCATGCGCTAAGCCCCGATGGCAAAACCCTCGCAGTGATCGCCACACAGGCCGGGCAGGAAAATGTATTTACCTACAACCTGGAAGATCAATCACCGGTGCTGAAACAAATAACTACAACAGCCAGTGGCAAAAATTCTTTGCAGTTTACATCCAATACCGAACTGTATTTTATTGAGCAGGGCAAGCTGCAAAGCGTAAACATTGAAAGCAAGCAGGTAAAAAACATTGCGGTTACTGCCGAACTTGATATTGATTTTAATAGAGAGAAAGGAGAAATTTTTAAACAGGCATGGGAGCTGCAGAACAAAGGTTTTTATGATCCCAATTTTCATGGCACCAACTGGAACAGGATAAAGGCGACGTATGAGCCCTTGGCTGCGGGCGCTAATACCATTGATGAGTTACGCAGAATTTTGGCGCTGATGGTTGGTGAGCTGAATGCATCGCACTCGGGTGTATCGGGCACGGTACCACAATTTAATGTAGGCAAACTGGGTTTACGTTATGATGCAGCGGCTTACGAAAAAAACGGCATCTTAAAAATAACAGAAGTAGTAGCCGCCGGCCCGGCAGCGCTTGCAGGCTTGCAGGTTGGCGACCAGTTGCTGTCTATCGATGGTACAGCTATTAGCAGTACAGCAAATGTAGATGAGCTGTTGCTGAACAAAACCGGCAAAATGGTAACGCTTGCTGTACGTAATGCTAGTGGCGATGAAACGACTGCTGCTGTACGGCCGGTTAATCTAACCACCGAAAAAAGTTTATTGTACAAACAATGGGTTCAGCAACAGCGGGATTATGTAAGCAAAAAAAGCAACGGTAAACTGGGCTATGCACATATGTTTGATATGTCTTCAGAATCGTTGAATAAATTTTATTTAGACATAGATGCAGAAAACCACGATCGTGCAGGCGTTATCATTGATGTTAGGAATAACAATGGTGGTTTTGTAAATGCGTATGCATTGGATGTGTTGTCACGCAAGGGTTATATGAACATGTCGTTCCGCAATATGCCTGCGGCACCCTCACGTACCTTACTTGGGCAGCGTGCACTGGATGCCCCTACTGTGTTGCTTACCAATCAGCATTCTTTATCCGATGCTGAAGATTTTAGTGAAGGATATCGCAGTTTAAAGCTGGGTAAAATAGTTGGCGAGCCAACCGGCGGCTGGATCATTTACACCAGCAATATCACATTGTTCGACGGCACTGTTGTAAGGCTTCCGTTCATTAAGGTTACTGATAAAGATGGAAAGAATATGGAGCTGGTGCCAAGGCCGGTTGATATTCCGGTATCAAATCCGCTGGGCGAAAAGAACAAAGACAGTCAGCTGGATAAGGCAATAGAAACCCTGTTGCTGGATATTGGTACAAGGAAATAGACCTGTTAATCTTTTTATAACAACTTCCTTTCCTGTAACACTGGCTCTTATATTGTTCGTATATTACTAAAGGAGGAAACATTTATGAGATACATTTTTTACTCATTGATAAGTCTGGCCATTTTAGCCGGCTGCAGTACGACCAATAAAGATTACTTATCACGTAGTGATAACGACAATACCCTGTTTGATGCCATTAAATCACTGAAAAAACATAATGCTGACACAGCTGCATTGAATGCATTGCCTGCTTTATATACAGCTGCGCAGCAAAGGAACCTGCGTAAAATAAACAGTTATTCTACCTCTCCGGATATTGGCCGCTGGGATAAAATGCTGAACGCTTATGCCACCTTGCAGGAAATGCACGATGCTATTGTTGAAAGTGATGCAGCCAGCCGTGTGGTAACGCCGGTAAATTACCAGCAAACCATATACGATCTTAAACAACAGGCTGCTGCCGGTTATTACAGCCTGGCCACTGATTTTTTAAACAAGCCCGGCCGTAATGATGCAAAAACCGCTTACAACTATTTTAAAAAAGCCGATAAGCTGGTGCCGGGCTACCAGGATGCGGCTTTGAAAATGGATGAAGCCTATCAGAATGCTATCGTAAACGTGGTGATCAATCCCGTGCAGGATAATTCTTATTTTTTTAATACCGGCTGGGGCAATTATGGTTATAATTACAGCAACGAATATTTTCAGCAAACATTGGTAAGAGAATTGAAGGGCATTAACAGCAACCGCTACCCCGCCCGTTTTTATACCGACTGGGAAGCCAGACGTGATAATATAATGCCCGATTGGGAGGTTAACCTGACACTTAGAAACATGAATATGCCCACGCCTCAAAATTATACTTATAGCCGTAACGTAAGTAAACTGGTAGAAAGAGGCCGCGATACAGCTAACAGGGTTCTCTATAGAACAGTATATGCAACGGTTTATATTACCCAGCAGTCTTTTACTGCCCGTGCCGATATGGAGATAAATATTACAGACCTGGCAACCCGTAAAAATATTGTGTACAATACATTCAGGGAAGAATATCGCTGGGAAGAAGAACAGGCCACTTATTCTGGCGATGCAGATGCACTTGGACCAAATGAATGGGCTTTGATCAACAAAAGAAGTTATAATGAGCCCCGTAAAGAAGATATTCTGAACGAGCTATACCGAAAATTATATCCGCAGGTGAAGAACAAGATCAGTTATGCAGTTGATTGGTAGTGATGCGCTTTTTACCACAGCGGGTACAAAGAGAATTTTCACGAAGGTTACAAAGTTTTAAGCTCCTCTTTTGTGTTCTTTGTGCACAAGCTTAGTGTACTTTGTGGTTATGAAGACTCTTTAAATAAAAATCCGGTACACAAGCCAGCTAACCAGGTAAGCCAGTCCTGTCATATATAACAATTGAATTACCGGCCATTTCCAGCTGCGGGTTTCTCTTTTTACAACGGCCAGCGTACTCATACATTGCATAGCCAGCACATAAAATACCAACAGCGATAAACCCGTAGCCAGGTCGTACACTTTGCTGCCATCTGGTTTTACAGCAGCACCCATTTTTTCACGAAGTGTACTGTTGTTTTCATTGGCATCTTCGCCCACACTATATAAGGTTGCCATGGTGCCTACAAACACTTCCCTGGCTGCAAATGAAGTTATTAATGCAATACCTATTTTCCAATCGTACCCAAGCGGGCGTATAGCAGGCTCAATAGCTTTGCCCAAAGTGCCGGCAAAGGAGTTTTGCAACAGTTCTGTTTTGCGTTGTTTGCTCAGTTCATTTGCCTGTTGGGGATTATCTTTTGTTAGCTGCTCATATTTTGCAGTAACTGCAGCCATTTTTTCTTTCGGGCCATAAGTGCTTAACACCCACAACAACAGGCTTATCATCATAATTACCTTACCGGCATCAAACACAAATATCTTTGCCTTTTCAATCATGGTGGTTAAGGCATTCTTCCACCTGGGTGCCCGGTATGTTGGCAATTCTAAAATGAAGAAACTACGTTCGGTACTTTTTATAAACCATTTCATTACCCAGGCAACGATCAATGCCATTACTGTACCCATTAAATACAGGGCCATCATCACTAATCCCTGTAAACTTAAAAAGCCAAAGTATAGTTTAGATGGAATAACCAATGCAATGAGGATAGTGTACACCGGTAACCTGGCACTGCAGCTCATCAGCGGCGTTATCATGATAGTAAGCAGCCTTTCTTTTTTATTCTCAATATTACGGGCTGTCATAATAGCCGGTACCGCACAGGCAAAGCCACTTATCATCGGCATCACACTTTTCCCATTTAGTCCTACTTTTCGCATTAGTTTATCCGACAGGAAACTGATACGGGCCATGTAACCGGTATCTTCCAGTATGGTTATTATTCCAAATAAGATCATGATCTGCGGCACAAAAATGAGGATACCGCTGAGGCCTGCTACCACCCCGTTTATCAGCAGGTCGCTCCACCAGGTTACCGGTAAATTATTACTCAGCATTCCGCTGATTTGCCCAAACACCCATTCAATACCATCCATAGGATATTTGGCAACCCAGAAAACACTTTGAAACAGCAGGAATAAAACAGCCAGCAGAATGATATAGCCCCAGCGGCGATGCAGCAGAATATCATCAAGCCTTTCGGTAAATAATGCTTTCTGCAGCGGATCGGCTTCTATAACCGTTTGCTGCATAATATGCTTAATGCGGCCATAACGCTGCATGATCTCCTCGGCCTGTGTTTTGGTTGGGTTGAATTTATTATCAATCTCTATCTGTTCAATGGTATCCTGCATACCATCCTCAAGCACAAACTGCTCGTGATTGATAAGATAATGAATGGCAGTATAGCTGCTGATATCGGGATAATGCAGTTTAACCGCTTCTATGGCATTAGGAGCCAATGCATGGTTATCGATAAAATTACGGGTAGATAATTGCGTAAGATTTTCTGCAGACAGATCGATCACTTTCTTAAGCTGATCGATACCTTTATTTTTTCTTGGGTTGATAGGTACAATAGGTACACCCAGCTCTCTTTCCAGCCCGGGAATGTCGATCTGTGTGCCTTTGCGCTTGGCCAGGTCCATCATGGTAAGCGCCACCACCACCGGAATGTTCAGATCTATTATTTGTGAGCAGAATAAAAGATTGCGTTTTAAGTTACTGGCATCGGCCACCAGCAAAACCATATCGGGTTTTATGTTCTCATCCTGGTTTATTAAAACCCGGTAAGCAACCCATTCGTCGGCACGCTTGGGGTATAAACTGTAGGTACCTGGTAAATCAATTATCGTGGCAGACAGATCAGCAGATATCCTGCTCTGTCCCATTTTTTTATCAACCGTAACACCCGGAAAATTACCAACCTGCTGGTTTAAACCAGTCAGGTAATTGAACAACGAACTTTTTCCGCTGTTGGGATTACCTACTAATGCTATGTTTATCGTTTTTGCCAATATTACCTGCAAAAATAACGGTAAACCATCTTACCCGGTTACGAATTGAGAAAGTTGAAGTAGCGATGCGGAATTTTTTGTTCTGGCTTGTATTATTTTTTGCATACTATTTACACAATTAGCAAATTGCTGAATTACCTTTGTCGTTCTTCAACAAACGCATGTACATGAAACGTATTCTTTGGTTGCTCCTGCTTGTTTCAACAATAGCAACTGCACAAAAAAAGAAAAAAGCACAATTAAAGGCCGATAACCTGGTGATCAATTCCCTGAAAAGCCATATTGGTTATTTGGCAGATGATAAACTGGAGGGAAGAAGGACCGGTACTGCCGGGGAAAAACTAGCCTATGAATACATCAGCAAAAAATTTGAAGAAGCCGGCCTGCAGCCAAAAGGCGAAAACGGCAGTTATATTCAGCCATTTGATGTAGTTGAGGGCAAAGAAATAAAGCCGGCAACTTTTTTAAACATCAATGGCTTTAACCTGAGAATGGATATTGATTACTTTCCACTGAGTTACAGCGGCAATGGTAAAGTAACCTCATCGGCAGCCATGGCTATGCCACAGGCTGATGCTGTTTGGTTCTGGGATCTGAAAGAAATACTGGAGCAAAATAAGAATAACCCTCATTTTGACCTGGAAGATGCTATCATTAAGAAGACAGACAAAGTTGCTTCCAAAGGTGCAACCGCTTTATTGATTTATAATAGTTCAGATATCAGGGACAGCCTTAAGTTTGATGCAAGATCAAAAACACCAGCAACCAAAATACCGGTGCTTTATATCAGCAAAGAGATGAAAAAAAGGTTTTTGAATGACGAGCTCAGCTTTGTTGATTATAAACTGGAAGTTGCCATTGGTGAGAAAAAAAGGATTGGGCACAATGTGATCGGTTATATCAATAATGGCGCTGCCAACACCATTATATTGGGTGCTCATTACGATCATTTGGGCTATGGCGAAGATCATAACTCATTGTATGCTGGTAGCACACCTATGATACATAATGGTGCCGATGATAATGCAAGTGGTACTGCAGCGTTGATAGAACTGAGCAAGCAGCTTAAAAATTCAACCCTAAAAAACAACAACTACCTGTTTGTTTCTTTCTCTGGTGAAGAGTTGGGTTTGTTTGGCAGTAAATATTATACCGAGCATCCGGCTATTGATATTGCCAGTACCAACTACATGATCAATATGGACATGGTAGGCAGGCTTAATGACAGTACACATGGTTTTACCATTGGTGGTTATGGCACTTCGCCTGTGTGGGGACAGGAGCTTTCGGCAACAGATGCCAATTTTAAAATTAATTTCGATAGCAGCGGCACCGGGCCAAGCGATCACACATCTTTTTACAGAAAAGATATTCCCGTGTTGTTTTTCTTTACCGGAGCCCACAGTGATTATCATAAACCCAGCGATGATGCAGACAAGATCAATTATACCGGTGAGTTGCAGTTGCTGAAATATATTTATGCAGTTATTGAAAAAACAAACGATAAGGGCAAACTTGCATTTACCAAAACCAGGGAAGCCCAGCAAATGGGCAAACGCAGCTTCAGCGTTAGCATGGGCATTATGCCCGACTATACTTTTAGTGGCACCGGTGTAAGAGCCGATGGCATCAGTGAAGGTAAGCCGGCTGAAAAAGCAGGATTAAAGACCGGGGATATTATTATACAGATCGGCGAATATAAAGTACCCGATGTACAAGGCTATATGCAGGTATTGGGGAAATTTAAAAAAGGAGATGCTACCAAAGTAACCGTGAAAAGAGGAGCGGAAGAAAAGGTTTTTGATGTGGTTTTTTAGACGATAAACATGAAATTAAAAATAGACAACGAAGCCCTGGCTGAAGAGTTTTTTGAAGACTCGGTACTGCTTGGCATTGTTGCACCTGTAAAAGATTACCTGTTCAGCTGGCAGCTGAACCAATACCTGGGACTCGACTTCAGGGTGAATAACGATATTGAGATACAGCTTACCAAAAAGCAACGAAAATATTTTTTTAGTATTTATGAGTATGCTTTGCCAGCCATCAGCATTACGCATTACCTGTACAATAATGAGAACGATGGTGAATATTTATTACCCGAATTCAAACATCTTGATTTTTTGTGGCTAATCAAAGGTGATCCTGTTCCTGGTGAAGAACTAAAGGCACTGATACAATCCATACGCAGCTTACCCGGTGTACAGCTGGTGAATGAAATGACCAATGAAAAGATAAAGCATAAACAGCATCTTATATTTTAACCCCGCCCGCCCCAAAGGTGAGAACTGTGGACCAATCTTTGTTACAGCACTATTATTAAAATCTATTTATTATGTGGAAAGAAGAAAAGAACACGCTCTATAAGAAATTTCAGTTCAAAGATTTCTCTGAAGCTTTTGCCTTTATGACCAGGGTTGCGCTGGCTGCAGAAAAGATGGATCATCATCCAACCTGGAAAAATACTTACAACCAGGTAGAGATATGGTTAAGTACGCATGATGCCGGAAATATTGTAACAGAGAAGGACCATAAACTGGCTGGCATTATTGATAGTTTATTGCCCGAGCTTCCGCAGGTTGTTGATTAATGCCACTACAGAAACCAGTGTCCAGCTTGCTTCTAATACTACAAAAGGAATATAACGAATCAGCCAGGATGCAAGGCAGGCAAGGCCTGCACCAAGTATATTCATTATAATATAGGGCAGGCTGTTTGAACTGATCTTTTTAAACAGGTTCAATAAAAACGCCAGTAACAAAATAGCAACGCCTGTAGATCCTATAAGATCGTTTATATTCATTTCCATATTTCGCCGGTGGCTATTTTGTTCTTATCTCCTTTAAAGCAATATAAAAGCCGTTCTTCATCCGCAGGATGACGGGCATTTTTGGAGAATTAGAGAAAGTAAAATAAACCTGGTCTTCGGCGGGAGCACCTGCAGCGTTAGCATCGTTAGCAGTAAATTCTTCAACGGTTTCTTTTTCGCCATTCACCATTATTTTCAGTTCGGCCGGGTCTTCTTTTGTAACCGCCATTTTTTTAGGTGCCTCATTGGTATTCATTTTCAACATTACGTTCTTTGTTCCCTTTGTAAGGCCGGTAAAAGTGTTCTTGCTTATCCAAACGCTCAAGGTATTATCATCCAGTGTTTTTGCACCGGGCGAAAAATAGTTGTATAAAGTATTGGCCGATATCATGGCTGCAGCTGTATGTGTTATCGTTCCGCTGCTTTTGCTGTCATTGGTCATTTCCCAGTCAAATACCAGGGCGGGTACAAGCGCCTTTACCGTAACTATAAAATCATATTTCTGTTCGTTGGCTTCTACTGTATAAATAAGTTTAGTACCTGGCTTTATCAATGTTTGCAGATTAACCTGCGCAAAAGAAAATGCAAATACAAATATGAAAGTGTGCAGCAATAGTATCTTTTTCATACAATTATGTTTGCAGTAAAAATAGGCGATTCTTTTAAAATATAGTGCAGTTACTGGCTGATAATAAAAATCAGGTTTATGGTTGTAGCTTTATCCTTATCTTGCTGTTATAATAAAATCAATTTGAAAAAGATTCTCGTACTTCTTACTGCAATAATCATTGTTTTAACTTCCTGCAATAGCGGCAGCGAAAAGTATACGCTGAAACCCAATATGAAGGAAGGAGAATCTTATACCATGGAGTATAATATAGATTTTGACCAGGATGCAATGGGCATGAAGAACCAGATGCAGATGACCATGAGTTACCTGATGAAAATTAAAAGTGTAAATACTCAACGTGATATTGAAATGGATTTTATGTACAACAGGATGGCTATGGACATGAAATCAAAAGCATACAGCATATCTTATGACAGCGACAGCACCTACCTGCCGGGCAGCCATGAGAATAGCTCTGAAGAATCGATGCGAAACATCTACGCCAGCACTATGGGAAAGCTTATTAACAAGCCTATACAAATAACTATTGACTCTACCGGCCAGGTAAAACAGGTAAAGGGATACAGGGAACTAGTTAACTCCATTGAAGACTCATTGCCTGGTACCAGTAAGCCTGCGGCCAGCGGAATTATGAGTGAAAGCCAGATCACCCAATTGTTTCAGCAAACCTTTGGTACTTTTCCTAAAAAGCCTGTTGGCATAGGAGAAGAATGGACCAATGAAATTAATATGACGCAAAGCAGCATGTTGATGAAGTATACCAATACTTATAAGATCAAGGAAATATTAAAAAAGGAAAATGAAGCTATTATTGATGTAAAGGGTGTTATCTCCATGGGTATGAACCAGGATACCGCTTCAATGAAAATGACAGCAAAGGGTAGTTTAACCGGCAATATTGTTGTTGATATGAGTAGCGGGCTGGTAAAAACCGGAAAGCAGCAAATGGAGATTAATATGGAGATAGCAATGATGGATAAAAAAATGCCAATGACCATGAAAGGCACGATCAACCTTAAAGGAAAAAAACTTTAATGCTGCTATAATTTTACGGTTATTGTTTTCTCAGCGCTTTCAACAAATTTTCCAATAGGTTCTGAAAAAGCCTTTAAGCCGTTTTCTTTTAATACATTTTTTACTGCATCAACAGCTTTTTCATCAACAGCAATTAATAAGCCCCCGTTGGTTTGAGGGTCGGGCAACAGGTTAAATGCCTCCATTACATTCACGCCTTTTTCAAAAGCAGTTTTTGTGCTATAGCTGTTCCAGTTCCGGTAGGTAGCATCGGGTATAATACGCTGCGTAAGATATTCCTTTACACCATCTGCAACCGGCAATGCTGCGTAATTTATTTCAGCAGAGCAGCCGCTTCCTTCGGCCATTTCAATTAAATGCCCTAGCAGGCCAAAGCCGGTAACATCCGTCATGGCCGTAACAGCTTCAAGTTTACCCAGCGCTTCGCCAACTTTATTCAGTTGTGTCATCTGGTTTATCATCACTGCTACATGTTCTTCCTTTATCAGGCCTCGTTTTTGGGCAGTAGATAAAACACCAACACCCAATGATTTGGTAATAAAGATTACATCCCCTGGTTTTGCTGTGTTGTTTTTTTTCAGGTTTTTAATATCTATCATGCCGGTTACCGCAAGCCCAAAAATAGGTTCGGCACTATCAATGCTATGCCCTCCGGCTAAAGGGATACCTGCTTCTTCACAAATCTTACGACTACCATCTAAAACCTGTTGTGCAAGTTCAGGCGGCAACTTTTCAACAGGCCAGCCTAGTATAGCTACTGCCATCAAGGGTTTTCCGCCCATGGCATACACATCGCTGATGGCATTGGCGCTGGCAATGCGGCCAAAGTCAAAAGCATCATCAACAATGGGCATAAAAAAATCAGTGGTAGATATTATTGCTGTGCCGTTCTGCAGATCATATACAGCTGCATCATCTTTACTACTGTTGCCTACTAACAGATTGCTGTCTGCAGGCATTGCCATATTTGTTTTTAAAATTTCATCAAGTACTTTGGGAGCTATCTTACAACCACAACCTGCACCACGGGAGAATTGGGTTAGTTTAATTTTTCCTGGCTCTTCGTTTGCTACATTATTTTCCATACTGTTGTTCGTTTTTTGAATCTGCTACATACTTTCTGGTCATTAAATCAATGTTCCTTTCGCTTAAATACAATTGCCGAATTCTTTTTCAGGTCGCCGCTGAAACGAATTTCATATCTCTCTTTACCATCGTTTACAATCAGTAATCCGGTATTGGGCGGCAGGGTTCCCAGGTTTTCGGCATACATCACAATCTGTATACTATCGGTTATATCTTTTGTATAAATTGTTTTACGAACAGCATTAGTGCTCAGGCCAACCATCGGCATAATTACATTACCATTCATTAGAACACTTACCGTATCACCATCTACTTCACCGTTATCATATAAAGTAATTACCAGGCTGTCTGATGTATAATTAACCGATTGTATGGTTTCTATTATCCTGCCGTTAATATCTGCAGCAGGCTGTTTGGGTTTTGTTTCCTGCGGCTTTTGTGGTTCGTTCTTAACTGTTACTTCTTTGCTGGGTTCCGTAGTTTCTTTTTCTTTTGCAGGTTTAACTTTAACCGGTTTTTCCTTGGCCGTGTTTTGCGGGTTAGCAGGCTTTTCTTTTTCAACAGGTTTTGACTTTACTACAGGCTGCTCTTTTGCAGGTTCTGTTTTTGCTGCAACAACTTCTTCCGCTGGCTTTTCTGCAGGTTTTTCTACAGTTATAAAAGAAAGTTCGTTATCCAGTCCCATCGTTTTTAACTGCTTTACCAGCGGCGATTCTTTATAATCAATTTTCTTTTCCACATGAATATAGCCGGTAGCCGGTGCGTATTCTTTTGTTCTGTTGGTTGAAAACATGCCTTTTAAAACCATTACCTCATTTGTCATCTGAAAGTTGAGTACGTTTAAAACATACACTCCTTTGGGTGGCTTGATAGGATAATTGTTGTCGAGTAGTTTTATGTCTTGTGTAATAACTTTATCTCCATCAATGGTGATCTTGATTTTTTTAACACCCCAGTATTCTTTACCATCCAGTATAAAAAAGGTTTGTGAGTAACCAACCAGTTTTCCGTTCTTTTCGCTGATGGCAATTTCGTACCGGTAGTTAAGTTCTGTGGTATCGTTAAACATCAGCCCGGTCCATAAACCAGTCATATCCGGCGAAGCCTGGGCAAATGATCTTGCTGAAAAAAAGAAAATGCAGCAGGTAATAATTAAGCGCTTACAATATTGCATGTTATTATTTTATGGGTATTCGTTTTTGTATCAACGCCTGTACAGGGTATTTTATTTAACAGGCTATCAATATTTTCTCTTTTATACAAACCTTTGTGGTACCATTTGTCGTAATAAGTTAATAAAATACGGAAACACGCTTTCAGATTATCTTCTTCTAAAAAGATAAGAGTGTTCTTGGTTTCCAGTCCACCTAATCGTTTTTGAATACGCAGAATAGCATCTTTGATCGTTTCTCTTTTCAGTTTTCCATATTCTTCCGTTATATATTCAAGTCTCTTTTCAAATGGGATATCTATAAATAAAACCGGAGCTTTCCTCATGCTATACCAAAGCGGCATTGGTATCTGAAGATTGCCGATTCGTTGGCTTTCGTCTTCGATGTAGATACACCCCCCTAAACCCCTAAAGGGGGAACCGGAACCCGATTCTTCCTGATGTTCATTACTTGCAGCTTGCAGTTTTTCTGCTAAAAGATTTTCAAACATTTCCTGCCCGGGCTGTGGAACACCTTCTATTGCCCCAAATGCCGATCCTTTATGAACAGCCAGCCCTTCCAGGTCGATGATCGTTTTTTGTTGTTCTGCCAGTTCCTGTAGTACCAGGGTTTTTCCACTGCCGGTATAACCACCAATGATATTAAAGTTGTATTCCTTTTCAAACTGAGCAAGCACCCATTTACGGTAAGCCTTGTAGCCACCAACGAGTAAATAAACCTTAAAGCCATACAGATCAAGCAGCCAGGCTACTGCAGCACTGCGCATGCCGCCACGCCAGCAGTGTATTAGCACATTACCCCCTCCGCCCCCTGAAGGGGGAACCGGAGCCTTTGTATTAATAGTTTTTTTCTGAAAATCAACAGCAATACTTTCGGCCTGTTCAACCATTGCTTTCATCTTCACGCCAAAATAATCCAAACCGATTTTTATGGCTGCTTCACGGCTTTGTTGTTTGTAGGCGGTGCCCACCTGTTTTCTTTCTTCATCGCTGAATAATGATAAACTGTATGCCGCAGGGATATGCGCATGCTTATATTCGCCGGGACTGCGAACATCCAATACGGGATATTGCTTTGCCAGTGATACAAATTCTTCTATGTTTACTTTTTGTATTGCCATTTGATTGAAGCCTGCCACAGGAAAGCTCTAAGTTACACAAAGAAAAAAGCCGCTAATAAAATCAGCGGCTTATATTTTTACTTTTACTTTTTATCCATTCATTGATGTCAGGAATTCAGCATTGTCTTTGGTTCCTTTCATATTCTTTAGCAGCACATTGATTGCTTCTTCAGGATTCATATCGGCCATATGCTTACGCAAAACCCACATGCGCTGGAAGGTGTCTTTATCCAGCAACAAATCATCACGGCGGGTTGATGAAGAAACAATATCAATAGCAGGATAAATTCTGCGGTTCGATAATTTACGCTCCAGCTGCAATTCCATATTACCAGTTCCCTTGAATTCCTCAAAGATCACTTCGTCCATTTTACTACCAGTATCAACTAATGCAGTTGCAATAATTGTCAATGATCCGCCATTTTCAATTTTGCGTGCCGCACCAAAGAATTGTTTTGGTTTTTGCATGGCATTGGCTTCCACACCACCACTTAAGACTTTACCGCTTGATGGGGCAACTGTATTATGTGCCCTTGCCAAACGGGTGATTGAATCAAGTAATATCACTACGTCGTGACCGCACTCAACCAACCTTTTTGCTTTTTGCAAAGCCATGGTACTAACACGAACGTGTTTTTCAGCCGGCTCATCAAAGGTAGATGCTATAACTTCTGCCTTAACACTACGCTCCATATCTGTAACCTCTTCCGGCCTTTCATCCACCAGCACTATCATCAGGTAACAATCCGGATGATTCTCTGCAATGGCATTCGCCAGCTCTTTCAGCAACATCGTTTTACCTGTTTTTGGCTGCGCTACTATCAATCCACGCTGGCCTTTACCAATAGGTGTAAACAGGTCCATAATACGGGTGCTGTAATTATCTGCCTTGGTACACAGGTTTAATTTTTCGAACGGAAACAGCGGCGTTAAATAATCAAACGGCACACGGTCTCTCACTTCTTCAGGGCTTTTACCATTGATGGTTTCAACCTTTAATAATGCAAAATATTTTTCACCTTCTTTTGGAGGTCGTACACTTCCATAAACAGTATCACCGGTTTTTAATCCAAATAATTTTATCTGGCTGGGCGATACATAAATATCATCTGGTGATGATAAATAATTATAATCACTGCTTCTTAAAAAACCATAACCATCGGCCATCATTTCCAAAACACCTTCGCCCAGTATTACACCATCAAACTCAATATTAAAAACGGGCTGTTGCCTTTGCTGGTTATATTGTTTTGCCGGTGGTTGGGCCGATTCATTTTCCAGTTCTACTTCTGCTTCCTGCTCCTGTTCGTCTTTTTCAGCCAGCATTTGTGCAATAGCAGCAGGTATGGTGCTTTCCTGGTCGGTCAGGGGCTGCATATCTTCTTCCTCAATTTCAACCTGTTTTTTGGCTGGCTTTTTTTCTGCCTCGGCTTTTTTAGGTTTTGCAGGAGCAACGGGTTCCGGAGCATCGGTAGTGGCAGATTTTACAATCCTTTTCCGCTTAGGTTTTTCTCCTTCGTTCTTTTTTTCTGTGTTCATAGTAGATTGTGTTTCCAGTATCTTTTCAATAAGATCTTGCCTGGATAATTTTTTGCTGTTGGAGATGTTCAGTTGCTCTGCAATATCCTGCAACTCAGGAACGAGCAGGTCGTTCAGTTGTGAAATGTCGTACATAAAAAATGAAAAATGATTTTCTTCAAAAACCGGTCTTAAGTTTGAAAATAGTTCCCGATAGTTACCGGGAGAGAAATTTATATTGATGGATTTAAACTGCTGATTCGTAGTGCTTGAAAGTTGCTCCTCAGCCTGATTCTGATGCAATATTACGGTGTTTTTTTAAAAAAAAGGAATTTTTTTGGGTGGTTAACCACGGTTTACATGGATTTTCACAGATTATTATCATTATAGTTTCCAGCTCAATTATCTGCGTAAATCCGCTCTATCCGTGTCATCTGTGTTCTATCCTTATCTTTGCAATCCACAAATAATAAATATGTTCAACAAAAGAATCAGAATTAAAGACTTGTTGGCAAGTGACAAAGCCAACTACGAAGCAACCGTAATGGGATGGGTACGCACTTTCCGCAACAACCAGTTTATTGCACTGAATGATGGCAGCACCAACAGTAACGTACAGATTGTTGCTACCCTGGGCCAGTTTGATGAGGCATTATTAAAACGCCTTACAACCGGCGCCTGCATTAAAGCAACCGGCGAAGTAATTCCTTCCTTAGGCAAGGGGCAAAAAGTAGAACTTAAAGCCAGCACTATAGAAATACTGGGTGATAGTGATGCTGAAACTTTTCCTATGCAACCCAAAAAACACAGCCTTGAGTTTTTGCGGGAAAATGCACACATGCGTTTCCGCACCAATACATTTGGTTCTGTATTTCGTGTACGTCATGCACTGGCTTTTGCTATTCATAAATTTTTTAATGATAAAGGATTCCTTTATTTGCATACACCCATTATTACCGCCAGCGATGCAGAGGGTGCCGGTGAGATGTTTAAAGTAACTGCGCTACCGTTGGATGGAACCGCACCTAAAAATGAAGATGGCTCCATCAATTTTAAAGAAGATTTTTTTGGCCGCAGCACCAATCTTACTGTAAGCGGACAACTGGAAGGAGAACTGGCAGCAACAGCTTTCAGTGATATCTATACTTTCGGACCTACTTTTAGGGCAGAGAACAGCAACACAACCCGCCACCTGGCTGAGTTCTGGATGATTGAGCCGGAAGTTGCCTTTAACGACCTGGAAGATAACGCCAACCTGGCCGAAGACTTTATTAAGTACGTGATAAAGCATGCTATGGATAATAACAAGGAAGATCTGGAGTTTTTAGCACAAAGGCTTGAAGAAGAAGAAAAACAAAAACCACAAACCGAAAGAAGCGAAATGAGTTTGATCGATAAATTGAATTTTGTGGTAGATAATGATTTTGAAAGACTGACCTACACGGAAGCCATTGAAATTTTAAGAGAGAGCAATTATAACAAGAAAAAGAAGTTTCAATACCCGGTTACCGGATGGGGAATGGACCTGCAGAGCGAACACGAGCGTTACCTGGTAGAGAAGCATTTTAAAAAGCCGGTGATATTGATGAATTATCCAAAAGAGATAAAGGCTTTTTATATGCGCCAGAACGATGATGGAAAAACTGTGGCTGCCATGGATATTTTAGCTCCGGGCATTGGCGAAATTGTGGGTGGCAGCCAGCGTGAAGAACGCATGGATAAGCTTACACAACGTATGGAAGAAATGCATATACCTGCTGAAGAATTATGGTGGTACCTGGATACCAGGAAATTCGGCACCTGCCCGCATGCTGGCTTTGGCCTTGGCTTTGAGCGCCTGGTTCAGTTTGTAACCGGTATGGGTAATATCAGGGATGTAATACCTTTCCCAAGGTATCCTAAGAGTGCGGAATTTTAAGGGAATAACCGATTTAATACATCTAAAGGCCGGAGCTGTACGCTTCGGCCTTTTTATAAACGCATTGTTTTCATATAGAAAATGCAGAAGAGTAGCAGATAATGGCAGGTCATCATTTGGGGTATGGTTATTGATTATATAGTTGTACACTAAATAAACCAAAATGAGCAATCAAAAAAAATTCGGCGTGTGGATGGATACCCGGCATGCTACCGTGGTAGGAAGCAACAACAGCGAAGCCGCAACACTTACAGTACTGGCACATGTAACTGGCGAAGAGCCTTCGTCAAATAGCGGAAGTGAAAAAAATGAGCATAACCAGAAACAGATGTTACAGACAAAGTTCTTTAAAGAAATTGCCACACATCTTGTAAATGCTACACATGTACATGTAACAGGTACAGGACAGGCGCAGGAGCAACTTATGCATTACCTGGCAGATACCCCCCAGTTTAAAAACACAAAAACAGAAGAGTCAACCGCAAATAAAATGAGCGACGAAAGGCTGCTGGAATTTTTTGCAGACAAACTGAATTAAAGTTTTGTAATAAAACAGAAAGGCTTCAATGCAATAACCTGTATTACATTGAAGCCTTTTTTCCAAACTCCGATCCGGCAGGCATTTTTATTTAATCAATCCTGTTTTGCTTTTTATATCCTTAATGGCTTCAAATAAATTATCAAGATCCTGCTGGCTATTAAATGCATTGATAGAATAACGCAGGTACACTTTATCTCCGTGCCGCATTACCGGTATTTCAATTTTATAATTATCAAAAAAATGGCGGTAAAGTTTTTCCGGTTCAGGTGCTTTTATCTCTGCGCTAAAGAGTTGAAGAATGAAATCATCATGTACCGGAGCAAGTGGTTCTGATCCGAGTAATTCGCAAAAGGCGGCAGCATTTTCCTGTACCAGTTTTCTGCAATCTGCGGCAACCTGTTGCCAGTTATGTGCTTCCATAAACTGAATGGCAGCCGGTATGGTTAAAAATGCTGAATAATCCCTGGTGCCATTCATCTGGTGATAATCCAGGAATGTTGAATGGGAAGGAAAGAGCGCTTTGTAACCCCAGCTTACCACCAACGGATCTATCATATGCTGCAATTCTTTTTTTACATACAGAAAAGAACTGCCCTTGGGTGTCATCATCCATTTGTGGCAGGCGCCCGTATATATGTCAAAAGGAGACTCCTGCAAATTCAATGGAACCTGCCCGGGCGCATGTGCACCATCCACAAAAGTCAAAATGCCTTTCTTCTTTGCCAGGGCGCATATCTCCTCCACCGGAAAGCGAAGACCTGTACTGCTGGTAATATGGCTGATGAAAACCAGTTTTGTTTTGCTGCTTACTCCTTTTAAGAACCTGTTCACGAATTCTTCCTTTGATCTTACTGGTAAAGTAACAGGTTGTTTAACATAAACAACTCCAGTTTTCTCGCAATAATATTCCCAGGCTTTATCACAGGCTCCGTATTCGAGGTTGCTGGTTAGTATTTCATCGCCAGGCTTAAGGTTAATACTTTTAGCAACTGTATTCACTGCATACGAAGGGTTGGTTACATATACAATGTCATCTTTGTCGCAATGCAGGTAACTGCCCAGCGCCTGCCTCGCTGTTTCAAGATATTTTAATCCGTTAACGGTAATGAACTGAACCGGCTCCTGTTCCAGCTCCAGCTGAAATTGCTGGTATTTTTCAAAAATTGGTTTTGGGCAGGCACCAAAAGAACCAAAATTAAGGTAGGTAATATCTTCCCTTAATAAAAACTGTTGTTTAAGATTTTGCATCACCAAATATAATGGCATTTTGCTTTTTGCAGCTGATAAAATAATTCAGGCTGTACAGCTGCTGCCCTTAACTAATTACCATCTTCCTGGTCAGGATGCCAGTTTACCTGGTACGTCGGAATAATGATGTATGCGCAAAGACCTGTATTCACTGGCATTGTAGCCCGTTACTTTTTTAAACTGTGCCGAGAGGTGACTTACACTGCTGTAATTCATTCTGTATGCAATTTCGCTTAAGTGCATATCTCCATCCATCAGCATGGACTTTACTTTTTCTATCTTTTGAGAAATAATAAAATGTTCAATCGTAATACCGTTCAGCTTTTTAAAAATACCAGCCAGGTAGGTATAATTATAATTTAAACGGTTGCTGAGATAGCATGAAAATTTCATCAGCAAGGGTTCTGAAGAAAAATGAATAAGCTCCATTACGATATTTTTTATTTGCTGAACGAGCTGGTTTTTTTTATCAAACACCAGTTCAAGCCCGGTCTCTTTTAAAGCAGCATCTACCTGCATTAATTTAAATACCGGAACTTTTTCCTTTAGCAAAACCTCACCAATCATAATGTCTTTTACTTCCAGCCCAAAACTTTGGAGTATATTATTTACCACAATTTTGCATCGCTGGCTGATCATGTTTTTTACGTAAATAATCATAACAATAGTTTTAATTATTAAATCCGGGATAATAATCATGCCAAAAATTAATTGTGAGCGGTCTTTTTGGTAAAAAATGTGAGTCGAAATCTGTTTTATTACAATTTCATTACAATAAAATTATATTGCTCTTTACTATCTGTTAAACAGATTTATATATTAATACACAATTAGATTAACTTTAAGCATGTCGTTTTTTAAACTAGTTATCAGCTACTTATTTACCACAGTAGTTTTCTTTGCTGTAGACATGGCCTGGCTGGGCTTTATAGCCAAAGATCTGTACAAAAAATACCTGGGTAATTTTTTAAGTGATAAGGTAAACTGGCCGGCCGCCATTATTTTTTACCTGCTGTTTATTGTTGGTATATTTTACTTTGCCATTTTACCTGCGGTTGAAAAAGCTTCTCTATCCAAAGCCATTATTGCGGGAGCTTTATTTGGATTTTTTACCTACGCCACTTATGATCTTACCAATCTTGCGACTTTAAAAGACTGGCCGCTGCCCATCGTTTTTATTGACATCATCTGGGGTTCGGTTCTTACAGGCATTGTAAGCACAGCAGGTTATTATATTGTAAAGTGGGTTGCTTAAAATGTTAGCCGCTTTTATATATTGCTTCATTATTATTTTTATTTACGCAAGCACCTGGTTTGCCATTGCGATTTATAAAAAAAGAAATGATGTTGCCGATATTGCCTGGGGCCTGGGTTATGTAATACTGTGTGTTTACCTTTTTATCAGCTATTCTGCATCTTCGGTTTCAATACTTTTATATACACTGGTTACCGTTTGGGGCCTGCGCCTGAGCCTGCACATTTATATACGTAATAAGAACAAAACAGAAGACTTTCGTTACAAAGCCTGGCGGGATGAATGGGGCAAAAATTTTTATGTACGCAGCTATTTGCAGGTGTTCCTGTTGCAAGGTGTATTTCTGCTGATCATCATCTCGCCCGTTATACATGCTGCCGTAGCAGCATCAATACAATGGAATGTTTTTACCTGGGTTGGATTATGTTTCTGGGTAATTGGTTTTTATTTTCAGGCTGTGGCAGATTGGCAACTGGCAGTTTTTAAATCTGACAAAAACAACAAAAACCTGATCATACAATCCGGCTTATGGAAATACAGCCGACATCCGAATTATTTTGGGGAGATACTGATGTGGTGGAGTATATTTATTATTACCATTCCGTTTACAAACAGCCTTTATTTTGTTGTAAGTCCGCTTACCATTACAGTGTTGCTGGTATTTGTTTCAGGTATTCCCATGCTGGAAAAAAAATACAAAGGCAATCCGGTTTTTGAAGATTACAAAAAAAGAACCAGCGCATTAATACCAATGCTTCCACAAAGGAAATAAACAGCAACAAATAAAAAAACGGGCGCAGTTTGCGCCCGTTCTCTTTCAAAAGGATCTCTTAGTTAATAACAATTTCCTTCGCTGCTTTCTCCTTTCCGGCAATCACTGGCAGACTTATTTCAAGCACACCATCGACATATTTAGCCGAGATCTTGCTGCTGTCAATGCTTTCATCAAGTGTGAAAGTGCGGGTGAAACCACCGCGGCTGTATTCCCTCAATATCCAATCGGGACGGGGAAAGCCCTCTGGTGGCGTGTAAGAAACGGTAAGCTCGTTTCCATTAACCCCCAGGTGAAAATGTTCTTTGATGCGTCCGGGAGCAAATACCAACATTTCATAACTGTTGTCAGTTTTAAAAATGTTTACTGCTGCCTTTTGCATGGATCGGATAAATCCCGGCCTGGCGGAATTTCCGTAAGATTTGCCTTTTGCGGCGCATGACTGATTGTAGTGCATGTTCTTTTGTTTTAGTTAAAAAAATAGATACATGCAATAACCCTAAAAATGATGCCGTGATATTTTTACTGAAAATATGGCAGTGTTACACAGGTCTTTTTTGATCAATTTAAAAACTCCATATCCTCCGCAGACAATTGAATGGAAGCTGCAGCCAGGTTTTCTTTGCAATGATCTAAAGACGATGTACCGGGTATGGGTAAGATCCAGGGAGACCGATGAAGCAACCAGGCAATATTTATTTGGGCTGCAGATACTCCATACTTTTTTGCAATGACGGCAATACGATCGTTATTTGGGGGAAGGGAATTAACCAGCGAAAAATATGGTATTAACGGAATATCATTTGCTTCGCAGATATCAAGTACTTCTTCGCCGCCACGGTTTTCGCCGTAGTGGGATTTTAGTGTGGTACGTTGTCCATGCCCGTACATATTTTCAACAGTAGCAATTTTACCCATTTGCATGGCGGTTTCCAGTTCGTCCCTGCTTACATTGCTAACGCCCACATGCAAGATCTTTCCTTCTCGTTGCATTTGAAACATAGCATCCATAGATTCTTTAAAAGGCACATCGCTGCCAGGCAATACCCTGAAATGCACCAGCTGCACCTGTTCAATCTGCAGGGTTCGCAGGTTATTGTCAATAGCAATGCCTAGTTGTTCGGGTCTGTTAAATGGTATCCAGCTTTTATCGGGCTTACGGGTGGCACCAACTTTTGTGCAAATCACCAGGTCATTTGTGTAAGGATACAAAGCTTCTTTAATAAGCCGGTTTGTTACATCTTCACCATAGTAATCTGCCGTATCTAAAAAATTAACGCCGTTGCTAATAACATGTTTTAATATTTCAAGCGCTTCGTCTCTCCTGGGTGGTTCGCCGTAAATGCCTTCGCCGGTAAGGCGCATGGTTCCGTAGCCTAGGCGGTTAACTGTTAAAGGTTGTTGAGCGCCTCCGGCAATAGTGATAGTTTGATGCATGTTTTTATTTATAGACGTTTGTGAAAACAATTTGTTTTACAAATTATTTGGGTTCGGATAAAACTAACTCACCCCGATTATCTTTCCATCCACCACATCAATATTATTGGCCTGCGGTATTTTAGGAAGGCCCGGCATACGAACCATTTCACCGCAAACCGCCACAATAAAACCAGCCCCCTGGTTTATCACCAGGTCATCTACATCAATTTTAAAATTGCTGTAAACATAACTTTGCAAAGGATTATGTGTAAACGAGTATTGTGTTTTAGCCATGCAAACCGGTAAATGCTCGAGGCCCAGCGCTTTTATTTTTTTGATCATATCCTGTGCTTTTTTATACAGCACCACATCAGTACCTCCATAAATAGTAGTAACAATTTTTCGGATCTTGGTTTCAATATCATCGCTCAGTTCGTACGTATGCTGAATCGCTGGTGATGGATTTTCACAAATATCTACCACAGCCTTCGCCATTTCCAAAGCTCCTTCTCCCCCATGCGTAAAGCCATCGTTTACCGCAAAAGCAACTTCTTTTTCGGCACACCAGTTACGCAGCCAGGCAATTTCTTCTGCAGTATCAAAATGATAACGGTTAAGTACTACCAGTACTTTTTGCTTAAAAGATTTAAGTATTGATATATGTCTTTCCAGGTTGCGTACTCCTTTACTTAGTATGGCCAAATCTGGCAGCATCATGGTTTTAGGATCGGCGCCACCACTAAGTTTTAGCGCCTGCGATGTGGCCACCAATACGCTCATTGCCGGCTGTAATCCTGCTTTACGGCATTTAATGTTGAAGAATTTTTCGGCTCCCAGGTCGGTTGCAAAGCCAGCTTCTGTAACCACATAATCTCCAAACTGTAACGCTGTTTTGGTTGCCATTAATGAATTGCATCCGTGTGCAATATTTGCAAAAGGGCCACCATGAATCATTGCCGGCGTGCCTTCCAGTGTTTGCACCAGGTTAGGTTGTATGGCATCCTTTAATAAAGCCGTAATAGCTCCGGTAACACCTAAGTCTTTTGTTGTAAAAGGATCTCCGGCAAAAGTAAAGCCCAGTAAAATGTTATCAATTTTATTACGCAGTTCATCCAATCCTTCCGACAAACAAAGCGCAGCCATGATCTCGCTGGCGGGCGTAATTACAAAACCGGTTTCGGAAGGAATACCATTGTTAGGTGTGTCCAGCGCAGTAACAATTTTACGCAGCACACGATCGTTCACATCCAGGCAACGCTTCCATAAAACAGTTTTAATACCTGTTGGAGTACCCCGGTTATAAAAACGAAAATTATCCAGCAACGCAGCCAGGTTGTTATTGGCTGCAGTAATTGCATGAAAATCACCGGTGAAATGCAGGTTAATTTCTTCCATAGGTACCACTTGCGAATAACCACCTCCTGCTGCGCCGCCTTTCATACCAAAACAAGGGCCCAGCGATGGTTCACGTAAAGCAAGAACCACATTCTTTCCCAGTTTTTTTAATCCATCAGATAATCCAACCGAAGTGGTTGTTTTACCAATACCAGCTTTGGTAGGTGTTATAGCTGTTACCAGTATGAGCTTTGATGCCGCAATCTTTTCTTTGTCAAAATCCCGGATATCGATCTTGGCCTTGTAACGGCCATATGGTATCACCATATCCTGTGGCAATCCCATTGCTTCTGCAATGGCAGCAATTGGCTGCATTACATTCTCCTGGGCTATTTCATAATCTGATTTCATGATTTATGATTTTTATTAAGGGACTAAATGATATAATGAATGTAAATAAATTTTACAGGTTTATGGTTCTGTTGCAAAATTTTTTATAAGTTCTGTTACTATATTCTGTAATGCACCGGCTTTCTGTAATGCTTTTATATATTCCATTTCGCTGCCGCTTGCTTTAAGCCTGAATAAGTTTTTAAGTATTTGTTTCAGGTTGTTGCTAAGCTTGATCTCTTCTTCTTTACACAATAAAAAAACAGCCCAGTTTCTCAAAATAAAATTCATATTGTCTTCGTAATAATCCTTAATCTGTAGCATATCTGCCAGTTTTTTTGCAGCCGGCTTTTCTGCAAGCTGACGATTTCCGTTGTATTTTTTTGAGATAATACCGGCATAGGCTCTGCTCATATCTGTAGCATCAAAGCGCACAGCGCTTTTTTGCAGCATCCACTCAAGCCTCGATTCGGCAAGGGTTTTTAAAACAGCCGGGGCGCTCCTGTGTTTTTCAACACTTTTTATTTTTGCCGATTCGGCCTCAGCCAGCATTTGTTGCTTTTTTTCTATTGGCCTGAAGCCGGCGTGATAATAAACCCAGAAAGCACCCGAGCGGATCCCATCGCTATTATCTTTTCCTACCTGGTAAGGGTCAACAGTGAAACGCTTCAGGTTGTACACTTTTGTGTGTAATGCTAAAACCTTTTCAAAAATATACCTTGTCTCACCACCACGATAATCAGGAAAAACATTCAGCCCGATGCGGCCGCTGTTAAACAATATCCAGGAACCTGCATAAGCAACCGGCAAGCCATTTTTAAAAACCGTATAGCCCATATAGCTGTCTATAGGGTGTCTTCGTTCCGGCACCATTTCCATCAAAGCAATTGAAATGCCCCTTGGTAAATGATAATATGAAACAAGCCTGGCAGATGTAAAACTGATCGGGTCAATTTCACGCAAATGGCGGATCAGTATTATCCTGCTGCAATCAATGATCTGCTCTGCTGCTTCGTTACTTAGTTTAATTGCTACAGGTTTCAGAGGTGCTTCTTTAATTTCTTTTCTAAGTAGAGAACGATGATAAAATGTTTTTATTAAAGAAGGCTGCAAACAGCAGGTGGTAGCCAGCCTGATCTCCACATTAATGCCGATCGTATTCCATATCTCATCCTTCACTTCGGGGCGAATATTGCTGCTGTCGAAAATATTAATGAGCTGATCTAATATATCTTCTCCTGGCTGCCGCATTTTCTTTAACCAGTTTTTCCAATCTGCATTTCCATCCTGGAATATTTCTGACTCGGCCTTTGGCATTACTACGGAAAGAAAAGCCTGTATGTGATCATCATCTGCCTCAAAGGAATTAAAGCTAATTTCTGCTGGCCTTGTTATCCTTAGCCATTTTACCATTTCAAAACCAAAGGCTGCACAAATGGTTGTGCCTGTAATGCCGCTGTTATACAGGTTGTATTGCAGGCTTTCATTATTCTGTATATGTGCATTTAGCCTGAGCAACAGCCGGGCTGTTTGTTTATAAACCGTTTTATTATCGGGGTAAGCCTGTAAAAACAATAAAGATGTGTAAAATGTTTTTGCTGTGGATTTACTTTTAATCTCTTGTATGCTGATGCTGTTAAGCAGCTGTAGCTTTTCTGCTGATGTTTCTTTTCCGTATTGGTTACGAATAGAAAAAAGTCTGCTTACAGATGCATTGGTTTTTCTCATGCTGTTAAAAGAGATTAAACTCTGTACAGGAAAGTTACTGCATTTATTTTTTGTTTGTCGTCATTACATTTGTGTTGTTTTCAATTATAAATCGGCTATCTTACCTGCATGCTACGTCTTTTTTTAAAACTATACTGGAAGTTTTTTCGCTGGAAGTTGTCGGGTAATTTTCCATATCAGTACAAAAAGATGGTACTGGCTGTTGCACCGCATACTCACTGGGTTGATGTAATGACCGGCTTTGCCGCCAGGCAAAAGATGGGCATCGAACATGCAAGATTCCTGGGTAAAAAAGAATTGTTTGTATGGCCGCTTGGCTGGATACTGCGCAAAATGGGTGGTACGCCGGTTGACCGTTTTTCAAAAAGCGGCATGGTTGACCAGGTGGTGGCATTGTTCAATGACAATAATAATTTCATGCTGGGCCTTTCGCCCGAAGGTACCAGGAAGCGGGTTGATAAATTGAGGACCGGGTTTTACCATATTGCCAAAAAAGCCGGGGTTCCTATCGTTCCCATTGGCTTTGATTATGCAAACAAGCTGGTTGTAATTGGCGAAGCTTTTTTTCCGGGCGAAGATGAAGCTGCAGATTTTAAAAAGATCATTGCATTTTATGCCGGTATACAAGGGAAAAAACCTGAACTGGATATGCGTCATTTGAAAGAACAATAATTCTGTTGCCAGGTGAATCTATTATTTTTGTTGTTGAAAAAACAGGCACTTCATGATCTCATACAATACCAAAGACTGGTTCACTTTTATTTTTAAGTTTCATAAGGCAGACACTTTTAGAAAACTGCTGCCATTGTTAATAGCTATTTGCATCTATGCCGGCATCATTGTGTGGCTTGAGGTTGATTACTGGAAGCTTTCAGAATCGAGCCATGTAAAAAACATTCCCATTATGCATGGCTTGCTGGGCTTTGCAATTTCTATGCTGCTTGTTTTTCGTACCAACACGGCTTACGACCGCTGGTGGGAGGGTCGCAAACTATGGGGCAGCCTGGTAAACAATAGCCGCAACCTGGCCATGAAACTGGAAACCATGCTGCCTGCAGATGATAAAGAACAACGTTCTTTTTTCAGAAAGATCATTCCCGCTTATGCGTATGCATTGCACAATCACCTGCATAAAGAACAAACCAGGGTTGAGTTGTTTGACAGTGAAGAACACAAACATATTTTTGATACCATCGATCACACAAAACATGTGCCCAACCAGGTGGCCTTATTAATGTACAAGCATATTCACCAGTTGCACGAAAGCAAAAAAATTAGCGGCGAGCAATTGCTGTTTCTAAAGGAAGAGATGCAATCCTTTACAGATATTTGTGGCGCCTGCGAACGTATCAAGAACACACCTATTCCTTTTTCGTACAGCGTCTTCATAAAAAAATTCATCTTCTTTTATATTATGACCCTGCCGTTTGGATATGTTTTTCAACTCGGTTTTTATGTAATTCCTGTGGTGGCATTTGTGTTTTATGTGCTGGCCAGTTTAGAGTTGATTGCCGAGGAAATTGAAGACCCATTTGGTGGTGATGAAAATGATGTGCCTACTGGTTTACTGGCCAGGAATATTCACCGGCATGTGTCAGAGATCATCTGAGCGGTCAATTAGTTATTTGATACAGGGCTGAATATCTTCAACAGTAGATCGTACAAGTCTGGATGTTTTTGTTTCAGCAAGTCGGGGCGTTCAAAAAAATATTCCGATACCACGGCAAAAAATTCAGCTTCGCTGGTGGCGCCATAAGGATTGATATCAGATCGGTCATCGCAGATCTCTTTGATCTTTTGCTGCATCAGCTGCAGCCAGGGTTTAATATAAGCCCTGCCCAGTAAGGCTTCCGGCACACCATCAATTTCACCATCGGTCTTATCAACCAGGTGTACAAACTCATGTATGGCTGTATTGTTTTTGCCGGTTTCGTTTAAAAAAGATTGCCGCAGTTCAAATTGAGAAAGCATCATCACATGGTTCATGGCGCCACTGCCAACCATGCCCAGTATATTTCTTTCGCCTCCCTGCTGCTCAAATTCGTGGTTGAACGAATCCGGATAAAGTAACACTTCATGTAGGTTCTTATATTCCCATCCTGTAAAATTAAAAATAGGGATGATAGCGCTGGCAGCGATTAATACACGATCAATATCTTCAACAATTGTTTTAACCCCGGTAATTTTTATCTCTGTTAAAAAATGTGCAGCCCGTTGTTCAAATTCGCTTTTTTTATTCGCATTTAACTGTTGGTAAAAGGGCACCTGGTCTTGCAGGATTTTTTTTAACAATGCTGGCACGGGCTCGGTAACCGCAACTTTCTTTTTACTTAAAAATTTAACGGTGTAAAAAATTGCCAGCACAAAAACGGTGAGGATAAATATTTGCATATCTGTATAAAAAGCAAAGGTTATTTTTTGGGCTTACGTTTAATAGGTTTGCCATATTTTTTCATCATCCGGTCTTTCTTTCTTATAATGTAATTTACCTTGCTGTTCTTTGCAGATTTTTCATGAAACGCAGGCCCACGCTCTTCGGCTTTGGGTATCTTCAGCTTTATTTCCTTCATAAAAACCTTCGGCTTTTCATCTTCAGTCAGTTCATCTGATATCAGCAGGTTTTCTGGCAATTCCATTCTCTGTATGGATTGCTTCATCAAAGTTTCAATGGCTTCCTGTAAAGGCTTATCTTTCTCTGTAATAAATGTAATAGCAATACCTTTTTTATCGGCCCGGCCGGTACGCCCAATACGGTGTATATAATTTTCCGGCACATCGGGTATATCAAAATTAATAACGTGTGTTACTTCCGACACATCAATACCACGTGCTACAATATCCGTTGCAATAATAAAACGGTAAACCCCATCCTGGAATTGCTTTACGGTATTAAAGCGATGGTTCTGTTCTTTGTTTGAATGTATAACACCCGCTGTACCCGGAAATTTTGTTTCCAGTTGTTCGTACAGGTCATCTGCCAGTTTTTTGGTGGCAGCAAATACCAGCACCCGGGTCATGCTTTCATCTTCTGTTAACAGTAAATGCAACAGATTTACCTTTGTATAAAAATTGGGAACATCGTAATAGGTTTGCTCTATATTTTCCAGGGGGGTTCCTGTGGGTGCGGCTTCTATTCTTTCGGGGCTGTTAAAGTACTCGTCCATTAATGCTTCTACTTCATCTGTGATGGTAGCAGAAAATAAGAGGTTCTGCCTTTTTTGTGGTAACAGATCCAGTACGTTCTTTATCTGTGTTCTAAAACCCAGGTTCAGCATTTCATCCATTTCATCAATCACCAGTTTTTTTATACCCTTGGTTTTAATGCCGCCATTTAATATCAGATCGTACAAACGCCCTGGTGTTGCCACCAGCACATCGGCACCGCTTTGTAGTTCTTTCCATTGGGTGTTGATGTTTACTCCTCCATAAATGGGTACAGCCACCACGCTCATATAAGTTGTAAGTTCTTTTACAGATTCCACCACCTGCGCTGCCAGCTCCCGGGTTGGTACCAAAACCAGTATCTGTGGGTTTTTATCCTTGCTGAATTTCCATAAGCGCAGCAAGGGCAGCAGGTAAGCAAATGTTTTACCGGTACCTGTCTGCGCAATACCACATACATCCCTGCCACTCATTACAACCGGAAATACTTTATGTTGAATGGTTGTTGGAGTAATAAAGCCTTTCTCGTCAAGCGCATTGAGTAAGGCACCGCTTAAATTTAGATCACTGAATTTCATACTTAAAATATCTGTTGCGAAGGTAGTTTTAAATTATTTGAAGGAGATGATACTGTTATGCTCATTTAAATACCCAATATCCCCTATGTATGGCCATTGATTTTTCTGTAATTTTAAGCGGAAAATTTTTTTATATGAACAAGCTTATCTTTTCTTTCATTCTTTGCTTTTTTGCATGCGCTCCTGCTTTTTGCCAGGATTATGTTACCGACTTTAGTTTAAAGGACGGCTATACACTTGTATATAAGAAACTACCTCCCGGGTCTCCTTTACAAAAGGCGCCTGAAAAAACCTATGGTGTAATAAACAGCGAAAATAAAATTGTAGTTCCGCTTGTATATAAAAGCATATTCAATAGTGGAGAAAAAGGAATTTTTATTGTTAAGGACGGAGCGGAAAATGTAGGCTTGTTTTCTGCGCTCACACAAAAAATATTGGTAGAGCCGCAATATTTTGAGATAGAAGGCTTCAGCGAAGGCCTGGCCACTGTAAAAAAAAGAAAGCCTGATTTTGGTTTTAGCTGGGGAGCGGTGGATGTAAATGGTAATATCGTTATTCCGGTTGAGTACGATTACCTGGGTGTTTCAAGCGAAGGGCTTATCAATTTTCAGAAAGACAACAAGATGGGTTTTCTTGACAGGAACAACAAAGTTATCATTCCGCCCATGTACTATGATTTTTCCGCATTCAGCGATGGCCTTGCAGCTGTTAAAGTTTCGGAAACCGGTAAATATGGATACATTGATAAAACGAATACGTTAGTAATACCTGCAGAATATGAAGATGCAAACCCTTTCTACGGCGGTTTTGCAGCTGTTGCCAAAAGAAAAGGATACACAACAAACAAGCCAGGCCAAAAATCTGTGACCGTGCCCGGCCAGTGGGTTGTAATAAATAAACAAGGAAAACAGATACAGGAAAGAAGTTTTGATAAAGTTTCTGCTTTAAATGCCGGCGATCTTTTTATCATTGAATCGGATGGCAAAAAAGGAACTATGAATACGAAGGGAATGCCCATTTTGCCAATGGAATATTCGGATGTAACAATAGATAAAGATGGTTACACTGTTTTTAAAACCATTGACACAAAAAAATACGGCATGATGAATAACGTGGGAACGATCATTGTTGCACCTAATTATGACTATGTTTCTGCTACTACAGCAAAAAGATTTTATGTGATTCAGAACGGAAAATATACCGTAGGTGATGTAAATAATAATGTTTTTGTTCAGCCAGACAGTGCAAACGGTGTTTTGCTTGGCAAGAAACATATTGTTTACTATTACAAAAACAAAGTGAAGATATTTGACCTGAACGGTAATGCCCAGAAAACTTTCACTGACCTGAATTTAAAAACTTATGGCCATAGTCTTTCACAAACGGAAGACAGCATTAAGCTGAACACCGATGCAACAGCCATGCTGATCAATTTAACCAATAACTCAAAAAAAATATTGCCTTTTGGTGAGGCCGGTGATTTTAATGAAGAAGGTATTTTCATCGGAAAAAATACCGGTTACGATTTTTATGACTATACCGGTAAGAAGCTCAATACCAAAAGCTACTACTCTGTGGTAAATTTCAGCGATGGCATTTGTGCACTGCAGGAAACCAGCACTTCTGTGCCACACCTGGCAGATAAGGGCTTCAATAAAATAAAAGACCTGTACACTTATTTTAAAGGTCCGTATTCGGAAGGCCTTGCTTATGCTACCAATAGCCAGGCAGGCACTGTTTACTACCTGGATAAAAAAGGTTTCGAAGCATTTAATGTAAGTGCCAAAGAAGGCAGTAAATGTACCGGCGGCTTTATTGTTCTGAAAGATAAAAGCGACAGGTATTACCATGTAAACAAAAAAGGAAAACCGATCAACAGTGCAAAAACCTGGGATGATGCCGGGGAGTTTATGGAGGGCCTTGCCATGGTGAAAGAAAATGGCAAATGGGGTTTTATTGACACATCGGGTAAAAAAATAATTGACATAAAGTATGATGTGGTGAGCAACTTCTCAAAAGGTGCAGCCATGGCAAAGCTGGGCAATGACTTTTTTCTCATTAATAAAAAAGGCGAGCCTATTGGTACTGCTAAATATGAAGCGGCAGGCGTTCCGGATAACGGGACCTTCCCTGTTCAAAAAGCGGGGCAGGCAGGGCTTATTGATAACAAAGGAAGTGTGATCATAGATTTTAAGTACAACAGCATTTTATACATGAGCGAAGACAGGGTGTGGGCGGCCAAGGATGGCAAATGGGGATTGCTGGATAACAAGGGAAAAGAACTGACTGAGTTTATTTACCAGGGAGCCTATGATTTTAAAGATGGTTATGCCAGGGTGGTGCTGAATGATAAAATTGGTTTGGTAAATAAATCGGGCAAACTGGTTTTACCGGCAGAATACCAGTCGCTGGGTTCAACCTATAAAGGCACTATACTTGCAATAAGGCCTGCTGAAACTGTTTTTTATAATTTGAAATAAGAATTAGCCCGCAGATATCACAGAATACGCTGATTTTTTTCTGTGATATCTGCGGGTCATTAAATACCTGCTATAAGTCTGGCAATTAAGTTTGTCTCAAATCCTTTCTGCATTAAATGATCCTGCAGCTTCCGTTTTTTTGTGAAGATATTTTTTTCGGCCTTCAGTGTTTTTTGTTTTTGTTCAAAGAGTTTTTCAAGCGTTTTATGGTAATCTCTTTCATCGATTGCGGCAAGAGCTTTTTTTATACAATATTCACTTACCTGTTTCTGTTTCAGGCTGTATTTAATTTTTACTTTACCCCATTGCTTAATCCTGAATTTGCCTCCGGCATACTGAATGGCAAATCGTTCTTCATTTAAATAGTTTTCGCTTATCAGCTCACTCAATAACTCATCCACTTCTTTTTTATTCATTCCAAAGCTGTATAGTTTTTCTTTTACTTCGGAATGGCAACGCTCCTGGTAAGCACAGTATTGCTTTGCTTTTTGTAAGGCCTCTTCTTTTGAGTAATATTTGTTGTTCATTGGGGTAAAAATAAAACATAATACCACAATGATATAATTGAGTTTTGCCTTCGGCAAAAGCTGTTGGCCACGGATTGCACGGATTTACACGGATTGTTTTGCCTTCGGCAAAAGATCAGCCCGCAAATGTCGCTGATTACGCAGATGAGGAAATTCCTTTTCTGCGACATTTGCGAAATCTACGGACCAATTTCATTTAGTACGCTACAGCCGCTTCATTCTAATTATCCTTTTTGGGTTTTCTGTCTTTATCGGGATTTATAAAAAATAGGATCGGCTCACTTCTACCTTCGCCGCTGCCATCGGTTTGTGTTACCGGGTTATGGTTTGCATCCAGCGATTGTATCGTCCAGATGAACGTCGGCAATTTCTTTGTCTCGCCATCGTAAGGCATAAAAGTTAATTGTGGTTGCCAGATATACTGGGTAGCTGCTACCACTTCTTTATCAAGTAAAGGCTGGTTGCTTCTTAAAGCCTGCACCGGACTTTGTGTTGGTAATACTTCAAAAACCTGTATGCGGTAAGTAACCGGTGTGGTTGCTTTTGGTACAACAGGCGTCCATCTGAAAGTAATAGCCGTTTGGGCTTTTTTTGCATCCAGTATTTCTTCGTTATATGGTCGCATTAAGATTGGCAGTTGTGTACTGGCCAGGTAAAAGCTTTTACATTGTTGTTCTCCCGCCGGTGCATAGTCTGTAGGACGCACAGGTTGCACACAAATATTATAATTATCAGCCGGAAGCTTACCGGTTCTTTCGAGAGATGTTTTGTATTTACCCGTAAACACCATAAACTCAAGTGGCATCACATCATTGGCTGTAAAAACAGTTGTACCTGCGGAGTTTGTTGTTAATACAGGTGCCTTTGCCAGGTCAGTAGACCCTATAACGGTTCCGTCCAGTGTTTTGATTTCGGTTTTTAGTTTAAACTGAAAACCTGGTGGGATACCCTGGGTTGATACAATCACTGTCAGTACATCGCGTCGGTTTCCCCATTCGGATAGCTGAGCTGGTGGTTGTGCAGCCACAATTAAATTCAATTTTATTTGTGCCATGGCTGTTGTAACAATGAATATGGCAGCGATTAATGTTATTAGTTTTTTCATGTTTTTATTTTTTAACCCAGGTACTTTTTACTTTTCCTTTTTTGTATCAAACCGATATTGAAAGCCGGTACGGCAGCTTGTTTCGGTATAATTGGCTCCGTTGGGTATTATTTCGTTCCCGTATTTATAGTAGTTGGTGGTTAAGAAAGTTGCCCAGGTGAGTTTCTTTGTAAGTTTAAAATCAATATTGCAACTGGCAA
>Ga0209023_10000369_pt1 | contig 71390 bp, 66 predicted proteins | sample LakOneMetagenome_FD_187468 | JGI IMG/M metagenome (GOLD analysis project Ga0209023, IMG submission 187468) | Freshwater and sediment microbial communities from Lake Erie, Canada (SPAdes) (version 2) | ecosystem: Environmental > Aquatic > Freshwater > Lentic | place: Lake Erie, Canada...
CCCGCACTGCCCGGCCGGGATGTCGATGTCGCACACGAAGGTGGTCTCGTCCTGCGGTTTGGCGGGGGGCAGTTGGATCGTGTTGAGCACCGCCCAGATGCCCCCGATCGCAACGACCGCGAGGACGAGCCCGGCATAGGCGAAGCGGCGCCACCGCCAGAGGAACCCACGCTTGCGGGGACCCGTCGGCGGAGTGGCTTCGCGCGCTGACGCGCTGCGACGAGAGGAAGAGGGAGCGGTCGGCATCGGAGAGGTCCGGCACGGCAGGACGCCGATGCGGGTCTCGACAGTCTGGCGCGTGGGGCACCACCGGGTCCCGCGGGAACCTGAGAACCGTCGAGTGCTGCAACAACCGATCGGTTCCGCTCGACCCGATCGCTGAACAGCGATGTGGCCTCAATCAGCCGGTGGACCGCCGACGGGAGTGATGTCAAGAAGGTGGTTCCAACGGCAGTGGAGGCAGACCTCGACGGTGAAGCACCGCAATCCGTTGGTCCGGGACCGTTCGGCCAGCTTGCGCAACTCGGTCCGGCTGGCCACCACCCGACCACCCGGTGGCATCCGGGGACCGAACACGAACCGGGCCAAGCGCAGCTCGTGCTCCCCACACACCGGGCAATCGTTGCGGGCCCGCTGCGCGCAGTTGGTGCCCACCCTCAGCAACTCGTGCTGGGCGTCGCACACGTCGGCCCGGGTCAACTCGCCCGCCCGATACCGATGCAGGAGCCGGCGGCGCGCGAAGCGGTAGTCCACCGATCCGGGTGTGGTCCCGGGGCGTCCACCGGACTCCGGCGCGAGAAACGGCACAGCCACCAAGGCTACCGCCCTGTCCCCTGATCGGTCGGCCGGGCTCGGCAGGTCCACGATCCGAGTGGGCGGCTCCGCCAGACTGAGCACCGATGGGTACCTCCGCCTCCGCGACCGACAACCCCCGCCATCCGTCCGCGGGCAACCTCAACGCGCGCCCCGCGCTCGTCCGCAACGAGACCGCCCCGCACCAGCTCCCGGCAGCGAGCTTCCCTCATGGGGCGGACCCCGGGCGCGACCGGATCCGACTGGGACCGGACCTCGACGATGAGGCGCTCGAGCGCCTCATCGGATCTGTCGACAACAAGCGCGTCCTCGACCTCGGTTGCGGTGCCGGTGCCGCGACCATCGCGCTCGCACAACGCGGCGCCCGAGTCACCGCTGTCGAAGCATCGACCGCGCGCCTGGCCCAGGCCCGCGCCGCTGCCGACCTCGCCGAAGTGCGCGTCGAGTTCCACCACAGCGACCTCGCAGATCTCGCGTTCGTCCGCGCCGACACCGTCGACATGGTGATCGCGGTCTACTCCCTCGCCGGTGTGCAGGACCTCGCTCGGGTGTTCCGACAGGTGCACCGCGTGCTCACTCCCGGCAGTGCGCTGCTGCTGTCGCTCCCCCACCCGTTCACCACGATGCTCGACGACGATCACGACCAACCGTCGCCGTACCTGACGCGCACCACGTGGTCGGCCTCACCGCTCGCATGGCGAGCTGCGGGCGACGAGGGTGTGACCCACGTGCACCAGATCGGTGACGTGTTCACCACGCTGAGCCGATCGAACTTCCAGGTCGACGCCCTGATCGAACCCGAGCCCATGTCGGGTGCATCGAGCATCCACACCTCGACGCTCACCGAGTGGGTCCCACCCACCCTCGTCGTGCGGGCCCGCAAGCTCGGCATCTGAGCCTCGGCGCCTGCACGGCACTCAGGTCCGAGCGGCCCACCATGCGTCGAGGGCAGCAAAGGCGTCGGACTCGTCGAGCGGGCCCTGATCGAGGCGGAGCTCCATCAGGTGCGCCAGCGCCTCGCCGATCTCTCGCCCTGGTCCGATCCCCAGGTGTGCCATGACCTGCTGGCCGTCCAGGTCGGGCCGCATGGAATCGAGCGCCTCCTGCGCCTGCAGGTCGGCGATGCGTTGCTCCAGATCGTCGATGCGCCGGTCCAGCGCTTCGGCCTTGCGCTTGTTGCGGGTCGTGCAGTCCGCCCGCGTGAGGGCGATCAGTTCAGGGAGCAGCGCTCCGGCGTCGCGCACGAAGCGGCGCACCGCAGCGTCGGTCCAACCCATCTGATAGGTGTGGAAGCGCAGGTGCAGGTAGACGAGCTGGGTCACATCCGACACCATCTCGTTGCTGAACTTCAGCGCCTTCATGCGGTCCCGGGTCATTCGGGCGCCGACGACCTCGTGGTGATGGAAGCTCACCCCGTTCCCGCCGATCGATCGGGTCTTGGGCTTGCCGACGTCGTGGAACAGCGCCGCCAAACGAACCTTGAGCTCGTTGCGCGCCTTGGCCACCACGGCGATCGTGTGGCTCAGCACGTCCTTGTGACGATGGATCGGGTCCTGCTCCAGCCGCATCGACGGCAGCTCAGGGAAGAACATGTCCGCGAGCCCCGAGTCGTGCACGAACCACAACCCGGCGGACGGATCGTCGACGGTCACGAGCTTGCACAGCTCGTCACGGATCCGCTCACCGCTGACGATCTCCAGTCGTTCGGCGCCGTTGCGTACCGCTGCGACCAGGTCATCGGTGGGCACCAGTTCGTACTTCGCGATGAACCGAGCCGCTCGCAGCATCCGCAACGGGTCATCGGAGAAGCTGATCTCCGGATCCAGCGGCGTCCTCAGCACGCCGGCGGCCAGATCAGCGAGCCCACCGAACGGGTCGATCAGCACCGGTGCCGCGTCGGTCACCTCGAGCGCCATGGCGTTGACCGTGAAGTCCCGCCGCGACAGATCGACCTCGATGTCGGTGCTGAACATGACCTCGGGCTTGCGGCTGTCGGAGGTGTACGCCTCGGCACGATGGGTCGTGATCTCGTAGGTGCGATCGCCGATGGTGGCGCCGATCGTCCCGAACCGCTCGCCCTGGGTCCACAGCGCATCGGCGATCGGGCCGATGATCGCCTTGATCTCCGCCGGCTCGGCATCAGTGGTCAGATCGATGTCGTCGCCGAGCGGCTCGCTGACAGCACCATCGCTGACTCCATCTTCGGCGGCTTCGGTGTCGGCAACGAAGAGGTCCCGCACGACCCCGCCCACCAGGAAGATGCGGGCATCGGCCGCAGCGAAGCGGTCCGCGAGCGGACGGACCTCATCGAGCAGTTCACGGGCGCGGGGCGGAATCACGGTTCGAGGCTAGCGATGCGCTCACGTACCGCCGTCACGCGTTCGATCACGTCGGAGCCTGGACCCCCGCTCGTCGGCCGTTCCGGATGCAATCGCTCACCGAACAACGCCGACACGGTCGCCGCGGTGCAGGTCGCGATCGCTTCGAGGTCGTAGCCACCCTCCAGGAACATCAGGCGTCGGCCGGCCGGTGCCAACGACACCACATCCAACAGCAGATCCGCGTAGTCGCCCGACGTCAGGCCCAGGTCGGTGAGCGGATCGTCCCGATGCGCGTCGAACCCCGCCGACACCAGCACCCAAGTGGTCCCGTGCGCTTCCACCGCCGGAGCGACCAGGTCAGCGAACGATGCCCGGTAGTGATCGCCGGTGGCACCCGACGGCATCGGAAGGTTCCACGTGGCGCCGTGCCCCGCACCCGATCCGACCTCGCCGGCCATGCCGGTGCCGGGATACAACGGGTGCTGGTGCCAGCTCACGTAGAGCACATCGGGCTCCCGATAGAAGATGTCCTGGGTGCCGTTGCCGTGATGGGCGTCGATGTCGATGATGGCCACCCGTTCGCCCACAGCCGCCAGCGCCGCGGCGGCAACCGCCACGTGGTTGAACAAGCAGAAGCCCATCGCCCGGTTCGCCGTTGCGTGGTGTCCCGGAGGGCGAGGCGCCACGAATGCAGCATCGGCCTCTCCGGCGCGAAGTCGCTCGATCGCGTCCAATCCGGCGCCCGATCCCAATCGAGCCACCTCGGCAGAACGCTCAGAGACGATCGTGTCGGCATCGATGTCGGTGCGCCCGGATCGGCAGAACTGCTCGATGCCACGAATGAACGCTTCGGGATGGACCCGGAGGAGCTCCTCATCGGTCGCCGGTCGCGCCATCGCCCGAACTACGGCGTCGTCGACTCCGGCGAGCACCAGACCATCGGCGACCGCCGACATCCGACTGGGACGTTCCGGGTGGAACGGCCCGGTCTCGTGCTCCACGAACCGCTCGTCCGTGTACACGATCACTGCCACACACCGAGCGTACCGCCGAGCTCGGAGCCGGACCTCGGCAGGTACGGCGACCGCCAGCGGATCGGGCCTATCGTTGGTGACCGCCCGAGCCACGGGGCCGGCTACACGCGGCCCATCTACTGACCGGAACCACCCGAGATCCGTCTGGAGCCATTGCAGGACCATGACCAGCCGTCAGCTGCTGAGCGTCGGGGACGATCGCTTCCGCGTCGGCCCCTGGCACGCTGATGAGCGCATCGCGTACCTGGCACTGCAGCCGCTGCTCGGCCGCCCCTCGGTCGAAGGGCTCCGGGGCTGCCTGCACCGCTTGGCCGAAGCGGGCTACTCGTCGGTGATCACCTCCGCACTGCACCCATCGGAAGCTCGCTCCTTCAACGAGGCCGGCTTCGTCGAGTACGACCGGCTGCGTGTGCTCTCCCACGACCTCCGGAACATCAGCCCACCGCACCGTCCACTTGCAGCACCGGTCAGACTGCGTCGCGCTCGTCGCCGCGACAAGGTGTCGGCTCTCGTCGTCGACGCCAGAGCGTTTCCTACCTTCTGGCGGCTCGACCGAACTGCCATGGCCGAGGCCGAGCAGGCCACACCCGCGACTCGCTTTCGCGTCGCGGTGAACCCAGCTGCCGGGTCATCAGACGGGCGAGTGGTCGGCTACGCGATCACCGGCCGGGGCAGCGGGCAAGGCTTCCTCCAGCGCCTGGCGACCGATCCCGACGTTGCCGGCAACGGTATCGGCACCGCACTGGTCCTCGACGCGCTGCAGTGGGCGGCGCGCCGCCGTTGCGGCCGGCTCCTCGTCAACACCCAGCGCGAGAACCATCGTGCACTCGCGCTCTACGAGCATCTGGGCTTCGTCGCCACGACGACGGACCTGGTCGTGTTGAGCCGACCAGTGCCATGACCGAACACCGCACCTCCCGCCGCCTGATGTTCGCTGCTCTGTCGTCGTTGTTGGTGGTGCTGCTGCTCGCCACCGGTGCTGCCGACGCAACCATCAGCGTCCCGACTGGAGGCATCGCCCGAGAGCGACAGAGCTCACCGAACATCGTCGTCACCGCGGTCACTCCTTGGGTGCAGCCCGATGGGAACTTCCGCGTCGAGTTGCACGTCGATGGCCAGCTGCCGTCCGATGCGACCATCAGCTCCCTGGTCCACCAGCGAATCCGACCGACGTCGAGGACATCGCTGCGAGCAGCGCTCGACGCCGTGCTCGCCAACGACAGCGTCGGCGATGCCCTGCAGTCGCCGATCAGCCAGCCCATTGCAACCCTCGGCGACCCAGCGGTCGGCATCGTCGTCGACCTCCCGGTCCGGTCGTCGCGCAACGGCGACGATGGGCGAGTGCTGCTACCGAACCCCGGCATCCACCCGGTGACGATCACCATCACCGACGGCACCGGTGCCCCGCTCGCGACATCGACGGTCTTCCTCAACCGCCTGCCGTCGAACGCGCCGCCCACGCGCGACGGGTCGGCGCCGCAGCTGTCGGCCACGATCGCGATGGTGATCGACGGCCCGCCTGCGTTACGTCCGTCGGGCGAGCCGGACCTCGACGAGGCATCGTTGCACTCGATCGACGCAGCCAGCCGAGCCATCGCGGCGGCTCAGGGTGGCCCGTTCACGCTCGCCATCCGCCCGAACCTGCTCGCCGCGTTGGCACGGTCGAAGGACACAGCGGAGCAGTCGACGCTGGCGGGGCTGCGCGAAGCGGTCACGACCCAGGCGGCGACGGTGACGATCGCTCGAATGCCATATGTGGACGTCGACTTCGGCGGACTGATCGATACAGAGAACGGAGGCGGTGAGTTGCTCCGACAGATCGCACTCGGCGACACCACGACCTTCGATGCGACGGGCGTCCAACCGAACCCGTCGACCTGGTACGACGGCGACACCATCACCAGCACCAGCCTCGACATGTTGGCGGCCCTCGGTGCAAAGAGAGTCAGCCCTCCTGCTGATCGGTTGACCGTCACCAACGCCAGAGTCGACGCCAAGGCCGTCACCGCGACCGCGGTCGCCCTCCCGCCATCGGAGCTCACCGCGACCAGTCCCGATACCGACATCGCTCGGCAACTGCTCGACCAGCCCTCGACTCGGTCCGGTTCGGGTCCGGGCATCCAGGCGAACCGTGCGATCACGATGCTGATGACCGAGTGGTTCGACGCAGCGACGGCGTCCGACGGTGCACCGCAGCGCAGTGAGTTCCCGGGACCGAGCTCGGTGATCGACGTCGACCCAACCACCTCCCCGGCAGCGATCGGAGCGTTCTACGCGGCGCTCGCGACACCCGGGCCCACAGCCGGTCCGATCACCCTCGATCCAGCGGCGGTCCCGAGCTCCGCTGGACTCGTGGCTGGCAAGGAGCTCACCGGTCAGCTGCCGTCACGAAGCGGGGGCGATCAGAGCTCCGCCGTGCGCGCCATGATCGAAACCCGCGCGACCATCGACGGGTTCCGGACGCTTGCGCCGACAGCGACCGAACCCGTCGCCGAGTGGGGCCTCATCGACGCACAGACCCTTGACCGATCCATGTCGGGTGCCCAGCGCGACCGGTACCACCAACGGGTCACCAACGACATCCGTGCACTGACGGCTCAGGTGCGGCTCCCTCCGGAACGTCGGGTCGTCATCACCGCTCGCGACGCCACGATCCCACTGCGATTCCGCAACGACCTTCCATACCCGGTGCAGGTCCAGCTCTGGATCCGCTCGGTACGCCTCGACATCGAGGGTGGCGACCGACGACTCGTCACCCTGCAACCCGGTGACACCGTGATCGATCTCAAGGTCACCGCACGAGCACCGGGCGGAAGCCTCTTGCGGATCGACGCCACCTCCCCTGACGGCCAGATCGTGCTGCCAGCCGTCGCGATCCCTGTCACGGCATCGGTCATCTCCGGCGTGGGAGCCGCGCTGTCGGTCATCTCCCTGCTGTTCCTCGCCGTCTGGTGGAGCGTGTCCATCCGCAGGGACCGACGCCGTCGCCGATCCGATCGTCACGACGAACTGAACGACAACTCCCGCACCACTGACGATGACTCCCTGCCTTCCGACGAAGAGATCGTTCACACGAGGTCCGTCGCTCGGGAGCTCGACGTCGAACCGGGCACAGACCGGGCCGATAGCGTGGAACCCAGTGGATGAGACACAGGTCGGCGCTGATCCGATCGACCTCACCCTGACGTCGATCCCGGGCGGGTCACTCGCCGGCACCACGCTGGGCGGGCGATACCGACTGATCCGACTCATCGGTGCGGGCGGCATGGCCCAGGTGTGGGAAGGGACCGATGAGGTCCTGAACCGCAACGTCGCCATCAAGGTCCTGCATCCGCACTTGGCCAACGACGAGTCGCTCGTGCGCAGGTTCCGTCAAGAAGCCATCGCTGCCGCACGCTTGAACGATCCCGGCATCGTCGGCGTCTACGACACCTGCAGCGACGGCGGTCATGAAGCCATCGTGATGGAGCTCCTCCAAGCCACCACCCTGCGCGCCCTGATCGACGAGCGCGGCACGATCGATTCCGACACCACCACCCGGATCGGGCTTCGGCTCCTCGATGCCCTCGAAGCGGCGCACCGTGCCGGGCTCGTGCACCGCGACGTCAAGCCGTCGAACATCCTGCTCTGCGACGACGGACGGGTGAAGATCGCCGACTTCGGCATCGCGAAGGCCGACGACCACACCGAGTTGACCCGCGAGGGGTCGCTGCTGGGCACCGCTTCCTATCTGGCACCCGAGCAGCTCACCGGCGTCGCCGTGGATGGGCGCGCCGACCTGTACGCACTGGGCCTGGTGCTCTACGAGTGCCTCACCGGGAGAGTTCCGTTCGACGGTGACACCGGTGCCGCGGTCGCGCTCGCCCGGCTGCACACCGCTCCGGTCGACCCTCGCCGCATCCGATCCGACATCCCGCCGCGCCTCGCCGCTGCGCTGATGCGAGCGCTGGAACGTGACCCCGACGAGCGGTTCAGCTCTGCAGCGGACTTTCGTGCCGCGCTCCTCCAGACAGACCTCGACATCCCCGCGCCATCGGTCGCCCCTCCACTCGAAGAACCGACGACTGCGGTCACTCCGGAGGTTCCCAGCTTCGGTCGGTCCGAACGCCGCTGGCTGCTCCCCGCATTCGTCATCCTGCTCATCGCTGTCGCGGTGATCGTCGCCGGGTTGCTGTTCCGTGAGTCGCGCGCCTCGCTGTCGTCGACGACCACGTCGACGACCGAGGCACCGGCGACACCATCACCTCTGACCGTGACGTCCATCGTGTCCTACGACCCTCAGGGCAGCGGAGCTGCGGGTGAGAACGACTCGATGGCCGACCGAGCAGTCGACGGCAACGACCGAACCGCTTGGCGGACCGAGACCTATGACCAACCGAACTTCTTCGGCGGCAAGACCGGCGTCGGCCTCGTGTTGGAGCTGGAGCAACGCTCCGTGCTCGACAGCCTCCGGATCTCCGGATCACCCAACGGCTGGTCCGCGAAGATCTACGTGCTCGACGCACCGCCAGGCCCCGACGGCGTCGACGGGTTGACCCCGGCCGGCAGCGTCGACGGCGTCAAGGGCCACGTGAGCGTGGACCTCTCACGTGCGGAGGGTTCCGTCGTGTTGTTGTGGATCACGAACCTCGGCACACCGGTCGATGGCACAGGGCATCGAGTCGAGATCCAGGAGCTCGTCCCCGTCGGCCATCCAGCGGATGGCTGAGCGCGTCGTTCGAGCCCATCCCGATCGCCTCAACGACGAAGCGTTGGTGGGCGCCGCCCAGGCCGGCGACCGCGCCGCCCTCGACGCGCTCCTCCGTCGCCATCACGACCGTGTTGTTGCGATCTGTCGACAGTTGTGCCGCGATCGGTCCGATGCCGACGACGCCGCACAGGAGGCGCTCATCGCGATCGTTCGGGGCTTGGACCGCTTCGATGGGCGCTCCCGGTTCTCGACCTGGGCGTACCGGGTGACGACCAACTGCTGCATGGACGAGCTGCGTCGCCGTCGACGACGTCCAGAACCCGTCGACGACGCCGCGTTCCCCGGGCTCGCCGACGACAACCCTGGGCCGCTCGACCATGCGGTTCGCTCAGATGACCGAGCCTGGATCTCGGCCGGGCTCGAGGCGCTGCCCGAGGAGTTCCGAACCCCACTCGTGCTGCGTGACGTGGCCGACCTCGACTACGCGACGATCGGTGAGATCCTGGATCTCGCCCCTGGAACCGTGCGATCCCGCATCGCCCGTGGGCGAGCCCGGCTCGCCCGTCTTCTCGACGGGAACCAATCGGATGGCTCCGACGTCGTAGAGGAACCGAACCGATGACCACCATCGGACGAGCCAGGCTCCTGACTTCGCAACCGACGACTGCACGCACGCCATGACCGACGACCACCCACCCGACGCCACCACCGATCTCGGACCACACGACCCTGCACTGCAGGCAGGCGACAGCGCCGATGAGGTCGTCGGCGCAGTGCTCGACCAGGAAGCAACCGACGACCAGAAGGCAGCAGTCAAGGCCGATCCGGGACTGACCGCGCGCCTCTCCGCATTCCGATCCGTCAAGAGCGCCCACCTCGCGGTCGCATTCGACGCGGCCCGATCTGATGCCGAGGCGGTTGACCGACGGATCGCTGCTGCCCTCGATGCGTCACCGTCCACGACGACCGCACAGGAGACGGTGCCCGAGACGACAGTGCCATCGACGGCGCCCCCAGCGGCAGCGACGGTTGCAACCTTGCGAACCGAGCGGTCCGAGCGTCGACAGCGCTCACTGCCGATCTTTGCTGCTGCGGCTGCTGTGGTTCTGTTGATCGGCATCGCAGCGCTCGCGTTCACGACCAGATCGAACGGTGACGATCAGTTCGAGACCGCGACAGCGGAGCACACGAGCAGCACCGCCACGCCGTTCGCTGACGTCGGCGGTGACTCCGCATCGAACTCGGCAGCTGGCTCTGGCGTCGCCGCCGACACTGCCGGGTCAGGGGCAACATCGGACAAGGCAAGCGCGACGCCGACGGCAGCACCTGACGAACGCTCACTCGTCGACCTCGGTGACTTCTCTTCGTTGCCCGACCTGCTCGCGGCCGCCGTCCACACCCCGAGCAGCGCTCCTTCCAGCCTGCCGTGCCCATCACCGTTCCCGCCTGGCACCACGCTGCACGTCAGCGCGGCTCGACTGCTCGGCCAACCGGTGGTCGCGATGATCGACGCCGATTCGGGCGACACGGCCCGTTCGTCGAACGGACAGTCAGCCGTGGTGGTGCTCCATCGGTCCACGTGTGCGCCGGTGGCCTGATCACCGGTACTGCCGCTGCCGTACAGACCTGGTCCTGCCGGTACTGCGCCCTACCCCACCGCAGTCGGCCGCCGACCATCGTTCGCAGCAGCACTAGGCTGATCAGCCATGAGCGAGCCGACCGCGCCCTCGAATCCGACCAGCCAGCCGGTCGCGTCGACGTCCAGCGAGGGCGACTGGACCGATCAGGTCACCGCGCTCATCGTCGACACGATCGACAAGGTGCGCTCCAAGACCACTGGACCGATCCTCGAGGTCTCCAAAGGGATGGTCTACGCAGTCGTCGCGCTGATGCTCGCGGTGCCGATCGTGGTGTTGTTCCTGGTCGGAATGGTTCGGGTGTTCACGCTGTTCATCCCAGCCTGGGCGACCTACCTGCTCTTCGGATCCACCTTCGTGATCATCGGTGCCGTCCTCTGGTCGAAGCGCGGTCGCGTCCCGTCCTGAGGACCTGACGCACCAGCCCACCAGCGCCGAACCAACATCTCGAAGCGGCGCCGTCGTCGCACCCGAACGGAGACTCGCAATGCCTGACCTTCGCAACGTCGTCATCATCGGTTCCGGACCGGCCGGTCTGACCGCGGCCATCTACACCGCACGAGCGGATCTCGAACCGCTCATGATCGAAGGGGAGCCCTCTTCCACCAGCGACCAGCCCGGCGGACAGCTCATGCTCACCACCGATGTCGAGAACTTTCCGGGGTTTCCCGACGGGATCATGGGTCCCGAGCTGATGGGCAACTTCCGCCAGCAGGCGCTGCGGTTCGGTGCCCAGATCCAGACCGCAAGGGTGTCTCGCGTCGATCTCACCGAGCAGCCGTTCAAGGTCTGGGTCGGAGACCCCGACGCTGTTGAGCCCACCTACCTCGCCCGATCCGTGATCGTCGCGACCGGTGCCAGCGCTCTGATGCTCGGGCTCGAGTCCGAACGACGCTTGCTGGGCCACGGACTCTCGACGTGCGCCACCTGCGACGGCTTCTTCTTCCGCGACCAGGACATCGTCGTGGTCGGCGGCGGCGACTCGGCGTTGGAGGAAGCCATGTTCCTCACACGCTTCGGGCGCAGCGTCACGATCGTGCACCGACGCAAGGAGCTGCGAGCGTCGAAGATCATGCAGGACCGGGCGTTCGCGAACGACAAGATCACCTTCGTGTGGGACAGCGTCGTCGAAGACATCCTCGGCGAGACCACCGTCGAAGGGATTCAGGTGCGCAACACCGTCACCGATGAGGTGAGCGTGCTGCCGGCATCCGGTGTGTTCGTCGCCATCGGACACCGTCCCAACACTGACTTGTTCGCCGGTCAGCTCCCACTCAAGGACAACGGCTACCTCATCACCGAGGGTGCCACCTCCCGCACCGCTGTCGACGGCGTGTTCGCCTGCGGCGACGTGCAGGACGACTGGTACCGCCAGGCCATCACCGCTGCCGGCTCCGGTTGCGCTGCCGCCATCGACGCGGAGCGATGGCTCGAGGCGCAGGACCACCTCGGCTGACCCACCCGCTGCGGGGTGTCAGGGAATGGGCCGAGCATCTTGTCCCGTTCACTCTCACCGCGGCACAGCACTCCAACAGACGCAGCGGGGCGAGTGACCAAAGGCTGGGCCACCACTTGGTGACCCGCTGGTGCTGGAATGGAGCACCCGACCTCGTTGTTGCACCACCTACAACCCCGACCACACCGGAGGAGAGCCAGATGGGCTCCATCACCCAACTCACCGAAGCCACCTTCGAAGAAGAGATCGGCAGCGCGACCGAACCCGTGCTCGTCGACTTCTGGGCGGAGTGGTGCGGCCCGTGCAAGATGATCGCACCCATCCTCGAAGAGGTTGCGGACGAACAAGCCGGCAAGGTGCGCATCGCCAAGGTGAACGTGGACGACTCCCCCGGCCTCGCGACCAAGTTCAATGTGATGAGCATCCCCACAATGATCGTCTTTAAAGATGGGGTCGAGGATCACCGGATCGTCGGTGCCAAGGGCAAGCCGGCCCTGCTCGAAGACCTGACGCCGTACCTCTGACGGGCACTTGCCCGTTCGATGGTGCAGTGAGCGCCCCGCTACCATCGGCGATGAACCGCCGATGGGGCGGTCTGTGACTCCGGGAGCCACCATCACTCTTTCTGCCCTCCCCCTGCGGGCCGGCACCAGCGGCCCGGCTGTCGCCGATCTGCAGCGGCGCTTGGCTGCCGTCGGTCACGCATCGACCGACCCGGCGGGTGAGTACGGCACCGACACGGCCAGCGCGGTGATCAGCTTTCAGCGTCAGGCCGGCCTGCATGGCGACGGTGTTTGCGATGCGTCCACTTGGGCGGCTTTGGTGGAATCGGAGTTTGCCCTCGGAGATCGACTCGTCTGCCTGCGCTCACCGATGATGCGCGGCAACGACGTTGCGGATCTCCAACTCCGACTCGGAGCACTCGGATTCGACGCGGGGCGAGTCGACGGCATCTTCGGACCGGCGACCAGGGCAGCGGTTGGGGACTTCCAGCGCAACGCCGGGCTCATCACTGACGAAGTGTGTGGACCCGACACGGTCGAGGCACTGATCCGGCTCGAAGGACGCGCTGGGCGCGCGACCGTCACAGCTGTGCGTGAACGCGACCGTCTACGACGGTCGCTCCGCTCCCTCCAATCGCTCCGTGTCGCAGTGGGTTCCGACGATGGGCTCCGTCACCTGGCAGTTCGCCTCGCTGCAGCCCTTCAGGACGGCGGGGTCACGACCATGCTCCTGGACGGTGACTGGTCCACCCAGGCCGATCGCTCCAACCACTTCACTGCAGATGTCTACTTGGGCCTGTCCCTCGCAGAGGGAACCATCGTCGAAGCCAGCTACTTCGAGGTCCCCGGCTTCGCTTCGTCAGGCGGACGTCATCTTGCAGAGCTCGTGGTCAAAGAGCTCCCCGCTAGCCCGGGCTGGGAGATCGGCGCCGTCACAGGAATGCGGCTTCCGATTCTGCGAGAGACCCGCAGCTCAGCGGTCCTCGTCAAGCTCGGCAACGACGACGTGATCGACCAGAGCAGCGAGCTGGTGATCGCGTCGCTCCAGCGGGCCTTGGAGGCGTGGGCCACCGACCCCACCGACGAGACCGATCATCAGTCCGGGACGCCATCGGCCCCCTTGCAGGGCTGACGAATCTCGGCGCTAATCGGTCATCTCTCCGTCACGGGCCCAGACACTGCCTCTCCCGGTACGAGAGGTCGAGGGTCAACCTTGATCCTGCACTTCAGGTTCGTGTTTCCCCAGCCTTGTAAACAGGCTGTGGACAACGGGTCGGCCTGCTGTTCAGGCTGACGTTGATGGTGGGTCAGTCGATGATTCGCCGATAGATCCGCTCGAGGTCTTCCAAGTTGGCGAAGTCGATCACGACCTTGCCGCGCTTGGCCGTCATCGTGATCGACACCCGCGTGTCGAGGTGATCGGCCAGGAGCTCCTCGAGCTCGAGCAGCCCGGGAGGACGCAACGGCTCCGGAGAAGAGCCGGCTCCTCCGTCAAGCCCCGTCGGCGCTACGGCGCCATCTGGGGCCGCTGACGAATCAGCCGGTGGAGTCGTGCTGGCGGCGAGTGCCGCTTCGAGGTCGAGGCGTTCGCGAACCATCTGCTCGACGTCCCGCACGCTCAGCGACTCAGACACAGTTCGGGAGGCCAGGGCCTCCTGGTACGCGCGATCCGGATGGCCCAGCAATGCCTTGGCATGGCCGGCACTGATCAGCTGGTCCCCCACCAGGCGCTGCACCGCTGGGGGCAACTGGAAGAGCCGGAGAAGGTTCGTCACCGCCGAGCGGCTCCGACCCACACGCTGTGCCACCTGATCCTGGGTGTAGGAGAAGTCTTCGATCAGCTGCTGGTAGGCAGCTGCCTCCTCGAGTGGGTTCAGGTCCTGCCGGTGGAGGTTCTCTACCAGCGCCTGTTCGAGCGAGGCCTGGTCATCAGCAGTGCGAATGACCACCGGAACAGTACGGAGACCCGCGCGTTTGGCCGCACGGAGGCGTCGCTCACCCGCGATCAACTCGTAGCCATCGTCAAGCGTTCGAACCAGCACTGGCTGCAGGATGCCGAGCTCCTTGATCGAGTCCGACAACCCCTCCAGCGTCTCTTCGTCAAAGGCCCGTCGAGGCTGATAGGGATTCGGGCTGATCGACTCGATCGGTACCTCAGTCAACCCAGTGGCGACCGACGCTTCGGGATCGTCGCCCGCACCGGCCGGAATCAACGACGTCAGACCTCTTCCAAGTCCCGACTTACGAGCCATCACCGCTCACCTCTCGTGCAAGCTCGCGGTAGGCAACCGCGCCGCGAGAACTGGGATCGAACGTCGTGATCGGCTGCCCGTAGGAAGGTGCCTCAGAGAGCCTGATGTTGCGAGGAATCATGTTCCGGCAGACCTTCGCTCCGAAGTGCCCCCTCACTTCGGAAACGACCTGCTCGGCCAGGCGCGTGCGCCCGTCGTACATCACCATGACGATGCCGCTGATCTCCAGGCCAGGATTCAGGTTCGTGCGAACCAGATCGACGTTGCGAGTCAACTGCGCCAATCCTTCGAGGGCGTAGTACTCGCACTGGATCGGCACCATGACCTCGGTGGCGGCAACCAGTCCATTCACCGTGAGCAGCCCCAACGATGGGGGACAGTCGATCAAGATGAAGTCATAGTCATCAAGGATCCCCGCCACAGCCCGCTTCAGTCTCGACTCGCGACTGAAGGCCGGTACCAGCTCGATCTCAGCACCGGCGAGGTCAAGACTGGCCGGAGCGACGAACAGGTTCCGCACCTCTGTTGGTTCGATGCAATCCTCCAGCGCAACGTCGTGGAGGAGGACGTCGTACATCGTGTGATCGAGCGTGCGGTAGTTGATCCCCAAGCCGGTCGTCGCATTGCCCTGAGGATCCAGATCGATCACAAGTGTCCGGTGATCGAGCTCCGCCAGCGCGGCGCCCATGTTCACCGTAGTGGTCGTCTTGCCGACTCCGCCCTTCTGGTTGGCGATGGCAATCACGCGGGGGAGCGGTCGACCTCCGACGCCGATCGGTGCCTCGGATCGCGCCTCGGGAATCGGCGCGTCCGCAGGTGTGGCCACGGTCCGCTCGGGCTGCGGAGGCGCTGATGGTGTCGTCGCACCACCTGAGCTGCGGGACCCACCGTCCCGTCGTTCCTCATCAGATGGCGCCGGGGCCGCCGGAATCGATGACGAGCCGCTGGTCGCCGATGACTGGAAGGAATCACCACCAGCCTCATCCACCGTGTTCAAGGGCGCAGGCGATGGCGTCGCGTTGGCGGCGTGGTCGGGCTCGACGACAGGGAGACCACTCGGCATCGATGGTTGGGCGGGTGCGCCGTGGTCGGGTGACAGATCAGACATCCAGAACTCCCATGGAGGAACCGTTCACCCGAGTCAGCGAATCGCGCCACCCACTGGTCGACTCTTGCTCGATGATGAAGACCGTATGGACGGTCCGCCCATCCTTCCGTTCGCGAGGGCGCTGGTCAAGGACCCTCGGTGGGTGGCGCGACACCGTGGTCGTGCGCACCGTCGTTCCACGCGGAGATGTCGCTCCGTCGAAGCGTGCCGGGTGTTCCACGTGGAACTACCCATGATCCACGTGCGTTGGTGGAACAGGTCCGTTCATGCGCTGGCTCTCGACGAGCTGGCAAGCCACGGGCGTCCTGATCAACCGGCATGAAGGTCCGAGCGTGTGGTTCGATCGTCGTGAGACCAGGACTGCGGTGTTCCACGTGGAACGCTCAACGTCGAACTGGGAGGCACATCATCGCAGATGCCGAGGTTCCCCGACTCCACGACTGCTGACCACTTCTGCCTCGAGGGGTCACATGGTCTTCGTCTCGGACCATGGACACGGGCGGATGCTGTGGGTCTACGTAGAGGTTCCACGTGGAACACCCCGTCGCTACGTCCCGCTGCTACTAGGGGCGGCCCTTCGAGAACAGCGGTCGTCGTTCAGGAAGGCCGACTCGCCGGGGGAGCACGTCGGGGCAAGGCCCCACCACATCGAGGGCCTGTACCGTGGTTCCATCCTGGTGCCAGACCTCCCCAAGCCGGAGGCCCATCTGAGCCAGCGGCTCCGCCGGCCAACGATCCGGGTCGGTCTCAGGTGGCTCACTGATCAGAAGACGCGCGCCCACACCGGTCAGGAACCCCACCGCACATTCTGCGGTTGCAGACGGAGCCGCAAAGCTTCGTGCAGTGACCACCGCAGCCGACCCCCGGAGCCGGTCTGTTCGAGCGAGGTCTTCGGCGCGGCCCCGCTCCACGAGGACGCGCGTGCCGATCCCAAGCCGATCGACGGCCCAGTTGAGAAACTCCGTTCGGCGTTGTGCCGCATCGATCAAGACGATTCGTAGGTCCGGACGTAGCGTCGCGAGGACCAAGCCTGGAACCCCACCGCCGGAGCCGAGGTCGATCATGATGAATCGCCCAGTGTCGCCGAGAGGTCGCTCCGCCAGGGTCTGGTCGATGCCGGGCAGGAAGGCAGTGGCGTTGCGGATGTGGGATTCCACCTCACCGGGACCCAAGAAGCCGAGCTCCCGTGAACGCAACAGCACCATGGTCAGATCCGCGCGACCAGACCCCGGCAAGTTGTCGGCGTGGGGTGTCGTCATCGTGTCGTCCTTCTTGTTCGAGCTCCGGCCGCCCATACTCACGCGCTGATCCTGGGCCGGATGGGTCACTCATGCCGCTCAGTCGGGGCCAACAGCCGCTCACTGTTGCCAAGGACCGTACTTTGGTCCAAACGCGACACGGGCACCCCGGAGGGTGCCCGTGTCATCACTCGAGTCACATCAGATTGCACTGAAGTGCGGCTGCGTCACTGGTCAGGCTGGCTTGAGCACCACTCGACGCCGCGGATCCTCGCCAACGGATGCAGACTGCACACCAGCGATGTCGGCAACGGTGTCGTGGACCACCTTGCGATCAGGGCTGGACATGACTTCGAAGGTCACATCCACGCCGTCATCGACGACCTGCTGAGCCGCATCGGTGACGAAAGCAGCCAGCTTGTTGCGCCGAAGCTCCTTCACACCAGCGATGTCGAGGACCACCTTCGCGTACTCACGTCCCTCAGCCTGGCGCTGAAGGACGTTGCGGACGATCTCCTGGACCGCCTCGAGTGTTCCGAGTCCCGGGCCGATGAACAAGCCGACCTCACTGCCGTCGATCGATGCCCGGAGCACACCACCGTCGTCGATCGATGCGGATGACGTCATCTGCAGCCCGAAAGCCGCACCCAGTCCATCGAGGAAGGTCGTGACCGCCTCACACTGCTCTGCCTCGTCCATCAGTTCTCGCTCCTTTTGGGCGGCCGCCGGGCGGCCAGCTTCCTTGCGCTGGCTCGCTCCAGCAGTGGAATCCGACCGATCCGAGCCCTTCGAGCTGGCGGAACGGCTTCGTTGACGGGGCGCCTTGGCGGCGACTGCGTCGGATCCCGAAGCGTCCGGAGTGTCTCCATCAGCGCCGGCTGTCACATCGAACTGACCGTTGCCGGTTTCGGAACGCGCGGGGCGGTCGTTGCGGGAACGACGCTTCCGTTCCGGCTTGGGTCGCGGGGCTCGAGGAATGACCCGGGCACGCACGCGCCCTTCGCCCCTCGTACGCCCGAACAGACCTGATCGCGGTTCTTCGATCACCTCGAACTCTGCGTCCTGCTCATCGACGCCGAGCTGATCCAGCGCGGCTTCCTTTGCCTCTTCGACCGTCTTTCCGGTGGTCTCAACCCATTCCACGTGTCCCACTCACTCCTTCTCGCCGCTATCGGCTGCTGTGTCGTTCGTGGAGCCCGGTCGCGGGCCCCTGCTGCGCTGTTCACCTGATCGACGAGGGTTGACAGACCGCTTGGCGGTCGTTCCTGATCGACGTCCGGACGCGTCACCAGCGTTCTCGTTCTCGCGGGCCTTCTGGCTCTTCACCGACGAACCGGTGGCTCGATCAGTCGCGTTCGGCGTGGTGCCCTTGTCGCGGCCGCCCTTGGGAGGAGCATCACCATTCCTGGATCCCGACTTGTCGGACCCTTTGGAGGAGCCTTTCGACGAGCCCTTCGATGACGCCCCCGCCTTGCCCTTGTCGGTGGCGGTCGTCTCGATCGGACCCTTGTCGTGCTCACCCTTGTAGACGCTACGGGTGATGTAGGCGTTCGTTCCGATCCGACAGAAGTTCTGAGTTGCCCAGTACAACGCCAGGCCTGACGGGAACCCGAACGAGAACACCGGCAGGAAGAACGGCATGACCTTCATGATCATCTGCTGCTGCGGATTGACCGCCGTGTTCTTGTTTCGGGCCTGGAGCTGACGGTTCTGGTAGATGCCGGTGATCAAGATGATCACCAACAAGACCAGATACGGGATCGCGACGATCAGGCCGATCTTCATGGCTTCCGCAGCTGAGAGCGCCAGGTCCATGCCGAAGAAGTTCATCGTGTTGGTTGTCGACAGCGACTTGTACAGGTCAGTCGAGTGGAGGAGGTGCTCCGGCCGGAAGTACTGATCGGTGAGGACCCACGGAGTGAGCTCCGAGCCGTGCTGCACCTGACCGGCGATGTGGCCGATTCCGGATCCCAGACCGCCTTCACGCACGGTGAGCCCACGCAGGAGTCGATACATGATGATGAACACCGGCATCTGGGCCAGGAGCGGCAGGCACCCGCCAAGCGGGTTGATCTTGTTCTCCTTGTAGAACTTCATCAGCTCGGCGTTGAGCTGCTCTCGGTCGTCCTTGTACTTCGCTTGGAGCCGCTTCATCTCCGGCTGCATCCGCTGCATCTGCAGCATCGACCGGGTGCTCTTCACGTTCAGCGGTGTGATCAGCAGCATCACCAGAACCGTGAGCAGCATGATCGAGATGCCGTAGTTCGGCACCAACGTGTAGAAGAAGTTGAGGACGCTGCCGAGCGCCTGGAAGAACTGTTCGAACATCAGGTGGCCTCCGCCGAGGTCGGCTTGGGGGTTGCTGGGGAACCGAGTGGGTCGAACCTCGGTCCACAGGTCACGGTGCACGGAATCATCGTCGCGCCTTGGGTTCTGGCACAGGGTCGTAGCCGGATGTCCCCCATGGATGGCATCTCCCGAGGCGCTTGGTCGCGAGCCAGGCACCCCGGACGGCACCGTGTGCCGCGAGTGCCTCCACCGCGTAGGTCGAGCAGCTCGGGATGTGACGACACGGTGACGGACGACCGGCAGCGGCGTACTGATACGCCCGCACAACTCCCGTCAGGCCTCTTGCGACAACGGACTGCTTGGTCGGGTCCTCGCCGACGTCGCCTGTTCCCGGGTCCACCTCGCTGGAAGGTGACGTCACAGAAGGATCATCACCATCACCGGGTAGCGAGCAGCGCTCCGCCGTCATCGTCGGACTCCTGCCCGTTCGAGCAGTTCATCGAGCGCCGTCCGCAGCTCGTCGTAGCTTCGGCCCCGAGCCGAGGGGTGTGCAATCACGAGGTACCAGCCGTCGGACCATGGGCGAGCGCAGTCGAGGTCAGCAGATGCCGCACGCAACTGGCGGCGAAGCCGGTTCCTGACCACCGCTGGACCCACCTTGCGGCTGACGGCCATCGCGAGCCCTGCCCCCGTTCCCTCACTCTGAGCGCGCGGCGCGACGACCAGCGTGAGAATGCCGGAGCGGTGGCGGGGTGTCGGCGGTGCAAAACCTGCGAACACCGAGCGGTGTGTGATCCGTTCCAGCACCGTGTCGTTCCGACGACGGGCGTGGGCACGATCGGATTCGGTCGGCTCAGGCCGACAGCCGAGTACGACCGCGACGGCGACGAGCCTTCACGATCGACCGGCCGGCACGCGTCGACATGCGGTGCCGAAAGCCGTGCTTGCGGGCACGACGGCGTGTGTTGGGCTGATAGGTACGCTTCACCTTGACTCCACGAGACTGCAGGATCGACCGGAACGTCGTCGGCCTAGAACCACCACATCACATGGTGTGCCCGAATGGCGCAGTTGCACGGTCGTCGGGACCATCGGTGCCAACAACCCGCCGAAGCCATCGCCTCAAGTGGCGACGACGACAGCGGCGAGGGCATCCGACGGCCATCTGACCCGCTCACGCTAGAGGCTCCACGATGCGGGCGCCAACCGTGGTGCGTGAACCGTGGAGGGGAAGGCCTTCACGTCAGGCCCATCCGGGTCTTGTATGAGACGTCAGTCACATGTACGGGTTGCGGTTCCATGACAACCATGGCTACGGTCCCAAGCGGTCGGACTGGCCCATCGCTGCGCCTCGATCACCGATCGTGCTATCCACAGATGTGGACAGGTTGTGGACAACTCGCAACCGTGCGTTGCAGACGCCAACCTCATCGCAGGGAATCCGAGGAGAGCCGCGTGACGGCGGAGGGAACAGTGACGGCTGACGCAGCAACGGTGTGGCAGCACACCGCAGCGGTGTTGATCGGTCAGGTCAGCGATGCCGTCTGGTCCTCCACGTTTCAAGATGTCCACGCGATCGGGCTACACGACGACGTCCTCACCGTCGCCGTACCGAGCCAACTGATACGTCAACGCATCGAACAGCGCTACATCCCATTTATCGAAGCAGCGCTCAGCGACGCCGGCCACGCCGGCATCCGACTGATCCTCGAAGTGAAGATCGACGATGTCCGGCCTGACTTCGAACACGACGTCACCGTCGATCTGACACGTTCGACGTCAGAGGACCCGGCAGATGTACGAACGGCCCCGACTCGGGTAGCTGCCACACCGGAACCCGTCGGCGGCCTCCGCTACACCTTCGACTCGTTCGTCATCGGACCGTCGAACCGATTCGCTCACGCTGCTGCGCTCGCCGTGGCTGAGACTCCGGCTCGTAGCTACAACCCGCTGTTCGTCTACGGACAAGCGGGACTGGGCAAGACCCATCTGCTCCAAGCCATCGCCCAGTACGTCCGGGACAACTACCCGACCTACCAGGTGCGCTACATCTCCACCGAGACACTGCTCAACGAGTTCGTCGACGCCATCCGCAAGAACGAGCAGCCGGAGTTCAAGCGGCGCTACAGAGAGATCGACGTCCTGCTCGTCGACGACATCCAGTTCATGGAAGGCAAGGAGCAGCTCCAAGAGGAGTTCTTCCACACCTTCAACGCCCTCCACGAGGCACAGCGTCAGATCGTGTTGTCTTCGGATCGCCCACCGGACAACATCGCGACGCTCGAAGATCGGCTCCGGACCCGGTTCAAGATGGGTCTCATCACCGACATCCAGCCCCCCGACTTCGAGACCCGCCTGGCCATCCTGCGCAAGAAGGCCGAACAGGCTGCCAGCTTCGTGCCGCCCGAGGTCCTCAACTACATCGCCGAGCACATCACCTACAACATCCGTGAGCTCGAAGGCGCGCTGATCCGCGTCAGCGCCTTCGCGACGTTGAACCAGGCCGAGCTGACGGTGCAGTTGGCGTCGGAGATCCTGGCGGACACGATCAAGTCCACCAAGCCTCGCCAGATCACCCCCGAGATCATCATCGCTCACACCGCCGAGTTGTTCGGTCTCGACGTGGAACAGGTCAAGGGCCGCAGCCGCACCCGCAACCTGGTCCACGCCCGTCAGGTCGCCATGTACGTCTGCCGAGAGCTCACCGATCTCTCCTATCCGCAGATCGGTCGCGAGTTCGGCGACCGGGATCACACCACGGTCATCCACGCGTACGAGAAGGTCGCCAAACTCATGCAAGAGAAGCAGGAGACCTACGACGACGTCACGGCGCTGATCCAGACGCTGCTCGCCGAGCGCTGAGACGCCAGGCTTCACACGGTGGTGCAGATCACATCGTTGTGGATGCCGTCGCCCTCTTCTGGGGAGAAGCCGGCGGTGGGAGGTGGATCGCGATGGGGAGGGGAGCGGGGTCGCGCTGTGGGTCGTCGCTCCACCGGAGGTGGTCATGCACAGACACGCGTGGAACTACACCGCTGTCACGGGGACAGCACTGAACTCCTGTGGGTGAGACATCCGTACTGTCACAAGGCCTGCGCTAGGTTTCCCACAATCCACAGGCCCTACTACTACTCCCACTTGTTTCACAACGAACACGGCAACAGCGGTGGGGAAAGCGAGACACGGTGAAGTTCCGCTGCGAACGAGATGTCCTCGTGGACGCGTTGGGCACAGCTGGTCGTGCCGCGACCAGTCGGGCAGCCTTGCCGGTCCTGTCCGGCCTGCGGCTTCAGCTCGCCGGTGACCACCTGCGGATCACCGGCAGCGATCTGGACCTGACGATCACAAAGGAGCTCCAGGTCGCAGGTTCTGGCGATGGTGTTGCCGTGTTGCCGGCCAAGTTGGCCGTCGACATCGTCCGCAACCTCGAGTCGGGCGCCGTGGAGGTCGACACCTCCGGTGACCGGCCCAGCATCCGAGCGGGTCGTTCCGAGTTCTTCCTGAACGCGATCCCCGCCGACGAGTACCCGAACCCGCAGGAACCCGACGGCGAGTCGGTCACACTCCAAGCAGGTGACCTGGCCGACGGGCTTCGCCAGGTCGTCGGAGCGGCAAGCTCGGATGAATCACGTCCGATCCTCACCGGTGTGCTGCTGGCCGCCGAAGAGACCGGCATCCGTCTGGTGTCGACCGACTCCTATCGATTGGCGTATCGAGACCTGCCCGGAACATCGCTCCTCGAACAGGGCCAGCAGGTACTCGTGCCGTCGCGAGCTTTGCAGGAGCTGACTCGGGCGCTCAGTGGCGACGCTGACGTCACCATGGTCCTGTCCGAGCAGATGGCGAGCTTCGCCGTCGGTGACCTGCACCTCAGCACCCGGCTGATCAAGGGCGACTTCCCCGACTACCAGAAGCTCATTCCGACCGACATGCCGAACACGCTGACCGTCGAACGTCAGACCCTGAGTGACGCGATCCGTCGTGTCCGACTGATGGCACGTGAGAACAGCCCGATCCGGCTCACGATGGGACCCGATGGACTCGAGCTCCGCGCCATCACCCAGGACGTCGGAGAGGCCGTCGAACAACTTGACGCCAAGTACGAAGGCACCGAGCTGACCGTGGCGTTCAACCCGGAGTACCTGATGGATGGCCTCGAGGTCACCACTGGCGATGAGGTTGTGCTGTCGACCCGGGATGCCCAGCGACCGGCGGTGCTGCGTTGCACCGAGGGCGACGACTTCTTGTACCTGCTCATGCCGGTGCGGGTCTCCTGACCCGCACTCGTCGGCTGATCTCGGCCGCTTGACGTGCAGTTGCAGCAGCTCTGGCTGAGCGAGTTCCGGTCCTACGTCACCGCAGAGGTCACTTTTCCCGCCGGATTGACCGCGGTGTTGGGTCCGAACGGCCACGGGAAGTCGAACCTGCTCGAGTCTGTCGGCTACCTGGCGACGCTGCGATCGTTTCGTGGTGTGCCGACCGACGCGTTGGTCCGAACGGGTGCGGAGCGAGCGGTCGTCCGCGGACAGGTCATCACTGACGGTCGCGAACACCTCGTGGAAGCGGAGATCTCGCGGACCGGTCGCAACCGAGTGCTGCTCGACAAGCAGCGACTCCCTCGTCAGCGCGACCTGCTAGACGCGGTCCGCGTCACAGTCTTCGCTCCGGACGATCTTGACCTGGTGAAGGGAGGCCCGGGTCTACGCCGCGGGTATCTCGACGAGTTGCTCGTGGCGCTGCACCCTCGCCACGACGGTGTGCGTTCCGACTGGGAACGCTCACTGAAGCAGCGCAACGCACTGCTGAAGCAGATGCATGGGCGTCCCGACGACTCCGCCTTGCTGACCCTCGAGGTCTGGGATCAGAAGCTGGCGGCAGCTGGCGACGAACTCGCCCGGCTTCGTGACGATCTGGTGGCGCGTCTCGCACCGACCGTTGCGGCCGCGTATAGCGACGTCGCTGATCAAGAACTGGACGTGTCGTTGCGCTACGTCGCGCCGTGGCGTGAGGTCGGTCTGGCCACCGCGTTGGCGAGTGCCCGTTCTGATGAGATCCGACGTGGGCTGACTCTCGTCGGCCCTCATCGAGACGAGCTCGAGCTCCAGCTGCGGGGTCTGGCGGCCCGAACGCATGCATCCCAGGGAGAGCAACGATCCCTGGCGCTCGCGTTGCGGCTCGCGTCCCATCGAGAGCTCCTGGAGGCCCACGGGAGTCCCCCGGTGCTCCTCCTCGACGACGTGTTCTCCGAGCTCGATCCGAATCGGAGTGCCGCGCTGCTACGGTCCCTTCCCGAAGGACAGACGCTGCTGTCATCGGCGTCGGGATTGCCTGCGGGGATGGATGCGGAGCTGATCCTCGACGTGGCCGACGGGCAGTTGATGGTCCGCGACAGGTGATCGGTTCGTTCTGTTGCGCAGAACCGCGGGGTTCTCCGCGGTTCTGCGCAACAGAACCGGGTGGGTCGTGAGCGACGTCGAGCGGTCACCGTCGCAACGGTGCGACACCCGCTGGGTACGGTGTTGGCGTGGCGATCGAACCACTGCCCCAGGACCGCAACACGGTCCACAGCTTGGAGCACTCGTTGTCGCGTCTGCAGCGCAACCTCGGGTTCGCCCGTCCCGACACGGTGCGAATCCTGGAGGCTTCGTGGAGTCAGCTGGTGGGTGCCCGCCTTGCCAGTGCTTGTCGGTTGGACTCGATCCGTGACGGTCGCCTCGTCGTCGCCGTCGATGATCCGGCGGTCGCGGAGCACCTACGTTGGCAGTCCGCCGACTTGATGGCGGCAGCCAACGGTCTTTGCGGATGCGATGCGATCGAAGCGGTGGAGATTCGGGTTCGTCCACAGGTGTGAGCCCATTCATGAATCTGCCGTCGCGAGGGGAGTGCACCCCGGTGTTCCTGACGGGTGGAACCCTGGCGGGGTGGTAGGCTGACGGCTCGTTCGCCGGCGTCCCCGGGAAGCGTTCTCCACAAGTTGTCCACAGCTCCGGGGGTGTCGCGGGGAGCCGAGGTCGGAGAAGTGCTCCGGACCACAGGCGACCACCGATGCGATCCCGGAGGCCGGGCTTGTCAGCAGAACCCACCACGTACGGAGCGGAATCCATCCAGGTCCTCGAAGGCCTGGAAGCAGTGCGCAAGCGACCCGGCATGTACATCGGGTCCACAGGCCCGGCGGGTCTGCACCACATGGTCTACGAAGTCGTCGACAACTCCGTCGACGAAGCCATGGCGGGCTACGCCACTGCGATCGACGTTCGCTTGCTCCCCGACGGTGGCTGTGAGGTGCGCGACGACGGACGCGGGATCCCGGTCGATCCGTCGCTGCAGTTCCCTGACATGTCCGCCGCTGAGGTCGTGCTCACCGTGCTGCATGCCGGCGGGAAGTTCGGCGGCGGCGGCTACAAGGTCTCCGGCGGTCTCCACGGCGTGGGCATCTCGGTCGTGAACGCGCTGTCGAGTCGGGTCGAGGTGGAGATCGATCTCTACGGCAAGCGCCACGCGATGGCGTTCGCCGACGGCGGCGAACTGGTGGAGAAGCTGCATGTCATCGGCGACGCGCCGCTCGGACCCGACGGCGCTCCCCGTACCGGCACCACGGTCCGGTTCTGGCCGGATCCGACCATCTTCGACGACACCAACTTCCGTTCCGCGACGCTCACCGAGCGGTTCCAGATGATGGCGTTCCTCAACGCAGGGTTGCGGATCACCTACCGCGACGATCGACCCGACCACAACGCCGACGAGGTCGAGTTCCACTACGAGGGTGGGATCCGCGACTTCGTCAGGCACGTGAACGCTGCCAAGGAAGCGTTGTTCAGCGACGTCGGGTACCTCTCCCAGGACGAGTCCGACGACTCGGGATCGATGGAGGTCGAGGTCGCGTTCCAGTGGAACACCGGTTACAACTCCGACGGACTGCACAGCTTCGCGAACGGCATCTCCACCATCGAAGGCGGCATGCACGAAGAGGGCTTCAAGAAGTCCCTCACGAACACCGTCAACCGCTACGCCCGTGAGCACGGTCACCTCAAGGAGAAGGAGCAGAACCTCCAAGGGGAGGACATCCGCGAGGGGCTCACCGCGATCATCTCGGTGAAGCTGACCGATCCACAGTTCGAAGGTCAGACCAAGGCCAAGCTCGGCAACGTGCCCATGCGCTCGCTGGTGGAACGGGCGACCAACGAGAAGCTCTCGGAATGGCTGGAGGAACACCCGTCCGAAGCAAAGCGCATCCTCCAGAAGGCGGTGCAGGCGTCCCGCGCTCGCGAAGCCGCCCGCAACGCCCGCGACGCCACGCGCCGCAAGTCGGCGCTGGATGGCGCAGGCCTACCCGGCAAGCTCGCCGACTGCTCCTCCAAGGATCCGAGGGAGTCGGAGATCTACATCGTCGAGGGAAACTCCGCCGGCGGCTCGGCGAAGGACGCTCGCAATCCCGCCACGATGGCGATCCTGCCGATCCGCGGCAAGATCCTCAACGTCGAACGTGCCCGCCTCGACAAGATGCTGAAGAACACCGAGGTGCAGGCGTTGATCTCTGCCATCGGCGGCGGGGTCGGCGAAGAGTTCGACTACGACAAGATCCGCTACCACAAGGTCGTGCTCATGTGCGACGCGGACGTCGACGGCAGCCACATCCGGACGCTGCTCCTCACGTTCTTCTTCCGTCAGATGCGCCCACTGATCGAAGGTGGTCACATCTTCATCGCTCAGCCGCCGCTGTATTCGACCGAGGTCGGCAGCAACAAGCTCTACCTCAAGGACGACGCTGCCAAGGCGGAGTTCCTGGCGGGACGTCCGAACCACAACAAGGAGTTCCAGCGCCTCAAGGGCTTGGGGGAGATGGACGCCGAAGAGCTGTGGGAGACCACCATGGACCCGGCGCAGCGCACCTTGCTGCAGGTGTCGGTCGAACAGGCGGTCATCGCGGATGAGGTGTTCTCCATCCTGATGGGCGATGACGTGGAGAGCCGCAAGCATTTCATCCAGACGAACGCGTCGGACGTCCGATTCCTCGACATCTGAGCCAGCACGCATCCCGCCCGAACCGATCGAAGCCGGCCCTCCCCTCGTCTGAGCGGACTGGAGCCGGCGCAGCAAGGGACACATGAGCGACGACACACCACAGGAACCCTCCGACGCACCTGGTGAAGATGGTGCCGGTGACGATCTCGACAACGCGGTTGCGCCCACCATCACGAGGTCTGGGTCGATCGAACCGATCGAGATCCAACAGGAGATGGAGCAGTCCTTCCTGGATTACGCCATGTCGGTCATCGTGTCGCGGGCACTGCCCGACGCTCGTGACGGCCTGAAGCCCGTGCACCGTCGGATCCTGTGGGCCATGCACGAGGGCGGGTTGCGCCCGGACCGCAACCACAAGAAGTGCGCCACCGTCGTCGGCGACGTGCTGGGCAAGTACCACCCCCACGGTGATCAGTCGGTCTACGACGCGCTGGTGCGGATGGGTCAGGACTTCTCGCTTCGCCACCCGCTGATCGACCCGCACGGGAACTTCGGATCACCGTCGGACCCTCCTGCTGCCTACCGCTACACCGAGTGCCGTCTCACGTCGTTGGCCATGCACATGCTCGCCGACATCGACGAGGACACCGTCGACTTCGTGGCGAACTTCGATGGCTCCACCGAAGAGCCGACGGTGCTGCCGAGTCGCTTCCCCAACCTTCTGGTGAACGGCAGCCAGGGCATCGCTGTCGGCATGGCGACCAACATCCCGCCGCACAACCTCGGCGAGGTCATCGACGCGACATTGCACCTGTTGGAGCACCCGGACGCGACCGTCGATGACCTGTTGGTGTTCGTCAAGGGACCGGACTTCCCGACCGGCGCGCAGATCATGGGTCGAGCGGGGATCCTCCAGGCCGCTCGAACCGGTCGTGGCTCGATCAAGATGCGTGCACGGGCGGAGATCGAAGAAGGTCCACGCAACGACCGCATCGTCGTCACCGAGATCCCGTATCAGACGTCGGTCGAGACGATCGAGGAGAAGATCGCGGAGCTTGTGAACTCGCGGGTGCTCGAAGGCATCCGGGAGCTGCGCAACGAGAGCTCGAGGGGCAAGCCCCGCCTGGTGATCGAGCTCAAGCGCGATGCGCCGGCGAACGTGCTGCTGAACAACCTGTACAAGTACACGCCGCTGCAGACCAGCTTTGCGACCAACTTCGTGGCGCTCGTCGACGGGGTGCCGCGCACGCTGAACCTGCGCGACGCGATCACCCACTACATCCGCCATCAGGTTGAGGTCATCACACGTCGGTCCAAGTTCCGCTTGGCCAAGGCCGAACGTCGTGCCCACATCGTCGAAGGCTTCCTCCGGGCACTGGACCTGATCGATGAGATCATCGCCGCGATCCGGGCGTCGGCGGATCGGGCGTCCGCCATCCAGACCCTCCAGGGCGACGCGTTCGGGTTCTCCGAGATCCAGGCGACCGAGATCGTCGACATGCGTCTGTCGACCCTCACCCGTCTGGGGCGTGAGCGTCTCGAAGATGAGATGGCGCAGCTCCGGGCGACCATTGCCGAGCTCCAGGGGATCCTCAACGACGAGGCGACCTTGCGGGCCGTCATCGCAGAGGAGATGGGCGCGATCCGCGAAGAGTTCGCGACCGACCGACGGACCTCGCTGGAACACGACGATGGCGACCTCGAGATCGAGGACCTCATCGACGACGAAGAGGTGGTCGTGGTCATGACCGCCCGCGGCTACATCAAGACGGTGGCCGCCGACACGTTCCGCACTCAGGGTCGTGGTGGTCGTGGTGTCGCTGGCGCCAAGCTCAAGGACGAGGACTACATCACCGACCTCATCCACACCTCCGCGCACGCGTTCCTGCTGTTCTTCTCCAACCGCGGCAAGGTCTACCGCCTGAAGGCGCATCGGATTCCGATGCGTGACCGCACCGCTCAGGGCTTGGCGATCGTCAACCTGCTGCGACTCCAGCCGGACGAGAAGATCCAGACGATCATCGACACACGCGACTACGAGTCGCACCGCTACCTGTTCTTCGTCACTGCGAACGGCGTGGTCAAGAAGACGCTGTTCAACGCGTACGACAGCTCACGCCAGGACGGCCTGATCGCCATCAACCTGCGCGACGGTGACGAACTGGTTCGAGTCCTCGCCACGTCCGATGACGACGAGATCCTGATCGTCAGCGAAGCGGGCCAGGGCATCCGCTTCTCGGAGACCGACGTCCGCCCCATGGGTCGGACCGCGAGCGGTGTTCGCGGCATGAAGCTCCGTGACGGCGACCGCGTCGTCGGTGCCGGCGCGATCAGCGACGGCGTGAAGCTGCTGAGCATCACCGACGCCGGCTACGGCAAGCGCACCGAGGTCGACCAGTTCAACCTCCAGGGCCGTGGCGGCCAAGGCGTGCGGGCCCACAAGCTCCACGCGGACCGCGGCAAGGTGATCACCGGCCTGCTGGTGGCCGACGACGACCAGGTCTTCCTCATCAACGACGGCGGCGTGGTCATCCGCACCGCGGTCGAGTCGATCTCGGTACAGGGCCGAGGCGCGACCGGAGTCCGGGTCATGAACCTGGACGACGACACTCGGGTGGCCGCGGTCGCTCGGGTGCTCGGAGGTGAGGACGATGAAGGACCAGATGCGGCGATCGATGGTGACGAAACGGTGGTCGGTGACGCGGTCGACCTCGACGGTGCCGACGCGGGTTCGACCGACGCGGACTGAGCGAGGATCAGTCACCGTGGTGCTGCTCGGCGCCATCGTGTTGACAGGATGCATGGGAGTTGGTGTCCAGCGAGTCGGCTCGGCAGCAGCGGCACGTGCCCGCGTGGACGGGGTCGCCGATCTGACGGCCTTGGCCGCTGTGTCCGGAGGGAGCGGGGCGGGCGGCCAGGTCGCGCTCGCCAACCGAGCCGACGTCACGTCGAGCGTGCAGCATGGAGACATCGTCGTGGTCCGCGTCGAGGCCGGCGGCGTCGCAGCGACGGCCGCGGCACGGCCGTCACGATGAGTGCGACGACATCCGGCGCGGTGGTCGTGCGGCATCGGGCTCACCGACCGGGTAGGGGTGTGGCGATAGGGTGGCGCACGTGAGCAGCACCCGTCCGGCAGACACCGGGCAATCGCCGACCGTGCCCGGTCCGACGGTCGCTCCGTCGCCGCGCCGAGGTTCAGGGGAGCGTCGTCCGGTCGATGGAACGCCCGGCGCTGACTCGACCGCTCCTGCAGCGGTGCCCACCCCGCCGGCGAGCGGCCCCCCTGAACGGCGACGGGCTGTCGAGGTGTCGTCGGAACCCACGCCGAACCGCGTGCTCGGCTACCGCCGTCAACGCTTCGAGGCGCGCAAGGTCCGTCGTCTGGTGCGCCACATCGACCCGTGGTCGATGCTCAAGCTCGCGGTGCTGGTGTCGTTGTGCATGTGGCTGATCTCGATGATCGCCGCAGTGATCCTCTGGACGGTCGCTCGCAGCTCCGGCACCGTCGGCAGTCTCGAGAGCTTCGTCAACTCCTCGCTGCAGCTGCAGGACTGGAAGCTCGACGGGGAGTTCCTGTTCCGCCAGTTCGGCCTGATCTCGCTGCTGTTCCACCTCGGACTCGCCGCATCGATCGTGGTGGCCACGTTGGTGTTCAACCTGATCAGCGACATCATCGGCGGCGTGTGGATCTCGGTCATCGAAGAAGAGTCGGCCCGTCCGGTGAACGAGCCCGACGCTCTCTGACGCGCCGCTGATCGTCGACGGGACAGCCGAAGGTGCGCGGTCGTGTCGCCCTCGGGTACTGTGACCGGCCGGCCCGCCAGCTCGTCTGTCGGACCTGGTCAGTGCCGGGGCTATAGCTCAGTCGGTTAGAGCGCACCCCTGATAAGGGTGAGGTCGCTGGTTCGATTCCAGCTAGCCCCACCATCCCGGCGGAGAACGTCGGGCTCTGCGGACTCCGATCGGATGGCGTCCAACGATCCCTGTGAGGAGGCGTCGTGCGCGGACTGCGACGAGCGGTTGCTGCGGTGGTGCTCGGCGGTCTGTTCGGCCTGCTCCTGCGGTTTCGCGGTTCGGTGGAGTCCCCGCCGCAGGGTGGCGGGTGGCGTGAGCTCTCGGGCGACGATCTGCGTTGAGCACGACAGCCGGTCTTCACTCTGACGGTGCCGTGGACCTCGACCGGGCCACTCCCGCCACACCTCGCGTTGCCGTCATCGGTGCCGGCATCCTGGGTGCCCGGATCACTCGGGAGCTGCTCTCGCCCGACGCGGAAGGCCGACCGTGCGTCTCTCAGGTGTCGATCAGCACACGTCGAGTTGATCGACGAGACCAGCTGCGTGGGACCTTCGGGGCTGCGGCTGCGGTACGCCATCAGGGTGGGGACGTCGACGGATCCGACACCGTGGGTCCGGCTGATGTGGTCGTGGTCGCTCGCGAACCGCGTCAGCAGCTCGATGTCGTGAGGGCGGCGCTGAGCGCTGGCAGTCACGTCGTGGCGACGACGGATGACCCCGAAGAGGTCGAGTCGATCTTGCGGTTGTCGCCGGAGGCCGTCGCTGCCGGGCGCAGCGTGGTCGTGGGCGCTGCGATGTCGCCGGGCCTGACGTGTCTGCTCGCCCGGCACGCCGCGTCGTTGCTCGACGTCGTCGACGAGATCCACGTCACCCGAGACGGTGCGGCGGGACCGGCGTGCGCACGCCAGCGTCTGCGGGCGCTGCGGGGCGCGGCACAGGAGTGGCGAGACGGGACCTGGGTGCGCCGCGCCGGTTTCTCTGGCCGCGAGTTGTCGTGGTTCCCGGATCCGATCGGTGCGCGTGACTGCTATCGGGCCGACCTGGCCGAGCCGTTGGTGCTCGTCGATGCGTTCCCAGATGTGCAGCGAGTGTCGGCTCGCTTGGCCGCGTCGCCTCGTGATCGGGTGCTGGCACCGCTGCCGGTCCTCGTGGGCCCACCGGAAGAAGGCGGGCCCGGCGCCGCTCGGGTCGAGCTTCGAGGAACCCGTGATGGGCGACGCGAGATCGTCGTCTACGGCGTCTTCGACCGTCCCGGCGTGGCCGCAGCCGGGACCGCAGCGGTGATCGCGCTGGCGCTCGCCGCCGACGCTGCGGCGCCCGGCAGCCACGGTGCTGCAGGCTCGCTCGACCCCACACCGATCCTCCGCGAGCTCGCTCGTCGCGGCGTTCGCACCGCCGCCTTCGACGGCGTGTGACCGAGGACCGCGCTGCACGTCAGTAGAAATTCCCACTTTAGGTGTTCAGTTTCTAGCTCAGGCTGTCGAAACAGCCACTGATAGTGAGAATCTTACGAACCGCGGGACGAGCGCGGAGATTTCTTCGGAAATCTCCTCAAGTTCTGCGCGTCGACGCGCCGATACCCCATTGGCAATCCCCGGCACGGGAAACACTCCCGGTGATGTCACGAGGAGCAAGAGGGAATGGGCGCAGCAGTGAAGAACGGTCGAACCACCAACCTGGCGACGGAGCTTGCTCCGATGACGCCGTCGGCCATCAGCCGTGACGCATCGAAGCTGATCGAAGAGCACCTTGATCTGGTGAACCACGTGGTGTTCCAGGTCGCGGTGCACTTCCCTCGTCACGTCGACCGTGAAGAGCTGGCTCGTGCCGGTGCCCTCGGACTCGTCGAAGCGGCTCGTCGCTACGACGAAGCCCGTGGTGTGCCGTTCAACCGCTTCGCTGCTCAGAGGATCCGTGGCGCCATCATCGACGCGGTCCGTTCGGCGGACTGGGCCCCCCGATCGGTGCGCACGCTCGCCCGGCGTCTCGACCAGGCAGAGCAGCGCCTTGCCGGCCAGCTCGGCCGGATCCCGTCGATCGGCGAGACCGCCGAGGCGCTCGGCATGTCGCGTGACGAGCTCGACCGTCTGCGGGACCGCATCTTCCGCTCGGTGGTCCTGGCCTTCGAGCACCTGGTTGGTGACACCGACGACGAGGAGCTCACCCTGGTCGACGTGCTCGCAGATCCTGACGAGCGCGAGCCCGCCGAGGAGCTCGAGGTTCGGGAGCTGCACTCCTACTTGCGCGACGCGATCGCGCTGCTGCCGGAGCGTCATCGTGTGATCGTGCTCGGCTACTTCATCGAGGAGCGGACCTCCGAAGAGCTCGCTCGCTTCCTCGGCGTGACCGAGTCGCGGGTGTCGCAGATGCGCACCGAGGCGCTCGGCATGCTCAAGATGGGCATCGAAGCGCAGTATGTGCCGGTCGCAGATCGCGAGGTGCCCGACGGGCTGGTCGCTCGTCGCCGTGCCCGCTACGTCGACGCGATCGGAGCGGCGTCCGCGCCGACCCAACGCATCACCGAGCGTGATCACCCGGAGTCAGACGGGGCGTTCGTGAACCTGGTGCAGACCCTCGCCACCGCGGCGAGCTGACAGGAGTCACGCTCGCCGCCGTGGCGCGGCGTTCAACTGTTGAGCAGGTCCACCAGTAGTTCGTGGCGGAGGCCGTTGGAAGCGATGGCGGACCAGCGGTACTCGGGGTGATCCATGCTCGGCTCCACCGGATCTCCGCCCTGCCAGTTGGTCAGGGTGCCACCTGCCTCCGGGATGATGACGAGCATCGCAGCGAGGTCCCACCAGGCGAGTGCAGGGTCGAACATGGCCTCGACACGGCCGGACGCCACCAACGCGTACCCGTACGCGTCGCCCCAGGTGCGCAGCTCGATGCCGGCTTCGTTGACACGCTGGAACATCGCCGGGGTCCAACCGTGGAATCCGGTGGCGCACAGGTAGGCGCCGGCCACCTCGGTGCGATCCGACACGGTGCAGCGCGCGCCATCGAGGAAGCAGCCGCGACCGCGTCCAGCCCAAACCGTCTCTCCGAGCGCCGGAAGGTTGATCACGCCGATTGCGGGACCGTGCTCGTCCTCCATGAACAGCAGGTTGGAGAACGTCCCGACGCCGTGGCTGAACGCCTTGGTGCCGTCGATGGGGTCGATGACCCAGGTTCGACCCGATGTCCCCGGTCGATCTGCCTCTTCCTCACCTCGGATGGCGTCGTTGGGCAGAGCCGTCGAGATCTCCTCCCGGAGGAGGCGTTCGGCGGCCTTGTCCGCAGCGGTCACCGGTGAGCCGTCGTGCTTGTGCTCCACGTCGAGCTCCGGGTGGTTGAACCAACCGAGTGTGAGCTCGCCTGCGGAGCGTGCCCAGTCGACCGCTCGGTCGAGCAAGTCCTGATCCACGGGCGGGACGGAGGGTTCGACTGCGGTGTCGGCATTCGTGGGTTGCGTCATCGGATCGGTCTCCGGTCTGGTGCAGGGTGGGAGGAACTGCGGCGGCGGGTTCCAGAGCCTAGGTCGATCCGTCCTGGGATCACCGGGGGGTCCGAGCGGCTACCGTCGCTGCCGTGGAACTGCGGACCATCCTCGATCTCGCCGACCACGGGCCTGACGTGTATGTCGGGATCGGCCCCCAATACCCCTGGGGCGGCCTCTACGGGGGTCAGATCGTTGCCCAGGCCCTCATGGCTGCGGCGCACACCGTGGCGGAAGAGCTGCCGGTGCATTCGCTGCGGGCCTACTTCATCCGGCGGGGTGACCACCACGAGCCGGTTCGCTATGAGGTGGACCGGATCCGTGACGGTCGGTCGTTCGCGACCCGTCGAGTCGTCGCCCGCCAGGCTGTGGGCGCGATCCTCAACCTGGAGGCCAGCTTCCAGCGTGACGAGCAGTCAGCCAACGTCGAGACGTTGGCGCCGCCGCCCGACCTCCCCCAACCGGAGACACTCGAGCAGAGCTCCTGGAGCGCAGCGTTCGAACGGGCGTTCGTTCCGAGCGACCGTGTGAGCCCCTCGGTGGAGCGAGACGGGCGAGGTCGGGCCACGGCCTGGCTGCGCACCACCGAACCGATCGGGGATGATCGGGTGATGCAGGCCGCAGCGCTTGCCTACATGAGCGACGACCTGCCGACCGACGCAGTGGTGCAGGCACATCCGGTGCGCAGTGAACCCGACGAGATCCTGTACAAGGCGCTGTTCACCGCGAGCCTCGATCACACGATCTGGTTCCATCGGCCGCTGAGGGCCGACGAGTGGCACGTCCATGACTTCACGTGCCACACCTTCGTGGGCGGTCGTGGCCTGTCGCTCGGTCACGTGTTCGCTCTTGACGGCACGCACGTGGCCACCGTTGCGCAAGAAGTCCTGCTGCGCGACACCCGGGAGCGCCAGAGCTGAGCACCTTCGGCCGGCGCGTAGTGGTGCTCGTCCGAAATAGCACGCAATTGCTCCACTTCTGGGCGTAGGTGCCGATGGTGCACAGAAGGAGGTGGGTCCCTTGCGCCTGGTGGACCTGGAGGTGGCCGTCGAGCACGGCATCTCGTTCGAGCTACACCCTCGACTGACCATGATCGTCGCGCCCGCCCCGTTGCACGAGCGCCTGGCTGCTCAGCTGTCGAAAGCCTTCGTGCTGGCGGGCACCGAGGTGACGGGAACGGTCGACGGCGGTGGGTTCCTCACTCCGTTCGATCCCACTGCCGTCGTGGCCCTCGATCTGGTCGGCGATGGACTCCGAGTCGTGGGTCCGAACGTCCTGCCGCCGCCGGACCCGACGCCACGTCGAGCAGCACGAGAGCAGCTGGTTGCTCAGCTGGACCATCGCCGACGGGAACTCCGCTCGATCGCCGACGAGCGCGGTCACGTCGAACGCCTCGCCGCAGCAACCACGGCCGCGATCACAGCGGGAACTTCCGAGCGCGACGAGTGCAGCGCTCGGCTCACCGATCTCATGAGCACCGTCGCCACCCTTGACGCACGCCCTGCTGCACTGTCGGCGGAACGCAGCGCGGCGACGAACGCGGCCGACGTTGCAAACGCACGCCTCGTCGAGCTGCGAGCGCTCCGCGCTGAGCTGGCGACCGTGCTCGGGCCGAGCGAGGACGGCGCGACCATCCGGATGGGCGACGACCTCTCGGTCATGATCGAGCTCGTCGACCGGGCCGGAACACTCGGTGCCATCAGCTCCGAGCAGCAAGCAGAGTTGCAGACGTGGTGTGTGGCCGTCGCAGCCTCGTCGGCACCGATACGTGACGATGCGAAGGACCTGATCGCGCAGGTCGAGGGACTCGACCGTGCATGGCAGCGCGTGGCGCAACTGGGCATCGAAGGCGCACCCGCTGTCGCGCGACTCGTGTCGGACCAGCACGACCTGGTCACCAACCAGCGCCTCCTCGCCGACCTCGCCGCATCGGGACTGCTCGGCGACACCGCCAAGTCGCACATCGATGCCGCTCACATCGCAGTGCTGCAGGCTCCCAAGTCGGAACAGGCCGCGGCGGTGGCCGACGAGCAGACGATGCTCGCGCGCTACGGGTTCGACTCCTATCTGGAGTACACGATTGCGACGTCGACCCGAAGCCTGGGACAGGCAGTACAAGCCAAGCTCGACGAGTTGGATGCAGCGATCGCTCAGGTCGGCCACGACCTCGGACTGGCCCGAACGACCGCAGCGACTGAGATCGAACGGCTCGCCGCCGAGCGTGAACCTGCTCAGGAGCGGGTCACGGCGCTGCTCGGATACCGACCGGCGGGATCGTCGGTCGGCGCGCTGTGCACGGTGCCATCGGTGCCGCACGCGGTCACCCGGCTCACCCTGACCGTCGACGAGGCGATTGAACTCGCGCAGGATGAGATGGTTCGCTACCGCGAGGTGCAAACCGAGCTCGACGACGAGGGGCAGACCGTCGTTGCACAACTCGGGGAGCTGCACGAGCAACGAGACCAGCTCGCCGGTCGGCTGTCGGACCTCGACGAGGTCATCGCGCGAGCCATCACGGAGCGGGAAGTGCTCGTCCAACGCCAGGGCGAGCTCGATCGCCGAGCCGCGGAGGTCACGACCCTGCTCGCGGAGTGCGGTGTCGAGATCGATCGGATCGACGGGGTGCCGACGGACCGGTACCACGATGACGACCTTCCGCTCGTCGTCGATGCCGTGGTGTCGGTGCTCGGCGGAACGTCGTCAGGTTCCGATCCGGTCGTGATGAGCGACACGCTGGCACCGATGGGGGAGCTCGCGACCGCAGCCCTCGAAGAGGTCGCACGTCAGGCGGAGCAGCACCAGGTCCTGTACCTGACGTCGGACCCGGCGATGCGGACCTGGGCGAAGCGTCTGGATCCGACCGTCGGCGCGCTGGTCGATCTGGGACCAGGTCGATGGTCACCGCGCCGCCTCGGCGCCAGAGTGCTCGGACGACGACAGCGCTGAACGGCCGGAGTCGATGGGTTCGGATGAACCCGCCGCTCAGTCGGTGAGGCGCCCACCGCGGGTCATCGCCAGCACGTCGAGGGCGTGGTCGAGCGCGTCGATGTCATCGACGAGGCCGCGGTCGATCGTGACCTCGCGAATGGTGCGACCCGACGCGACCGCCTCCTTTGCCACGGCCGCCGCTGACTCGTAGCCGATCAGCGGCACCAGCGACGTGACGATCGCGGATGACGACTCGGCGAAGCGTCGTGCCCGTTGCACGTTCGCGGTGATGCCATCGACGCAGCGGTCGGCGAGCAGCACCGACACGTTCGCCAGCAGCGTGATGGATTCCAACAGGTTGCGGGCCATCACGGGCAGCATGACGTTGAGCTCGAAGTTGCCGGTCGCGCCGGCGAACGCCACCGCCGCGTCGTTGCCGATCACCTGTGCGACCACCTGGTGGGTTGCTTCGGGCAGCACCGGGTTCACCTTGCCCGGCATGATCGAACTGCCGGGCTGAAGATCCGGCAGGTGGATCTCCGCGAGCCCTGCCGCTGGACCCGACGACATCCACCGCAGGTCCGAGGCGAGCTTGTTGAGGCTGACCGCCACCACGCGACACGCTCCACTGAGCTCGACGAGCGCGTCCTGTGCTCCCTGTGCCTCGAAGTGGTCACGTGCTTCGACGAGGGGAAGGTCCAGTCGGGTGCTGATCAGCTCGATCACCTGCGTAGCGAAGCCCGGAGGTGCGTTCAGACCGGTGCCGACGGCGGTGCCGCCCAACGGCAGCTCACCCACTCGGACCAAGGTGGCACGCAACCGGTCGACGCCCCGCTCGATCGCGGTGGCGTAGCCGCCCATCTCCTGGCCGAGGGTGACGGGCACGGCGTCCATCAGGTGCGTTCGGCCTGCCTTGACCACGTCACCGAATCGTTCCTGGGCCGATCGCAGGGACCGGGCGAGGTGCTCGAGCGCTGGGATCAATCGGTGCACGACGCCGTCGGCAGCGGCGATCCGGATGGCGGACGGAAACGTGTCGTTCGACGATTGCCCGGCGTTGACGTGATCGTTCGGATGCGTGGTGACGCCGGCGAGGGTCGCGACCGTGGCGAGCACCTCGTTGACGTTCATGTTCGTGGACGTGCCCGATCCGGTCTGGAACACGTCGATCGGGAACTGGTCGGGGTGGTCGCCACCGAGGACCTCGTCTGCTGCGACGATGATGGCATCGGCGATCTCCGGTTCCACGTGGCCGCGATCTGCGTTGACCTGAGCGGCGGCCCGTTTGATCTCGACGAGCGCCTTGATCAGCTCCGGGGCGACACGGACCCCCGAGATCGGGAAGTTCTCGACGGCTCGTTGGGTCTGGGCCTGCCACCGCGCGTCGACGGGCACGCGGATCTCACCGAGGCTGTCGTGCTCCATCCGGTAGGCGGTATCGGTCCGATGTGCGGTGTCGGTTCGGCTTGCAGGGTCGCCGGTGGAGCTGTCGGTGCCGGTCGTGGCGTTCATGGTCGCGGGTCTACCGCGGCGCGGGCCATCCCCGGCCCTCGGCTCACACGATCCTGAGCAGCGGCGATGTTGGCCGCGGTGTTGACCAGACCGACATGGGAGAAGGCCTGTGGGAAGTTGCCCAGCATCTGACCGGCTGCCGGGTCGTACTCCTCGGACAGCAGTCCGACGTCGTTGCGCAGCGCACGCAATCGCTCGAACACCTCGGTTGCCTCGTCGATCCGGCCCAGCATGGCCAGGTTGTCGGCCAGCCAGAACGTGGTCAGAAGGAACGCGCCTTCGCCAGGAGGAAGGCCATCGACCGCCTCATCGTCTGGACCTGCCTGGTCGGTCTGGTAGCGGCGAACGAACCCGTCGACGCAGAGCTCGCGGGCGATCGCGTCGACGTTCGATGCCGCCCTGGGATCATCGGGCGAAAGGAACCCGACTGGCAGCACCATCAGCAGGCTCGCGTCGAGTCGGTCCGACCCGTAGGACTGGGTGAACGCACCGATGCGGTCGTTCCAGCCCTGGGCGCAGACCTGAGCATGGACCTGGTCGCGCAACCGGGCCCAGTGATCGGCCCGGTCCGCCAGCGGGCTGCCGCCGGGGCCGTGGTGGCGGACCATTCGAACCGCCCGGTCGAACGCCACCCAAGCCATCACCTTCGAGTGGGTGAAGTGCCGTCGCGGGCCGCGCACCTCCCAGATGCCGTCGTCGGGCTGCTCCCAGACGCCTTCGAGGTGCTGCATCAGCGCCTTTTCGACGTTGAGGACATCCGCGCCTGCAGGCAGCATCCCGGCTCGACGAGCGGTGGCTGCGGCGTCCATGACCTCGCCGAACACGTCCAGCTGGAACTGCCCCGACGCCGCGTTGCCGATGCGCACCGGAGCGGAGCGTTCGTAGCCGGGGAGCCAGTCGAGGACCATCTCGGGGATGCGTCGTTCGCCACCGACGCCGTAGAGGATCTGGAAGTCACCCGGACTGCCGGCGACCGCTCGTCGCAGCCACTGCGCCCAGGCCCGGGCCTCCTGGGTGAAGCCCGCGACCAGGAACGCCTGGAGCGTGAACGTGGCATCGCGGAGCCACGAGTAGCGGTAGTCCCAGTTGCGCACGCCGCCGATCCACTCCGGTAGCGAGGTGGTGGCCGCGGCAGCGACTGCCCCGGTGCGGCTGTTGGTCAACGCCTTGAGCGTGATGAGCGACCGCACCACGTCGTCCCGGTAGGGACCGTGCCACGTGCAGTGCGAGACCCAAGCGCGCCACCAGCCGCGGGTGCGGTGCAGGGCAGCAGAGGTGGAGAGTGGCAGGGGGGCGGGTTCGATCGAGTTGTGCCAGGCCAGGGAGAACGCCCGTTGGTCACCGCTGCGGACGTCGAAGTGGGCGAAGGTTCGCAGATCGCGACCCTCGAGCGGGACGGGGCTGTGCAACCGCAACGCTTCGCTCCCGCCGACCATGGTCAGGCCGTCGCCAGTGGCTCTGACCCACGGGATCACCGATCCGTAGTCGAAGCGGACGACGAGCTCCATCCGCATCGCCACGGAACCCGTCCGACCCTCGATCTGGCGGTGGATGGTGGGGTGGTCCTGTTCGGGGACCATGAAGTCGATGATCGCGACCGACCCGGATGCGGTGCGCAAGACCGTCTCGAGCACCAGCGTGTCGGGCTCGTAGCGTCGCTGGATCTCGATGACTGGCTCGACCGGGGCGATTCGCCAGTGGCCGTTTGCTTCGGTGCCGAGCAGCTTGGCGAAGCACGCGGGTGCGTCGATGCGCTCCGGGCACCACCAGTTGACCGATCCCGTCCGATCCACGAGTGCCACCCCGACGGTGTCGCCGATCAGCGCATGGTCCTCGATGCGTGCACCGGAGGATGGCTGGTGATCGTGTGGCGAGGAGCCGGCAGCAGTCACCTTTGGAACGCTAACGGCGTCCCAACCGTCGATGACGGTCATGTCGTTGATCACCACCTCGTGGCTGGACTCGTGCGGGTTGACCTGGTGGTGGAGGCCTCCCGCGGTGGCGACCTGGCCGGCACGAGCTCCTGATCGGCGCGAGCGATCAGCTCTGGATCGAGAACACGAACACCTGGGTGGCGTAGGCGACCGGCCGCGGATCATCGAAAGCCGGGCCGTAGTCCCACAAGGTCATCTCGGCCGATGCGTAGCCGTCGCTCGCGTGTCGGGCGGTGCAGTGCGCGAGGACCCATGGCGAGCGACAGTCGTCGAGCACGTGCAGCGTGAGGTCGACGCTGGGGGCGAACCACTGCTGTTGGCCCGGACCCAGCTTCTGGCTGGCGGCCCCGGGCATCGAGTCGACGAGGATCGCGAAGGAGTACGGGTGCAGCGTCCCGTCGTCACCGAAGGGCGGGTCGTCGAACCGGTACCAGTTGGCCCGCTCGGCACGGTCGGGGACGTAGTCGTCCCAGGGGGCGTCGCCGAGTGCAGGCCGGCCCTCGACGCGCTCGTCCCAGAACGGCATCGGCTCCCACGCTGCCTCCCAGTCCGTCGGTGGGTTGTCGCGGAAGCTCGGACAGCCGCCGGGGAGCGGGACGTCCGGCGGCGGGGTGATGTCGGTGAACTCGAAGCCCGGTCGGATGGATCCGAACGCGGCGCTGACCAGATGGCCCCTCGGCGCACCGGGTGAGCGGACCTCCGCTCGCACCTGCGACATCGTGCGTCCACGACGGAGCACCTCCACATCGACGGTGACCGGCCCGTGGGGGACCTGAGCGGCGAACATCGTGTGCATGGTGCGCAACCGCTGTTCGGGCTGGTCGAGCGCGCCGGCCATCGCGGCCAGCGCCATGGCCGTCGTCACACCGCCCTGCGGCATGGGCCGCAGCACCCACGACTCGTCGATGGTTCCCGTCCACACGCTGGTGGCCAGCCCGCTGTCCCCGCTCGGACTCTCGGGGTCGTCCACGCGGGTGACGTCGATCAGCTCGTCGAACGGAGTCGGCATGTGGTCACTCTCGCACCGCTGTGGGTGAGTGCGGCAAGCGCATTGGCGCGCCGTAGCGTGACCGCCGTGAGCAGACGAGTGCCCCTGTCGGTGTTGGAGTTGGCGATCGTGACCCAGGAGGGGACCTCCGCTGACGCGCTCAGGGGAGCGACCGAGCTCGCCCTAGCCGCGGACCGCCTGGGCTTCGAGCGGTTCTGGGTCGCGGAGCACCACAACATGGTGTCGGTCGCCAGCACCAGTCCACCGGTGCTGATGGCGCACCTGGCAGCGAACACCGAGCGGATCCGAGTCGGCTCTGGCGGCATCATGCTGCCCAACCACGCGCCCCTGGTCGTGGCCGAGCAGATCGCTCTGATCGAAGCGTTGCACCCGGGTCGAGTGGACCTCGGGCTGGGTCGTGCACCGGGTACCGACGCGTACACCGCCATGGCGTTGCGCCGTACCGAGGACCTGTCAGCGGAGGACTTCCCCCGGGATCTGCTGGACCTGATGGGCCTGTTGGGCGACCCTCGGCCCGACGATCGGGCCCGTCTCGTCAGCGGCGGCGCACCGCTGTGGGATCGCTTCGCGGCCACGCCGAGGGCGGCCACGTTCCCACAGGTGCTCCTGTTGGGTTCCAGCGGCTACAGCGCTCAGCTCGCCGGCCTGCTGGGGCTGCGCTTCGTGTTCGCCCATCACTTCGACATGGGTGGCACCGACGAGGCTGCTGCCTTGTACCGACGGTCGTTCCGCCCGTCGGAGCACCTCGCCGAACCACACCTGATCGTGTCAGCAAACGTGCTCGTCTCCGACACCGAAGCGGAAGCGGAGCGCCAGGCGCTGCCCGGACAGCTGCTCATCCACGGCATCAGGACCGGTGAGCGCATCCAGCTCCTCAGCCCCGAGGATGCGCCCGATCACCGGTGGGCGGGTGTCGCACGCTCGACCCGTTCCGGACGGATCGTCGGCACACCGGAGCGGGTGGTGGAGCAGCTCGAATCCCTCCAGGAGCGCACCGGTGCCGACGAGTTGATGATCTCGACGGTGTGTCACGGGACCGAGGCTCGAGTTCGGAGCATGGAGCTGCTCGCCGAGTCGTGGTCCGCTGCAGCGTGAAATGACGTGACGGGATGGTCAGCGGACCGTCGTTGCACCGGTCGTTGCACCCGTCGCGGGAGCGGGAGACACCGCGCTCGTCCCGTCGGCCAGCACGGTCAGGATCTCTGCGCCGACGTCGGTCACCACGACGGTGTGCTCGAACTGGGCGCTCGGCATGGTGTCGTCGAGGATCTCGGTCCAGCCGTCGTCCGCGGTGCTGAAGCGTGGGCCACCGGTGCGCAACATGGGTTCGACCGTGACGCACAGACCGGGAACGGCGATCGAGTGGTCCTGCGACGTGATCGTGTGGTGCACGTGGGGGTCGGCGTGGAAGATCTCACCGATGCCGTGCCCGCCGTACTCCGACACGACGCCGTAGCCACGGGCATCCGCGACCGCCGTGATGGCCCGGGCGATGTGCTGCATCGGCTCGCCTGGGCGGATCGCCGCGATCCCGGCGAGGGTGGCGTCGCGGGTGGTGTCGATCAGCGCGGCCACCTTGGCGCTGATGGCGCCGACGCCGATGGTGGCGGACGTGTCGCCGTGCATGCCGTCGATGAACGCGGTGACGTCGAGGTTGACGATGTCGCCATCCTGCAGGGGTCGGCTGTCGGGGATCCCGTGGCAGACGACCTCGTTGACCGACGTGCACAGTGACTTGGGGAAGTCGTGGTAGCCGAGCGTCGACGGGTACGCACCGAGGTCGATGTAGGCCTGATGTGCGATCTGGTCGAGCTCGTCGGTGGTCACTCCGGGCGCAACCGCGGCGCATGTCGTGGCCAGGACCTCGGCCGCGACCCGCGACGCGTGGCGCATGCGGTCAAGGGCCGAGCCGGTCAGGATCTGCTCGACGGGATCCGGCCAGACCGCCCCGTCGTCGACGTAGTGGGGCCGTGCGATGCCGGCGGGCACCTCACGCAACGGTCCGACGACGCCGAGTTGGACCGCCGGCCGGACGAGTGCCGCTCGATCGAGGTGGCATCGCTTGAGCTTGGTGCCGCTGCCGCACCAGCAGGGGGCATTTCGAGCCGATCTCATGGCATCAGGCTACCGACGGCACGTCGACGGGATTCTGTGTGTCAGGGGTTGTGCTTGGCCGCACTGGTGACACACAGAACCCGGTTCGGCTGATCGCCGTCAGGCCATCGCCGCGGCCTGCCATGCCAGCACCAGGCCGATCGCACGGAAGTCGGTGTCGAGGCCGTCGCCCATGCGGTTCATGGCGTAGGCGAACGTGGTGCGAGCGTCGAGGTCGTTGATCACCACCGAGCCGCCCCAGCCGCCCCAGAAGCACGCCTTGGGGTTGGCACTGATGGGCACCTCGGGACCGTTGAGTCCGAACCCGATGCCGAGCCGGGTGTCCATCTCTTGGATGAGGTCGGGACCCACCCACTGCTCGCGGAAGATCTGATCGACACCGCTCGAGGTCAAGAAGGTGGTCCCGTCGACCGTGCCGCTGTGGCTGATCACGCGCTGGGTCCTTGCCAGTCCGCGGGCGTTGCCGTAGCCGTTCGATGCCGGTAGCTCGATGCGGCGGTAGCGCTCGGTGTTCGCGACGGCGGCGTCGATGACCGGGTTGTTCAACGCCCGTTCGCCGATCGATCCGGGTGTGGACCGACCGCCGAGCACGTTCGTCGGAGGGATGATTGGAGCGATGCGAGCGTCGAGCTCCGGGCCGGTGCCGATGTGGTACTCGGCGCCGAGCGGCTCCGCGAACGTCGTGCGGAAGAACGTGCCGAGGCTCTCGCCGGTGACGCGCAGCACCAGCTCCCCCAGCAGGTAGCCCTGCGTGACGGCGTGATAGCCCGCCGCGGTACCCGGCTCCCACCACGGTGCCTGTTCGGCGAGTGCGGCCGCGGCTCCCCTGGTGTCGTAGAGGTCGTCGAACGTCACCGATTCGGTCCAGCCCGGGAGTCCGGCTGTGTGGGCGAGCACGTGGCGGACGAGCACGCCGTCCTTGCCGTTGGCCGAGAACTCGGGCCAGTACTCGGCGACCGGCGCGTCCATGTCGATCAGGCCCCGATCGGCGAGGGTCAGCATGCACAGTGCGCTCATCGTCTTGGTCGCGGAGAAGAGGCAGCAGATCGTGTCCTCCTGCCACGGCGCTCCGGTCGCCGGGTCCGCAACACCGCCCCACAGGTCGACGACCAGCTCGTCGTTGATGAGGATCGCGACCGAGGCGCCGTCCTCTAGGCCGCGGTCGAAGTTGGCCTGGAACGCGTCGCGCACCGCGGAGAAGCTTTCGTCGCAGTGGCCGTGGACGGTCGTGGTCATGTGATCCCCCGTGGTGGTGTGCCGTGATGGCGTGTTCAGTGATGCGCCGCGACGACGGCGCGCACACCGGCTGCGAAGCGCGCCACGTCGTCGTCGGTGGTCGCGAAGCTGGTCATCCAGCGGACCAGGTCGATGGTCAGGTCCCACTCCCAGAAGAACGACCACTCCTGCAGCGCGGCGATCGCAGATGCGGGTAGGTGAGCGAAGACGGAGTTGACCGTGGGCTCGTCGGCGATGCGGACGCCGGGGATGTCGCGGACGGCATCTGCGAGTGACCGGGACATGCGGTTGGCGTGCGCGGCGTTGCGCAACCAGAGGTCGTCGTCGAGCAGGGCCAACACCTGAGCTGCCACGTAACGGCCCTTCGAGATCAGCTGGCCGGCCTGTTTGCGCACGAACCGGGTGTGGACGTCGAGCCCTTCGGTGACGAACACGACGGTCTCGCCGAACATCGCCCCGTTCTTGGTGAACCCCATCGTCATGAGGTCGACGCCGGTGTCCCGCACCATGGTCGCCAGATCGGTACCGGTGGCGACGATCGCGTTCGCGATGCGGGCGCCGTCGAGGTGCACGAGCATTCCGGCGGCGTGGGCGGCGTCGCACAACGTGGCGATCTCGTCGACGGAGTACAGGGTGCCCATCTCGGTCGACTGGGTGATCGCGACCACCGCGGGCTGGGGATGGTGCTCGCTGCCCTGCCACTGGAGGTAGGTGCGGATGTGCTCGGCGGTCAGCTTGCCGTCGTCGGTGGCGATCGGGGCGATGGTGGAGCCGGTGAAGCGAGCGGGAGCGCCGCACTCGTCGACGACGATGTGTGCCGAATCCGCGCACAGCACCGCCTGCCAGGGCTGCAGCACGCTGGCCAGACCGACGACGTTCGCGCCGGTGCCGCCCCAGCAGAAGTAGGACCTGACCGGCGCGTCGAAGGCATCACGCAGGGCACGCTGCGCTCGAACGGTCCAGTCGTCGTCGCCGTAGGCCATCGCGGTGCCGTGGTTGGCCGCGGCGAGCGCGTCCATCACCTGTGAGGACACACCCGCGGCGTTGTCGCTCACGAACGAGCCGATGGGTGCTGGGGGCAGATCGCTCACGTGGCTCCTCAGATCTGGAACAGGCCGCCGTCGGTCCAGGTGCGTTCCAGCTCCAGAACCCGACGACCTGCATCCTCGCGCCGTCGTTCGACGACAGCGTTGACGAGCAGGGTGGCGAGCACCGTGAGGCCCACGAGCGAGTCGAACGGTCCGACGGACTCGCGTGCGAAGGTGAGCAGGTGACCGTTGCGGGTGCGAAGGCTGACGGGAGCGTCGCCGCTGAGCACGACGGGAACGCCGCCGGCGTCGACCGCCTGTGCCTGGGTTCGCACCAGTGCGGCTTCGTGTCGGGGGACGTCCATGGAGAGGATCACGTCGCCGGAGCGGAGGGCCTGCAGCGTGGAGGCGACGCGGAACTCGGTCCCGTCGAGCAGCAGCGCTCGGCCGCGCACGATGTTGAGCTGGTCGACGAAGCGGCGGGCGACGCCGTCGGTCTGCGTCGACGGGAGCACGAAGATGCGCCGGGAGCGATCCGAGAGCAGGTCGATCACGGCGGTGAGGGTGTGGTGGTCGACGCGGGCGACGGTGTCGACGACGTTCGCTTGCTCGATGGTGATCAGCGCGTCGAGCGGGTCGGTCGGAGCTGGGATGTTCACCCGGAGCGCGTCGGTGCGGATCCGTTCGGTGAGCTCCTCTCTGGCGGTGTCGCGCAGCTCGGCGAACCCGTCGAAGCCGAGGGTGTTGGCCAGGCGCACGACGGTGGGGGCACTGGTGCCGGCCCGCTCCGCGACGGACGCGACGGTGCCGAACGCGAGCGCCTGGGGGTCGTCGGTGAGCAGGTCTGCGACGCGGCGCTGTGCCGGCGACAGCGACGCGACGGCCATTCGGTGGGCGAGCAGGTGGTGGGGAGCGGGGGCTTTGATGTAAGAAACGTTACATGATCTCGTAACGTCTGTTACCTTCCTTGGTCGTGAGCTCCTCCGCACCCGTCACCACCATCGAACTGTTCGAGGTGGAGGTCCCGCTGTCGGAGATCGCCCGATCCGCCATGGCCGAGAGCGACACGGGTCTGGGCATGGCGATCGCCGCGGAAGACCCGTGGCTTTCAGCGGACTTCCTCTACGTCCGCCTCGTCGACGAGGACGGCATCGCCGGGTGGGGCGAGTGCTACGTGTGGGTGCCGGAATCAGCGGTGTCCCAGCGGGGCGCGGCGATGGTCATCCGCGAGCACATCGGGCGCTTCGTGCTGGGCGCCAAGGCGGCCGACATCCAGGCGATCGGCGCGCGGATGGATCGCAACATCCCGCGCAACGAGATGGCCAAGGGTGTGCTCGACGTCGCGCTGCACGATCTGGCGGCGCGACAGGTCGGTCGACCGGTGCACGATCTCATCGGCGGCGCCGCGGTCGACCGAATCCCGCTGTGCGGCCTGGTCCCGCTGGCCTCGCCCGACTTCATGGCCGAGATCTGCGCGGGATACGTCGCGGCCGGGTACCGGTCGTTGCGCATCAAGCTGGGCACCGGACCTCGCGACGACCTCGCCATCATGACCGCCATCCGGGACAGGGTCGGATGGGACGTGCGGATCCGCTGCGACTACAACCAGGCCTACGACGCTCCGACAGCGGTCCGTTCGCTGCGACTCCTGGAACCGTTCGATCTCGACGCCGCCGAGCAGCCGCTGCCGATCGGTGACCTGCTCGGGATGCGATGGGTGCAGGAACGCACCTCCGTGCCGCTGTTCCTCCACGAAGGGTTCTTCTCGCTGTCCGACGTGGTGTCGTTGACCGAGGCAGGCGGCATGGGTGTGCTGGGCATCAACGCGGAACGCCCTGGCGGCATCACCGCCGCGTTGCGGGCGATCGACTACGTGTCGGCCAGAGGCATGGGGACGATCATCCACAACCAGCCGCTCGGCATCGGCACCGCGGCGCACGCGCACATCGCCGCGGCCCGTTGGGACCGCCTCGGTCACGCGCCCGAGCTCGCCGGCGACGTCATGTTCTCCGAGCACCTCGTCGATCGCCGCTACGAGGTCGTCGATGGGGAGATGCTCCTGCCGGGTGGCGCCGGCTGGGGGATCGAGGTCGACCGTGGTGCCCTCGATCGACACCTTGTCGCCGAGCCGACGGTGATGACGCTCTGATGCCGGCGGAGCACGCCGGCGAGCTGTTCAGCGGCGCAACCGTCCTCACTCCGGACGCGCAGCCGCCCGGTACCTCGGTCGCGACGTTGGGCGCACAGATCCTGGCGGTCGGCTCCGACGAGGACTGCCGGTCAGCGCTCTCCGGAGCCGGCGTGACTGACCCGGTCGTCCGCGACGTCACGGGCACGACCCTGGTGCCGGGCTTCGTCGATGCGCACCTCCATCCGATGGTGATGTGCGTGTTCGAACAGCAGCTGTTGCTCGACGACGTCGCGTCGGTCGGCGACGTGTGCGACGTGCTCGCCGACCGAGCGCGTGCGCAGCCCGATGGAGCCGCGCTGGTGGGGTTCCAGCTCGACGGGGAGCTGCTGGCCGAACGGCGTCTTCCGACCGCCGCAGAGATCGACGCGGTCGTCGGCGAACGCGACGTCGTCCTGCTGTGCCGAGACGGACATCACGCCATCGGATCGACTGCGGCGCTGCGGTCGGCGGGGTTGATCGACGGGCCCTCGGGTCCTGGCGTGGTCCCACCGGGTGGACACGTGGTCATCGGAGCCGGTGGGGATCCGACGGGTCTGGTGGGCGAACGGGCGGTGGAGCCGCTCATGGCGCTGATGCCCGAGGTCACGATCGACAGCCTGGTCACCGGGTTGGCGTCGTGGAGCGACCGGCTGCTGCGCCAAGGGATCACGTCGATCTCCGCGATGTGTCAGACCACATCAGAAGGCCCCGCGGGGCCTGCGGGCGAGCTCGAGGCATTCGGCTGGTCGGCGTTGTCGGGAGACCTGCCGTTCGACATCCAGACGATCCTCATCACCCCGGAACCCCATGAGGTGCTCGCCGATCGTGACCCGTCGTTGCACGACCCGGAGCGAGGTCGGCGCATGGATGCGGTGAAGCTATTCCTGGACGGCACCTTGGGCGGTCGCACCGCATGCATGCACCACGCGTTCGCCGACGCGAACCGAGCGGACGACGCTGCTGCTTGCGGGATGCGCACTACCGACGACGCGGAGGCCCTTCGACGCATGGAAGCGGCGCACCTGGCTGGGTTGCAGATCTGCGTGCACGCGATCGGCGACGCCGCGAACCACGCTGCGGCGGACCTGTTCGGCCGGCTGCTCGCTCGTCATCCGGGCGTGCACCGCCATCGGGTGGAGCACGCGTCGGTGCTTGACGACCACACGATCGAGGCGTTCGCCCAACTGGGGATCACCGCCGTGGTGCAGCCGATCAACCTTCGTTCCGAGGCGCACTGGTTGGCCCGTCGTGTCGGAACGGAGCGGTTGGAGCGCACCTACTGCCTGCGCACGATGGCCGATGCCGGCATCACGATCGCCGGATCGTCAGACGCCCCGATCGAGCGCACGAGCGTGTTGGCGGCGATGGCGGCGACCGTCTCGGCACCGATCGACACCCAGCGACTGACCCGGGCAGAAGCCCTCCGGGCGTTCACGACCGGTGGATCGTGGGCACGAATTACCGAGGGCGACATCGGCACCATCGCAGCCGGTGCCAGAGCCGATCTGGTGGTGCTGGACCGGAACCCGACCGATCTGGGCGTCGCGCTCGACGACGTGGTCGTGCGCTCGACGACGGTGGCCGGAGCAACGCACGTCTGGCACGACGCTCGGCCCGCTGCACCCTCGACACACGAGCCAGGAACAGGGGACCGACCATGACCGCACCCATCGCCGACATCGCCACCTATCAGGCCGAACGAGCGCTGTTCGTCGACGAGGCTCGGGGCGCCGGGGGAGCCATGTCTGCCCACGTGCACCCGATGCCCGGTCCCGACGGACAGCCGCTCGCGACCGATGTGGCCCGATTCGGGGCGCCGATCGGCGAGGCGGACCGGGTCGTGCTGGTGAGCTCCGGGCTGCACGGTGTGGAAGGCCACGCGGGTCACGGCCTGCAACGCCAGCTCGTGGCGTCGGGACGGCTGGGATCGCTGCCCGAGGGCATGGCGGTCGTGATCATCCACGGCGTGAACCCCCACGGGTGGGCGTGGTCTCGCCGCGTCGATCACGAGAACATCGACGTGAACCGGAACTTCGTCGACTACGCCGCACTGCCGTCGAATCCGCTCTACCCCGAGGTCGACGCCGTCCTGAACCCGTCGGCGGTCGACTTCGATCCGGCCGACACGTCGTTCCTGGGCGAGATCATGGAGTTCTGGTCGCGGGTCGGCGATCACACCGCCATGAAGACGCTCAACGGAGGCCAGTACACGTTCCCGAGTGGCGTCCAGTACGGCGGCGATCACATGGCGTGGTCCCGGCGAACCCTGGAGTCGGTGTGGGACGAACAGCTCGTGGGTGCCGACGCGGCAGTGGCCCTCGACATCCACACCGGGTTGGGTCCGACCGGTCGTCTGACCGTCTTCCAGACCGCAGACGAGGCCGAACCCGCCGCAGCGCTCGGCGCTGCGTGGTACCCGGAGCACCTCTACCGAGCGGACCGCTCCGAGCCCGACCCGATCGACCACGGCCTGATGGGCCCGGGCTTCGACGCCTGGTCGATCGATCGTGGCCACGGGCTGAGCACCTCGGCGTTCGTGTTGGAGTTCGGCGGGCTCGACGTCGCGCACGGAGTCACCGCGTTCCGTGCCGACAACTGGTTGGCGCACCACGGCGATCGCAGCTCCGAGACCGGAGACCAGATCCGTCAGCTGATGGAGGATCACTTCTTCGTCCGCGACGGGGATTGGCGTCAGCAGGTCGCGGACCAGGGCGAGATGGCGATCTACGCGGCGCTCGACGGGCTCGCCTGACCAAACTCCGACGTTCTGTGTGCGATGAGTTCGCTCAGACCGAACTGGTTGCACACAAAACTGGGCTGGGCGAACACACGTGTCGGATTTCCGCCAGAACCCGGCGGTCGATCGTGTCAGGCTGCACTCGTGGACATCGCCGGCACAGGTCTCGACCCAGACCGCTGCTACCGGGCGGTGACGTCCAGAGACGTCCGCTTCGACGGGTGGTTCGTCGGCGCCGTCACCTCCACGGGGATCTACTGCCGGCCGAGCTGTCCGGCGCGCACACCTCGCCAGGAGCACATGCGCTTCTACCCGACTGCGGCAGCGGCTCAACAAGGTGGGTTCCGGGCTTGCAAGCGCTGCCGGCCCGACGCCTCGCCGGGGTCGCCCGAATGGGATCCACGCGCCGACGTCGTCAGCCGGGCCATGCGACTCATCGCCGACGGCGTCGTCGATCGCGACGGTGTTGCGGGCTTGGCACGTCGGCTCGGCTACAGCACCCGTCAGATCGAACGCCTGTTGCGCAGCGAGGTGGGGACCGGGCCCTTGGCGTTGGCGCGAGCGCAGCGGGCCCGCACCGCCCGCACCTTGATCGAGGCGTCGGACCTCCCCTTCGCCGAGGTGTGCGGCGCAGCGGGGTTCTCGAGCATCCGGCAGTTCAACGCAACGGTCCGCGAGGTCTATGACCTCACACCACGGGAGCTGCGTGCCCGCGGCCGCGGCAAGGTCGAGGTGCAGGCGGATTCGGTGCGACTGCGTCTTCCGTTCCGCCGACCCTTCGATGCCGACACGCTGTTCGACCGACTCTCGACGGGCGCTGTCCCGGGCGTGGAGCATGCCACGCTCGACGCGGACGGCAACCGCCTGCACCACCGGACGCTGCGCCTGCCCTACGGCGACGCGGTGGTGTCGTTGCGGCCCGCAGTGGAGCACATCGAGGTGGACCTGCGGCTCCAGGACCTGCGTGATCTGACCGCGGCGGTCGCTCGTTGCCGCTGGCTGCTGGACCTCGACGCGGACCCGATCGCGACCGATGCGGTGCTCGCAGCAGATCCGGCGCTGGCCGACCGGATCCGCACCCACCCGGGCATTCGTGTCGCACGTTGCGTCGACGGCGCCGAGATGGCGGTGCGGGTGGTGCTCGCCCAGCAGGTCTCCACGGCTGCGGCCCGCACGCACCTCGGGCGGCTGGCATCGCGAGTGGGTCAGATGGTCTCGATGATCGTGGAGCCGGAGCTGCCGCGGTTGCGGTTCCCCACACCCGACGAGCTCGCTGGCGTGCTGGACTCTGACGAGCACGCCGTCGCGCTTCCCACCACACGTCGCAGGACCCTGATGGCCCTCGTCGCCGCGCTCACCGATGGAACGATCGACCTGGGTCCGGGGGCGGATCGCGAACGATCCCGCCAGCTCCTGCTCGACCTCGATGGGATCGGGCCGTGGACCGCGGAGGTGATCGCCATGCGAGCGCTCGGCGATCCCGACGCGTTCCCTGTCTCCGACCTGGTGATCCGACGCGGTGCAGCGCGGTTGGGCCTCCCGACCGATGCCGCAGCGCTGGAGGACCACTCGCAACGCTGGCGGCCGTGGCGATCGGTCGCAGCGCAGCACCTGTGGGCGGCCGGTGTGGACTGAACCATGAGAACCGGGGCGATGGGATGCGGTTCAACGAGCCAACGATGGACGAAGCGAAGTCAGCAACGACGACAGCACCGGTGCCACCACCAAGGAGCGACATGACCGACAGCACTGGGAGCACCACACAGATGCGATCGAGGACGATCGAGACTCCGATCGGACCCATCACGCTCGCCGGCACGCTCGCGAGCGACGGCACCGACGTGTTGCACCACGTGGTGATGGAGGATCAGGCCCACGCCCCGGACCCGTCGGACTGGGTGGAGGAGCCCGGGGCGTTCGCCGACCTCGTGAACCAGCTGAACGCCTACTTTGCGGGCGACCTGACTCGCTTCGACGTGGTCACCTCCACTTCGGGCACCGAGTTCCAAGAGGCCGTGTGGGCTGGGCTCCGCGCGATCCCTTACGGCGAGACGTGGTCCTACCTGCAGCTCGCGACCCACATCGGACGTCCCACCGCTGTGCGAGCCGTCGGCCTCGCGAACGGTCGCAACCCGGTGCCGATCGTCGTGGCGTGTCATCGGGTCGTCGGGGCCGATGGCAGCCTGACCGGCTACGCCGGTGGTGTGGAGCGCAAACGTGAGCTGCTCGATCTGGAGCAGCGTCGTTAGGCTCCCTCCATGGCAGCACAACGCCCCTTGCTCGTCGACAGCTCCCCGGACGGGTTGGCCGTGGTTCAGGACATGGGGGCCGGCTACGGCGACGGCGTGCCGGTCGGGATGTGCCTCGGCGGCGGCGGGCTGTGGTTCGTCGCGTGGCAGGTGACTTACCTGAACGAGCTGCTCCAGGCCGGAGTCGACCTCAAGGGGGCCGACCGGGTCGTCGGCACATCCGCGGGTTCGATCGTCAGCTCCGTGTTGGAAGCCGGCAACCTGAAGCGCTTGCACGGCGAGCTGAAGGTGTTGGCACGCCTGCCCAAGCTGCTCGGTGTGCTGGCTCCGGCTGCCAAGTTCACGCCCAGCCAGGAACACGCCCGCACCCTGTTCTGGGAAGCAACGGACGCGGAACCGGCGACCGTCCAGGAGATCGGACGTGCCGCCCTCGCAGCGCAGACCCCGTCGCCGTCCACCATGCGACGGAACCTCGGCGCGGTCCTCGCGTTCCGACGTTGGCCGGCCGATTCGCTGCACCTCACCGCGGTCGACGCCTACACCGGCGAGCGGCTGGTCATCTCCTCACGTCATGGCGTGAGCATCCCCCGCGCCACAGCAGCGAGCAGCGCGGTGCCGGGCATCTTCCCGCCGCAGCAGATCCTGGACCGAAAGGCGATGGATGGCGGCGTGTCGGGTTCCGGCCTGCACCTTGATCTGCTCGCCGGTGCGCAACGTGCTGTCGTGATCCAGTTGACCGATGGGACGGACCTCGATCTGGGCGTCGATGCGGGCATGACGTCCGGTCCGGGTGCCGCGATCGCGGAGCTGGAATCGCTCGAGGCCTCCGGTACCAAGGTGTTCAACCGGATGCCGGAGAAGGTCGACATCGAGCGGCTCATGGATCCGACGGCGGTGCCGGACGCGATCGCGCAGGCGCAACGTCAAGCTCGTGCCGACGTCGCCGAGCTCGGGGCGTTCATCGCCTGAGCGACCGGTCAGCAGGCGGGTGCGGGCTCGTGGCTGTGCTCGATGCGGAACGTGTGCTGGCATGCCCACATGAGGTTCGCGGAGGTGGCGATCACGTCGACCGAGGTGGCGTCGATGCGCGCCCGCAACCTCAAGCGCGATGCGTTGGCTGAACTGCTCAGCCGCGCGACGCCGTCGGAGGTCGCGGTCGTCGTGGGCTTCCTGACCGGGCAGTTGCGCCAGGGTCGGATCGGGGTCGGATGGCGGACGCTCGCCGCAGCGGAGGAAGCCGCGCCGTCACCGGCGTCGACGGCAACGCTCGCGGTGCTCGACGTCGATCGTGCCTTCTCCTCCCTGGCTGCGCTGCATGGACCGGGTTCGTCCACCGAGCGGCGACAGATGCTGGCCAGGCTGGTCGCGACTGCGACAGCACCGGAACGGGACCTGCTCCGAGCGCTGATCAGTGGTGAGCTGCGCCAGGGCGCATCGGTCGGCATCATGGTCGACGCGCTGGCGCTGGCGGCGTCAGTACCTGCCTCGGCTGTGCGGCGAGCAACCATGTTCGGAGGTCGCCTCGACGATGTTGCGGTCGCGGCGCTGACGGGCGGACCGGACGCGTTGGACCGGATCGGGCTCGAGGTCGGCCGGCCGTTGCAGCCGATGCTGGCATCCACCTCGACGTCGGCGTCGGACGCGATCGAGGAGCTGGGTGAGGCGTCGGTGGAGTGGAAGCTCGACGGCATCCGGATCCAGGTGCACCGTCGTGGCAACGAGGTGCGGGTCTGGAGCCGCAACCTCCACGACATCACCGAGCAGGTCACCGACGTGGTCGACGTCGTCGCGGCACTGCCGGTCGATCAGGTGGTCCTCGACGGTGAGGCACTTGTGGTGGACGCGGCAGGTCGGCCGGCTGCGTTCCAGGACACTGCGTCGGGTCGGGGCTCGGATGCAACGGTGCAGCTTCGGCCGTACTTCTTCGACCTCCTCCACTTGGATGGCGGCGACCTCGTCGACGAGCCGTTGCACGTTCGTCGCGCCGCGCTCGAACGGATCGCGATGCCGTGGGCGGTGCCATCGGAGCGCACAGCGTCGGCGGCGGCAGCCGAGGCGGTCCTGGGTCGGGCACTGGCGGCGGGTCATGAGGGTGTGGTGGTCAAGTCGGTCTCGTCGTCGTACGCGGCGGGGCGCAGGGGCAAGGCGTGGCGGAAGGTCAAGCCGGTGCACACCCTCGACCTTGTGGTGCTCGCCGTCGAGTGGGGTCACGGCCGGCGCAACGGCATGCTGTCGAACCTGCACCTCGGTGCACGCGTCGGTCCGGTTCGCGACGACGGGCATGACGAAGATCGGTTCGTGATGATCGGCAAGACGTTCAAGGGGATGACCGACGACATGCTTCGCTGGCAGACCGAACGGTTCCTGGACCTGTCGATCGCGGATGACGCTGCCCGCGAGCGCTCCGATGATCCGGACCTCGGACCGGGGGTGGTGGCGGTGCGGCCGGTGCAGGTGGTGGAGATCGCTGTGGACGGCGTCCAACGCTCCACCAGGTATCGCTCCGGGGTCGCGCTCCGATTCGCGAGAGTGCTCCGCTACCGCGACGACAAGGGGCCCGCCGAGGCCGACACGATCGATGCCGTCCGAGCCCTCGGGTCCGGGTGACGCCAGCCGTCGAATCGTTGGTGGCGTGAAACTCGCGCACGGTGTGACCAGCAACAGCGGTTGACTGGATCGGGTGACCCGCTTGTTCGTTGCTGTCCGACCCCCCGACGACGTCGTGTCCGAGCTCATGTCGCTGCGTCGCAAGGATCAGCGCGGCGTCAGATTCGTCGCGCCGGAGTCCTGGCATGTCACCTTGCGGTTCTTCGGTGAGGCTGACATCGACGAGGTCGAAGCGGCGCTCGACGAGGCAGTACTGGCGCCAGCGACCGCGGTGATCGGACCGGCGGTGGACGTGTTGGGGGAGCGGGCGCTGGTCGTGCCGGTCTCGGGGCTCGACCCACTCGCGGATGAGGTGGTCGCGGTCACGCGGGCCATCGGTGATCCTCCACCCAAGCGGGCGTTCACCGGCCATCTCACGATCGCCCGGGTCAAGCGCGACGTCCCTATGCCGCCAGCGCTTGGCGCGATGGTCGACGGGGTGTTCGCCGTCGAGGAGGTCGAGCTCGTGCGCAGCCGACTGGATCCCGAAGGTGCCCGATACGACACGGTGGCGACCTGGTCGGTCCCCTCTGGCTGATCTGATCCGATGGCCGTTCCAACCCGCCTGACGGGCCGCGTCAGCGAGCGACGAGGGTGATGACGAGGACGGCGCCGCCCGCGACGAATGCCGGCAGCGCCACGGGGACCACTGCCTTCCAGTAGCGGCGGATGTCCACGTCGACGTCTTCGCTGCGCAGCACCCGCCACCACAACACGGTGGCCAGCGTGCCCCACGGGAGCAGCAGCGAACCGGCGTTGACGCCCCACAGCCAGCCCCACATCCCGTCCGTCATCCCGCCGGTGCCCACGGGTGCTGCACCGCCCAGTCCGACGAGCGTGGCTGGCAGGTTGTTGATCAGGTTCGCGAGACCGGCGCCGATCCCGGCGGACGCCACGGTCGGTCCGACTCCGTTGCCGGACATCCACTCGCCCACGCCGATGCCGGACCAACTGACCAGGGCGACGGCCACGCCGATGACGAGTGCAGTCGCGGCTGGCACCTGGCGCCATGGGAACCATCGCAACAGTGCTGCGAGCAGCGCGTCGACGATCAGCAGGACGACCCACGGCGGCACTCCCACGCTGGAACCCATCACGAATCCGACGACGGTCACGGCGATGACCAGACAACCGACCTTGAGGGCGCGGCCGTCGACCGAACCGGCGTCGGTGACCTGCAGCGGCGGCGCGCCCCGTCGCCGGTACAGCAACCAGCCGACGACGACGGCGGTGGCGCTTGCCGGCCCGAGCGTGGACACGACGTCAGCGGTGTCGATGCCCGTGCGGCCTTGCACGATCAGCGTCGTCAGGTTCGACACCGGGAGGAACGAGGAGGCCAGGCCCGTCAGCAGCAGTGGGATCACTGCGACGCTGAGCGGGTCTCGGTCGCATCGTCGGGCCAGACGCACGGTGATCGGGGTGAGGAGGACGATCGTTGTGTCGAGGTTGAGCAGTGCGGTCACCGCGGCGGAGAGGAACCAGATCGAGACCAAGGAGACGGAACCTCGACGAGCGGCCATCCAGGAGACGAACGCGTCGAAGGCCCCGAGGCGGTCGAGCAGGGCCGCATACGGGACGCCGAGGCACAGGAACGCGAGTGCCGGAGCGGTCTCGAGGAGGTCCTGACCAACGGCGCTCACGGTCGCCCATCCTCCCGCAGGGTGCGACCCGTCGGTGCCTGGACGTCGCGGAACTCGTCGAAGAACTCATCGGGCAACCGTTCCACGACGCCTGAGCGCGTCGAGCGCGACCTGCTATCCAGGACGACGTGGAACACGGACAGCTGCCCCAAGGTGTCGCGCTGCAGCGCAGCACCGATGAGTTCACCGACGAGACGGTCCCGGCAGGACTGCTGCGGGCACACCGCGTGGCGGCCGGTGTGTGGGGCCGACTGCGGGTGATCGATGGTGCGCTTCGATTCGTGTGGGAGTCGACCGAGCCGGCGGGTGCACTCGATCTCGTTGCGGGTGACGCAGTGGTGATCCCTCCCGACACCCCCCACCGGGTGGAACCCGCGCCCGGATGCCGGTTCCTCGTCGAGTTCTACCGCTGAGCGGACGACCGTTCGTCACGCCAGTTCGGGCTACGACGACGGTTCCAAGCTCGTCAGCACCAGTGACGACGTCTCGGTGAAGTTCGCCAGGCCCGTCAGCTGGAGTGAGCGCTCGACCTTGACGGGCAGGTGTGCCTCGCTCCACCACGTGGTCTCGTCCCACGAGCCGCTGAGGTCCCCGCCGACCGTGTAGTGGATCGCAACAGGGACGGTCGACACCCGCTCGTCGCCGACGGAGAGGACATCGGTCGCTCCCGTTGTCGCTGTACCGGTGAGCGTCGCGGTGATCGAAGCGGGTCCGCCGGACAGGCCCAACGTGCAGGTGAGCCCGGTTGCTGTGTCGTCGTCGGCGTCCTTCGGTCGCACCAGGTTCGGATCGCACTGCATCGTGGCGGTCGGGGAGACCGGGCCGATCTTCTGGTGCTTGACGTGTGAACCCAGGCGGAGGCCATCTCCGGTGCACCACCGCGTGTCCTCGGTGTGTTCGGCGAACAGGTTGACCGTCCAGTCGAAGCAACCATCGCCGGACGGGACCGCAACGGCGGTGACCGTGGCGGGCAGCGGTCGAGTCTCGGCCGGCAGCGGGCCCAGCTTCACCTCTTCCTGCCCGCTTGCACTGAACGTGTAGACGCCGGGCTTCGGCGTGCTGCGATCCTCCGCTGCAGCCGAGCTCGAGTCCGCACGGGTGTCGTTCGCTCGAAAGTCCGCCACGGCGTCGTCGTGGGTGATCTCGGTGGTGTCGCGTGGCCAGAAGGCGTACACGAGCCCTCCCGCGACGAACACGGCGACGAGTCCGACAGCGATCGCGACCTTGCGACCGACGTTCACGAGGTCGGAGTGGCGGACTTCACCGCCACCAGGCCGTAGGCCTGAAGGTGCGCTGCGTTCGTCCGCATCGCGGAGCGCATCGCGGTCACCCGTGTGCGAGCTTCTCGGTCGCGCAGCACGTTGAACACGAAGCGGGCTGCGCCGGTCAGACCCTCGTCAGCGATGAGTCGACGTGGCTCGAGCAGGTGCAGTGGCGAACGAAAGCGGGACTGGACGATCAGACCGTGTTCTGCGAGCAGGTCGGTCCAGCCGGTCACGGTCATGGGCGTGACGTTGACCTTGATGGTGGAGGTGAGCGCTGTTGCCGCCTGGTCACGTGCGGTGTCGGTGATGTCATCGGGAGAGAACGCGACCTCGTGGAGCGCGAACCGACCGCCTGGTCGCAGCACCCGGGCGAGCTCGGCGACGACCTTGTGCTTCAGCGAGTCGGGTTGCATGGTCAGGTACGCCTCGCCGAACACGACGTCCGCGCTGTCGGACGCCAGGCCCGTGTTCTGCGCGCTGGCGTGGATGACCCGGCGGTTCGGGCCATCGAGCAGGTTGCCGACGAGCCCGGCAGCGTCGGGATCGCGGTCGACGCCGGTGTAGCTGGCCGGGTGTGCTGCGAGGACGAGACGTGTGGTCGCGCCGAGCCCCGGTGCGACCTCGACCACCTCGTCGGATTGAGCGATCGCCAATCCGGACAGCAGCTGTTCGGTCATCTCGCGCCCGCCCGGCCGCAGGACCTTCTTGCCGAGGCGCGCCAAGAGCCAGTGCCCAGGCATCCGACTCGCATCCAGTGCGTCGCCGGGAAGTGGTGCTGAGTTGGCGGATACCTCGGTTGAGCCCATGTATCAAGGATGCCTAACTTCAGCCGCCGACGCCAGGGACCTTGGTCCCACGGCCTGCGACGATGGGACGGTGGAGCCGACACCAGGAACTGACGAGCAGTACGGGATCGAGCGGAACCGGATCGATCGCAACCGTGATCTGTGGGATCAGGTCAACCAGGACTTCGCCGGTCAGGACGGCGTCGATCGATGGGACGCACCCGACCTTTGCTGGGGCCTCTTCCGGCGACCCGAAGCGCAGTTGTCGTTGTTGGGCGACGTCGAGCGGCGCGACGTGGTCGAGCTGGGTTGCGGAACCGCCCACGTTGCAGCGTGGGCCGCTCGACGAGGGGCATGTTGCACAGCGGTCGACCTGAGTCGGGCGCAGCTGATGACCGCCCGGCGCTGCCAGATGCGATCGGGCCCGCAGTTCCCGCTGATCCAGGCGGACGGTGAACACGTCCCGTTGCGCGACGGCTGTGCGGATCTGGTGGTCAGCGAGCACGGAGTGGGCGCCTGGTGCGATCCGCAGCGATGGGTGCCCGAAGCGGCACGACTGCTGCGCCCCGGAGGGCGACTGGTGTTCATGACGAACAGCCCGTTGAGCGCGTTATGCGTGCCGGACGAGTCCGGACCTGCCGGCGACCGTCTGCTGCGAGCGGTGCAAGAGGTGCGCACGGTGTCCTGGCCCGGCGGCGGGATCGAGCACCACCCGAGCCACGGCGAATGGATTCAGATCTTGCGTGCAGCGGGGTTCGTCATCGACGAGTTGCTGGAGCTGTCGCCGCCCGTCGGCAGCGCGGATCCCGACTGGTATGAGATCGTCACGGCCGAGTGGGCCGGGCGGTGGCCCGCCGAGGACGTGTGGGTCGCGCATCTGGAATGAGGTGTCGCGACGGCGGGTGGCGTGACGTGTTCACCCGAATTGGGTGGTGGAGGTCGTCCTCGGACGCGCCGATGATGGTGAGCAACGTTGACGTTCGAGGAGCCGAACATGGGACTGCTGCGACACCACGATGACGAGCCGGTGCGACGATTCGAGATGCGCGAGCAGCTCCTTGCGATCGGCGACGATTCGTGGATCACCGATGAGTCCGGACAGAAGGCGTTCCGCGTCGACGGCAAGGTCGCCCGTGTGCGCGACACCTGGTTGCTGAAGGACTCGTCGGACAACGAGGTCGCGGAGATCAAGGAACGCAAGCTCACCATCCGCGACAAGATGCACATGGTCGTGAGGGGCAAGGACGCCACGGTCACCAAGCGGATCGTCGGGATTCGCGACCACTTCAAGATCGAGATCGACGGGCAGTCCGACCTGTCGGCTCACGGCAACGTCGTCGATCACGAGTACGAGATCGAACAAGACGGCAACAAGGTCGCCGAGGTGTCCAAGCGGTGGTTCCGCGTGCGGGAGAGCTACGGCGTCGAGATCATCGGTGCAGCGGACCCGGCGTTGATCCTGGCGATCACGGTCGCGATCGACGGGATGACCCGGGACCACTGAGGTCTCGAACCGACCGGCGCTCGGATGGGGTCCAGTGATGGGCCCCAGCACCTTTTCCGTCCGAATCCTTCATCACCGCACGAGCGGTGCCGATGGACTGCAGCACACGCTCGTGCGCCCAGTCCTGGCGCTACCGTTCGAGCTCGGGTGGGGCGGTCGTCGTCCCACCCGAGTGACGAAGCGGGGACATCGTGGAGCTCGACACTGCGGCGCCAGACGTTGAGGGTCGACGGTCTCCGACGCTGACGGTCACGCTGGCGAACTTCGCGGTTGAGGACCCGTCGGGTTGGGAGCACCTTCTGCAGCGCGCCGAGCTGTTCGACCGGATGGGCGTCGATCGCCTGGTCGTGTCCGACCACGTCGCCTTCGGTGAGAACCTCGAGGCCTATGGTCGTCCAGAGCTCGGTGGGACCGAAGGCGGCCGTCAGCCGACGGGTCCGGACGGACACTGGCTCGAGCCGTTGACGACGTTGGCGGTGGTGGCGGGTCGCACGACCCGCATCCGGCTGGGCACGAACATCCTGATCGCGGCGCTGCGTCGCCCCGTCGTGTTGGCCAAGACGGCGGCGACGCTCGACGTGCTCTCCGGCGGTCGGCTCGACCTGGGTGTCGGAGTCGGATGGCAGCGCGAGGAGTACCAGGCAGCCGGCCTCGACTTCGCGAGCCGGGGCCGCCTGCTCGACGAGACGCTCGAGGTGTGCCGCACATTGTGGAGCGAACGCCGGGCGGACTTCGGCGGCGAGCACACGCGCTTCGAGGGGATCCACCAGATGCCCAAGCCGCTGCAGTCCGGTGGCGTGCCGATCTGGGTGAGCGGCAGGGTCAACCGGCGGGTGGTCGCGCGAGTCGGGCGATTCGGTGCCGGTTGGATCCCGTGGGGCGACGACGCGGCAGATCCGGTCGCGGGAGCGACCCGCATGCGTTCGGCGCTCCGCGCTGCGGGGTTCGATTCGACCGGCCTGCAGATCGCCGGGCGACTTGCCGTCACCGAGACGTCGACCCCCGGCCTGCGTGATGCCATGAAGGCGGTGCCCGCCCAGGTGGAGGCGGGCATCACGGACCTCCGCCTCGGGCTCCGGCTTCCTGCCGATCCTGAACAGGCCGGCGAGAAGCTGGGTGCCGTTCTGGACGCGTTCAGTCGCCGCACTCGCTGAGCAGCACGTCGGTACAGCGGCCCGATCGATCGACGAGCGCCGCTGGGACTGACTCGACGGCGCGGACAACTCCGTGGGTTCGGCGCTCAGTCGGGATCCGCGCCTGATCGGGCGTCGAGCACTTGGGCGAGGGTGTCGAGGAAGAGGCGCTGTCCGTCGAGCAGCTTCTCTCGGGCTGTCGGCAGATCGAACCACTGGGCGCGGTCCACTTCGGGGAAGGTGATCTGGCGCCCAGATCCCCGGGGCCACTCGATGGTGATGGTGTTGCTGACGATCGAGGTCACGTCGAGGTCCCCTTCGACGGCCCACGCGGTCACGACCTTCCCGCCTCGCTGACGCACGTCGCCGAGGGGTGTGGGGTCGGTCTGCGGGGCCGGGTATCCGAGCTCCTCCGCGAACTCTCGGAGCGCTGCTCCGAGCGGGTCCTCTTCCGGGTCGAGCTCGCCCTTGGGGATCGACCAGGCGCCGGCATCCTTTCTGGCCCAGAACGGTCCGCCGGGGTGCACGAGCAGCACCTGGATCTGACCGCCGCGTCGACGGTGGAGCAACAGGCCTGCGCTTCGAACTGCCACGGGTCCGCAGCGTAGGCATGGTGAGCGGGCGCGGTGATCTGGCCGTCCGAGCAATTCGCAGCAGTTCAGGTGCGCTTCGGCGCGACCATGAACCCGTGACCGATACGTCAGTTGGAAGGGTGGAGCTGCGGCCACTGGAAGGTGGCGATGAGGGTGAAGCCATCGCGGCGCACAGGGAGCTTGCCGACGACCACTTCACGTTCTTGCTGGGATGGGAGCCGAGTGGGTCCTGGACTGACTACGTGGCGAGCTTGGAGCGATTGCGTCTCGGCGTCGACGTGCCGACAGGGTTGGTCCCGGCCACCTTCCTGGTGGGCGTGCTCGATGAGCGCATCGTCGGGCGGGTGTCGATCCGTCACGAGCTGAACGAGCACTTGAGAACCTCGGGAGGCCACATCGGCTACGGCGTTCGACCGGCTGACCGGCGTCGCGGTGTGGCCACGCAGATGTTGAGCTCTGCACTGGATCTGGCGCCGTCGCTGGTCGTCGACGACGAGGTGCTGCTCACCTGTGCCGACTCGAACACGGCATCTGCCGCGGTGATCGAACGCTGCGGCGGTCGTCTGGACGATGTGCGGATCGATCCGCTCGAAGGTGAGTTGTCGCGCTTTTACGCGATCGCGCTCCTGAGGCCCTGACGCGCACCACCGCGTGGGGACAGATCACGGCTATCATACGAACGTATGAAGGCGGAGAGAGGATCGGTCTCATCGGCGAACGATGAGTCCGTGGAGGAGACGACGTCGGGCCAGCGTCGTGCCGCATCCGATGACCACGACGCGCGAGCAGCGCTGATCGATGCGACCGTGAGGATCATCGCCGGGCAGGGCTTGGGCGCAGCGACGTCACGGCGGATCACCGAGGGTGCCGAGCTCAACCTGGCGGCGATCACCTACCACTTCGGGTCCAAGGACGCCCTGGTTCAGGAGGCGCTGAGCGCGGAACTCGAACGGTTGGTCGACCCGGCGCTCGCTCTGCTCGAGGCCGACGGCGACCCTGGCGCCAACCTGGTTGCAGCGGTGCAGCAGCTGCTCGGTAGCTTCGCCGCCGAGCGCGATCGCGCGCCGGCGTATCTCACCGCGCTCGTCGAGTCTGCACGGTCCGACGATGGAGGGATGGCCCGATCCGTGATGCGACGGTTGCGCGAGCGTCTTGCCACCGTCGTCCGCGGTCAGGTGGACGCTCAACTCGTACCCGCGTGGGTGGACCCCGACGCGATGGCAGCGTTGATCGTCGCCGCGGCGAACGGGATCGTGCTCCAGTCAGCTGTCGACCCGGATGGTCCCACCGTCGAGCAGACGGCCGCGCAGCTCGCACTCCTGTTCCTGACCGCGAGGAGTGAACCATGAGTGCCGCTGCACGTGCCGTTCGATCGACGTCGATCAGAGGACTGAGCGACTGGTTGCTGACCGGCCTGGTACGCGGTGCCGTTGCGGGTGCCTTGACGCCGATCATCGCCGCGCTGGTGGCGTTGCCGGTGGCGGTGCTGTGGCCTCGCCAACCTCTGCCGCCCGGAACGACGACCAGCTCGTCGGCGGGCACCTCACCGCTCGCAGCCTTCTCGGCCTTGATGTACGTCAGCATCTTGTTGATGATCGCCTCATCGATCGGATCGTCTGTCGGTGCCACGATCGGCGTGGTCGCGGGTGGTGCGGGTGGTGCCATCGACGCGCTGACACGCCGGCGGATCGCTCCCGCCGCGATCGGTGGGTGCGTGGTGGCCGTTGCGTGCATCTTCGCGATCGGCGTCACGCTGATGCTGTTGGATCGCCAGCGCGATCGAACATCTTCCGGCGACGCCGCAGCACTTGCGCTCGTGGCGCTGCCGTTCGCTCTCTCCGCGATGGGCCTGGTGGTCGCGCCGCTACGGCGGGGATCTGTTGATCCGGTGCATCCGCTCCTTGTGGACGTCCGCTCTCGGTGAGCATTCGGCCCGGACCCCGGTGAAGAAGGTGGACACTGTGGGGATGGACGTGATCGATCGGCCGGACCAGCACCGCTACGAGCTCGTGGACGACGGTCGCGTCGTGGGCTTCGCCGAGTACCGATCGGTGTCGGGAGGGGACACGCTCGAGTTCCCTCACACGGTCATCGATCCGTCCGAGCGCGGCCGGGGTCTGGGCGAGATGCTCGTGACCGGCGCGATGGCTGACGTGCGCCGCAAGGGCGCCACGGTGCTCCCGACGTGCTGGTTTGTCGCGCAGTGGTTCGACCACCATCCCGACGACGCCGACCTGCTGGTCCGCCGACGCGATGCGGAGGTCCCGGGTCCCGACAGCGTCGTGAACGCCCAGCCGGACAGCAGTGCCGTCCGTACGGCGCTGTGGCGAGCGTTGCACGTGCAGATCGATCCCGCTCCGCACGTCCTGGTCGACGAGATCGGCCTCGCCATCGCTCAGCCGGAGCCGGGCTGGCAGCAGCGTCGTGACATGCATCCTGAGGGCACGGCAGGGCACCGACTCGCTCTGGTTGCTCGCACCCGGTTCGTCGAGGACCTCCTGGCAGCAGAGGGCATCGGCCAGTACGTCCTGCTCGGCGCCGGGCTCGACACCTTCGCGCAACGTCATGGTCACGATGGCGTCGTCGTGTTCGAGGTCGACCAGCCTGGTCCGCAGGCCTGGAAGCGCCAGCGCCTCGACGCGCTCGGCTTCGGTGTTGCGGATCACCTGCGTCTGGTGCCCGTCGACTTCGAATCAGACGATGACTGGTGGGCGGAGCTGCTGAGCGCCGGCTTCGACGCGGCGGCGCCTGCCTTGGTGTCGTCGAGCGGGGTGTCGATGTACATCACCAAGGACGCGACGGCATCCACGCTGGCTCGACTGGCCCTCCTGGCACCGGGTTCGATCGTTGCGATGACGTTCATGTACCGTTGGACCTGGTGGACGAGGTGGACCGACCGGCACTCGCCGGAGCTGCTCGCGGGGCGCAGGCCTCGGGTACTCCGTGGCTCAGCTTCTACTCGCCCGAGGAGATCGCGTCATTGGCGACCGATGCCGGCTTCTTGGACGTCACCTGCATCCCCACGAATGAACTGGCAGAGCAGGTCATCGGCGATCAGTCCGACGGTTGGCGGGCATCGAGCGGTGAAGGGATCCTCATCGCTCGCACGTGAATCGGACCGAGGTGCCGTCGTGCAGCGTGAGCTCTGTCGGCCCGGCTCCCCATCATCGAGATCGAGCGTTCCCGTATCGTCGGGGGATGGGCGAACGGCCGATTCGGAGCGGAACGGTGATCGTCGTCCTCGTCCTGCTGACGTGCACGGGTTGCGGAAGGTTCACCGGGTCGACCGAGGACCGCACCACTCCCTCCGTCAGGTCCGAAGGAGTCACGGCCACCCGAGCGGTGGTCGGCCCAGTGGGCCGTCCAGATTCGGTCGTAGGGCACGGCTCGACGGTGCTCGTGCTGGCGTCGACGACAGCGGTCGGTTCCGGTGACACCCTCCTGCGGTCGGCTGATGCTGGGGAGACATGGACGACTTCGGTGATGCCGTTCCCGTCGCCTGTAGGGCAGCCACCGACCGACTCGGTCATCACTTCGAGCGACCCTCGTCTGATGTGGGCCGGAGGCGACGTGTTCGTGGCGACCCGGACGTCGAAGGGCGCTGACGATGGACTCGTCCAAGACGTGGCGGTGTCGACCGACGCCGGTGCGTTCTGGCACATCGTGAGCCTTGAGGGTCCTGACGGGCGCCGGGCGGTGGTCAACGACGCAGTGGTTCACGCCGGTGAACTGGTCCTGGTCGGAGCGAGCACGACTTCACCGGAGGGCGGAGGGGTGTCGCCTGGAGGCCTCGCCGATGCAGCGGTCTGGGCAGGACCGGTCGATGCTGCATCCTTCCTGTTCGTCGCTGACCCGATCGGAGTCGACGACGGAACACAGGTGTTGCGAGATGTGGCCGAGACCGCAGGTGGTCTCGTGGTGATCGGTGGCGACAGCCGACGCAGTGCGAGGGGGGAACAGTGTTGTTTCACCTGGACGGGACCGGTGTCCTATGGCAGCGTCGACGCTCGGTCGTGGAGCGCGCTGAGCGGCCTCGAGGATCCGAACGATGTGGCGTTCGTCCCGCTGCAACAGGACGGTGACGAGCTCGCACTCGGGTTGACACTCGGCCGGTACGTCCTCCAGCCCGGCGCCAGCGCTTGGACGGTGCAGGCCGTGCCCGGCGTCGCTGACGAATTCACTCGAAGTGACATCGGCCAGGGTCTGTGGGCACCGATCGACGGCGCTGACCTGGTGACGACGGTCATGGACTCGGCCTGTGACTGCTCGATCGCCAAGGCCGGTCGCGTCGACACGACGACCGGTTCGCTCACCGACCTTGGTTTCGATGGGTGCGACGACACCTCGGTGAGGGGAGAGACCTGGATCGGAGCGCCGCATGTGATCGGCCGCACTGGGCTCGCCGACGCAGCGTGCAACGATCGCGGTCGCAATGCGGGAGCCGTCGCGGTGACCACCGACGGAGGCAGGAACTGGTCATCGGTGCGCCTCGATCGGATCGTTCCGGAGGGCTTCGATCAGTTCCAGGTGGCACCGTACGCAGACCGGTCTGCGGTGACGGACGTGTCGATGGTCACGGTGGGGAACGCGTGGCACCGCTCGGCTGCCCAGGTGCATGACGGTGGATCGGATCCGATGCCTCGCGGTCCGATCGTTGTCGTCCGAGTGACGCCCAGCTGATCTGCTCTGAGCCAGCAGGGACAGCCCGTTGCCGGAGTCGGCCCAACGAAGTGCTCGCTGCCGGTGCGCGTCCTCTTCGGAATCACACGGAACGATCTCTTCAATTGACGAGCTCACCAATGCCCGCACCTCGTCGTCGGACGCCGATGTCACGTCCACCCCGACCGAGCTGCGGCGACGAACCGGGCCATCAGGTCCGGGTCCTTGCGACCAGGGCCAACCTCGACCCCGGAGGCGACGTCCACGCCCCACGGCCGCACATGACGAATGGCTTCCGCGACGTTGTCCGGTCGCAGTCCTCCTGCCAACAGGATCGTGTGGTCGGCAACGATATTGCCCACGAGTTCCCAGTCGAATGACACTCCGCTACCGGGGTTCGGACCGTCGAGCATCACGACGTCGGCAGAACAGTTGGCGACAGCGTCCACCTGGGAGCCTCCGACCGACACCACTGTGATGATCATCTCCACGAGCGGGCGCAACCCATCGACGAGATCCGAACAAAGGGTGCCGTGGATCTGAACTCCGTCCAGGCCGACCAACTCCACAACTTCAAGTACATCGTCGACGGACTGATCGCGGAAGACGCCGACAAGCATCACCCGGCCCCGAACGGCAGCGGCGACCTCTCGCGCTGTGTCGACATCAACACAACGACTCGAAGCCGACACAAAGTTGAGACCGATCGCATCAACACCTGCCTCAGCCGCGGCGACCGCGTCGAGGACCCGTGTGACCCCACAGACCTTCACAAAGACAACGTCGTTCATGCACGAACACCGTGGCCATACCGGCGAGCCAAGCAACCGGCGGAGCAGCATCGGCAGAGCGGCGTGGTCATTGCTCGAACGCTACGAGATGAAGCGGCTCGAGGTCGCCTGCCTTCACACCTTCGCCCAAGTGGGCCACCGGAGGGAACGGATCGAGTCGAGCACCGCGTCGCAGTTGTGAACCGGTTCCGCCCGCGTCAACGTCGCCCGTCGCCAGCACTTCTGTCGAGGGGTCAATGCACCAGCCGGAATGCTGTAGCCGGGTCAGTCGCTGATGAATCAGATTTGGGAGGCGAAGAGGGTGCAACATGGGTCAGTGATCCGGCTGGCGATCCCGACTGCACGCGTTGAGAGAGCCCGATCGTGGGTCAGCGATCGTAGAAAAACAGGTCGTAGCCGTCGTGGCCAGCGCCTTCCATCTTGTCGACGGCGACCCGCTCCGAGATGAGTTGCATCGCTGCGTTGTCGGGATGGACGAGCCACACAACGACGTCTCGCGTCGTCGCGGGGGTGAGCGGAGCACTTCCTCGAGTGCCGGCTGAGCGAGCTTCTGCCCTCGGTGGGGGTGCCCGATGAGGATCGCTCGCAGCAGTTCGGCTCCCGTGTTGTGCGGCATCAGCATGGCGGCTCCGATGGGGGTGCGCCGTCGTAGATGAGGAGGCCGGTGCTCCGTTCGATCAGAACGTCACGGCCGCCTTCGCCGAAGACGAACTGCTCGACTTCGGCGACCCAGGAGTCCGGGGATGGTGTGCGACCTAGAGCGTCGTGATGTTCGACGGCGTGAGCCGCTCGACGTTGATCATGGCCGTCGGGACTGGACCCTTGCAGCGATTGCTTCCTCGGCCCCTGTTGTGACGCGCCCGTCGAAGTCAGGTCGATCGATTACCCGGTTGGGTGCAGACATCACGGCCACGAATGCGTGGAGCGGTCCGAGGTTCTCGGCGCGAAGGCTTGCGTCGAATGCCTCGGCGTAGCCCACGAGGAAGCGGTCCCGGTCCTCGGGGGGCCATGACGCGACGAATCCGACATCGCCCAGCATGACCGGAGACGGATCTGGCCGTCGCAGCTCGACGACGATTCGGACGAATTCCCCGATAGCGGTGCGTTCGTCGCGGATCGCTTGCACCGCCGCCTGAGGAACCAGCAGCAGAGGCCCTGTTGCGCCACCCGCTCGGATCTCCACTGGGCCACGGTTCGCGGTCGTCGTGACCTCGGCTTTGCGCAGGTCCGACTTGGCAAACGATGCGATCGGCGAGTCGAGCAGGCTCATAGTCAGATCGTACTTGCTGACAGCAAATTGTCAATACATTGACAGTACATTGGACACTTCCTGTCAGATCGGTTCCTGCGCTGCGCCCGCGGCTCGCTGCCAGATCTAGTGCGGATCTAGGGCGGATCTAGGGCAGGACGCACGGGTCACCGCCAGGACCTGCGGCGGTGACCGGCTGCTCGGCCGGGTTCAGCGGACCTCGAACGCGGCTTCGTAGCCGGCGGCGGCGAGGTCTTCGTAGGTGACCCTGGCTTCCTGTACTTCGCCGACGACCCCGTCGGATGGCGCAGGGTTTCGTAGAAGCCTCACGCCGCACGTTCCGCGACGTCAGCCGCTCTCGCTGCGGTCTCAGAGATGACGCGGTGTCTTACCTCACCCTGACAGACGGGGAACGCGTCAACTTGCTGCCGCCCCTGGTGTGCCCTGGGCCGCCCAGTGGTCCCGGCAACCGCACCCCAAAACGGAGAGATCCCCGCCGTGGCGGGGATCTCCTGCGTGCGCTCGGAGGGAATCGAACCCCCAACCTTCTGATCCGTAGTCAGATGCTCTATCCAATTGAGCTACGAGCGCTGGTTGGAACCGCCAGATCCTAGACGGCTCGACCGGTGGGGCCAAAGACGATCACACGCGGATCTCGCTCGCAGCCATCCAGGGCCGCCATCCACGGGACTCAACACGAACCCGGACGCGTCAGTGGCCGGGTCCCGCAGGACCCGGCCACCATCACCCGAAGTCGGGTTGATCAGACTCGCTTGGAGCAGACGGGCCAGTTGCGTGGTCCGCCGTTGGCCCACAGGGCACGAGCCATGCGGTCCTGGTCGAACGGCGCGGCCGCGGCCGGGTCGACGCCTTGCAGGTGCGGGTAGAACTTCGCGGCCGTCGAGTTCCAGGTCCCGCGGTGGAACTGGTAGCCGCCGCGGTACAGGCCGTTGCTGCTCACGCTCGTGTAGCTGCCACCCGCTTCGCACTGGCGAAGGCGAGCAAGCCCGTCGTCGCTCACCGCACCAGCGAAGCGATCGTTCGCCTTCTGCTGCTCCTGGTGCGCAACAACGGCTTTGAACGCGGCTTGTTCTTCGGGCGTGCATGCCGCCAGAACGAAACCGCCGGTGATGAGCAGCACGGCGAGCGCGCGCGTCAAGGACTTCCTGTTCATGGGTGTTTCCTCCAAACGAGCGCCCCGGATGTCGGGGCGCGTTCGAGATCAGGGGGAAGAAGGGACCGCTACCGGTTCAGCACGGGTCACAAGCCAGCAGGTTCCCGTGGGAACCACACCGTGCACGCCGAGCAGGGCCACCGCTCTTGGTCAATAGGTGACAGTTGTACGGCACTTCGTCATGAAAATGCAACAAGTTGGGATGTATCACCTGTCACGTCATTCAGAAACAACCCGCCCGGCACACAGGAGAGCGACCGACACTCGAGCCGCTGTGGTCATGATCGAGCGCCGGACGCGAGAGCGGGCGCCGACGAGAACGTCGACGCCCGCTTGGCGGAGAGGGTGGGATTCGAACCCACGGTGAGGTTGCCCCCACACCTCCTTAGCAGGGAGGCCCGATCGACCTGGCTCCGGCACCTCTCCAAGTCGGCGGTCACTGTATCGGCTGGGACCGAATC
>Ga0209023_10000370_pt1 | contig 71385 bp, 74 predicted proteins | sample LakOneMetagenome_FD_187468 | JGI IMG/M metagenome (GOLD analysis project Ga0209023, IMG submission 187468) | Freshwater and sediment microbial communities from Lake Erie, Canada (SPAdes) (version 2) | ecosystem: Environmental > Aquatic > Freshwater > Lentic | place: Lake Erie, Canada...
TCTCGGCCGCCGAGACTGTCGTCGACGACGCGGGCCTGGCCGGCACGGTCAAGGCGGTCATCGAAATGATCGAGCATCCCTCAACGGCGCCCGCCGCCGACCTGCCGCTGGACGTGCGCGGCACCGCCTTCCAGCAGCAGGTGTGGGATGCGCTGCGCCGCATTCCGCGCGGCGAGGTGTGGACCTACGGCCAGCTGGCCGAGCACCTTGGCTATCCCAAGGCGGCCCGCGCCGTCGGCGCCGCCTGCGGCCAGAACCGCGTCTGCGTCATCATCCCCTGCCACCGCGTGGTCGGTTCGAACGGCAGCCTGACCGGCTTCGCCTATGGAGTTGAGCGCAAGGAAGCTCTGCTGAAGGCCGAAGGCGCGCGTTAGACCACGCTCCACGCCTGTCATCCCGGACTTGATCCGGGACCTCCTGATCGGTTTCGGCGGCGAATGAGGTCCCGGATAAGGCTTGCAGCCTTTCCGGGATGACATTTGTTTGTTACCGGCCCGCCATGAGCGCGCCTTCCGTCATCGCCGGCCTCTCCGGCATAGCCGACCACTACGACGCCATCCTGTGCGACGTCTGGGGCGTCATCCACAATGGGCGCGAGAGCTTTCCCGAAGCCTGCGAGGCTCTCACCCGGTTCGGCGAAAGCCGCGGGCCGGTCGTGCTGATCTCCAATGTCCCGCGCCCTTCGCGCTTCGTGCTCAGCCAGCTCGAGGAACTGAACGTGCCCACCAGTGTCTGGTCCGGCTTCGTGGCCTCCGGCGACGCCACCTTCGCCGAACTGGTCAAGCGCGCGCCGGGCCCGGCCTGGGCCGTCGGTCCCGCCCGCGACGGCGGGCTCTACGAGGGCTCGGGCGTCAACCTGACCGAAATTCCCGAGCACGCGGCCTTCATCTCCTGCACCGGCCTGTTCGACGACGACACCGAGAGTCCCGAGGACTACCGCGACCGCTTGCAGGCCTGCGCCGACCGCGGCCTGGAGATGATCTGCGCCAATCCGGACCTGGTGGTGCAGCGCGGCGACAAGATGATCTGGTGCGCCGGGGCCCTGGCTGACCTCTACGCGGCGATGGGCGGCAAGGTGCTGATGGCGGGCAAGCCGTTCGCCCCGATCTACGACATGAGCTACGCCGAAGTGGACCGTCTGGCCGGCCGGCCGGTGCCGAAAGACCGCATCCTTGCCATCGGCGACGGAGTGCGCACCGACGTCGCGGGCGCCAACAACCAGAACCTCGACCTGCTGTTCGTGGCCGGCGGAATACACGCCGCGGAGCTGACCGGCGCGGACGGAACCATGGCCGCGGCCAAGGTCGAGGCCATGCTGGCGTCGAAAAACGCGCATGCAAGGTGGGCTGTCGACGACCTCAGGTGGTGACCTGCGCCTGTTACAGGGTTACACCCGGGCCATGACCAAGGCACGCCTCGACGGCTACATCCTCGATGAACTGGTGGTCGGCCAGACGGCCGAGATCGAGCGCGACATCACCGAGGAGCGCATCCAGCGCTTCGCCGAGGCGTCCGACGACTTCAATCCCGTGCACATGGACGAGGAGTTCGCCTCCAAGACCGCCTACCGCGGACGGATCGCCCACGGCCTGCTCTCGGCGTCGTTCGTGTCGGCCGTGGTGGGGACCCTGCTGCCGGGGCCCGGCGCCATCTACCTGCACCAGACCATGAGCTTCCATAAGCCGGTGCGGATCGGCGACGTGGTGGTGGGCCGCGTGACGGTCACCCACATCGACCCCGAATCGGCGCGCGTGACGCTGAAAACGGAATGCCTGGTGAACGGCGAGTCCGTGCTGGACGGCGAGGCGGTGATCCGCGTGCCGCGCCGCCGCCGGCCCGTCCACGCCGCCTAGGATCGCAAGCGTGGGGCTCACCGTCGTGCGCGACTGGCGCAACCTGCCGAGAGGCGAACGCGGCGCGTCCGTGGCCCTGGGCAATTTCGACGGCGTGCACCTGGGCCACCGACGTGTCATCGCCGCCGCCCGCGAGGCCGCCGACCGCATCGGCGCGCCCCTGGGCGTGGTCAGTTTCGAGCCCCATCCGCGCGTCTTCTTCCAGCCCGACGCCGAGCCGTTCCGGGTGATGACCCAGAACCAGCAGGCCCGCGCGCTCGCCGCCATGGGCGTCGATCTGTTCTACGAACTGCCCTTCGACGCGGCCATGGCCGGGATGAGCGACACCGACTTCGCCGAGCAGGTGCTGGCGCAGGGGCTGGGCGCGCGCTGGGTCTCGGTCGGGTTCGACGTCACCTACGGCAAGGGCCGCACAGGCGGACCGGCCGAACTGAAGGCCGCCGGCGAGCGGCTGGGCTTCGGCGTCTCGGTGGTCGACCGGGTCGACGATCCCGACGGGATGAAGCTGTCTTCCTCGGCGGTGCGCGAGGCGTTGCAGGCGGGAAGGCCGGGCGACGCCGCCGCCATCCTGGGCCGCGGCTTCGCCATCGAGGGCGAGGTGGTGCACGGCGACAAGCGCGGCCGCGAGATCGGCGTGCCCACCGCCAATGTGCGCCTGGGCGACTATGTGCGGCCCAAGTACGGGGTCTATGCGGTGACCGCGCGCCTGCCCGACGGGCGGTCGTTCCATGGAGTCGCCAACCTGGGCGTCCGGCCGATGTTCGAGCTGCCGGAGCCTCTGCTGGAGGCCTGGCTGTTCGACTTCGACGAGGACCTCTACGGCCGGGTGATCGAGGTCGAGCTCACCGGCTTCATCCGCGACGAGATGAACTTCGACAGCCTGGAAGGCCTCAAGGCCCAGATCGACGACGACGCCGCCCAGGCCCGCTGGCTGCTGGAGATGCGCTAGGGGGTCTTGCCGAAGCGGTAGCTGGTCTTCTCGTAGCCGATCTCTTCGTAGAACCTGTGCGCGTCGGGCCGGCGGATGTTCGACGTCACCTCCACCAGCACGCAGCCCAGCGACACGCACTTCGCCTCCACCGCCGCCATCAGCGCCTTGCCCACGCCCTTGCGCCGCGCCCCCTGGCTGACGACCAGCATCGAAGCGCGGCCGACCGGACCGGGGCGATGCAGGACCCGCATCAGGCTCCAGCTGGCGCAGCCGATGACCACGCCATCTTCTTCCGCCACCAACGTCCCGAGCCCCATGGCGACCTGGGCGGCCAGCCGTTCCTGGACGCCTGCGGGGCTGACCTCGTAGCCCAGTTCATTGATCAGCCCGGCCAGGGCGGCGGCGTCGCCGGCGACGGCGTCTCGGATGTGCATGGCCCCAGCCTAGCGGATTCGCCGCCCCGCACTCACCCCGCCGTTGCCGCCTCGGCTCGCGTCGGCTACACCCGGCGCATGGTCGTTCGGACGTCCATCGTGAAGCGAATTAACCGCCCGGCGTGACGCCGCCGGGGGTTGCTCCAGCGCGCGCCGGGTTCGTTTTCACCTTCTCCTTCCCATTCCGAACTTCCGATCGAGACCCCTATGGCCGACGACCAGACGCCCTCACGCGATTACCGCGAGACCGTATTCCTTCCCGAGACGCCCTTCCCCATGCGCGCGGGCCTGCCCCAGCGCGAGCCGGAGATCCTGGCGAAATGGGCGGAAACCAACCTGTTTGAATCCACGCGCAAGCAGCGCCAGGCGGCCGGCGCGCCGCTGTTCGTGCTGCACGACGGCCCGCCCTACGCCAACGGCGACATCCACATCGGGCACGCGCTGAACAAGATCCTGAAGGACTTCGTGGTCCGCTCGCGCTTCCTGCTCGGCTTCGATGTCGACTACGTCCCCGGCTGGGACTGCCATGGCCTGCCCATCGAGTGGAAGATCGAGGAGGAGTTCCGGGCCAAGGGCCGCCGCAAGGACGAGGTCTCCAAGGCCGAGTTCCGCGAGCGCTGCCGCGAATACGCCGGCGACTGGATCGGCAAGCAGATGGTCGAGTTCCAGCGCCTGGGCGTGCTGGGCCGCTGGAACAAGCGCTACGCCACCATGGATTTCTCCACGGAAGCGGCGATCGTGCGCGAGTTCCACCGCTTCAAGAACACCGGCCAGCTCTACCGCGGCTCCAAGCCGGTGATGTGGTCGCCCGTCGAGCGCACCGCCCTGGCCGAGGCCGAGGTCGAGTACCACGAGCACGTCTCGCCCACGGTCTGGGTGAAGTTCCCGGTCACGGCCATGACCGACGATCATCCCGACGACCTGCTGGCCTTCCGCCACCAGACGCCCTCCATCGTGATCTGGACCACCACGCCGTGGACCATCCCGGCCAACCGGGCGATCGCCTATGGGCCGGACATCGACTACGGCCTCTACGAGGTCGAGACGATGGAAGGCGGGCTGGAGTTCGAGCCCTGGGCCAAGCCGGGCGACCGGCTGATCGTCGCCGACCGCGTGTCCGACGACGTGCGCGCCGCGGCCAAGATCGCCGACTGGAAGCGCATCGACTCCATCAATCCCTCAGGCCTGGTGGCCGCCCACCCGCTGGCCCAGCTGGACCCCGGCTACGGCTTCGCCGTGCCGCTGCTGGCCGGCGACCACGTCACCGACGACGCCGGCACCGGCTTCGTGCACACCGCGCCCGGCCACGGCGCGGACGACTACGAGGTCTGGCGCGCCCACGGTCATCACGAGGTGCCCGACACGGTCGATCCGGACGGGGCCTACTACGACCACGTGCCCCTGTTCGGCGGCCTCAAGGTGCTGGAGACCGAGGGCAAGAAGTCCGGCAAGTTCGGCCCGGCCAACGGCGCGGTGATGGAAAAGCTCATCGAAGCCGGCAACCTGCTCGCGCGCGGCCGGCTGGAGCACTCCTATCCGCACAGCTGGCGCTCCGGCGCGCCGGTGATCTTCCGCAATACGCCACAGTGGTTCGTGTCCATGGACCGGCCGTCGGCCAACGGCGAGACCACCCTGCGCGACAAGGCGCTGGCCGCCATCGACGCCACCGCCTTCTATCCCGAGCAGGGCCGCAACCGCATCCGCTCCATGGTGGAGGGCCGGCCCGACTGGCTGATCAGCCGCCAACGCGCCTGGGGCACGCCGCTGGCCATGTTCATCGACAAGCAGACCGGCCACCCGCTGCACGACGATGCCGTGGACGCGCGCATCGTCGAGGCCATCGAGGCCGAGGGCGCCGACGCCTGGTTCACCCGCGACGTGCGCGACTTCCTGGGCGGGCACGATCCGGAGCGCTATGAAAAGGTCGAGGACATCCTCGACGTCTGGTTCGATTCCGGCTCGACCCACGCCTTCACCCTGGAAGGGCGCGCCGACTCTCACTGGCCCGCCGACCTCTACCTTGAGGGCTCGGACCAGCACCGCGGCTGGTTCCAGTCATCCCTGCTCGAAAGCTCCGGCACGCGGGGCCGCGCGCCCTACGACGCGGTGCTGACCCATGGCTTCACCATGGATCAGAACGGCGAGAAGATGTCGAAGAAGAAGGGCAACACCATCGCGCCCCAGACCGTCATCAAGGAGTCCGGCGCGGACATCCTGCGCCTGTGGGTCGCCCTGGTGGACTACGAGGACGACCAGCGCCTCGGCCCGGAGATCCTGAAGACCACGTCGGACGCCTATCGCAAGCTGCGCAATTCCCTGCGCTACCTGCTCGGCGCGCTCGCCGACTACGACCCTGCTGAAGCCGTCGCCTACGAAGAGTTGCCGCCGCTGGAGCGCTTCATCCTGCACCGCCTGTGGGAGCTGGATGGGCAGGTGCGCGACGCCTACACCGGCTACCGTTTCAACGACGTGATCCGGCCGGTGTCCGAGTTCTGCTCCAACGAGCTGTCGAGCCTCTATTTCGACGTGCGCAAGGACAGCCTCTACTGCGACCGTCCCGACGCGCTTCGCCGCCGCGCCGCGCGCACGGTGATGAACGAGGTGTTCGAGCGCCTGACCGCCTGGCTCGCCCCCCTGCTTTCCTTCACCACCGAGGAAGCCTGGGCCGTGCGCCACCCCGAGAGCGGTTCCAACGCCATGCGGGTTATCCCCGAGACGCCCGCCGCGTGGCGCAATGACACGGAGGCCGCGCGCTGGGGCAAGATCGTGCAGGTCCTGGACGTGGTCACCGCCGCGCTGGAGATCGAGCGGCGCGAGAAGCGCATGGGCTCGGCGCTGGAGGCCGCGCCGGTCGTCCACGTCGCCGACCCCGCCCTGCTCGCCGCCTTCGAGGGCGTCGATCCGGCCGAGGTGTTCCGCACCAGCCAGGCGACCCTGGTCGCCGGCGAGGGCCCCGCATCGGCCTTCCGCCTGGCCGAGCGGACCGGCGTCGCCGTCGAGCCCGCCCGCGCCGAAGGCCGCAAATGCGCCCGCTCCTGGCGTGTCTTGCCGGAAGTGGGCTCCGACCCGCGCTATCCCGATCTCAGCCTGCGTGATGCTGACGCAGTCGCCTGGTGGGACGCGCACCGTGAAAATGCCTAGGTTCGCCGCTAAGCGCTGCCACAACGGATGCTCATGAACTTTCTCAAGACCATTACGCCGCAAGGGCGCGCAGCCTACCTCGTCGCGATCTGCGTGATCGCGCTCGACCAGCTGACCAAGGCGTGGGTGGTCTATGGGCTCAATCTGCCGCTGCACGGCCACATCGATCTGACGCCGATCTTCGACCTGACGCTGGTCTGGAACCGGGGCATGAGCTTCGGCTTCGGGGCCGGGCACGGCGATGTGGCGCGCTGGGGCTTTTCGATCTTCGCCATCGCCATCGCCGGCGGCGTCGCCTGGTGGTCGCGCACCATCGAGCGGCCCTTGCTGGCGTGGACTTTGGGCCTGCTCATGGGCGGGGCCATCGGCAATGTCATCGACCGCATCCGCTTTGGCGCGGTTGTGGATTTTCTCGACTTTTCTGGCCTGGGGTTTCCCTGGGTGTTCAACGTCGCCGACAGCGCGATCACCATCGGAGCCGTCCTGATCGTCATCGAGGCCTTCTGGCCCGCGGTGCGGCAGCGGTTGGAATCCGTTCGGGTTCGCGGTAACTGAGTTCAACAAAGGGCCTCGGGGCGGGCCGCTGGAGCGTTGTTAAGATGATCAAGCGCGTGATGATGGTCGCGATCCTGGGTTCGGCCGTGGCCGTCTCGGGTTGCCAGTCGACCAAGCAGGCCCTGGGCATGTCCAAGGTCGTCCCCGATGAATTCCGGGTGGTGACCAAGGCTCCGCTGGTGGTGCCGCCGGAATATTCGCTGCGTCCGCCCGCGCCCGGTGAGCCGCGTCCGCAGGAGCTGCAGCCCGAAAGCGCCGCGCGTCAGGCCCTGCTGGGCCAGCGCACCGCGGCCGACCGCTCGATGGGCGAACAGGCGCTCGTGGCCCGCGCCGGCGGCGACCGCGCCGACCCGCTGGCCCGCTACGTCGTCGACGATGAGTTCGGCGACATCGCCTACAAGGAAAAGAGCTTCGCCGACCGGATCATGTTCTGGCGCGGCAACGGCGACCAGGCGCCTGCCGCCGCCGCGGGCACCAACGAATCCTCGCCCGTCGACGCCGCCGCCGAACAGGCCCGCCTGCGCGAGCTGACCGGCGGCAAGCCCATCACCATCGCCCGCCAGACCCCGCACTTCAAACTGCCGGGCCTGTAAGACCGAGCGACACAGACTTCGGAAGGGCCCGGCGGAAACGCCGGGCCCTTTTCCATTTCAGGCCGCCGCGGGCTATCGTGGACGGCCATCCCCACATCCCGACTCACATGACCATCCGCCGCCTCCCGCCCGAGACCGTGAACCGCATCGCCGCCGGCGAGGTGGTTGAACGGCCGGCCAGCGCGGTGAAGGAGCTGGTCGAGAACGCGCTGGACGCCGGCGCGCGCAACATCGAGGTGCAGGCCGATAACGGCGGGCTGGCGCGCATCCTGGTGGCCGACGACGGCTTTGGGATGTCGCCGCAGGACCTCGGCCTGGCCATCGAGCGGCACGCCACCTCCAAGCTGGAGCCCGACGACGCCGGCGACGTGGACCTGCTGCGCATCTCGACCCTGGGTTTCCGCGGCGAGGCCCTGCCTTCCATCGGTTCGGTGGCGCGCCTTTCCATCGCCTCGCGGGCCAAGGGCGCCAGTGAGGCCTTCGCCATCAAGGTCGACGCGGGCGACGTCTCCGCCGTCGGTCCCTCGGGCTTCCCCGGGCCGCACGGCGCGCGCGTCGAGGTGCGCGACCTGTTCTTCGCCACGCCCGCACGGCTGAAGTTCATGAAGTCCGAGCGCTCAGAATCGCTGGCCATCACCGAGGAGCTGCGCCGCCAGGCCATGGCGCACGAGGGCGCGGCCTTTTCGCTGGAGATCGACGGCCGCCGCATCCTGCGCCTGCCGGCCGAACATCCCGGCCCCGACGGCCGGCTGGCGCGGCTGGCCCAGATCCTGGGCAAGGAGTTCGGCGAGAACGCCATCCCCATCGACCAGGAGCGCGACGGGGTGCGCCTGACCGGCTACGCGGGCCTGCCCACCTATTCGCGCGGCAATGCGCAGCAGCAGTTCCTGTTCGTGAACGGCCGCCCGGTGCGCGACCGGCTGCTGCAAGGCGCCCTGCGCGGCGCCTATGCCGACTTCCTGGCCCGCGACCGCCATCCGGTGGCGGCGCTCTATCTCGAGCTCGATCCGATGTTCGTAGACGTCAACGTTCACCCGGCCAAGACGGAGGTTCGCTTCCGCGACGCGGCGGGGGTGCGCGGCCTGATCGTCGGGGCGCTGAAGCACGCGCTCGCCAACGCCGGGCACCGGGCGTCCACGACCGTGGCCTCCGCCGCTCTGGGCGGCTTCCGCAGCGAGCCGGTCAATGCGCCGCCGGGCGGCTGGCGTTCGCCGGGACCGGCCGGTTGGAGCCGTCCGTCCATGCAGGCCCTGCAAGGCGTCATTGCCGGCCTGGCCGAACCCGACGGGCGGTTCGAGCCGGCCCCGGTCGACGAGGGCCAGGCGCCCGCGCCCCAGGCCGGCGGCCAGGTCTTCGACCCGGTCGACTATCCCCTGGGCGCGGCGCGCGCGCAGGTGCACGAGACCTACATCGTCGCCCAGACCCGCGACGGCATCGTCGTGGTCGACCAGCACGCCGCCCACGAACGCCTCGTCTATGAACGCATGAAGGCGCAGATGGCGGAAGGCGGCGTCACCCGCCAGGCCCTGCTGGTCCCGGAAGTGGTCGACCTCGACCCGTCCGAGGCCGACCGCGTCATGGCCGCGGCGCCTGAGCTGGCCGAGATGGGCCTGATCGTCGAGGCCTTCGGGGGCTCCGCGGTGCTGGTGCGCGAGACGCCCGCGCTGCTGGGCGACACCGACGCCAAGGGCCTGGTGCGCGACATTGCCGACGACCTGGCCGAGCACGGGACGGCCCATGCCCTGAAGGAACGGATGGCCGAGGTCTGCTCCACCATGGCCTGCCACGGCTCGGTGCGCGCGGGCCGGCGGCTGACGGCGGCGGAGATGAACGCCCTGCTGCGCCAGATGGAGGCCACGCCCCATTCCGGCCAATGCAATCACGGCCGCCCGACCTACGTCGAGTTGAAGCTGGCCGACATCGAACGCTTGTTCGGCCGGCGCTAGCTGCGCTATAGGGGCCGCCCACTCCAGCTCAGTGAGCCTATGTCCGAGATTGCCGCCTAGGGCGGCCGCGGGTCCAGCGACCCACCTGTCGTAACGATCCCGCAGGCCTCACCGCCTCGCGCCGCGACCGCGCGCGAGCCGGCTTGTCCATGGCCATTCAACGGATCCCCCATGAATGTCTCACGCGCGGAGCAGCGAACGCTCCACGCGCTCGCCCAGGGCGGGCGCATCGTGCTGGAGAAGGACGGGGCCGGGAAGATCACGAAGGCGCGATGCCTGACCCGCGAGGGTTGGGTGCTGTCGGACTGTTCCCTCGGCGTCTGGAAGAAGCTCAAGCGGCGGAGGCTCGTCTCCAGCCGCGAGGGCGGACCCTACTTCATCACCCGCGAGGGGCTGGCGGCCTTGCGCCCCCAGCTCGACAACCGCGTCAGCGATCGCCGGTTGTGACGTCCGCCTCCCCAAACGGCCTTGTCGCCGCGCGGGGAGGCGGCGCTCGCCTATTCGGTGGTCCAGCCGCGGCCGGTGAGGAAGCGCCAGATGCGCTTGCGGGTCTCGAAGATGCTGGCGCCGATCGCGCCCGCGATGGTCCACATCATGCCTTCCATCGACAGCGCGGTTACGGTCATCACGGCGACCAGGACGGGCTTGTCGAGCTTGAGCTGAACGCCGACGAAGAAGCTGATCCAGCCGGCGATGGCGACCAGCGCCAGCACCGCGGTGATCAGCCACATGATCTTCGAGCCCTTGCGGGCGGACCTGGCGGGAGTGGCGGTGAGGTTGGTCATCCGAAATCTCCGGGGCAAGTGTTCGGAGAATTCAGTCCCGGCCCCGGCGCGGTTCTTACAGGGTCGTCGCGTACCTGAGGAAATGCACGGTCGCGGCTCCGTATTTCCGCGAGTCCAGGACTTCGAAGCCCGGCACGGTGAAGTCCGCTTCGTCGGAGCCGCGCTCGAAGACGCACAGGGCCCCCGGCTTGATCCACAGGCCCTCGGCCAGCTTCGCCAGCGCGATCTCGCCCAGGCCCCGCCGGTAGGGCGGATCGAGGAAGACCAGGTCGAAGGTTTCCCCGGCCGAACCGGGACGCACGCCCAGGTCGGTGGCGTCGCGGCGATGCACCCGCGCCTGGCCCATCACCCCAAGCGCGTCGGTATTCTCGCGGATGGCGCCGCGGGCCGCCTCGTCGGTCTCCACGAACAGGCAGAAAGCCGCGCCGCGCGACAGGGCCTCTAGCCCCAGCGCGCCCGATCCCGCGAACAGGTCGATGACGCGGGCCTCACGCAGGCCCGGCGACCAGGGCGCGTGCTCAAGGATGTTGAACACCGCCTGGCGCGCGCGGTCCGAAGTCGGGCGTGTGCCCTCCCCCGGCGGCGTGTGCAGGGCGCGGCCCTTGAAGCGTCCCGCAACGATCCTCACGTGGCGGTCCGCGCCTGGCGACCGGGCTCGTGCTTGGCCAGCTGGCGGCGGATGCGGCCAAGGATGAACATGCCCGCGACGGCGACGGCGAGCACCGGCCAGTTGCGCGACAGCAGGCCGAAGAAGATGCCGACCAGGATGGTCGGGGGAATGAGCAGCATCGACAGGAAGGTCATGATCCGCAGGCCCATCGGAATGGTCGGGGTGACGAGGCCGGCGATCAGCGCCGCCCAGCCGAACACCAGCGCCTGCACAATGCCGATCGAGGCCACCATCAGCATGTAGAGGATCAGCGCATTGTCGCGCGGTCCGTAGGTGTAGATCAGCTCCGCCCCAGCCGGCAGCAGGGTGACGAGGCCCAGCGCCAGCAGGTTCAAAATCGACAGCATGGGGTCGGCCCGGCGGATGTGGACGAAGGTCCGCCGGTGCGACAGCCAGTAGGCTCCCACGGCGCAGAAGGTGACGAAATAGGCGCCCAGCTTCTGCCAGAGACCGGCCCACAGCCCCATCCAGCTGCCGTCCCAGTGCTCGGGCGGGTGCATCTCGACCGCCAGCAGGGTGATGGCCACGGCGAAGACGCCGTCCGAGAGCATGATCAGCCGCTCGAGCCAGTAGTCCCTCACCTCGCCGGCGTGGCCCTCCAGCATGGCGTTGTGCGGGCCGTCACGTTCCGGTGTCTGGTCCGTCATTCCCGTCTCCCCCGCTTCCAATCTGCGCGCCGCGCCGCCTCAGCGGCGGCGCCTCCAGCGCCAGCGCCCCGAATGCGTCCTTCAAGCCGTTCATGAGCGCCCGCTGCTCGCCGCCAAGCTATCGCTAAGGAGGTCCGGCATGGCTAGGCTTCATCCTGAGGAATCTAAGGATAGCGGCAGCATGGCCGAAAGCGGCGGTCCGGCACAGCTGGTGCGTCCGGCCTTCTGGCCATGGAGCGTCTCGACCGCCCATGCGTTCGTCTATACGGCCACGCTTGCCGGGAGCGCCGAATGACCGACCTGACCAACCGCCGCCCCATTGGACAACGCGCCACCGCCTGGGCCGCAGCGCTGGCCGCCGGCATGGCGCGCAACGGAATCTCGCCCAACCTGATCTCGGCCATGAGCATGCTCTTCGCCCTGGTCGGCTTCGGCGCCTTCGCCCTGTCCGGGCTCAGCGAGGGCGCGGCCCGGGTCGTCTGGCTGGGCCTGGCGGCGATCATGATCCAGCTCAGGCTGCTGGCGAACATGCTGGACGGCATGGTGGCGGTCGAACACGGCAAGGGCGGGCCCGACGGACCGATCTGGAACGAGCTGCCCGACCGCATCTCCGACGCCCTGTTCTTCATCGGCGCGGGCTACGGCGCCTTCGCCGCGGCGCCGCATCTGGGGCCGGCGCTGGGTTTCCTGTGCGCCGTGCTGGCCTTGATGACCGCCTATGTGCGCGAGCTGGGGCGCGGGCTGGGCTTTCCCGCCGACTTTGGCGGCCCGCTGGCCACGCCCCAGCGCATGTTCCTGCTCACCGCCGCGGCGGTGCTGTCGATGTTCGAAGGCGCCTGGGGCTGGAAGGGCGAGGGCCTGATGTGGGCGCTGGCGGTGATCGCCGCCCTCACCGCCCTGACGGTCTTCCTGCGCACGCGGACCCTGGCGCGCCGCCTCAGGTCCAAGGGCTGAGCCCCTGCTGATCATCCAGCACATCTGGTCGCGCTGGACCAAGGCGGCGCGGCCGGCCGCGGCCCAGCGCCCCCGCCCGAAACCGGCCTACCCCCTGCCGTCGCTGACGGGCGCCGGGGCGGTGCTGCTCCATCGCGTCAGCCTGCTGGAGGCCGATGACTTCAGGCTGGCGGAATCCATCACCGAGGTCAGCGACGGGCGTGTCGCGAACCTGCGTTGGAAGGCCAGCGGCGAGGGCTACGCGCTTGGCCTTGAGCCGCCCTCACCGGAAATGCGCCGCACCGGCTGGCCCGACCGGCTGCCCAAACCGCTGAGCGTGATACAGCCCGGGCAGAGCGTGATCATCGACTGGAACGGCCGCTTCCAGGCCTCGATGTTCGGCTCCAACCGGTCGTTCATCTACGAACAGCATCGCCTCGCCGTCGCTTGCACGGTCGAGACCCCGGCGCCGGACCTGTTCCTGACCCTGCAGCCGCGCAAGACCTTTGACTTCACGACGCGGATCTACTGAGCCCTACGGCTTGCGCGGCCCCCGCGGGCCGCTCGGCTTGCCCCCGGGCTTTCCGCCGCCGGGACCGCGCGAAGCGGGCCCGTGCTTGAAGCCGCCCGGCTTGCCGCCGCCCGCATTGCCGGGCTTGCCGGCGTAGGGACGCCGGGGCCGGTCGTCGCCTTCGCGTGGCTTGGCCGGACGGGCGTCGTCGGGACGCGCGCCCTCGCGCGGCCGGAAACTGGCCTTGGGGCCGTCGGCGGAGGCCTCGCGCGGCTTGAAGGGGCGCTTTTCGCCGTCGCGGGCGCGCGGCGGGCCGGACTTGGCCCAGCCGGGCTTCTTGGCGTCGGGACGTTCGGAGCGCTCGCCCTCGCGGGGCTTGAAGCTGCGGGGCGCACGCGGCCCGTCGGCGGCGCCTTCACGAGGCTTATAGGGCCGGCCCGCGCCGGCGCCCTCGCGCGGTTTGTAGGGACGATCCCCACCGGCCGCGTCGCGGGGCTTGTAGGGCCGGTCCCCGCTGGCCGCGTCGCGGGGCTTGTAAGGACGATCCCCACCCGACGCATCACGCGGCTTGTACGGCCGATCGCCGCCCGAGCTGTCGCGGGGCTTGTAGGGGCGGTCGCCCCCGGCGCCGTCGCGCGGTTTGAACGTCCGGGGACGATCGTCGCCGCCTTCGCGGGGCCGGTAGGGCGCACCTTCGCGGGGCTTGCCGTAGGCGCGCTTGGGATCGCTGGCGCGCGAGCCGCCGCGGGGACTCTCGCGGTCGCCGTGATAGACGCGCGCACCGCCGCGGGCGGCCTTCTCGGCGTCGGCTTCCTCGCGCAGGGCGACGTTGGCCTTCACCTGGCTGGGCTTGGCGCGGGGGTTGGCCAGGCCGCTGGTGGGGATGGGGCGGCGCGACGGCGCGGGCGGTGCATGCAGCACCTTGTCGCCGGTCGGGAGATTGGCCGGCTCGATCAGGTCGGCGAGCTGCTCGCGGATCACGCGGGGCCCCACTTCCTCGATCTGGCCCAGGCCCAGGGTGCCCAGCTGGAACGGCCCGTAGGCCATGCGCATCAGCCGGTTCACGCGCAGGCCGATGGCCTCGAACACCTTGCGGATCTCGCGATTCTTGCCTTCCGACAGGGTGACGGTGATCCAGGCGTTGGACCCGCCCTCGACCGCCTTGGCCTTGTCCAGCTTGGCTTCGATCGAGCCGTAGCGCACGCCGTCGACCTCGATGCCATCGGCGAGACGATCCAGGTCCTTCTGCTCGACGCGGCCGTGAGCGCGAACGCGGTAGGTGCGTTTCCAGCCCGAGGTCGGCAGTTCAAGCCCGCGCGACAGGCCGCCGTCGTTGGTCAGCAGCAGCAGGCCTTCGGAATTCAGGTCCAGGCGCCCGACCGAGATCACCCGGGGCAGGCCCTTGGGCAGGGCGTCGAACACCGTGGGGCGACCCTCGGGGTCGCGGTGGCTGGTGACCAGGCCGACGGGCTTGTTGTAGCGCCACACCCGTGTCGCCTCGGCCGAGCCGATGACCTTGCCGTCGACGGTCAGCACGTCTTCCTTGTGCACGAAGGTGGCGGGCGTATCGATCACCCGCCCGTTCAGCACCACCTTGCCCAGGCTGATCAGCCGCTCGACCTCGCGGCGCGAGGCGACGCCCGCGCGCGCCAGCGCCTTGGCGATGCGTTCGCCGCGGCCGGTCGGCTTGGCGGGAGCCTTGCCCTTGCCGTCCTTGCTGTCCTTGGAGAACTTGGGCTTGTCGCCGAACTTGCCCGGCTTGCGGTCCTTGCCGAACGCCCCCTCTTTCTTGAAGGCCCCTTCCTTCTTGAACGCGCCTTCTTTCTTGGACGCCCCCTCTTTCTCGACCGGTTCCTCGCGCTTGGTGAACCTGTCCTTGGGGAAGGGGCGATCCTTCACCGCCGGCGTCTCGCCGACCGGGGATTTGGCGCCCTTGAGGGTTTTTCCGGCTTGACCGGGGCGGCGCTTCGGGCCGCTGTCGTCAGAATGTTGGACCATGATCGGGCTCTGATGCTCATAGCGCTGGAAAAGGCGCAAGAGTCGGCTGCACGCGGCGAGGCGCCGATCGGCGCCGTCGTGGCCGATCCGAACACCGGCGAAGTGCTCGCCGCCTGCGGAAATGCGCCGATTGGCCTGCACGATCCCACCGCTCACGCCGAGGTGCTGGCCCTGCGCGAGGCGGCGCGGAAAACCGGCAACTACCGGCTCACCGGACTGACCCTCTACGTGACGCTCGAGCCCTGCCCCATGTGCGCCGGCGCCATCAGCCATGCCCGCATCGGCAGGGTGGTCTATGGCGCCGACGACGCCAAGGGCGGCGGGGTGATCCACGGCGCCAGGGTGTTCGACCAGCCAACCTGCCACTGGAAGCCCCAGGTCGAGGGCGGGCTGCTGGCGGAGGAGAGCGCGGCGATGCTGCGCGGGTTCTTCAAGGCGCGGCGCCAGAAATGAACCTTCTCCCATAGGGAGCAGGAGGGGCCCGCCGACGGCGCAGCCGGCGGTGGGAGGTTGAGGGGTTACGCCGCGGAGTTCCTACCCCCTCACCCTCCCGTCGCTTCGCGCCGGGCCCCTCCCTCTCCCCATGGGAGAGGGCTCAAAAAGCCGAAAGCCGCTCTTCCAACCGCGCCTTAACCTCGGGCCACTCGTCATCGGTGATCGAGAACGCCACCGTGTTGCGCACGTGGCCGGTCCAGGTGGTCTTGTGTTTGCGCAAAATCCCCTCGCGCACCGCGCCCAGCTTCAGCACCGCCGCCTGGCTGCGGCGGTTGCGCTCGTCGACCATGATCTCGACCCGTTTCGCCCCCGCCTCGAAGGCGCGGGCCAGCATCAGCAGCTTCATCGCCGGGTTCACCACCCCGCCGCGGGCGTCGGGGCGCAGCACCGTCCAGCCGATCTCGACCACGCCATGCCCGGGGCGAATCGACAGGAAGCTGGTCGTCCCCTGCACCTCGCCGTCCGACTGCCGCACCACCGCATAGGCGATGCGGTCGGGCGTGGTCACGGCGTCGTCCCACCAGGCGTCGAAGTGCTCGCCGGCGCCGGGCAAGCTCATCAGGTCCCAGGTCTCGGAATGACCCTCGAAGGCCTTCGCCAACCCTTCGCGGTTGTTGTCCGACAGCAGCTCCAGGCGCACCCACCGGTTCTGCAGCCCCTGCGGCGTCAGCTTCATTGGGCGGTCGGCTTCTCGGCCTTGGGCCACACCTTGAGGCCGGTGATCTGGTTGTTGCGGCGGCGCAGCACCTGGAAGCGGTGGCCGTGGAACATGAAGGTCTGTCCGGGCTCCGGGATGGTCTGCGCCTCGTGGATGACCAGGCCCGCGACGGTGACGGCGTCCTCCTCCGGCAGGTCCCAGTCCATGGCGCGGTTCAGGTCGCGGATGGCCGCCTGGCCGTCGACATGCACCGAGCCGTCCGGCTGGCGCCGCACGCCATGCACCTCCGCGTCGTGCTCGTCGTCGATCTCGCCGACGATCTCCTCGAGGATGTCCTCCAGGGTCACGAGGCCCATCAGGGCGCCGTACTCATCCACCACCAGGGCGAAGTGCTGGCGCTTTTTCAGGAACGAACCCAGCTGGTCCTTCAGGTTGGTGGTCTCGGGGATGAACCAGGGCTCGACCATGATCTTGGCGATGTCGATCTTGTCCAGCTTGCCGCCGGCGTCGGCCATGGCCCGCATCAGGTCGCGCGCGTGCAGCACGCCCACGATGTTTTCGGGGTTGTCGCGATAGAGCGGGATGCGCGTGTGGCCGATCTCCAGCGCCTCGGCGATCACCTCTTTCGCCGTCATGCCGGCGTCCAGCATGGAGATCGACTTGCGGTGCACCATGACCTGCTCGACGGTCATGTCCTGCAGGTCCAGCACCCCGCCCAGCATCTGGCGGTCCTTGCCCTCCACGAGGCCTTCGGAGTGGTGGTACTCGACCGCGCCGCGGATCTCCTCGTGGGCGGCCAGGACGTCGAAGTGCATGTCCAGCTTCACCCCGAACGGCCGCAGCGTCTGGCGCACGATCCACTGCGCCACGTTCACCACCGGCGAGAGCAGGCGCACGATCCAGTAGATCGGCCAGGACAGGGCGCGCGCCACGCTGTCGGGCTGGGTGATGGCCACGGTCTTGGGCAGGATCTCGGCGAAGACCACGATCAGGATGGTCATCGAGATCGTGGCGATGGCGATGCCGAGCGCGCCCGGGAAGATGCCGCCCAACACCGAGGTGGCCAGCGACGAGGCCAGGATGTTGATGATGTTGTACGCCAGCAGGATCGCGCCGATCATCGACTCGCGGTCGCTGAGCAGCTTGTTCACCCGCGTCGCCGGCCGGTCCCCGTCGCGCTCCAGCTGGTGCAGGCGGGCGCGGCTGGCGCCGGTCATCGCTGTCTCCGCGGCGGAGATCAGCCCCGACACGACCAACAGCAACAGCAGGATCAGGGCGAGGCCCGCCCAGGCTCCCATACTCACGGCAAGGCTCCTTCAGTGATCAGGAAGTCTCGTACGGCGCCGGGATCGACGCCCTTGGCGGCGAAGGCGTCGCCGATGCGGTTGGCCAGGATGAGGACCAGCGATCCCCCCTCGGCCTTCTTGTCCTGGCGCATGTGGGCCAGCAGGGCCTCGGCCTTGAACGGCGCGCCGGGCGTTGCGTAGAGCCGCGTCGGCAGCTGCGCCTGGTCGAACAGGTGGGCGACGCGCTCGGCGTCCTCGGCGGCGCACAGGCCCTCGCGGGCCGAGAAGCGGAAGGCCAGGGTGCAGCCCAGGGCGACGGCCTCGCCGTGCAGCAGCGTGAAGCCGCTCTCGGCCTCCACCGCGTGGCCGAAGGTGTGGCCCAGGTTCAGCAGGTTGCGCCGCCCGTGATCGCGCGCGTCCTCGGACACGATCCCGGCCTTCATGTGGACGCAGTGCGCCACCGCCCAGCCGACCGCCTCGGGATCGCGCGCCAGCACCTTGGCGCCGTCCGTCTCCAGCCGGTCGAAGAAGTCCGCGTCGCCCAGCAGGCCGTATTTCACCACCTCGGCGTAACCGGCGCGCAGCTCGCGCTCGGGCAGGGTTTCGAGCACGCCAAGGTCGCACAACACCAGCCGCGGCTGGTGGAAGGCGCCGATCAGGTTCTTGCCGCGCACGGTGTCGATGGCGGTCTTGCCGCCGACCGAGGAATCCACCTGCGCCAGCAGGGTGGTGGGGATCTGGATGAAGTCGACGCCGCGCTTGTAGATGGCCGCCGCGAAGCCCGCGAGGTCGCCCACCACCCCGCCGCCGAAGGCCACGATCTGGTCGCCCCGGTCGAGGTCCAGCGCCAGCAGGCGGTCGCACAGGTCCGCCAGCCGGTCGAACGACTTGGACTCTTCGCCGGGCGGAATGGAGATCACCGTCGAGGTCACGCCGGCCCGCTCAAGCGCGGCGATCAGGGCCGGGCCGTGCAGACCGCCCACCGTGTCGTCGGTGACGATGGCGCAACGCTTGCGCGGCAACAGCGGCGCGATCAGCTCGCCGGCGCGCGCCAGCAGGCCCTCGCCCACCAGCACGTCGTAGGCGCGAAAGCCCTCGCCGGCGACCGGGACGGTCCTCATGTCAGATAGGCCTTCAGGGCCGCCAGGATGCGCTCCACGGCCATGTCGTGGGCCGAGTCGGGCGTCTCGACCACGATGTCGGCCTCGCCGTAGAGCGGGTAGCGCTTGTCGGCCAGGGCGCTAAGCACCGCGACCGGGTCCTTGCCGCGCAGCAGCGGGCGGGTGTCGCGCCGGGCGACGCGCTTGGCCAGCACCTCGATGTCGGCCTTCAGCCAGATGGTGACCGCCGTCTCGCGCAGCAATGCCCGCGTCTCGGGATCGACATAGGCGCCGCCGCCGGTGGCCAGCACCAGCGGGCCCTCGCCCACCAGCCGGGCGATGACGCGGCGCTCGCCGGAGCGGAATTCCGGCTCGCCCAGTTCGGCGAAGATGTCGCTGACCGATCGGCCCGCCGCTTCCTCGATTTCGGTGTCGGCGTCGCGGAACGGCAGGCCCAGGGCCGTGGCCAGACGGCGTCCGACCGTCGTCTTGCCCGAGCCCATCAGGCCGACGAGCGCAATGGAGCGCGCGCCCAGCGACTCGGCTAGGGTGTTATGGGAAACGGGCGCGGCGGGGGACGGGTCCATGGGAACCCTTGCCTTTACACGATCACCGCGCCGAACCGCCACCCTTGGACCGACATGACCCTGCCCCACCAGGCTGAAGCCTTCCTCGAGATGATGGCCGTCGAGCGCGACGCCTCGCCCAATACCCTGTCCGCCTATGGCCGCGACCTGGAAGACGCCGAGACTCACCTGGCCGGTCAGGGGGGCCTGAACGGCGCGTCGGACGAGGCGCTGGAAGGCTATTTCGCCGACCTGTCCCGCCGCGGCCTGTCGCCGGCGACGTCTTCGCGGCGGCGTTCGGCCGTGCGCCAGTTCTATCGCTTCTGCCTGGCCGAAGGCTGGCGCACCGACGATCCCTCGCGGCGCGTCGAAGCCCCCAAGCGCGGCCGATCCCTGCCCAAGGTGCTCAGTCGCGAAGAAGTCGACCGCCTGATCGCGGCGGCGACGGCAAGGGACGGGGCGGCCGGCCTGCGGCTCGGCTGCATGGTCGAGCTGCTCTACGCCTCGGGCATGCGGGTTTCGGAGCTGGTGGGGCTGAAACTCGAGGCCGTGGCCAAGGACCCTGCCTTCCTGATCGTGAAGGGCAAGGGCGGCAAGGAACGCCTCGCCCCCCTGAACGACCCCGCCCGCATCGCCGTGAAGGCCTATCTGGAGGTCAGGCCCAGTTTCCTCCCCAAGGGCGACGCCGCCAACCCGTGGCTGTTCCCCTCCTCTGGCGCAGGCGGCGTGCTGACGCGCCGCCGCTTCGGCCAGATGCTCGACCAGGCCGCCATCGACGCCGGCCTCGACCCTGCCCGGGTCAGCCCTCACGTCCTGCGCCACGCCTTCGCCACCCACCTGCTGGAAGGCGGCGCCGACCTGCGGGTCGTTCAGACACTCCTCGGCCACGCCGACATTTCCACCACCCAGATCTACACCCACGTCATGGGCGAGCGGCTGCGGCAGGTGGTGGAGGAGAGCCACCCCTTGGCGAAGGACGAGCCCTAGCGCCCCATCAGCTTGTCCAGCGCTTCCAGATAGGCCGCGAACGCGTCCCGGCCCGCCTTGGTGATCCGTATCCGCGTCAGCGGCTTGAGGTTCAGGAAGCTCTTCTCGATGTCGACATAGCCCGCGTCCTGCAGCTTGCGCAGGTGCACCGACAGGTTGCCCTGGGTGGCCTCCAGCACCGTCTTCAGTTCGGTGAAGTCGGCGACCTCGGCCTCAGCCAGATAGACCATGATCCCCAGCCGCAGGCGGCCGTGGATCACCTCGTCGATCTTGCCGATGTCGGCCGCGCCCATGACGGATCAGGCGTCCCTGGCGGCGCGGCGCATCATCATCCAGCCGGGCAGCGCCATAAGCAGAAACAGCGCGGCGGCCGCGATCAGCACATAGGCCTGGGCGTCGCGCACGAACCAGCCCAGGGCGCAGGCCGAAACCATCCAGCCGATGCCGACGGCGGCCTGCCAGCCGTGCTTCTGGATCTGGAAGGCGGCGATCCAGGCCGCGCCCTGCAGGGCGAAGATCACCGGCGGGTACAGCATCCAGATCAGGCTGGAATTCTCCCGCCCGGCGTTGAGCGCGAAGACGAAAACCATGGCCAGGTTGGCCAGGCCGACGCCCGAGAACACCGCCGCGAGCGCCCGCCCGAGCAGGCCCGCGGGCGTCTTCAGCATGCCCTTGAACCCGGCCCACAGCAGATAGGCCAGGAAGGCCAGGGTGATGGCGGCGACGAAGGCCAGGTTCCAGGGCTCGGCTAGGCCGAAGCCGTGCATCTGGCCGAAGTGGTAGAGGCACTGCAGCCCGTAGAGCACGCCGCCGGCGAAGAACAACGAGCCGCCCGTCATCTGCGCCCGCCCGCCCTGCTCCACCAGATTGCGCATGAACGCCAGGTCGTCGGCGGGCGTGCTTGCGGGCGGGCTGGGCGCCGTCTTGGGGGCGGCTTTGGGCTGCTTGGTCATGGCCGGCTCCTTCAGGCGGCCAGAGCGCGCTGATTCCGGCCCGATCCCAAGCCCCGATAGGCCAGCCGCGAGACGTGGGCGACGATCTCCGACAGCCCCAGCAGGCCGACCACGGCGTGCACGGTCAGCACTTGCGCGTCCGGCAGGGCCGCCAGGAAGGGCAAGGCCCAAAGGATCGACATGACCGCGATCAGGGAATTGCGCGCCGCGCGCCAGCCGATCGCGCGCTCGAGTTCCGGATCAGGCTTGGCCCCCTTCCCGAACAGCAGCGCCACGATCGAATGGACGACGATCATGGCGAGGGTGAAGGCGATGTAGAAGCCGGCCACGATGGGGATCATCTCGGCGGCGGCCAGGGGCGGATGCTCATAGGCCTGCACGCCATAGGCGCCGTAGGCCAGCACGAGCACCCCCAGGGTGACGGCGTCGGTGCGGTTGGAAGCCATGGTCGGGTCTCCGTTCTATTGGGTTTCGGGTTGCAGCACGGGCCGCGGAGCAGCGGCGGCGGCGATCTCGCCCTTGCGCGGGCGCTTGCCGTTCAGCATGGCGCCGATGAAGCTGTGGCGGACCAGCAACTGGTAGGTCGCCAGCATCAGGGTGAAGGCGGCGGCCAGGATCGCGGCGTATTTGGCCGGCCACGGCCAATCCAGCGGCGCGACCAGCACCTGCAGCGCCATCACAAGCGGCAGGTGGACGATGTAGATCCAGTAGGAGGCGTCGGCGATGTAGCGCCGCGCCGGGCTGTGGCCGGAGAACACCGCCAGCCCCAGGCCGATCAGGCCGAAGGTCCAGCTCCACAGGGCGAGCGCGTAGGCGAGCGCATAGCCCCAGGTCAGGCCGGGTTCGGCCAGCGTTTGCGTGGTCGGCTGCACGCCGATCATGGCCAGGCAGCCGATTGTGGCGATCACCGCCAGCAGGAGGTGGAAGGGCCAGCGGCGCTTCCACACGTCGAGCAGGCCGCCCTGGCGGTTGACCAGCCAGCCCAGGGTGAAGGCCATGCCGAAGATGGCCAGCGCCTGCACATTGGGGATCAGGCCGGTGTCGGGCGTCTTGATCCCGAACCAGGGCATCCAGTGGGGATCCACCGACAGCACCGCCGCCACCGGCAGGGCCAGCAGGATCGGCGCCCACATCCCCACCAGCCCGGCCACGGCCTTGTCCAGCATGGGTCCCGCCCAGCCGGTCATGGCGCGCAGCACCAGGGCGGCGGCGTAGAAGATCAGCAGGATGTAGAGGAACCACAGGTGGGTCAGCGGAAACGCCGCCACCGTGAACGGATTGGGCTGCGGCCCGGATGGCAGGGGCTGGCCGCCCGAGGCCTGCACCAGGCCCCACAACAGGCACGCCACGATGGCGGGGAAGACGATGGGCCAGAACATGGCCAGCGGCGCGGCGATGCGTCCCAGGCGGTTCTTGATGAAGCCGCCAACGCCTTTCCGCTCGAGCATCATGCGGCCGAAGAAGCCCGCCAGCAGGAAGAAGATCGCCATGCGGAAGATGTGCAGCACGTAGAACAGCGCCCCCAGCTCCACGCTCTCGGTCGCGTCCTTGACGATCCACATCTGCTGGCCGGGGAAGAACGACATGGTGGCGTGCAGCATCACCCCGCCGATCAGGGCGAAGCCCCTGACCGCGTCCAGCCCGTGCAGGCGCTCGCCGCCCGTTGAAATCGCCTGACCGCTCATCCCGGCCTCCCTGGTTGAAGGGCGGTCTTAAATGAACTTGTTTGAAATGTAAACTTGTCTAATGGGGGGTTGTCAGGGGCGTGATCACGGCCCTCGCCCGGCCGACCCGCGACTTCAGGAGGGGGTTGTCAGGGGTCGATTCCGGGAATTGCGGGCAACATCAGGACTCTAGGCGATTCACCGCACCGGGGTGACGAAGCGCCGCGTTGGGTGTTCTCTCATCGTGATGACCACGACCGACGCCCCCGCCCGCCATTCCCGCTTCTTCGTCATCGGCGAGGTCGTCGCCGATCCCGACCGCAACGTGCTGCTTCGCCACGGCGAGATCGTGAAGCTGGAGCCGAAGGTCATGGCCCTGCTGGCCTACCTGGCCGCCAACCACGGCCGCATCGTCGGCAAGGACGAACTGCTGGCCAAGGTCTGGAACGGCGCCCACGTCGTTGACGAGGCGGTGCAGCGCGCCGTGTCCATGCTGCGCACAGCACTGGGCGACGACGCCAGACGCCCGCGCCTGATCGAGACCGTGCCCACCAAGGGCTACCGCCTGATGCTCGCGCCCCACCCGCTGGAAGCGCCGGTGGCCGTGAACTCCTCCAGCTTCGCCGGATCGCGTCCGCTGATGATGCTTCTGATCGCCCTGCTGGCCGGGCTGATTCTGGGGGCGGCCTTCATGAACATGCGCCGCGCCGACCACATCGCGCCCCCGGCCCCCACCCCTTCGCCGACGCCCCGCGCCGAACCCGCGCAACCTGCGCCGCCCGCACCCGTTGGATAGGCTGAATGGTCGCGGTTGTGATCGGCAACGCTTGCCCCTAGTTTCCGCCGCTTCGAAAACACCCTAGTGAACGACGGATGACCCCGCCGGCCCGCCATTACCTTGAGTTTGAACGCCCGATCGCCGACCTCGAATCGAAGATCGAGGAGCTGTCGCGCCTTTCCGAGACCGCCGGAGGCAAGTCGTTCGACGCCGAGATGGCGGCCCTGCGCGCCCGCGTCGATACCCTGCGCCGCGAGGCCTATTCCAAACTCGACGCCTGGCAGAAGACCCAGGTGGCGCGCCACCCCGAGCGGCCGCACTTCATGGATTACGTCGGCGGGCTCATCGAGGAGTTCGTGGAGCTGCGCGGCGACCGCAAGTTCGGCGACGACCAGGCCATCGTGGGCGGCCTGGGCCGGTTCCGTGGCCGCGCCGTCGTGGTCATGGGCCACGAGAAGGGCTGGGACACCACCACCCGGCTGAAGCACAACTTCGGCATGGCCAGGCCCGAGGGCTACCGCAAGGCCGTGCGCCTGATGGACATGGCCGAGGAGTTCGGCCTGCCGGTCCTGACCTTCGTCGACACCGCCGGCGCCTATCCCGGCATCGGCGCCGAGGAGCGCGGCCAGGCCGAGGCCATCGCGCGCTCCACCGAGCGCGGCCTGATGCTGCAAGTGCCGATGATCTCGACGGTAACCGGCGAGGGCGGCTCCGGCGGCGCCATCGCGCTCGCCGCCGCCAACAAGGTGCTGATCCTGGAGCACTCGATCTATTCGGTGATCTCGCCCGAGGGCGCGGCCTCGATCCTGTGGCGCGACGGCTCGCGCGCCAAGGACGCCGCCGAGCAGATGAAGATCACCGGCCCAGACCTTCTGAAGTACGGCATCGTCGACCGCATCGTGCCTGAGCCCGCCGGCGGCGCCCACTCCGACCCCGAAGCCGCCATCAAGTCCGTCGGCGATGCGGTGGAGGAAGAACTGACCGCGCTTCTGAAGCTGTCGGGCGCCGAACTGAAAAAGCAGCGCTCGGACCGCTTCTACGCCATCGGCAAGACGGGCATTTCCTGACCCACGCTGCTAAGCTGGTCCCGAACCCCGGGAACCCAGCCATGCGCCTGCTCACCCTGACCGCCGCCGCGTCCCTTTTCGCCGCCCTGCCCGCCTTCGCCGCCGACAAGGCCGACGTCGAGGCGCGCTACTCGCCCCAATTCCATGCCTGCATGGACAATCCGGCCAATGACTCGACCATGGGCATGGTTGACTGCATCGGCGCCGAGAACACCGCCCAGGACGCCAAGCTGAACGCGCGGTACCGCACGGTCATGGCCGACCTGAACGCCGCCCAGCAGGCCAAGCTCAAGGCCGCCCAGCGCGCCTGGATCGCCTATCGCGACGCCTGGTGCGCTGCTCAGCAGGACGAGGCATGGGGCTCGCTGTCGACGATCGTGGCCAACAACTGCGTGCTGGACATGACCATCGCGCGCACCATCGACCTGGAAAACTACCCGCCGGAGACCTAGGCCTTCGCCTTTTCGACCGCGATCCAGGCCAGGACGTGGCGGCGCAACGTCGGCAACGGCAGCACCCCGCCTTCCAGCACGATCTTGTGGAAGGCCTTCAGGTCGAAGCGCGCACCCAGCGCCGCCTTGGCCTCGTCGCGCAGGGCCATGATCTCGAGCCCGCCCGAATCATAGGCAGCCAGCTGGCCGGGCATGATCGCCATGCGGTCGACGAGGTCGGCGGCCTCCGAAGGGCTGAAGCGGCCCGACGACGCCAGGTAGTCGATGGTCTTCTGCCGGCTCCAGCCCAGGGCGTGCATCCCCGGATCGGCGACCATGCCGCGCGCCGGCCAGGTGCGGCGGCTGATCAGGGCGTAGGGCGTGGAATAGATGCCCGCCTCCTCGGACAGGCGCTCGGCGTAACGCGCCCAGCCCTCGATGTAGGCCGAGTTGCCGCTCAGCCGGCCGATGTCCTTCTGCGGCAGGGCGCGCGAATAGGCGATCTGCATGTGATGGCCGGGGAAGGCCTCGTGCAGGGCAGTGATCTCGGCGCCGCCCCGCGTCTCGGTGGCCCAGTTGTCTGAGTTGATGCGGTAGATGGCCGCCTTCAGCGGATCGTTCTGCGCTTCGTAGTGCGAACTGGCGCCGGAGCCGCGCATGTAGGCCTCGAACGGCTGCACCTCGACCGGCTGGTCGGGCACGAAGGGAAACAGATCGGCGCTCTTGGCGCGCGCCCGCACGACCGTGGCGCGGGCGAAGGCGATCATCTCGGCCTCGCTGGCGAAGCGGTTCTCCGGCGCGGCCTGGACCCGGGCGACGATGGTGGCGAAGTCGCGCGTCCCGAACAGCTTCTCGCCCATATCCAGCACGTCGGCGGTGTTGCGCGCCACCGCGGCCGAACCGATGTCATAGACCTGCTGCGGCGTGCGGTTCAGCGTCGTATATCCACGCAGCTGTGCCTGGTAGCACTCCAGGCCGCGGGGCAGGGCCGAGACCGCCACGGTCTCGCGGGCGCGCGGCATGTACTCGTCGCGCAGGAAGGCGGCGTAGCGCTTCAGCGCCGGATTGGCCTTTTCGTCGATGACCTTCACGAACGCCGCCTTGAAGGCCGCGTCGTCCGAACGCTGCGCCGGCGAGCCCAGAGGCGAGTCGGCCGGCGCCGTGGCGGCCAGGCCGTCGACCTGCCCCAGCACCCGCGCCACCACGCTCTTCGGCGATGAATAGCCCTCGCGCAGCCCTTCGCGCAGGTTGGCGATCTGGGCGTCGACCATGGCCGGCAGGGCGTTCCAGCGCTCCAGGGCCTGGGCGCGATCATCGGCGGTCGCCACCGGCTGCTCACGCGCCACGTCGCCGATGTAGAGGTGCCAGCCGGCCATGTGGCTGACGCTCATCCACAGTTCCGACTTGCAGACCCGCGCCTGCTGCTCGGCCTCCAGCTGTTCCTTCAGGACCGCATAGGTCCCGTCGTCGGCGGGCGAAAGGCTGTCCTCGTCGATCTGCGCCAGTTGGGCGTGCAGTCGGTCGCTGGCCGCCTCGAACGCCCTCAGGGCGCGCGGGCTGACGTCGGCCCAGCGCCGGTTGTCCGGGGCGGTCAGGCCGGTGAAATAGGCGATGGTCGGGTCGTAGCCGAGGTAGAGCTGCACCGTCTCATTGGCCAGCTTGTCCAATTTCGCGGCCTGTTCGGCGGGGTTCGGCGCGCGGGCCGCGACGGCGGAGACGGTGGTCGAGAACACCAGCAGCATGGCGGCGGCGGGAACGATGAAGCGGCGCATCGGGGGTCCTGTCAGGCGGGCAAGCGTCGCCATTGGGCCCAGCGCGGCCGCTCGGGCAAGTTTCGAAATCGTCATGAACGCCTAGGCGACGGCCTTAAGGGCGCCGGCCAGCTCATCCACCAGCGCCTCGGTGGTCTGCCACGAGCACACGAAGCGGACCGAGCCGTCGTCGAAGCGGTAGGCCGCCCAGCCCGCCGCGTTCAGGGCCTTCAGCGCCGCGTCGCCGATGTCGATGAAGACCATGTTGGCCTCGACCGGATGGGTGACGCGGAAGGGCTGGGCGGCGGCCAGGCGCTGGGCCATCAGGTTGGCGTGGGCGGCGTGGCCCTCCCAGGCCCCGCTCTCCAGCAGACCCAGCAGCGGCGCGGTCAGGAAGCGGGCTTTCGAGGCTGTCTGGCCGGCCTGCTTGAGCCGGTTGTCGACGTGACGCGCAAGCGTGTGGTCGAACATGACGATGGCCTCGACGCAGCTGCCGCCCGCCTTCGCGCCGCCCAGGACGCAAACGTCGACGCCCAGGCGCGGGACGTCCACCAGGTCGAAGCCCGCGGCCGCCGCATTGGCCAGGCGCGCCCCGTCCAGATGCACCTTCAGCCCGCGCACGCGGGCCGGCTCGATCAGGCGGCGCAGCTCCTCGGCGGAGTAGACCGCGCCGTATTCCGTGGCCTGGGTCAGGGACAGGGCCGCGGCCGGCTGGCGGTAGCTGGGTTCGTCCTCGGCCAGGCGCGCCTCCAGCGCCGCCTCGGAGATCTTGCCCGACGATCCCGGCAGGCCGACCAGGCCGACGCCCTGCCCAAAGAAGCCGGGCGCTCCGGCCTCGTCGGTGCGGATGTGGGCTTCGTCGTAGGCCAGCACACTCTCGAACGGCCGCGCCAGCATCGACAGCGCCACCGCATTGGCGGCGGTGCCCGACATGACGAAGCGCACCTCGGCGTCGGCGTCGAAGCGCCTGCGCACTTCAGCGGCGGCGCGGGCGGTGACTTCGTCGGCCCCGTAGGACTTGGCGAAACCCGTGTTGGCGCGGACCAGGGCGTCGAGCGCCTCGGGGGCCATGGCGGCGGCATTGTCGGAAACGAAGTCGTAGCGCATGGCCGCGGTCTTAGTGGCGCGCGCGGGCTCCGTCACCTGCCGGCTTCCTGCGCGCCGGACGCCCGGTCCGGCTTACCGTCGCGCTCTTGCCCAGTTTCGAGTCGTCATGGACGGCGACCTGGTGGGGATAGGGGAACAGGATGCCGGCGGCGTCGAAGGCCTCCTTCACCGCCTGCAAAAGGTTTACCCGGGCCTGGAAATGGTCGTCCGGTTTCACCCAGGCCTGCAGCTGAACGTTGACGGCGCTGTCCTTCAGCTCGGTCAGGCCAGTCCAGATCTCGGGCTTGTCCAGCACCAGCGGCTCGGCCCGGGCGACCTCGGTCATCAGGTCGAAGGCCTTGGCGAGCGGCGTGTCGTAGTGGACGGCGAAATCGAGGTCGACGCGGCGATGGGCATAGCCGTTGCGGTTGATGATCATGCCATCCAGGGCCTTGGAATTGGGCATGACGATCTTGCGATTGTCGGGCGTGTTCAGCTCCGTGTTGAAGAGATCGAGCCTGCGAACGCGGCCCATCACCCCGTCGAGCTCCAGCTGGTCGCCGACCCGGTAGGGCCGCAGCACCAGCAGCATCACGCCCGCGGCAAGGTCCGACAGGGTGCCGCGCAGGGCCAGGCCGATGGCCAGGGAAGCGGCGCCCAGCACCGCGATGATCGAGGCGGTCTGCACCCCGAGCCGCTGCAACACCGCGATCAGGCCAATGAGGAGCACCACCCAACGGGTCATCTGGGCGAAGAAGTCTGTCAGGGTGCGGTCGGCGCGGGTCACCCGCAGCTTGCCCAGGCCGTTCTGCACGGCGCCGGCCGCCCAGCGCGAGACGAACACCGCGCCGATCAGGATCAGCGCCGCCACGGTCAGGTTGACGGCGAAATCTCCGGCCATGTCGAAGGCCTTGGCCCACATGGCGTCATTGGCGCCTATGGCCTCGCGGCCACGCGCCACCCAGTCGTTGAGCAGACTCATGAATTCCCTTCGATTGGTCGCCCGCCCGAAGAGAAAACGGCTTACCGCGCAAGGCGTTCCGGCTCAGGCGCGCCCGCCGCCCGCCTCGATGGCTTCCAGCAGGGCGTGCACGGTCGCGGTGGTGTCGGCCTCGCGGGCTGGCTTGTCCCATCGTATTCGGCCGATCCTGGGGAAGCGCATGGCCACGCCCGAGCGGTGCCGCGTCGAGCGCTGCAGCCCCTCGAAGGCGACCTCGAAGACCAGGCCGAAGTCGCGGTCGGCGCGCACCTGGCGCACCGGGCCGAAGCGGTCGGTGGTGTGGTCGCGCACGAACTTGTCGAGTTGCTTCAGCTCCTCGTCGGTGAAGCCGAAATAGGCCTTGCCGACCGGGGTCAGGGTCCCCTCCTCGGTCCAGACGCCGAAGGTGTAGTCGGAGTAGAAACTGGAGCGCTTGCCCGAGCCGCGTTGCGCATACATCAGCACCGCGTCCAGCCGGTACGGATCGCGCTTCCACTTGAACCAGGGTCCCTTGGGGCGGCCGGCGACATAGGTGGAATCCCAGCGCTTCAGCATCAGCCCCTCGGCCGCGGCGCCCACCGGCGGATCGGCGCGCAGCACGCCCAGCGCCTCCCAACTGTCGAAGGGCACGATCGGCGACAGATCCAGCCGCTCGGAACCGTGCCGCCGGATGAAGGCCTCCAGCCGCTGGCGCCTTTCCGTTAGCGGCAGGCCGCGCGTGTCCTCACCCGCCTCCGCCAGCAGGTCATAGGCGCGGATGGCGGCGGGGTAGGCCTCCATGGTCTTGGCCGAGACGCTCTTGCGGTTCAGCCGCTGCTGCAGGTCGCCGAAGGGCGCCACCGCGCCGTCGCGGATGACCAGCAGCTCGCCGTCGATGGCGCCTTCGAAATCGAGCCCGTCCATCAGGTCGGGAAAAGCGCCGGAGATCTCGTCGCCGGTGCGGCTGTAGAGCCGGCGCACCCCCTGCTCCACCACCGCCTGCACGCGGATGCCGTCCCATTTCCACTCGGCCTCGAAGTCGGCGGGATCGAGCTTGGCGAAATCGACCGCCTCGTCGATGGCCACGGCCAGCATCACCGGGCGGAAACGCCCCGGCGCCTCGGCGTCCGGACGATCGCCGCGGCCCTCCAGCCAGGCGAAGAGCTCCGCGTAAGGCGGTTTCAGCGCGTGCCAGACCTCCTCGATATCGGAGGCGTCCACAGGATCCAGCGGCGCGCCTTCCTCCGCCGCGTCGTCCGGGTCCGGCGGCAGCGGCGCGCGCTCCGGGCGGATCATCGCCGCCGCCGTCTTGGCCAGCCGCGCCGACAGCCCCACCCGCAGGGCGCCCGTGACCAGCTTCAGCAAGGCCCAGCGGCCCTGGGCGTCCAGCGCATCCAGCCAGCCCTCGATCAGCCCCTGCACCTCGCCGCGCTTGGCCTCGTGCAGGGCGTCCACAACCTCGCTCAGCTCGGGCTCGCGGTTGGGGCGCTTGTTGGGATCGGCCGGCCAGATCAGGGCCACGGTCTCGGCCATGTCGCCGACGTAGTCGCGCGACCAGCGGAACAGGATGGGATCGACGCGGGCGTCCACGGCCTTGCGGATCATCGCCGGCTTGGCGACCGCGAAGACCAGCTCGCCGGTCAGCGCCGCCAGCGCCCATCCCCGGTCGGAATCAGGCGTAGCCTTCAGATAGTCGCGCACGAGCACGAGCTTGCCGTTGCGCGACGGCGTCAGCGACAGGCGATCCAGAAGTTCGGCGAAGGCGCGCATCAGCACAGTCTAAAGGAACCGAGGCCAAGGTGTTCCCATGTCCTGGCCGTCCGCCCTCATTCTTGCCGCCTGCGTCTGGCTCGCCGCCATCAACCTCGTGGCCTTCATGACCTTCGCCCGCGACAAGCGCCTGTCGGTCGAACGGGCCCGTCGGGTTCCCGAATGGAAGCTGCTCAAACTGGTCGCCTGGGGGGGGGAGTTCGGCGCCCTCGCGGCCATGGCGCTTTATCGGCACAAGACGCGCAAACAACCTTTCCAACGCAATTTCTGGTCGATCGTGGCGGGCCACGCGGGGCTGGCCTTCGCCGGCTTCCTGGCCTGGATCGTCCTGCACTGACACAAAAGCGCCGCCCCCGGGGCTACGGAGGCGGCGCAATTGAACCAGCGAGCTGGAGATAGCGCGAACGCTACTCGAACTGGTTCAGCAGGATGGAGCTGATGACCCCGGTGGCGATGGCCACCAGCACCACATCATTGTCGACGCGGACGTACTGGTATCCGCGCGGCGGGGCGCGATAGCCGTAGGCGCGGTAGTCGACATAGTACGAGCTGGAGCGGTAGGCCGCGGGCAGGCGCTCGCCGCGGTTCCAGCGATGTTGGCGGTAGCCGCTCGGGCGGCGATAGCTGCTGGCCTTGAAGCGGCCATGCGGGCCGCGCTGGGCGCGGCCGTTGGTGCCGCGATCGTTGTCGTTGCCGTTGCGCTGCATCTGGCCTTGCTGGCCCTGGCCGCGATGATCGTTCGGGGCGGCGAAGGCGGGGGCCGCGGCCGGCAGCGCCATGGCGACGGCGATGGCGGCGATGAGAGTTTTCTTCATGGTCTTCTTCCTTGCTGGTCCCCCGACCAGTGACGGAAGGTTTCACGGCGCAGCTGGGCGCAGCCGTCGCCCGGGAAGGATCACGAACGCTTGTTTGCAGGCGTAAGGCGACTTCAGGCCGCCTCGCGCAGCCCCTCGCGGCCGCCGGGCAGTCGGCCCAGCATCTCGGCGAACAGCTTGAAGTCGATGGGCTTGTTCAGATAGGCGTCGGCGCCCGCGGCCAGGCCCGCTTCGTGGTCTTCGGTCCTCGCCGAAGCCGACAGCACCACCACCGGCGTGTCGCGGTTGGGGCCCTCTTCGGCACGCAGCCGCTGCGTCGCGGTCAGGCCGTCCATCACCGGCATGTTCACATCCATCAGGATCAGGTCGAAGGCCTGGGCCTTGGCCATCTCCAGTCCGACCAGGCCGTTCTCGGCGGCGACGGCGATGTGTCCGGCCGAGGCCAGCCAGGCCTCCACGATCATGCGATTGACCGGGTGATCCTCGACCACAAGGACGCGGATCTGGCCCTGCTCGAGTTCGGCGGTGACCGGCGTCTGCACCTGGGCGGCGTGCCAGGCGCGCACGTCGACCTCAAGCGCGAAGGTGAACAGCGAGCCCTTGCCGGGTTCGATCTCGACCTCCAGCCCGCCATCCATCATCTGCGCCAGCTTCTGCGACAGGGTCAGGCCGATGCCGGCGCCGCCGAAGCGGCGGGTCGAGGAACCGTCCACCTGGGTGAACGGACGGAACAGCTTTTCCAGGTGCTCGGGCGCGATGCCGGGCCCGGTGTCGGCGACCTGGAACTTCAGCTTGGCGCGGCGCTCGGATATCCGGTCGGCCGAGACGGTGAGGCGGATCTCTCCCTGCTCGGTGAACTTGACCGCGTTGGACAGCAGATTGTGCACGATCTGGGCGGTGCGCGCCGGGTCGCCCAGCACGCTGGCGGGCGTCGACGGATCGATCTCGACGACGAAGTCGACGTCCTTCTCATGCGCGCGGCCCGACCAGGTGCGGTCGAAGCGGGCGCTGAACTCGGCGATGTCGATCTCGCTGGATTCCAGTTCGAGGCGGTCCGCCTCGATGCGCGTCAGGTCGAGGATGTCGTTCAGCAGCGCCATCAGGTTGTCGCCCGAATTGCGCACGATGGAGACGTATTCCTTCTGCGTCGGATCCAGCCGCGTTGAGGTCAGCAGCTGGGCGGCGCCCAGGACCCCGTTCATCGGCGTGCGCAGCTCGTGGGAGATGACGGCCAGGAAGGCGGACTTGGCGCGGTTGGCGGCATCGGCCTTGTCGCGCGACTGCTCCAGTTCCTCGATCAGATGGGCCTGGTGGTCCTGGAAGGCCTCGATCTTCACATTCTGCGACAGGGTCATGATGGTCAGCACGAACAGGCTCGACCACATGAAGGGCAGGATGGCCATGAAGGGCAGGAAGATGGGGGTGCCCCAGGCGCTGACGGCCATGACCAGGGCGGCCAGGGTGTAGGGCGAGGAGATCACGATCGCCTGCTTGGGCGAGTTGCGCATCTGGCTGAACACCAGGATGTAGCCCGAGGCCAGCAGCCCCAGCGCCAGCGGCTGGCCGAAGTCGGTTCCGGAGAACCAGGCCAGCAAGGGCGCCACGGCCCAGGCGCAGGTGGTGGCGGTGGCCACGGCCGGGAAGATCAGGCCGTAGTCGGCGCCGACCTTGGCGGCGAGGCGCTTTTCGAAGGCCGAGCGGATGGCGCCGGCGCTGATCGTGCCGACGAACCACAGCACCGCCCACAGCGGGTTGATGGTGGCCAGCAGCGCCAGCCCCCAGCTGGTGATCAGCCAATAGCGAAGGTAGTGCGTCTGCAGGATCGATTGCAGCACCTGGGCGGCGTCATTGACCCGCGCGCGCGCCTTGTCGTGTTCGCCCATCGACCTCGAACCCTGGAAAGCTTCCCCTAGGTTGCAGTCTGGGGCCAAACCTCTAAGACAGGGTGAACGGAGAAATCGCTGCTTTTATTGGCGATTTTGCCCAATCTCAGAATTGGAAAAACTTAGGTTTCCGATGGCGCAAGCAGTTTCAGGCTCAGCGCATGCACCGGACAGGCCAGTTCCTCGGCCAGGATGGCGTTGACCCGCCGTTGCCGTTCCAGCCGCGACAGGCCCTCGAAGGCGTCCGACACCACCCGCACGTCGAAATGGGTTTCACCTTCGGGCCGGGCCCCCATATGACCGGCGTGCTTGGCGCTCTCGTCGCGCACATCCAGGCTTTGAGGGGTCAATCCCTCGTGAAGTTTGCGAGAAATGCGCGCGGCGACGCTACCCATTGGGCTGTCAATCCTTGAACCGTAAAACTTAGGCCTCATAGTTCGTCCCATGAGCGGTGCGTTTCAATACCGTCCCAAGTTTGTGGACATCCGGGTCAGACCCCCCTCCGTCGAGGATGACGAAGCGGCCAAGCGCGCCGAGGACGTCCTGCGCCTGAAGCCCGGCGAGAAGCCGTGCGAGTGGCCCGCCTGCCGCAAGGCCAGCAGCGCCAAGGCGCCCAAGTCGCGCGACCTGCCCGGCGAGTTCTACAACTTCTGCCAGTCCCACGCCGCCGAGTACAATCGCAACTGGGACTTCTTCGCCGGCATGAGCCCGGGCGAGAGCAAGCGCTGGCACGAGGAGGCCCACACCGGCCACCGCCCGACCTGGCAGTTCCGCGCCTCGCGCCTCAGCCGTGAAGCCGCCAACGCCGGCCAGAAGGGCGGCTCGGCCTTCGCCGACCCCTTCACCCTGTTCGGGGGCGGCCGCGCCAAGGGCGAGGTCGAGAAGCCCGCCGCGCGTCACCTGGGCAAGATGGAGCGCCAGGCGCTGGCCGACCTGGATCTCGGCGACGACGCCGACGGCCCGACCATCCGCGCCCGCTACACCGAGCTGGTCAAGCGCTGCCACCCCGACGCCAACGGCGGCGACCGCTCCACCGAGCACAAGCTCCAGCGCGTCATCGCGGCCTACAAGACCCTGAAAAAAACCAAGCTGGCCTGATCCCTGATCCCTCTCCCGGCGGGAGAGGGAGGGGCCCGCCGGCGGCGCAGCCGACGGTGGGAGGGTGAGGGGTTACGGACCTCCGCCTGGTCACCCCCGCGCCGCATCACCCCCTACCCCCCTCACCCTCCCGTCGCGACGCGCCGGGCCCCTCCCTCTCCCCATGGGAGAGGGTTCCAATCCGACCTTCCCCCGCCTAAAGAAACGCCATGCCCGACTCCGCGCCCGCCGCCACCGCCGATGAGATGCTGCTGAAGTTGACGCCCGCGCGTCAGGTGTCGGTGCGCGACGCCTTCGGCATCGATTCCGACATGATGGTCCCCTGTTTCGACAGCGCCGATGACCACGTCCCGGAGATCGACCCGGCCTACAGGTTCGACCCCCAAACGACGCTGGCCATCTGCGCCGGCTTCGCTTTCGACCGCCGGGTCATGGTCCAGGGCTATCACGGCACCGGCAAGTCGACGCACATCGAGCAGGTGGCCGCGCGGCTGAACTGGCCGCTGGTGCGGGTGAACCTGGACGCCCACGTGTCGCGGATCGACCTGGTCGGCAAGGACGCCATCGTGCTCAAGGACGGCAAGCAGGTCACCGAATTCCGCGAGGGCATGCTGCCCTGGGCCCTGCAGCGCCCCATCGCGCTCGTCTTCGACGAATACGACGCCGGCCGCCCGGACGTGATGTTCGTGATCCAGCGCGTGCTGGAACAGCACGGCAAGCTGACCCTGCTCGACCAGAACCGGGTGATCCGCGCCAACCCGTGGTTCCGCCTGTTCAGCACGACCAACACCATCGGCCTGGGCGACACGAGCGGCCTCTACCACGGCACCCAGCAGATCAACCAAGGTCAGATGGACCGCTGGAACATCGTCACCACGCTCAACTACCTGGCCCACGACGTGGAGCAGGAGATCGTGCTGGCCAAGGCGCCGGAGTGGAACACCACGGACGGCAAGCGCACCATCGCCGCCATGGTCCGCGTCGCCGACATGACGCGCAACGCCTTCATGAACGGCGACATCTCCACGGTGATGAGCCCGCGCACGGTGATGACCTGGGCCCAGAACGCGACCATCTTCGGCGGGGATGTGGGCCTGGCGTTCCGCCTGACGTTCCTCAACAAGTGCGACGAGCTGGAACGGCCCACGGTGGCGGAGTTCTACCAGCGGGCGTTCGGGGAAGACCTGCCGGAGAGTGCGGCGCGGGTGAAGGTGGCTTAGCGCCGGAGTGGCAAGCAAACGGCACCACTTCGTCCCAGAGACATACCTAAAGCGGTTCGCGGATGAGTCTGGTCACGTCTACGGATACCGCAAGGACGACCCGACTAAGCCTCTGTACCAACTCCCACGAGAGCTTGGCCATGAGCGCTATTACTATGCCCAACCGATGCCTGACGGCAGCCGAGACACAGATCGACTGGAGCAACTCTTTTCGCAGGTGGAGGCTGCTTGGGACGCAGTTGCTACAAAGGCTGTCGTCGCAGCTGACGTAAATGACGATCTAGAATCGATCATGACGTTCTTGGCCCTGATGCGAGTTCGGGGCCCTGCTATGCGTGACGCCATTGAAGTTTTTATGGCTCAAAGCGCCAGGGCGACTTTGAAGCACCTAGAAGCCACCGGTGCACTTCCTCCAATGGACCACCTCTCAGATCGGGCGCGTGAAGCGCTCCGACCAGAGAACCTTGAGATAGCCGTGGACCCGCACCGATCGTTGTGGGCCATGCCTCATGCGATGGAAGGCATTGCCTTGGTCCTTGATTCACTTGGGTATTTCTTCGTTCACAACGAGACGTCGACCGACTTCATCACAAGCGACAATCCGGTGATCTACTTCGACGCCCGACCGGCCGAAGCAGACATTCTTCCGTACACGGTTGTGCCTGGCCAGCCGATCGAACTTCTATTTCCGGTCTCGCCGCGCTTGCTCCTGATTGGGCATACGGATTTTCGAGCGCGGTTCGAACTAGGTGGGATGTGGCACTCCCCGTTGAAAGAGGTCGAGAAGGTCAAGCGGGTAAACAGGCTAGTTGCTCGCTTCGGTTACCGCCTCCTATTTGCCAAGGATCGCCGACACGAAGCGCTAGTCCAAAAATATGCGGCTCAATCTCCTGTGCCCTCTTTCATGTCTGGCTCACATGGCACTGGCCAATTCCTCCTCACCCAGATGGTGTTTGGACCAAGACCGCCAAAGCCCAAATATCGGCTCGAGTAGTGGCCGCAAGACCTCGGGGGCGCGACCGCCCTTGCGCACCGCTCGGCTGCCTCCTACCTCCCCCCCTCACCGCCAATCAATGGAGCCCTCAATGGACATCGCGACGCTCACCGCCCCGCGCTCCCCGTCCATCTGCAAGGCTCCCCATGTTTCTCACCCTCGACTCCCTCTCCCTCGCCACGCCTGACGGGCGGCGGCTGTTTGACGGGCTGACGCTCGCCTTCGGGCGCGAGCGCACAGGCATCGTCGGCCGCAACGGCTGCGGCAAGTCCACCCTGCTGAAGCTTATCGCCGGCGAGGTCGAACCCGCCGCGGGCAGCCTCGTGCGCAGGGGCTCCATCGGCATGCTGCGCCAGCGCTTCGACGAGACCGAGACGGTCGCCGAGGCCCTGGGCGTTGCCGGGGCGCTGGCGCGCCTGCGTCGGATGGAGGCGGGCCAGGGGTCGCTGGAGGACGCGGCCGAGGCAGACTGGTCGCTGGACGCGCGCCTGGCCGAGGCCCTGGCCGACGTCGGCCTGCCTGACCTTTCCATGGAGCGACCGATCGCTTCGCTGAGCGGCGGTGAGCGCACGCGCCTGGCCATGGCGCGCCTGCTGGTCGAGGCGCCCGACCTCCTGCTGCTGGACGAGCCGACCAACAACCTCGACGCCGCCGGCCGCGCCGCCATGGCCGCCCTGCTGGCGCGCTGGAAGGGCGGGGTCGTCGTGGCCAGCCACGACCGGGCCTTGCTCGAACAGGTCGACCGCATCGTCGAGCTGACCCCCGTCGGCGTCAGCGTCTTCGGCGGCGGCTGGAGCGAATTCGCCGCCGCCCGCGACGCCGCCCGCGTCCGCGCCGAGGCCCAGCTGGAGCGCGCCGCCGACGCCCTGAAGGCCACCGAACGCGCCCAGCAGCAGGGGCGCGAGAAACGCGCCCGCCGCGACAAGGCCGGCCGCGCCTACGCCCGCTCCGGCAGCGCGCCGAAGATCATCCTGGGCGGGCTGAAGCGCCGCGCCGAGGAGAGCGCCGGCAAGGAAAGCCTGCTGGCCGACCGCCTGATCGACGAGAAGGCCGAGGCGCTGGACGAGGCGCGGCGACGGGTCGAGGTCCTCACCCCCCTGCACATCGACCTGCCCTCGCCCGACCTGGCGGCGGGGCGCCTGCTGGTCGCCGGAAAGGGCGTCGAGATGGGCTTCGGCGACCGGCGGCTGTTCGGGCCCCTGAGCTTCGAGGTGCGCGGCCCCGAGCGCATCGCGGTGGCCGGCCCCAACGGCGCGGGCAAGTCGACCCTGCTGCGGCTGATCACCGGCGAGTTGGCCCCGACCGCCGGCGAGATCCGCCGCCCCGGCCGCCTGGCCATGCTGGACCAGCACGTCGGCCGGCTCGACGATCGGCAGACCGTCCTGGACAACCTGAAGCGCCTCAATCCGGAGCTCGGCGACAACGCCGCCCGCGCGGCCCTGGCCCGCTTCGCCTTCCGCAACGAGGCGGCGCTGCAGGTCGCCGGCACGCTCAGCGGCGGCGAGCGCCTGCGCGCCGGCCTGGCTTGCGTCTTCTCGGGCGCGGCGGCGCCCGACCTGCTGATCCTCGACGAGCCCACCAACCACCTGGACCTGGCGGCCATCGAACTGCTGGAGGCGTCGCTGCGCGGCTTCCGCGGCGCCCTGATGGTGGTCAGCCACGACCGCGCGTTCCTGGCGGCGATCGGCGTGACGCGGACCCTGGCGCTCTAGGGGTTGGACGCGACGAGCCATGCTGTTATCTTGGTAACATGATAACAATCGGACGCACCCAGACCGGCGTCCGCATCGAGAAGCGCATGCTCAAGGTCCTCAAGGCCCTGGCCGAGCATTTCGACATTTCCCTGGGCGAGTTGATCGAGGCCATGGTCCTGCACGCCTTCGAGGGCGAGCGGGCCTTCTCCGACGCGACCCTGGCCAAGGTGGCGCAGCTGAAGAGCGTCTACGGCCTCGACCTGACCGCCGCCGATGCCCACGGCCTGCAGGAAAATGGGGAATGACAGGAGTGATGATGCGCAGGAAACGGCGCTTGCGCGCATCCGAAGGGGGGTTGTCAGGGGTCGATTGCGGGATAACCCAATGACTCCCGAAACTTACGCCGATTCAGACGCCGATCTCGCCCGCTTCGAAGCCGGCGACCTCGACCCGGCCGGCTTCGGCCACCGCGAGCACGTGCGCATGGGCTTCGAGCTGGCCCGGCGCGCGCCCTTCACCGAAGCGGCCGACCGCTTCGCCCGAGCGCTGAAGCAGATCGCAGCCGCCGCCGGCGCGCCGGAGAAGTATCATGAGACCATCACCGTGGCCTTCATGGCCCTGATCGCCGAGCGGGTGCGCGCGGGCGCGCCCGGTCAGGATTTCGAAGCCTTCGCCACCGACAACCCCGATCTGTTCGACCGCCAGGTCCTGACCCGCTGGTACGACCCGGCCCAGCTGGCCTCGCCCGAGGCCCGCCGCGCCTTCGTCCTGCCCGAGCGCCCGCCGGCCTGATCGCCGTGGCTAGCGAATCCGCGGCCGGATCTCCGTCATCAGGATCTCGTACTGGGCCGCGACCATGGCGGCGTTGGGATCGTGGCCCGTGGCCGGCAGCAGGCGGTAGGCCTTCTTCGGCGCGCGGATGAAATCGAAATAGGACCGGGCCACGTCCGGAGCGGTGACCAGGTCCTCCTCGCCTTCGATCAGGAAGACCGGCATGGCGAAATCCGCGCCAAGGTCGCGCAGATGCAACCTCGAGAACATGCCGTGGCCGGCCAGCCCGACGAACTGGAGGTAGGAATAGTCGTCGCCGCCCTCGTAGGCCGCCTCGTCCGCGGCCGTGGCGTAGGCCGGCGCCGGGGTCCACCAGCCGGGCGGAGGCGGCGTGGAGCGCCTGGCCTCATAGGCGCGCGTGATCCGCCGCACGGCCCCGAAGTTGCGCGGGTTGGTCCAGGGCGGCGGGCCCATGGCTTCGAGCTTCGCCTGAGCATCGGCATCCTGGTCCTGCTTCGCCCTGGCCAGCGCCAGCCGGTAGCTGGCCGCCTGGTTTTCCGCGTAGTCCACCAGTTGGCCGGAGCCGATGTAGGCGTGGAACAGGTCGGGCCGCGCCTTGGCCATCAGCACGCCCAGGGCCGACCCCCAGGATCCGCCCACGAGAATGACCTTGTCCTTGCCCAGCCGCCGCCGAACCCATTCCGCCACCTCGACCCCGTCGCGGGTCATCAGGTCCAGGGTCAGCACGCCGGGCTCGGGGTTGCGCCCGAAGGTGCGGCCTGCCCCGCGCTGGTCCCACTGAACCAGGGTGAAGTCCTTCTCCCAGCCCGCGTAGATGTTGGCGGCGAACGGGCTGAGCGGGTTACCGGGTCCGCCGTGCAGGAAAAGGATCACGGGATTGGCGCAGCTGTCGCCCCGGATCGTCACCCACTGTTCGATGCCGCCGATGGTGACGAACCGCTCTTCGTCCAGCTTCTGGGTCGGGTCGGAACAGGCGGGGGACACCGAGGCCGCGGGCGCCGACGCCGCGGCCGGTGCGAACCCGACGATCAGCGACAGCGCCGCTGCCACGAGGCCGGCATTCAGAGGCGTTCGCATCGGTCCAGGTTCCACACAAAAGGTCAGTTCCGCGCCTATCCCACCCGCGCGGTCTTGTCATGCCCGACCGGTCGTCAAACGCACCCCGGCAGCTTCGCTGTTCACACCTGGTTAGCCAAAGCACGGCTAGCCAGTGGACATGGCGATGTCTGCGAGCTTCGAAACAAACCCCACGACCGGCTCAGGCCGGCCCAACTCCGGTCAGGGGCGCGGGCATGGCGGGCCGACGCTGTTTCGGCCCCACCTCTTCTTCAACCGGCCCTGGGAGGGTTGGGGGGAGATGTTCGGAGCCAAGGGGCAACGGGTGGCCGGGTTCACCGTCTGCGGCGCCGGGCGCGCCGCCGCCCGTGAGGGCGAAATCGTGCAGAACTGGGCCTTCGACACCGGCTACACCCACAAGACCGCCTGGAAGATTCTGTCCACCAGCGGCAGCGACTACCGCGCCGTCGACGCCGACACGGGCGCCGTGGCCCTGGGCCGCCAGATCGGCGACGCCTTCCTGTGGGAGCTGAAGGTCGAGGGCCGCCCGCACCTGGGCCAGCGCGCCATGAAGGTCTCGACCGTCTATCGCATGGTCTCGCCCGGCGTGGTCCAGGCGGTGACCACCACCACGGCGCTGTTCGGCCTCATCCACATCGGCCGCATGGAAGCGACCTACCGACGCCTGGACGCCTAGCGCCCTCAGTTCTCCGGCGTCGCGCCCGAGGCGTTGATGCGCGTCAGCTCGATCACCGCAGCGCCCAGCGGCGTCTGGCCGGTCATCGAGGAAATTACCCACGGGCCGTTGGGGCCCGCCTGGCCGAAGCTGATGTTGATCGGCTTGGTCAGGCCCTGGTTGCGCTTCTCCGGCGGCTTTTCCTTGAAGCCGGCCAGCTCGCGATAGACCACCCGGCAGCGCACCGTGTTGATCAGCCCCATGCGCTTCTCGCGCGGGTTGGGCGTGGTGGCGGTGCGGCCGCTGAAGGTCAGGTCGTAGCGCTGCTTGCCGTCGAAGAACTTCAGCGTGCCGTTGCAGACCTGAGCGGGCGAATCCGCCAGCGCCAGGCGCATCAGGCCGGTCACCGGATCCACCGCCTCCAGCTTTTGCGCCAGGCTGGCGGGCGGGTGGCCGAGGTTGCCGTAGGCCGGCGTGGCGGTGGTGACGACATTGCCGCCAGCCCAGCGCACATCGATCTTGCGGCCCTTGGGGTTGGCCAGGTTGCGGTGGCTGAAGGTGGAGGGTCGCGCCACGCCGTGGTCGATGCCGCCGCGCGCCGTGGCCGTCTGGTTGATCTTCTTGAAGGCCGACAGCACGCCATAGCTGGTCAGGTGCGCCGAGGTCACATAGCCGTTGTCGTCGGCCGTCTGGGTAATGGAGACGTCCAGCACCTTGACGATCAGCTTGCCCTCATAGGCCAGCGTCATGCGGAACTTGCCCGGCGACGAGGGCGGCGTCTGGGCCACGGCCGGAGCGGCCAGCACGGCGAGGCCGGCGGCGGCGGCCAGGCTGCCGCGCAAGATCGGGCCGGTGCGGAAGATGGAGCTCATGGCGGTGTCGTCCTCGTCGTCCAGGCAGGGGTCAGGTCGGTCGTCTTAACAAGCTTGACTTGAACGCAGCATGAAACCGCTGGTTTCGGGCGGTTCAAGGGCGTTCTCGCCACAGGAGGGTCGCGTCCGCGCCGCAGTCATGGCATCAGGCGGGCGTGAAACTCGGTCGCACCCCCTCCATCGTCCTGCTCTCCATAGCCCTGGGCGTAAACCTGCTGGCCGTGGTCATCTGGGGCCGCGACGCCATGGAGAACGGGCAATTCACCCCCACCCTGGGGATTTCGATCCTGCTCTGCCTGGTGATCGCGCCCTATCTGATCATGGCGATCATGCGCCCGAAGGATCGGCCCTAGGCGCGTTCGCTTCGCCTTGACGCGCGAGGCGCCTTCGGACTATATCGCCCCTCCCGCGCGGAAGAGCGATCTTCTGCGCGCATTCGTTTTTCCGCTGAAGGTCTGCAAGCATGTCTCGCCGCTGCGAACTCACCGGTGTCGGCCCCATGGTCGGCAACAACGTGAGCCACTCGAACGTCAAGACCAAGCGCCGGTTCTTGCCGTCGCTTCGTGAAATCTCGCTTGCGTCCGACGCGCTCGGCCAATCGTTCCGCCTCAAGATCACCAACGCCGCCCTGCGGACGCTGGACTTCAAGGGCGGCCTCGACCCGTTCCTGATCAAGGCCAAGGACGATGTCCTGTCGGTGCGCGCCCAGCGCATCAAGCGCCAGGTCAAGGCCAAGCTGGCGGCCCAACAACCGGCGGCGTAAGCCGCAGGGGCTTAGAGGGGCAACTCTGAGTTCGAAAGGCCGGCGGAAACGCCGGCCTTTTTGTTTGCCTGCTGCCGGTGACGGCGCCCTGCTCGCCCCCTGCTGCTGACCTGCTCCTATCCGCTCCGCGCCCGGTTCAATCGCCTGTTCTGATGGATTATACCGTTGAACTTGTTGGATGTTTCACGTGAAACATGACAGAATCGGTCGTAGATCGGCCTAGGCGGCCTTGCGCCGGCGCGACTGCCCCTGCTCGCTCTTCGGCGTCTCGTCGAACAGCTCGGCCAGCTTCTCCACCATCGCCCCGCCCAGTTGCTCGACGTCGACGATGGTCAGGGCGCGCTTGTACCAGCGGGTCACGTCGTGGCCGATGCCGATGGCCATCAGCTCCACGGGCGACTGGTTTTCGATCTCTCCGATGACCTGGCGCAGGTGGCGCTCGAGGTAGTGGCCGGAGTTTACCGAGAGCGTCGAATCGTCCACCGGCGCGCCGTCGGAGATGACCATCATGATGCGCCGCTGCTCAGGGCGCGCCATCAGTCGGTTGTGGGCCCACAGCAAGGCCTCGCCGTCGATGTTCTCCTTCAGCAGCCCCTCGCGCATCATCAGGCCGAGGTTCCTGCGCGCGCGCCGCCAGGGCGCATCGGCGTTCTTGTAGACGATGTGGCGCAGGTCGTTCAGGCGGCCGGGCTGCAGCGGCTTGCTTTCCTTGATCCACTTGTCGCGCGACTGGCCGCCTTTCCAGGCACGGGTGGTGAAGCCCAGGATCTCCACCTTCACCCCACAGCGCTCCAGGGTTCGCGCCAGCACGTCGGCGCAGACGGCGGCGACCATGATCGGGCGGCCGCGCATGGAGCCGGAATTGTCCAGTAGCAGGGTCACCACCGTGTCGCGGAACTCGGTGTCCTGCTCTTCCTTGAAGGAAAGCGGTGAGGTCGGGTCGGTGATCACCCGGGTCAGGCGCGCGGTGTCCAGCACGCCTTCCTCCAGGTCGAACATCCAGGAGCGGCTCTGCTTGGCCATCAGCCGCCGCTGCAGCCGGTTGGCCAGGCGCGAGACCACGGACGACAGGCTGGTCAGCTGCTGGTCCAGATAGACCCGCAGGCGCTCGAGCTCCTCGGGGTCGCACAGGTCGTCGGCGTCGACCGTCTCGTCGAACTCCCGCGTGAAGACCTGGTAGGCCTCGACCCCGCCCTCCCCTTTCAGGTCCGGCCGGTTGGGCAGCTGGCCCTCGGCCAGGTCGGCGCCGTCGTCGGCGTCGCGGCTCTCCAAGTCCTGCTCGGCCAGGCCGGCGGAATCCTCGACCGTGCGCGAATCTGGGCTGGCCTCGTCGGAACGCTCCATGGAAGCGCCGTCGGAGCCCTCGCCGTCGCCGTCCTCGCTCTGATCGGAGCCCTCCTCCGGCTCCTTCTCGCCGTCTTCGTCGCCGTCGCGGTCCTCGTCGGCGGCGTCGCCGGGGTCCTCGCCGATCTCGAACTCCAGCTCGCGCAGCACGCGGTAGGCGGCCACCCCGAAGGCCGCCTGGTCGTCGATCTTCTCGACCAGGCCGTTCAGCGCCTCGCCTGCCTTGGTTTCGATCTCGGGGCGCAGCTGGTCGACCATGGCCTTGGCGCCGTCGGGCGGGGCCTGGCCGGTCAGGCGCTCGCGCACCATCAGCGCCAGCACTTCGCCAATGGGCGGGTTGGGCGAGGCGCGGGTCAGCCCCTTGCGCTCCAGCTGGCTTTCCAGCGCCACCGACAGGTTCTGGCGCACGCCGCCGAGCGCATTGGACCCGATCGCCTCGATGCGTGCCTGCTCGACCGCCTCGAACACCGCCGCGGCCAGCGGGTCGGCGGGTCGCAGCTGGGCGTGCACGCCCTCGTCATGGTGACCCATGCGCAGGGCGATCTTGTCGGCCTCGCCGCGAATGCGCGCGGCGTCCTTCTCGCTCATGTCGCGCGGCGGATGGGGCAGCACCGCCGTCTTGCCCGAGAGCCGCGGCCCGTCGGAGGCGAAGGTCACCTCCAGGTCGGGCTGTTCGGCAAGCGAGCGCGTGGCGTGCTGCAGGGCGCGCTTGAAAACTTCGACGGGACTGTCGGCTTTGGCCATCGGGGGTCAGATAGCGCGCGGGGGCGCGGGGCGTAAGGGCGTCAGTTGAAGACCTTGCCGAAGAACATCATCTCGCCGCGCCGCGAATAGGGATCGTCCGAGGCCTGGTGCTCGAAGGTGAACAGGTCGACGCGCTTGAACTCCAGCACCGCATTGCCCCTGGCGTCCTGCAAGCTGATGGTCTTGCCGCGCAGGGCCCAGCTGACGATGCCGCGCGAGGACCATTCGCTGACGCAGCCCGGGCGAACCTTGATCGTTCCGCCCTTGCCCTTGGCGTCGGAGGTGAGGTCGAAGCTGCACAGCGAGGCCACGCCCAGCGCGCTCATGCGCCAAACGCCGGTCATCGCCTCTTGCGGCGTGGGCGGATGCTGGTCGGCGGGGTCGCCCTTCTGAATGACGATGCCCTGTCCGTCCGAGCCGTCGCCGGGGTGGGCCACGTAGGAACCGTCCTCAGTGCGCTTGAACTCGATCACGCTGTGGCGCTCGGCGTCGGCGAAGACGATGTCGCCATTGTCGGGGTTCATCCGCCAGGCCGTAACCGCCTCGACCGGAAAAGCCCTGCGGCAAGGCGGCGGCAGGTTAACGGTCCAGCCGCCGATGGTCTCCTCGACCCCCAGCTGGAAGACGCAGGAGCCGGACCCCTCGGTCAGCCCGTCCATGGTCCAGGTGCCGCCGAGGGTGTCGGGACCGTCGGCGGCCAGCGCCGGGGCCGCGCTGGTCAGGACGACGGCGATTGCAGCGGACAGGACGAGTTTCATCTTTGCTCCACCGGCCAACTTCGCGCGGCTGACTTTGTTGACGGAGCCGCACATGCGACGGTTCCGGTCCGAATTGCTGGAGACCATAATGCGCATCGCCGCCGCCATCACGACACTTCTCTTCCTGGGGGCGTGCAGCCCTGGCAACGACTCAGGCTCCGAGCCTGTCACGGCCCCTGAACCGGCTTCGGCGCCGGCCCCGGGAGCGACCCCGGGGTCGACCCAGGTCATCGCGGCCGTGCCAGCGGGCAGCCATGCCGTCTCCGGTCGCATCGTCACGGTCTCCCTCCCCTTCCGGGCCTCGGACAGCCTGGCGTGGGTTGCAGCCACCAAGATGTCCGAAGCGCGGCCATTTGTGTTCAAGGGTCTCGACGTCCAGCCCGGCAAGGGTCCCGGCGGCGTCGACCTGGCGGTCTTCACCTACGAAGCCTCGGGCCCCGGCCATGCCGTCCTGAAGTTCGGCCTCATCCCGGCTGGCCGAATACTGGTCGGGCCCCCCGACCAGGTCTTCACCGGCGAGGTGGTGCGCAGCTACGCAGCCGACGTGACGGTGCAGTAGGCAAACAAAAACGCCCGGGGTTTCCCCCGGGCGTTTCGTTAGGTTCACAGCCGGTCCGGTGATCAGGCCGCCTTGGTCAGCGACTTGGTCAGGATCGCCACGGCCGCGTCGCGGTCGATGCGCTCGATGGCAGCGACTTCGCGGGCCATGCGGTCCAGGGCCGACTCATAGAGCTGGCGCTCCGAGTAGGACTGTTCCGGCTGGTTCTCGGCGCGGTGCAGGTCGCGCACCACCTCGGCGATCGAGATCAGATCGCCGGAGTTGATCTTGGCTTCGTATTCCTGGGCGCGGCGCGACCACATGGTGCGCTTGACGCGGGCGCGGCCCTTCAGGGTCGTCAGCGCCTTGGACACCACGTCGCCGGCGGCCAGCGGACGCAGGCCGGCCGTCTTGGCCTTCTTGGTCGGAACGCGCAGGGTCATTTTCTCGTGGTCGAAGGTGACCACGTAGAGCTCAAGCGACATGCCGCCGACGTCCTGGGTCTCGACCCCGGCTACGTGACCGACGCCATGGGCGGGGTAAACGACGAAATCCCCGATCTTGAATTCCAGACCAGACTTGTTCGGCATGATAATCTCTCAGTCCTTTCGCACCCGGAGAAGCGGGATCGACCGGCGAGACGGATGCAATTCGCAGCAGCCCCTTGCGGGGCTAGGCTGCGAGTGCGTCGATCCCGATGGTGATTGTCACCCAACCTCGACCGAAGCCCGCCTTCAGGCGGTTCTTATCGTGAACACGGGCGGCCAACGAAGTTCGCGGGCCGCCCGACTGATGTGACGAACATATCACAAAATCCCGCCTTTTCAAAGCGACCTGAGCGGAGGTTCAACGGAAGGGTGTGGGATGCCCCGGGCAGGCGAACAAACCCCTGCGATGACCTAGGGATTCGGGCCCCAAGGCCGAGGCAGAGTCAGGCCGGCCGCCGAAAGGCCAGGCTTCCCGTCAGCCACACAACCCCGATCAGCGCCAGGTTTAGCGCCAGCGCCGTCCATTCCGCCTGGTCGCCTGGCTTGGCGATCAGGTTCGGCACGTGCACCAGTGCAATCCACGAAGCGAACATCAACCCCGCCAGCGCGCCGGCCAGCCGGCCGAGCACGCCGGTGAAGAGGCCAAGACCCGCGGCGATATTGGCCGCCCCCGTCACCCAGGGCCAAAGGTCCTGCGCCGGCATCCAGGCCGGGATCATTCCGGCGATGGCGCCGCGGTAAATCAGGTGGACGGCCCCGAACCAGACCAACATCAGGCCGACGACCATGCGAGCGGTCCATTGGGTCCCCTGACGCGGCGGCGCTTCGCTGCTGCGTGACAGCAGCCAGGCCGCGATGGCCATGCCGGCGGCTTCCGTCAACGAGACCCAGGCGGCCACGTCGGTCAGGTCGGCGCGCACCTTCCAGCCGTGGCCGAGCACGATCCAGGCGAGCCAGAAGACCCCCAGGACAAGGCCGCCGTTGCGCACCAGTCGCGACGGCCCAAGCAGCGACAACCCGGCGATCGCGAGCACGCCGCCGGCGCCATAGGCCAGCAACCGGCCGTCGCCGAGCAGTTCCAGGGGCGGCTGCAGGCCGGGGTTCAGCTTGCCGAAGATGAGGCTGAGCGCGCCGAGGCCCAGGGTCCCCCCAGCCAACGCCATGCGGCCGGGCCGCTCCAGATCCGGTACCGTCATGCGAGCCCCCGCTGGTCTGACGGGGCTTTATCGCTTGGAATGCGTGGTCGAGGCTAGTTCCCGCCGCCGGGCTTGTCGGAGAAGTACTTCTCGAACTTGCCCTCTTCGCGCTCGAACTCCGCCGCGTCGGCGGGCGCTTCGCCCTTGTGGGTGATGTTGGGCCAGACCTTGGCGTAGGTGGCGTTGATGTGCAGCCACTTGCCGTCGGGCTCGTCCTCGGTGTCGGGCTTGATGGCGTCGACCGGGCATTCCGGCTCGCACACGCCGCAGTCGATGCATTCGTCCGGATTGATGGCGAGGAAGTTCTCGCCCTCATAGAAGCAGTCCACCGGACACACTTCCACGCAGTCCATGTACTTACAGCGCACGCAGGCGTCGGTGACGATGTAGGTCATTGAATCCGGATGGTGGGGAGGCGTTCGCGGGGCGCGAAATGGGGCCTGCGACCCCTCTTTGTCAACCGCTCCGGCTATAGGACTTTTACGGACGCCGGGGGCGCTGCTTTTTCGACACCGAGCGAATGACGAGGCGTCTGGACGCCGAGGGGTCGAACCCAACCCTCGCCCGCTCGACTGCGATCTTCAGCAGAGCCTGCACGGCGGGCGCATCGACCGTGGCCGGGTCGTGGAGCTTGATGTGCCGCGCTACCTTGCCCGCGCCCTCCAACAGGCCGTCCGGATCCGGCAGGTCGGCGCCGTCCTGCAGGAAGCACAGGCTGACCCAGCGCGGCGTGAAGGCCAGGGAAAAGACCGCCTCGGAGGGCCGGTCGCCGGGCGCGAAACCGACGACCAGGAAGTTGTAGTTGTCGTAGACCATCTCGGTGGCGCCTGGCGCAAACGGCCGCAGCTTCTCCAGCACCGCCACTCCCAGTTCGGCGACCGCGGGGTCGTACTTGTCGAGGAAGCTCTGCAGCTGGGCTTGTGGCGTCACCGGCGGACTCACGGACGGCGCGGGCGCTGGTTGGCGACCACGGCGCGGATGGCCATGCGGCGCACGGCGGTCGGGTCGAGGGGAACCTTGGCGGTGGTCAGGGCCTGGGCGATCATGGCCTTGATATCAGCGCTGTCGATCTGGGCCGGGTCTTCGATGCGGATGTGGCGTACGCGTGACCCGGCGCCCTTGAGCAGGGCCTTGGGATCATCCAGGGCCGGGCCGTTCTGCAGGAAAAACAGGTTTACCCAGCGCGGATAGACCGCGATGGAGACGATGGCCTGCGAGGCCTTCTCGCTGGGCCCGAACCCGACCACGAGCGCATTGAAGTTGTCGTAGACGATCTCTGTCGCGCCTCGCAGCTGGGCGCGCAGGCGATCCAGAATGGCGGCGGCGCGGGCGGCCAGCGCCGGTTCGAAGCGGTCGAGGAAGGTCTGGAACTGCTGCTCGGCGTCCATGACAGTCAAGCTAGCACGTCACGCGGGCGTGGGCTCGACGGTGTAAAGCGCCCGCGCCTCGGCGGCCGGGCCGCGCCGCGTTCCGCAGTCGGCGATGACGAGGTCGAACAGCCGTCCGCCGATGGCGAAGACGAGCCGGTCGCCGGGTCGAACCGTGCGCGAGGCCTTGTCCAGCCGGACCTCGTCCTGGCCGACCCGGAACAGGCGAACCCGTTCGGATTCAACGTATTTGGCGGCAAGACCGCGAGTTTTGAAGAAACGCGCTCGCCACAGCCAGACATCCACGCGGCAGGGTCCGGGAAGCGCGTTCACGAAGACGCCTTGGGGGTCGTCGCCGCCTTGGGCTTGCGTCCGCGCGGCCGCCGATCGCGGCGCGGCTCGGCCGGCTTCAGCGCCGCCAGCGCCGCGAAGGGCGAGTGTTTCGGTGGCTGTACGGCGGCGGGCCGGGCCGGCTTGCGCGGCTTCCAGGCGGCATCGGACTTGGCGCGCGAGAAGCCCAGCGCCTTCAGCACCTGGTTGGCCTCCGGCTCGCTCCAGCCCAGCTCGGCGCGAGCCTGGTCCGAAAGCTGCGCGCCGCCGCCGGCCTGGCGCGCGGCCCGCAGAAGCTCGTCCAGGCGCTCCAATTGATCCACGGGGACGGCCATCGCCCCGCACGCCCGCAGGCCGCGCGCCGCCATCGCGCGCGGCCCAGGCGGCGGGCTCGGCAGGGGCGAGGCGGTCGCCGTCGGCGGCCGCCACTCGGCCGGGCCGTCGGCGGCCAGGGCCATGGCCAGGGACCGCGCGCCCGGCTTGAGCAGGGACGGCGCCCACAGCGAAAAGGCGCCGATGCGCACGCCCAGCGAGCGCAGCGCGCGACGCTCCTGCTGGCTGAGTTGGCGCAATTCGTGGTCGACCTCGCGACGGTCGATCAGGCCGCCCACCTCCAGCATCCGCCACGCGATGCCGCGGGCCAGCCCCTTCAGCGAGCCGTCGCCGAGCGCCGCTTCGATGCGCTTCAGCGGGGCGAGCCTGCGGCCCGACTCCGCCGCCAGCCAGGCCTCCAGCCGCCGCGTCGCCCGTTCCCGCGCCGCTTCCGGCCCCATGTCGCCCAGCAACCGCACCCGCGGCGTCAGGCCTGAACCTGCCACCACCTGACCCGTCGCCTCCCCGCGCCAGGTCACCGTCCCGTCGGGCAACAGGCCAAAGGCGTTATCGTGCTCGGCGGCCAGCGCGCCGAGCCGCCGCGTCACTTCTGGTCCAACCGCCCTCTGAGCGGCCGCGCGCAAGGCCTTGTCTTCCAACGCGGAGCCGCCGCGGGCGGGTTCGAAGCGCACGCCGCGCAGCTTGCCGACGAAGTGGCCCTCGACGGTGACGTCGCCGCCCTCGCCGACACCGGCCAGCAGCTCATCCGGCACCCGCAGCGAGCGCATCAGCGCGGAGGTGCGCCGGTCGATGAAGCGCTGCATCAGCTTTTCATGCAGGGTGTCGCTGAGCCGGTCTTCCAGCGCCCGCGTTTTGGCCATCCATTCCGGCCCGTTGCGCAGCCAGTCGGGGCGGTTGGCGGCGTAGGCCAGGGTGCGCACCGCCGAGAGCCGCCCGGCCAGGGCGTCGATCTCGCCCTCGGTGCGGTCGAGGGCTGCGAACTGCGGCGCGATCCAGTCGTCCGGCAGCCGGCCGCCCGGCCCGGTCAGGTGGTCGAACACGCCGCGCGCCAGGGAGACATGCTCGTCCAGGCTCACCTTGCGGAAGTCGGGGATCTGGCTGACTTCCCACAAACGTCGCAGCCGCCCGCGGTCCCCGACGCGGCGCACCACCTCGTCCTCCTGCGCCAGCCGGCGCAGCACCAGCTCGTCCAGCGCTTCGGCGGACAGCTTCAGGCCCGGCCGATTGGGGGTCATCGACAGGGAGCGCAGCAGGTCCTTCAGGCTGTCGAAATCGAGGTTTCCGTTGCGCCATTCCGCCGCCGCCACCGGATCGAAGCGGTGGTTCTCGACGGCCTGGACCAGGTCCTCGTCCATGTCGGCGCATTCGCCGGTGACGCCGAAGGTGCCGTCGCGCACGTGCCGCCCGGCGCGGCCGGCGATCTGAGCAATTTCATGGGCATGCAGCCATCTCGTGCGTTTGCCATCGAACTTGCGCAGGCCGGCGAAAGCGACATGGTCGACGTCCATGTTCAGGCCCATGCCGATGGCGTCGGTGGCCACCAGGAAGTCGACCTCGCCGGACTGGTAGAGCGCCACCTGGGCGTTCCTGGTGCGTGGACTGAGCGAGCCCATCACCACCGCCGCCCCGCCCCGCTGGCGGCGGATCAGCTCGGCGATGGCGTAGACCGCGTCGGCGCTGAAGGCGACGATGGCGGAGCGGCGCGGCAGGCGGGTCAGCTTCTTCGAGCCGGTGTAGGACAGCGTCGAGAACCGCTCACGGGAGACGATCTGTGCGTCCGGCAGCATGGCCCGGATCAGGGGCGCCATGGTTTGGCTGCCCAGGAACATGGTCTCATACTTGCCGCGCGCGTGCAGCAGCCGGTGGGTGAAGACGTGGCCTCGTTCGGGATCGGCGCACAGCTGGATCTCATCCACCGCCAGGAACTCGACCTCGCGGTTCAACGGCATGGCCTCGACGGTGCAGACGAAATAGACCGGCCGCGGCGGGACGATCTTCTCCTCGCCGGTGATCAAGGCGACGGAGCGCACGCCCCTCAGCTTGACGATGCGGTCGTAAATCTCGCGCGCCAGCAACCGCAGCGGCAGGCCGATCATGCCGGACGCGTGGCCCAGCATGCGCTCCACCGCCAGGTGGGTCTTGCCGGTATTGGTCGGGCCCAGCACCGCCGTCAGTTTCGACGGTGCGAGCCCCGCGCCGCGGTCACTCATCAGATAAAGGTGGCGACGCGCGGGGCGAAGGGCAAGCGCGGCTTTTTCACAGGCCGTTTAACAGGTTAACGCCGGAAGCTGCGGGAGCAGAACAGGCGCGAAACAGAAGGGGACCGAATCAGTGATCCCCCGCGCCTTCGGGCTTTGTTCACCGCTACATCTGGTGTCCACTCGCCCCGTAGCGCCTAGGCGGTGACGCGTGATCTGGTCCGGCGGTGACAGCGGGCCGACTGGCGGACCCGGTCGGGACGCCGACGGCGACGCGACCGACATCCGCGCCGTTTTCTCAAATAGTTTAGCTGGTTAACGGGAGAAGCTTCGCACCCGGAACAGGCGCGAAACGAATCATGACCGAATCAGAGACCTCATCCGATTCGGCTTTTGTTCACCGCAACATATTGTATCACAACGCGCATTAACCACAATCGGTTCGATGAACCTCCAGGCCTTGGAGTGGTCACGGCGGCGGGCTATCACCACGCCGCGCAGGCCCGGTAGCTCAGCCGGATAGAGCAGAGCTTTCCTAAAGCTAAGGTCGGGGGTTCGAGTCCCTCCCGGGCCGCGTCTTGCCGCTGCGACAGCGGAGGGGGAGACTAGTCGGCGATGACGGCCCGCCCAGGCAGCCCAGCGAAATCCGCACGCCCCGCGGCGGCGCTCGCGGCTGTACTGGTCGCGGCCCTCGCGGCCCCCGCCTTCGGCCAGACCCAGCCGGCGCCCCAGCCCGAGCGCGAACGGACCGTCCGCAACGACAATACTGGCGCCGTCGTGGGCGGGCTGATCGATCTCGCCCGCAAGGCAGAGCAGGATCGCAAGCGCCGCCGCGAGGAGCGCCGCGAACGCGAGCGACTGGAGGCAGAGCGCGCCGCTGAGGCGCAGGTCGCTGCTGACGCCCAGGCGCGCGAGGACCAGCTGGCCCGTGACCGCGCCGCCGCCGAACGCGTCGAAGCGGCCCGCCAGTCCGCCGCCGCCGACGCCGAGCGCGCCCGCGCCGCCCAGGAAAGCGCCGCCCGCGCCGCCGCCCTGGCCCGCGCTCGGGCCGAAGAGGCCCGCCGCCGCGTCGCCCAGCGCCAGGCCGAACCCGCCATCTCCCCTCCCGCCGCTCCGCCGCCGCAGACCGTCGCGCCGCCCGCACCGCCGGCCGTCGCGATCGCCGCCCCCGCCCCCTCGCCTGCGCCCGCGCCGCCGCAACCAGCGCCAGCGCCGGCCCCGGCGCGACCTGAACGCAATTCGCCCCTGACCCTGCCCTTCATCCTGCTGGGCGCGGGCCTGGCGCTGCTGATCGCCGCCGTCGCCGTGTCGCGGGTGGTGATCGCCGTGTTCGGGCCCAAGCCGCGCGCCGTGGCCAGGCCTGACGCCGGAACCGTCTCGGCGCCCGACTTCGGCAAGGCCGGCAAGCTTCCCGCCCCCATCGCCCGGGTCAGGCCCGGCGACTTCGCCAGCGAGATCGACTACCCGGCGCCCGCCGCGGAGACCCCATGACCGACGCCGCTCCGCCCGCCGCCGCCGACGCGCGCCCCCTGACCCTGAAGTCCTTCTTTGTCGCCGACGCGGACAAGCCCGTGGCCGAACAGATCGACCTCGACCCCTGCATCGAGGCCATGAAGGTCGACGGCAAGGCGCCGCCCCGAGCTGTCGGCCCGGCCCTGATCGGGGCCATGAAGGGCGCCCTGGACGAGATTCTCGAAGTCGACCTAGGCGACGTGATGGGCGCGTCGTGGAGCAAGCTGAAGGTGGTCAGGGACGCCATGGCCTCCACCCGCGCCGCACCGGGAACGACCGTCGTGGCCCCCCTGTTTGAGCACGCCATCAAGTCCAGCCACGCGCCGAAGATCGAGCTCTTCATCGGGCCGTCGAAGCTGTGCGACCTGGCCTTCCAGGTCGACCTGACCTTCAAGCTCAAGGACGTTGCGCTCGCCGTCAGCGACGGCCGCATCAGCGGCGTTCGCGCTGGCGTCGTCACGGCCGAAGGCGCCCTGGCGCTCGGCGGCGCCCAACTGGTCAAGGCCACGAGCAAGACCTTCAAGCTCAATGGCCGCCTGCACTTCTCGCGCCCGCCCGAAGCCGAAACCGACGCGGCCTGAAATCAGGCCCTTGAGTCGGACCACGGGTCCGCCCTGATGGTCGGTTCCGAGTCCCCTCGGCGGCGAAACCGATCCGGCCGTGGGCGGCGCGATCGACGCCTGGGGGCGCAGGCTGAAGCCCCAGTAGCGTCGGCTAGTCCTTCACCATCAGGGCGTTCAGGTCCGGATAGGTCATCGCCCCGTCGGTCAGCGGCTCGGCATCGCCGCTGGCAAGGAAGGCGCTGGCAAGGTCGCGCACGCGTCCGTAAGCGGCCTCCGACAGGTCGCCGCCGGAGCTGAGGCGGCGCACGCCCAGGGCCTCGAGCCCCTTGCCGTCCGGCAGGCCCTTTCGGGCCATGACATTGAGAGGCATCCCGGCGCCGGCGGCCAGGGCGCGTATCTCGTCGGGCTTGACCACGCCCGGCGCGAACAGGCCTGACGCGCCGGCGTCGCGGTAGCGGGCTCTCCGCGCCAGCGTCTCCTCCACCTGCGCCCCCTCGGGCGCCAGGCCGCGCAGATAGACGTCGCAGCGCGCGTTGATGAACAGCTCGACGCCCAGCCTCTGCGCCGCCGTTCGCGCCGCCTCGATCTTGCGGCAGGTCAGTTCGACGGAGGCCGGACCGTCCTCGATGTTGATCCCCGCAGCGCCGGCCTCGATGACCCGGAGGATGTTCTTTCCGACCTCGGCCGGATCCTCCGAATAGCCGCCCTCCACGTCGGCGGTGACCGGGACCGACACGACCCGCGCGATCGCCTTCACAGTCGAAACCACGAGGTCCATGGGCAGGAAGTCCCCGTCCGGATAGCCGTGACTCCACGCTACCCCGCAGCTGGTCGTGGCGATTGCCTTGGCGCCCAGGCTTTCGATCAGGCGCGCGGAACCGGCGTCCCAGGCGTTGGCCAGGATGAGTAGGCCTCTGGCGTGCAGATCATGGAAGGCGCGGGCGGCGTCGGGATTGGCAGGCATCGGAGAGCTCCAGCGGAAGAGATTCGACAAGATTGTACCACTTTTGTTCCCCCCGCCGCGACCTCAGTTAAAGGGGGTGAGACCGTAGGCCTCCGCGGCGCGACGAATGGCGGCGAGCTTGGTGTGGAAGGCGGACCAGTCATCCGTCTCGGCGATCTTCGCCCAGATGGCCTCGACCTCGGGATAGAGCATCTCCTCCGGATCGGATCGCGCGAAATAGGCAAGGTCGAGTGCGTCGCTTCGCAGCGGCTCATAGCCTTCCAGCGCTGCCTTGAACGCCTCGAAGGCCGGACCGGCATAGAGCGCCGCGCGGGCGCCTGAAGTCGCCCGCGCGGCCGAGGCCATCCCGCCGAACCAGTCGAACAATAGCGGCTCCCAGCGCATCGGCTCGCCCGCCTCGCGCAGAAAGGTCAGGGCCGCGATGGTCAGGGCCGAGTCCGGCTCCTGGCCTCGCGACTTCACCCCCAGCCGGGCGGTGAAGGCCTCGCGCAGACCGCCATGATAGGCATCGGAAAACCCGTTCAGGGCCTCGATGAGAGGCGCGTGGTCCTCGACCACGAGCGCGAGGCAGGCGGCCAGCTGCTGCAAGTTCCAGAACACCGCCTCGGCCTGCCGACCGAAGGCATAGAGCCCGCCCTCGTCGAAATAGGCGGCCGTGAAGCCTGGCTCGTAGAAGGGCACGAACCGCCAGGGACCGTAGTCGAAGCTCTCGCCGGTGACGTTGAGGTTGTCGGTGTTGAGCACGCCGTGCACGAACCCCGCCGCCATCCAGCGCCCCGCCAGCCTGGCCGACGCCCGCGTGATCGCCTCCAGCAACGCCACTGCGCGCGCCTCGCCGGTCGTCTCCGCGAGCGCCGGATAGTAGGCCTCGGCCACATGGTCGATCAGCGTCTCGATGAGATCGCGGCGGTCAAACCAGGCGTGGCGTTGGAAGGCCCCGAAACGGATGTGGCTCCACAGGCTGCGCACCATAACGGCGCCGCGGGTGGGGCTGGGTTCGTCGTGGCGTTTCAGCTCTTCGCCGGTCTCGACGATGGACAGCGTCCGCCCGGTCGGCACGCCCAGCGCCTCAAGCATCTCGCTGGCCAGGGCCTCGCGCACGGCGCCCTTGAGCGTCAGGCGTCCGTCGCCGTCGCGCGACCAGGGGGTGCGTCCCGAGCCCTTGGTCCCCAGGTCGATCAGCCGGCCGCGGGCGTCGCGCAGCTGGGCCAGCAGGAAGCCGCGTCCATCGCCGATGTCGGGGTTGTAGGTGCGAAATTGGTGGCCGTGGTAGCGCATGGCCAGCGGCTTGCCGAAGGCCGCATCCAGCGGCTCGAAGCGCGCGAACGCCGCCAGCCATTGGTCGTCGGTCAGCCCCTCCAGTCCCAGGTCTGCGGCGGCCCGGTCGTTGCGAAAGCGAAGGATCGCCTGCGGAAAGTCCGCCGCCTCCACCGCGTCGGCGAAGTCGGGCCCGAGGGCGGGAAAGCGGGGATCGAAGCGTGGGGTCAGGGGCATGGGTCCTGATCGACCCCTACCAAGCTCAGTGCAACCTCAATGGATCGGCTCCGGCTTGACCCTCGGCGTCCCGTAGCCGGTCCGAATCGCCAGTCCTTCCATCGTCATGCTTTGAACCAGCATGGAGAAGATGACGACGCCGAACGTCCCAGCCAGGATGGCCTGTTTGTAGGGGCCATCGGGAATCGACAGGGCCATCGCGAGCGACAGTCCGCCACGCACGCCCGCCCAGGTCAGGACATTGATGAGCTTGATGCTGGCCTTTCGACCCACGAGCGGCAGGGCCGCGGACGGGACGGCGATGGCGATCCAGCGTGCGATCAGCACCAACAATGGCGCCGCGATCAGCAAGGCCCAGGGGAAATCGTGGTCGATCTTGAGCGTGAAGATCATCAACCCGACCAGGAAGAACAGCACCGCGTTCATGGCTTCGTCGGTCATGTGCCAGAAGGGGTGGATGTAGTGCTTGGCTTCCTGGCTCATCGAGTTCTCGCCCCAATTGGAGCCAACGATCAGGCCGGCGACCACCACCCCGATCGGACCTGACAGCTCAAGGTGCAGGGCGGCGGCATAGACCACCGTGGCGCAGGCCACGGTCATCAGGGTTTCGGTCATCCAGTCCCGCGTGGCCTTCAGGATGAAAACCGTCGCCAGACCGCCGACCGCCCCGACCAGCGCCCCGCCGAGCGCCTCGACGCCGACGTGCTCAGTCAGCGAGAGGACATCGACCTGACCCGCCCCCGATCCGCCCGTCTGGGCGATCGCCAGGGCCAGGGCGGCGCGGAACAGCACCACCGCTACCCCGTCGTTGAACAGCGCTTCGCCCTCGAGTTGGGCGCGAACCTCGGCGTTGAGGTCGGTGCGCTTGGTCATGGCCAGTACGGCGATTGGATCGGTGGGGCTGATCAAGACTCCGAAGACCAGGGCCCAGACCGGTGAAAGGTCATAGCCGGCCAGCCGGGCGACGCCCCAGAAACCCACGGCGATCAGCCCGGCGGTGATGATCGTGCCCAGGGTGGCCAGGACCGCCACCGCGACACCTCTTCGCGCCAGGGCGGCGACATCTACGTTCATGGCCCCGGCGAAAAGCAGGTACGCCAGCAGAAAGTTCAGCACGAGCGAGGGATAATGGATCGTGCCCAGCAAGCCGCCGAACAGCGCGCCGACCGCAAAGTCCGGCCGCACGAGGTCAAAGGCGGCGACGACACCGACAACCGCCAGGCCCATCACCATCAGGCCGACCGCCACCGGGAGCTTCAGAATCCGGGCGTTGACCCAACTGGCCACCGCCGTGGCGGCCATCAGTCCGGCCGCGATCTCGAACAGAATCTGGGTCATCACGCCCTCCTGCGAAAGGCGCGTCGTTTGACCCTCGGGTCGCGGCGCCGGCTGCTCGTGACAGCTTAGCCGCCCCTTGGCGGGACTCCAGCGTTATCGGCGCCTTAGCGGCCGATCCTCCGGAGGGCGCCCCGCTGACACAATGCGTGTAACGATCGCCGCGAAAAACTTCCGTAACGGAAGCTTTTTGGTCTGTTTCCTTTTCAACACACCCTTGTCGCATAAGGACTTGCGAGGCTTTGCCGCACTTGTGGCGAAATCGTGGTTGGGTTACCTCGATTCAGTCGGAATCCCCGTTCTCCAGGGAGGGGAATCCGAAAAGATCAACGCGTCCGTGCAAACAAGTGCGGCGCATAATCGTCGGGGTAGGAAATGCGCTTCACCAAATTCCTTCGCGTCACCGCGTCCGTGGCCGTTCTGTCGGCCTTGGCCACGGGCGTCGCCTATGCGGCTTCGGGCGACGAGGTTACGTCGGTCGATGAGATCGTCGTCACCGCGCAGAAGCGCGAACAGAACCTGCAGGACGTGCCGATCGTGGTCACGGCCCTGCCCGAGGCTCTGCTTGAGAACTCCGGCGTCCGCGACATCAAGGACATGACGATCCTGACCCCGGGTCTGACCGTCACCTCGACGTCCAACGAATCCTCCACCACCGCCCGCATCCGCGGCGTCGGCACCGTCGGCGACAACCCCGGCCTCGAGTCGTCGGTCGGCGTGGTGATCGACGGCGTCTACCGCCCCCGCAACGGCGTCGGCTTCGGCGACCTGGGCGAGATGCAGCGCGTTGAAATCCTGAAGGGCCCGCAAGGCACCCTGTTCGGCAAGAACACCTCGGCCGGCGTCATCAACGTCATCACCAAGGCCCCGTCGTTCGACTTCGGCATGGAATTCGAAGGCACCGCGGGCGACTACGGCCAGCTGGGCACCTCCGCCTCGGTCACCGGCGGCATCATCGGCGACGTGCTCGCCGGCCGCCTGTACGTGGCGCGCCGCATGCGCGACGGCTTCTATGACGTCGACACCGGCGACGGCCCGCGCACCCTTAAGGAAGACAACGACCAGGACTTCAGCACCATCCGTGGCCAGCTGCTGTTCCAGCCGTCGGATATCTTCGACCTGCGCTTCATCGCCGACTACACGCACCGCCAGGAGCATTGCTGCGCCGCCGTGCAGATCCGCACCGGCCCGACCGCGAACTTCATCAACGCCCTTTCGGTCGGCACCGGCGTCTCGATCCCGGCCGATCCGTTCGAGCGGGTCGCCTTCGCCAACCGCGACACCAACCAGGACATCCGCGACCGCGGGTGGTCCGTCGAGGGCAACCTCGACTTCGAGTCCATGAACGCCACCCTGACCTCGGTCACGGCCATGCGCTTCTGGGACATGAACAACGCGCTCGACATCGACTTCTCCGGCGCTGACATCGCCTACCGCGACGACAACGGCGACAACGGCGTGTCGTTCGACACCTTCAGCCAGGAGTTCCGCTTCGCCGGAGCCACCGATCACCTCGACTGGCTGGTCGGCGCCTTCTACTCGACCGAGGATCTGGCCCGTCGCGACAGCTACATCTACGGCAACGACTACAACGCCTACACCTCGTTCCTGCTGACCGCCACGAACGTGCAGCGTCCGGACCGTCTCGGCTGCTTCACCGCCGCCGTGTTCAACCCGGCCTGTCTGGCGAACGGCCTGAACCAGGGCCCGGTGAACACCGCCGGCGACGGCATCACCGACGTCTACATGCAGAACTCGGAGTCGCTGGCCTTCTTCACCAACAACTCCTGGCGCTTCATGGACGGCCTCGAGCTGACCGTGGGCCTGCGCTACACCATGGACTCCAAGTCGGTGGTGTCGAAGTTCAACAACACGGGCTCCAACGGCGCCGTCTGCGCCGCCGCCCTGGGCAACGCCACGCCGGCTTCCGCCAAGGGCCTGCTCTGCCTGCCCTGGGCCAACCCGTTCTTCGACGGCTTGATCACCCGCCAGGAGTTCTCGGATGACGACCTGAGCGGCACGGCCAAGCTGGCCTGGCGCGTCAACGACAACATCATGACCTACCTGTCGTACGCGCGCGGCTACAAGGCGGGCGGCTTCAACCTGGATCGTATCCAGTCGTCGAACGGCCTGCAGTCGGGCGGTTCGGGCGTGTTCCCGGTCGCCAACACCTTCTTCCCGGCCGAGACCGTGAACAGCTGGGAACTGGGCGCCAAGACGACCTGGCTCGACGGTTCGCTGCTCCTGAACGCCACCTACTTCCACCAGGAGTTCACGGACTTCCAGCTGAACGCCTTCCTCGGCACGTCCTTCACCGTGCAGTCGATCCCGGGTCTGACCACCCAGGGCGTGGATGCGGACTTCATCTGGTTCACCCCGCTGGACGGCCTGTCCTTCCAGGGCGGCGTGACCTACACCGACGCCGAGTACGACAACTTCACGGCCGCCGACCTGGCCACGCCGAACACCTTCGGCCCGCTGTCGCTGCTGCCGGGCGCCACGCCGTCGTTCGCTCCGAAGTGGTCCTCGACCCTTTCGGCGACCTTCGATCGTGACCTCGGCAACAACCTGCGCATCCTGATCAGCGCGGCCGGCAAGTACATGAGCTCGTACAACACCAAGTCCGACCTCCTGCCCTTCGGCGTCCAGGACGGCTTCTTCACCATGAACGGCCGCATCGGCATCGGGGCTTCCGACAAGTCCTGGACCGTCGAACTGTGGGGCAACAACCTGCTGGACGAAGACTACGTCCAGGTGGCCTTCAACGGCCCGCTGCAGGGGACCTTCTTCCAGTCCACCGTCCAGCCGAACGGCACCTTCTACAACCCGGCGCTCGACACCGGCACCTACGACGCCTTCCTCGGCGCTCCGCGGACGCTCGGCGTGACGGTTCGCCTGAAGTACTAAGCTCTCCCACAACGGGGGCTGACAGCCGGCCGGGGGCAACCCCGGCCGGTTTTGTTTTGCCCGCCGCCGTGGCCGAAGCGGACCGGGGGAGACGCGCGTGGCGCCTGTTATTCCTGTTCCGTGAGCAGGACCGCGTCCCTGCATCGTCGATCTTCCTCCTCAACCAGCGGCCGCAGATGCTCCTCCAGGCCCGCCAACGACGGCGGCCCGGGCGCGGCAAACCCTTGCGGCGCAAGGGCGAAGCGCTTTGCCACACAGCTATGGTCGGTTGATCCGCGAGGGTGGGTCAAACCCTGGCGCAGGGCCTGCGCAGCCAGAGTCGGAACAGGGGAAAAACGGCGCCTGAAACAGGACATTGCACAGCCAAAAGGCTGACGGGAACAGGCATCTGCGAACCCGAGGGGGGCTCAAATTATTTCCCGACCGCCGCAAAAGACCCGCCGCGACAAGGGTTTGCCGGGCAAGCAGGCCAATCGGGCAAACGGATGCGCCATCGTCGCGGCTGCAGTCGCCATCTTCGCAAACGCGCGCGCCATGGCCGGGGACGCGGTACGCATCCCTGGAGACGGCCCTTGGCCAATGCGGCGGTTCGGGCGAGCATGGCGCCATGCCCAGCTCCCCCTCGCCTGCCCTGGCCATGCCCGCGACGGCGGCCCGCCCGTGAGCCTCGATTTTGACGCCTTGGTCGTCGGCGCCGGCGCCGTCGGCCTGGCCTGCGCCCACGCGCTGGCGAAGCGCGGCCAGAACGTGCTGGTGATCGAGAAGGAGGACGGCATCGGCGAAGGCGTGTCGTCGCGCAATTCCGAGGTCATCCACGCCGGGCTCTATTACCCCACGGGCTCGCTGAAGGCGCGGCTCTGCGTCGAGGGCCGGCGTATGCTCTACGCCTTCCTCGATGCCCATGGCGTCGCCTACGAGCGCTGCGGCAAGCTGGTGGTGGCCACCGAAGCCGGCGAGGTCGCGCGGCTGGACCACATCGCCGCCCAGGCCGAACGCAACGGCGTGGAGGGGGTCAGCCGCCTGACCGCCACCCAGGTCCACGCCCTTGAGCCGCAGGTGAAGGCGGTGGAGGGCCTGCTGTCAGCTGAGAGCGGCATCTTCGACAGCCACGGCTACATGCTGGCCCTGCAGGGCGAGATCGAGAACGCGGGCGGGGTGGTGGTGCTCAACACCCCCTTCGAGGCCGGCGAGCCCTTGGCCGGCGGCGGCTACAGGGTGCGCACCGGCGGCCAGGCGCCGGCGACAGTGACGACGCGGCGGCTGGTCATTTCAGCGGGGCTGGGAGCGCAGACGGTGGCGTCGCGGGTCATGGGGTTCGCGCCGGAAGCCATCCCCGAACTGCACTACGGCAAGGGCAGCTACTTCCTGCTGCATGGCAAGCCGCCCTTCAGCCATCTGGTCTATCCGCCGCCGATCCCCGGGGCGCTCGGGGTCCACTACAAGCGCGACCTGGGCGGCCAGGCGCACTTCGGCCCCGACCTCGAATACGTCGCCGACGAGAACTATGAGGTGAAAGCCGAACGCGCCCAGGCCTTTTACGCCTACATTCGCCGCTTCTGGCCGGCCCTGCCGGACGGGGCGCTCAGTCCCGACTACGCCGGCATCCGCCCCAAGCTGCACGGCCCCGACGAGGCCCAGCCGGACTTCGACATCGCCGGCGCCGAACTGCACGGCCTGGACGGCGTCATCGGCCTGTTCGGCATCGAGAGCCCCGGCCTGACGGCGTCGCTGGCCATCGGCGAAGAGGTGGCCAGGCGTCTGGCCTGAGGCCTATTCCGCCGCCACGCCGCCCAGCACCGCCTTGGTTTCGAGGAACTCGCCAAAGGCCTCCTCGCCCCACTCGCGTCCGTTGCCCGACTGCTTGAAGCCGCCGAAGGGGGCCATGGGATCGGGCGAGGCGTTGTTGATGTTCACCTGCCCGGCCCGCAGCCGCGACGCCACGCGGCGCGCCCGGGCGGGATCGCCGCTCTGCACATAGGCCGCCAGCCCGTAGGGCGTGTCGTTGCCGATGCGGATCGCCTCGGCTTCGCTGTCGTAGGGCAGTATGCACAGCACCGGGCCGAAGATCTCTTCGCGCGCCACTCGCATGTCATTGTTCACATTGGAGAAGATCGTGGGGCGCACATACCAGCCGTGCTCCAGTCCCTGCGGGCGACCGGTCCCGCCGGTCACCAGGGTGGCGCCCTCGTCGACGCCCGCCTGGATCAGGCCCTGAATCTTGTCCCACTGGGCCTTGGAGACGACGGGGCCGATGTGAGCCTCGCCATTGGGGTCGCCCACCGAGGTCTTCTCCGCCGCGGCGCGGGCAGCCTCTTCGGCGTCCGCCATGCGGTCGCGCGGGACCAGCAGGCGCGTGGGCGCATTGCAGCTCTGGCCCGAGTTGTTCATCACCGACCGCACACAGGCGGTCACGGCGCGGGCGACGTCCGCGTCGTCGAGCACGATGTTGGGCGACTTGCCGCCCAGCTCCTGGTGCACCCGCTTGACGGTGGGCGCCGCCGCGCGCGCCACCTCGATGCCGGCCCGCGTCGAGCCGGTGAACGAGACCATGTCCACGTCCGGGTGCGAGGCGATGGCGGCCCCGGTGGTGGGCCCGTCGCCCTGCACGAGGTTGAACACCCCGGCGGGAACCCCCGCGGCGTCAAGGATCTCGGTCCAGATCACGGCCGAGAAGGGTGAAATTTCGGACGGCTTGAGCACCATGGTGCAGCCCGTCGCCAGCGCCGGCGCGACCTTGGCCGCGATCTGGTTCAGCGGCCAGTTCCACGGCGTGATGAAACCGCACACGCCGATGGGCTCCCTGGCCAGCAGGGTCGTGCCCCTGGGCTTTTCGAATTCGTAGGTCTTCAGCACCTCCATGGCCGTGACCAGGTGCATCAGGCCCACCGGGACCTGGGCGCGTTCGCTCAGCTGCGCCGGCGCGCCCATCTCCTCGGTCACCGCGGCGGCCAGGTCGGGCATGCGCTTCTGGTATTCGGCGATGAGGCGCCCGAACAACGCCAACCGCTCTTCGCGCGACGTTTGCGACCAGGACTCAAACGCGCCCCTGGCGGCCTGCACGGCGCGGTCGACGTCAGCGGCCGAGGCCAGGCTGACGTGGCCGCAGACCTGTTCGGTCGCCGGGTTGATGACCTGGATGGCGTGGGGGCTGAACGGATCGACCCACTGGCCGCCGATGTAGAATTGCAGGTGCTCGCGCATGCTCATCCCTTCCCCGGCGCGGCCCGATGGGGAGGGGGCGCGCCTACAGCTTCAGCTCGCCCGCCTGCAGTTTGGTCAGGGCGCGCTTGTCCAGACGGACATAGCCCTTTTCCGGGTGCCGGTAATAGATGCGGTCCTTGGAATTGGGCGGCGCGAAGCCTTCCTGGACCAGGTGGGTCTTGGTGTACTTGAAGGTGCCGGTGGTCTCGATGCCGCGCTGCAGGCGGACGAACACCGGCTGGGCGTAGGCCGGCAGCTCGTGGTCCATGGCGCTCTTCAGGGTCTCGATGTCGAAGCCCTCGCCCGCGACGATGGCGGCCATCCCCGCCTTGCCCTCGGCGCCCATGACCGGCACGCCATAGACAGTCACTTCGTCCACGCCGCGGATGCCGGCCACGCGCTCGGCCACCTCGGTGGTCGAGATGTTCTCGCCCTTCCAGCGGTAGGTGTCGCCGATGCGGTCGACGAAATAGAGATAGCCCGCCTCGTCCTGGCGCATCAGGTCGCCGGTGCGGAAGAAGGCGTCGCCGGGCTTGAAGACGTCGCGCAGAATCTTCTTCTCCGACGCGGCCTTGTCAGCGTAGCCGGCGAAGGCGTGGCGGGTGTCGGTCCCGATTTCGCCGATGGCCTCGCCGATCTCGCCCGGTTTGGCCTCCACGCACAGACCGCCCGGCCCGCGCACCGGTTCGCCGAGTTCGATGTCGAACTTCACCAGCCGGATGTTGAACTGCTTGCGCAGGTAGCCGGGAATGCGGCCTACGGCGCCCGGCTTGCCGTCGAAGTTGAAGAGGCTGACGTTGCCTTCGGTGGAGCCATAGAACTCAAGGATTTCCGGGATGCGGAAGCGCTTCTGGAATTCGGGCCAGATCTCCGGACGCAGGCCGTTGCCGAAGGCGAGGCGGATCTTGTGCTCGCGCTCCATCGGGTTTTCCGGCGAGTTCACCAGGTATCGGCACAGCTCGCCGATGTAGACGAAGATGGTGCAGTTGTTCTGGACCACGTCGGTCCAGAAGGCCTGGGCCGAGAAGCGCTTGCGGATGACCAGGGCGCCGCCCGTCTGCAGCGCCGCCCCCACGCCGCACAGCCCGCCCGTCGAGTGGTACAGCGGCAGGGCGCAATAGACCCGGTCGGTCGGCTTGGCCTGGGTCGTGGCGGCGAAGGCGCGCATGTAGAGCTGCGCCTTGGCGTGGGTGATCTTGGCCGCCTTGGGCATGCCCGTGGTGCCCGAGGTGTAGATGTAGAGCGCCGTCGCGCCGGCCTTGATGTCCTCGCGGATCATGCGGTCGGGCCGCACCGCGCTGGCGCCCTTGACCGCGGTGTCGAGGCCGCGCCGCGCGCTGGTCTCGTCGCCTTCGCCGAGCCCGAGCACCCACAGCATGGACGTGCGGCCGACCTGCTCGCGCACCTCCTCGAAGGCCTGCCAGGTGTCGGTGTCGGCGATGACATGGCTCGCGCCCGAGAGGGTCAGGCAATAGGCCAGGCTCTTGCCGGTCAGGTTGTTGTTGATCAGCGCCGTGGCCACGCCGACCTTGGCCAGGCCCATCCAGATGGCGACGTACTCGAGCCGGTTGGGCATGAGCAGCGCGACCGTGTCGCCGCGACGGATGCCGCGCCCCTTGGCCCAGTGGGCATAGCGGTTGGCCAGCGCATCCATCTCGCGATAGGTCAGCTGGCGCCCCTCGCAGATGACCGCGACGTTGTCGGGATACTTGTCGGCCGAGCGTTCGAAGTCGTCGCAGACCAGATCGCGGCTGTCGGGCGAGATTCCCTTGATCCCGCGCAGCAGCCGGTTCAGCGCGCCCATGAACCGCAGCTCGCGCTTGATCCGCGTCAAAACTCCCATCCGTTCGCCTCTCGCCAGGGAAGTTGCTGATCGCAAGGCGGCGACGCCGGGTCAAGGCCGACGAAGCCGCTGCGCCCGCGGCATAGGGTCAAGCGTAGCCATATCCAGAAATCAATCTGATCAAGCTTGGCAAACTCTCGCCAGATTCTTTGCCAACAACTTTAATGGCAAGGGTCGGATTAAGACGAAAAATGGGCGGATAATGCACAGCCGTCGTCAGAACCACCGCAGGCTAGGCTGGAACCGGGAGCGTCGCGTTACGTTTACTTCCCCGACACTCAATTTAACTCTGCAATCGGAGAAAGCCATGACGCTGAACTATCCGGCGAGCGATACGGCGCCGACGACTTTCGGCGGCCAGCCGCGCGATGCCCTGAACACCTCCTATTCCGCAGCCGAGACGGCCGCCTATGACGAGCCGATCGACGAGAACACGGTCCCCATTTACGCCCGCAAGCCCGCCAAGAGGGCCGGCATCCCCAAGGCGGCCCTGATCGCCCTGCCGGTCGTGCTGGCCATGGGCGTCGGCGCCTGGGCCCTGACGGCGGGCAACTCGAGCCGCGACGCCGACACGCCGGCGGCGGCGGAAGACACCAGCGGCCTGACCACCAGCCGCCTCGACGTGACCCAACCGGTTTCGCCCGAGGTCGCCGCCCCGGCCGTTACCGAGGCCGTGCCCGCCGCGGCGACGCCTGCGCCCGCTCCGGTCCTGAGGCCCGCGGCGACGCCGGCTCCGGCGGCCCGTGTGGCTCGCGCCAGCACCCCTGCGCCGAGCGCGCGCCGCGCCGCCGCCCCGGCCCGCCGCGCCGCGCCGGCCACCGCGGCCGTGGTCCCGGCCACGCCGCAGCCCTACAACGCGGCGAATTCCGGCGCGCTGACGACGGTGATCACCGAGCCGACCGCGGCCCCGGCCGTGATCGCGCCGACCCCGGTCGCGCCGGTCGAGGCGCCCTCGCCGGTGACGCCGCCGGCCACCACGACTCCTCCGGGCGGCCAGGCCTAGGACTGGGGCTGACAGGATCCGAGACGAAGCGGGCGGCCTGAAAAGGCCGCCCGTTTTTCGATCCGGACGCTGTGACGGTTGAATATTTCGGCGAAACAGCCTAGATAACCACGGACCAATATTGCCGCATTCCACGAATACAATAACAAAACGCGGCACATTCCATTTTGGAAAATCAGCATTCAAGACAACGCGCGTTGTCTTGAGATCGGAAACAACATGGCGGAATCCATCAGCATCAAGCGGTCAGCCATGGAGCGCACCGTCCTCACTGTCAGCCCCCATGACGGCGGCTGGGCGGTCGAGCAGGACGGAATGTATTCCGACCAGTCGGCCAACAAGGAAGAGGCCAAGGCGGCCGCGACCAAGCAGGCGCGACGCCTGATCGATTCCGGCAAGCCTTGCCAGGTCATCGTCTCCGGCGACGTCGGCTACTTCGTGCGTCCCGGCCACCAGGCGGCGGCGCGCTGATGGCAAAGGGTCAGAAGAAGTCCAACAAGGAAATCCGCAAGCCCAAGGCGGAGAAGCCCAAGTCGGCGGTGCAGGCCTCCACCTTCACCCAGATTCCCGGCAAGAAGTAACAATCGGCCTCAGGCCGTGGTCGCCACGTAGATCGTGCAGCTCGAGTCCGCCTCCGTCAGGGGGTTGGCGAAGTTGACGACGGTGGCCTCGACGGTGGCGAAGGCCGTGGCCAGGACGGCTTCGAAGTCCGCGTCCGGGGCCGCGTCCGACCACATGGCGAAGACTCCGCCCTCGACCAGCTGGCCCGCGACCCTGGCCAGGCTGGCCGGGGTGTAGAACCTGGCGTGCGCCGGGTTCAGCAGGGCGCGGGGCGAGTGGTCGATATCCAGCAGCACCGCGTCGAAGCGCCGGCCCGGCGCGGCCGGATCGAAGCCATGCTCGGCCATGGCGAAGAAATCCCCCTCCACCAGCTCGCAACGCGAATCGGCGGCCAACCGGTCGCCCATGGGCGTGAGGCCCTGGCGCTGCCACTCAATGGTCGCGGCCATGGCGTCGATGACCCTCACGCCGGCCACGCGCCGATCGTCCAGCGCGGCGCGGGCCGTGTAGCCCAGCCCGAGCCCGCCCACGACGACCTGCAGCTGCGAGCCCTTCGCCGCCGCCAGGCCCAGCGTGGTCAGGGCGATTTCCCCTTCGGTGAAGAGCGAGGACATGAGGTGCTCGTCGCCCAGCATGACCTCCCAGACGTCGCGCTCCAGCCCCAGCAATCGCCGTCGCCGCAGCGAGATCGCGCCCATGGGGGTGACGCGGTAGTCCAGTTCTTCGAAGAGCGCGCTCATGCCCCTGCTCTACCCGCTCTGCCCGCGTGAGGCGACCGCGCTGGCGCGGGCGCGACGCGGCGCCTATGGTCACATTGCGAACGCCGTTCAGTCAGCCGAGGTTCATGCCGAGCCCCTCACCCTGAGCGCACACAGTATGGAGGCCTCCATGACCGCCCACCGCAAATCCTTCCTCGCCCGCTCCGCCGGCCTGGCCGCGTTGATCGCCGCCGCCGCGGCTCTGAGCGCCTGCAACCAGCTTCCCGGAGCCCCCGCCGCCAAGAAGGATGAGCTGCCCGCCCTGCCGCCCGCGCGGCTGGACACCCTGCAGCCCGCGCCCGACGTCGAGGCCCTGCCCGCGGCCGAGCCGGCCCGCGTCGGCGCCCCGGCCAATTCGCGCGACGCCTACGCCTACGCCGACCGCGCCCAGGCGCTGAACTACGCCTTCGAGGACGCCCCGCCGGACTACGGCTACGACGACGGGGACAGCGAGGCCTGGTCCTGGCAATCGGACGACGGCTACTACCGCGACGTCGAGCCGGTCGGCGACGACAATGACCGCTACTATTACTACGGCCCCGGCGACGACGAGCCGTTCTACGTCCGCGACGAAGGCTACGGCTACGGCTTCGACAACGGCGTCCTGGTGGTCGTCTACGATCCCTACGGGCGCGTCATGCCCATCGAGTTCGTCCGTTCGCGCGCCGGCTGGGCCGGCCGCTACCTGTGGCGGGCCCGTCACCTGCGCGAGGCGCGGCGCAACCGCCACTGGCGCGTCGAGCACGACCGCTGGTACGGCCGCCAGGCCCGCTTCGAGCGTGACCAGCGCGCCATCGAGGAAGCCGCCCAGCAGCAGGCCGACTGGCGCGCCTACCGCGAGCAGAGCGACAATCGGGAGCGCGACCACTTCGAGGCCGAGCGCCGCCGCCGCCAGGAGGAAGCCCGCCTGGCTCAGATTGAGTACCAGCGTGACCAGGCCCGCCGCGAGCGGGAGGACCGCCGCGAGCGCGAGCGCGCCGCCAACGCCGCCGACGCCCCGCCGCCGGTCGACGTCAATCCTCCGGGCCGGCCGCGCCGCAACGACAACGGCGGCTTCAACAACCCCAACGGCGGCATGCTGCCGCCCGAGCAGCAGCGCCCCGGCCGTCCGGGCCGTCCCGACCGCAACGGCGGCCAGAATGGCGGCATCGTGCCCCAGGACCAGCAGCCCGACCGTCCGGGCCGGCCCGGCCGGCCGAACCGCGGCGACAACGCCAACGGCGGCATCGTGCCGCCGGACCGGAGCGTCCCTGGCCGTCCGGATCGTCCCGGCCGTCCCAACCGCAACGACAGCGGCCAGAACGGCGGCATCGTGCCGCCGGATCGAACCGGCCCTGTTCGGCCGGACCGTCCCGGCCGTCCGGACCGGGTGACCCCCGGCGCCGGCCAGCCCGATCGCCCCAACCGCCCCGAGCGGCCCAATCGCCCGGCCGGCGATGATGGGGCCGCGGCGCGGGCGCAAGCCCAGGCCCAGGCCGCCGAACGCCAGCGCGCCGCCCAGGCCGCCCGCGAGGCCGCTCAGGCCCAACGCCAGCAGGAAGCCAACGCCGCGCGCGAACGCGCCGGAGCGGCTGAACGCCAGCAGCAGCAAGCCGCCGCCCAGGCCGAACGCCAGCGCCAGCAAGCCGCCAACCAGGCCGCCCGCGAGGCTGCCCAGGCCCAGCGTCAGCAGGAAGCCAATGCCGCGCGCGAACGCGCCGGCGCGGCTGAACGCCAGCAGCAGCAAGCCGCCGCCCAGGCCGAACGCCAGCGCGCCCAGCAAGCCGAGCGCGAAGCCGCGGCCGAGGCCCGCCGCAAGGCCGCGGCCGACGCCGAAGCCAAGCGCAAGGCGGCCACCGCGGCCGCCGCCGCGCCGGCTGCCGACGCCAACGGTGAGACCTCCGATACCGAGGCCGCCCGCGCCGCGCGCAAGAAGGCCCGCGAGGAGCGCCGCAACCCCGGCGGTTGATCCCGATGTGCGGCCCTTCCCTGCGGGGAAGGGCCGGCTCCGCGCCTAGCGGCGGCGGTAGACGTAGTCGTAGCCTGGCTGCCAGGTCTTGCCGCCGTCGGTTGAGAAGACCCCCACCTGCTCGACCGAGCCGTCGGCGTTGGCCGTGTAGCTCATCCGCTGCTGCGCCCCGTTGGCGCCGGGCGCGTACAGCGCCAGGTCCGCGCCTTCCATCTGGCCGGTGAACCAGGTCGCGTTGCCGTTGGTGTCGACGTAGAACTGATGCCACTTGCCGTCGCGGGCGTCGAAGGCCGAGTAGCTCAGGCCCTCATAGGGCCCGCCCGGCGCCTTGGGCGCGCTGTAGTGCTCGTTCACCCCACAGCCGTTGGCGACCCGGGCGATCGAGCTGGCCCCGACCTCCAGCCCGTCCGACTTCTGGAACACCCGCCACTCGCCGACCCAGAAATCCAGCTGGTGTTTTTCCGGCGCGGCGCAGCCCGCCGGCGAGGCGGCCGGCGCAGGGGCCGCAGGCGGAGCGGTCTGGGCGTGGGCGGCGCCGGCGAGCAAGACAACCGCGGCGAGGCTCAGCAAGGGTCGCGTCATCGACATTCCCGTTCGTGCTCAAGGGTTCAGCGCCAAGCTTCGCGCGGACCACGCTCCGCGTCACCCGGATGCGTGCACAGGTGTCAGTGTTTCATTGTCTGCAGCAGCGCAGCCATCTTCGCCCGCAGCATCTCCATGGCCTTCAGCGGCCGCACCATGACCTTGAAACGATCGATCAGCCCGGCCTCGTTCCACCAGATCATGTCCACGCCGTTGATGGAGATGCCGTCCACCACGCAGGTGAACTCAAGCACCGCCGAGCGTTCGGACCGCCATTCCCCGACATAGCGGAAGCTGTCGTTGCCCAGCGTCATGGCCGCGCCCAGCAGGTACATGCGGGTCAGCGCCTTGCCGGCCTGGGGCGTGTGCACGACGGGGCTCTCGAAGACCACGTCGTCCGCCAGCGCCGCCTCCAGCACCGCCGGGTCGCGGCTGTCGATGAAGGCGTGCCAGCCGGCCAGACCGTCCTTGGAGCTCATCTGCGCGCCTCCCGTGTTCATGCCGGAACCGTAGCCGCGGGCCCCGGCGGCGTGAAGCGCTTCAGCGCGCCGGCGAAGGTGCGGCCGACCGGCACGATGCTGCCGTCCGAGAGGGTGACGGCGCGCCGCCCGCCCGGGCGGGGGCCGATGGTGCGGACGTGGACGGCGTTCACCGCCCAGCTCTTGTGCACGCGCACGAAGTCGCCGGGCAGGTCGTCCAGGGTCTGGGTCAGGGATGCGGTGGAGAGCAGCTTGCGCCCGTCCTCCAGCCGCACCTCGCAGTAGTCGTCGGCGGCTTCGAGCGAGACAATGTCCGCGGTCGGCACACGATGGGTGCGGGTTCCGTCGCGGATCGAGGCCAGCACCGCGTCGCGGCGGGCCAGCGCCGCCTCGGCCTCGTCGGCGCGGGCGGCCTCGACCCCGTGACCGGCGCGGGCGCGGCTGAGCGCGCGAACCTGGCCGAAGACCAGCAGGGCCAGGGTCGCGGCGGCGAAGAGATAGTAGTCCTGGTCGAGGAAGCTGGCGTCCG